>Ga0163153_10005623_pt1 | contig 14652 bp, 15 predicted proteins | sample OliLakLV19MP6IB1_FD_148629 | JGI IMG/M metagenome (GOLD analysis project Ga0163153, IMG submission 148629) | Freshwater microbial mat bacterial communities from Lake Vanda, McMurdo Dry Valleys, Antarctica - Oligotrophic Lake LV.19.MP6.IB-1 | ecosystem: Environmental > Aquatic > Freshwater >... | reverse complement strand
ATCTGCGGGGTCGTGCGAGAAGTCACAGTCGATCTCCACGACGAGCTCTGCCCCTGCCGCGAGGGCGTACCGAAAGCCCGCGATGTAGGCGGGCCCCAGCCCCTCCTTCCGCGGTCGCTGGAGGACATCGACCCATGGCAGCTCGGCAGCGAGCTCGGCGGCCAGCTTCCCGGTGCCGTCCGGAGAGTTGTCGTCGATCACGAGAACCCGATCGCGACCCGTGTCGAGCTGCTCTCCAAGCGCCCGAAGCATGGGGTCGAGGTTGTCGCGCTCGTTGTATGTGGGGAGGCAGACCATTGCGCGCATCCCGCAATCTTGCACGTGCGGCCGCCCCTATGATCGGATCATGGCCGCGGTGCTCCCTCGCAACACCGATCTGGCGAACCAGTTCGACCAGCTCGCCGATCTCTCGGAGATTCTTGGCGAGCAGTCGTTCCGGGTGGCCGCCTACCGTCGCGCTGCGACGCGCATCCGCGACACGGCCTCCTCCGTTGCCGAGCTTGCGCTGCAGGGGAAGGCGAAGGAGCTCCCTGACATCGGCAAGACGATCGAGGCCAAGATCGTTGAGATCGCCGAGACCGGAGAGATGGCAGCGCTCGCCAAGCGTCGCGCCGAGGTGCCGGGCGAGGTGGCGTCGTTCATGCGTCTTCCGGGGCTCGGGCCGAAGACGGCCGCACGAATCTGGCGCGAGCTCGGCGTGGCGACCCTCGCTGAGCTGAAGGAGGCGGCCGAGGGCCAGAGGATCAGGGAGCTGTCGGGCCTCGGTGCGGCCACCGAGACGAAGATCCTCAAGGCGCTCGCCGAGGGAGCGGGGCCGAGCGAGCCCAGGCGGTGGCTGCTCGGCAAGGGACTACCGGTCGTGCGCGAGGTCATCGAGGCTCTCCGCTCGCACCCAGCAACGATCGACGTCTCCGATGCAGGAAGCACGCGACGTCGGAGGGAGACGTTCCGTGATCTCGATGTCATCGCGACCTCGACAGATCCGGCGGCTCTGACCGCGTACTTCGTCTCACTGCCCTGGGTGTTGGAGGTCGTGGCCCACGGCGACACGAAAGCGACGGTCATCGATCGTGGAGGCCTCCGCCTCGACCTCAGGGTCGTTCCTCCGGAATGCTACGGCGATCTCCTCCAGCACTTCACAGGCTCGAAGGATCACAACATCGCCCTCCGCGAGGACGCACAGCGCCGCGGGCTCTCGATCTCCGAGTACGGCGTCACGGTCGTCGAGACCGGTGAGGTCAAGACCTTCCGGGACGAGAAGGCTTTGTACGACTTCCTCGGGTACTCGTATATCCCGCCGGAGTTGCGCGAGGACGGCGGAGAGCTCGAGGCAGCCCGCGCGGGACAGTTGCCGCACCTCGTGGAGCTCGCGGATCTCCGGGGCGAGATGCATTGCCATTCGACGTGGTCGGCGGACGGCAAGGCGTCGATCGAGGAGATGGCGCGCGCGGCCGCTGCGCGCGGCTACGAGTTCCTCTGTCTCACGGATCACTCCCACTACCTTCGCGAGGGACGCATCGAGCAGCAGTGGGCCGAGATCGACGATGTCAACGGCCGGCTCGACTCGTTCCGCGTGCTCCGCGGCGTCGAGGCAAACATCAACGCCAAGGGGATCGTTGATGTACCCGACGAGGTGCTCGCCGAGCTCGACTGGGTCGTCGCCTCCCTGCACACGTCGTTCGACAGGAATCCAACCGAGCGAGTGCTCGCAGCGATCGACAACCCGCACGTCGACTGCATCGGTCACCTCACGGGTCGCCGGATCTCACGCCGCCACGGCGCCGACCTCGACATCGAGCGCGTCATCGGGCGCGCGGCGGAGACGGGCACGGCGCTCGAGATCAACGGCCAGCCGGACCGGCTCGACATGCGCGATGTCCACGCGCGGCTCGCCGGGGAGGCGGGCGTGCTCATTCCCGTCAACACGGACGCACACGCGGTCGAGTCTCTCGCCTACGCAGAGCTGGGCATCGGGCAGGCACGGCGAGCCTGGCTGACGAAGGCCCAGGTGCTCAACACGCGCCCCTGGGCCAAGATCGAGGCGGGGAAGCGATGAGCACGTTCCGCGAGGACGGTGCTGCCGCGCTCGACTGGGTCGCGAACTACCTGGAGACGATCAACGAGCATCCGGTGCTGGCACAGGTTGCGCCTGGTGCGATTCGCGCGGCGCTTCCTGCCTCGCCTCCGGAGATCGCCGAGCCGTTCTCGGCCGTCCTCCGCGACCTCGACACGGTGCTCATGCCGGGGATCACGCACTGGCAGAGCCCGCGCTACTTCGCCTACTTCGCTACGACCGCCGCGGAGCCGGGCATCCTGGCCGAGCTCCTGATCGCCGGGCTCAACCAGGTCGGCATCCTCTGGCGCGCGTCTCCTGCACTCCAGGAGCTCGAGGAGGTGACGCTGGATTGGCTCCGGCAACTGCTCGGCCTTCCCGAGCCGCTCCATGGTCACATCGAGGACACGGCCTCTTCTGGCCTGATCACGGCACTCGCCGCGGCACGTTCCGCGCATCCCGACCGGAGAGTCGTCGTGTGCTCCGAGCACACCCACTCGTCGACCGTGAAGGCAGCACGGCTGCTCGAGCTCGAGATCCGGAAGACCGCGGCCGACGATGCGTTCGCGATGCGTGTCGACGAGCTCGACCTCAGCGATGCCTGCGCCGTTGTCGCGACCGTCGGAACGACATCGTCCGCTGCGGTCGACCCGGTCGCGGCGATCGCCGACCGGGCCGCAGCGGAGCGCGTCTGGCTTCACGTCGATGCAGCCTACGCCGGAGCAGCAGCCGTCTGCCCGGAGCTCCGACACCACTTCACGGGCTGGGAGCGCGCCGACTCGATCGGCGTCAACCCGCACAAGTGGCTCTTCACGCCGATGGACTGCTCGGTCTTCTTCTGCGCCCGTCCTGACGATCTTCGGCGCGCCTTCAGCCTTGTTCCCGAGTACCTGCGCGTGGACGAGGACGTGGTCAGCCTCAGCGAGTACGCGTCGCCACTCGGTCGCAGATTCCGTGCGCTGAAGCTCTGGGCGACGCTGCGGTGCTTCGGGCGCGAGGGCCTGCAGTCGATCATTCGCGAGCACATTCGGCTGGCAGCGCTCTTCGAGGGGTGGGTCGTCGCCGAGCCCGGGTGGGAGGTGTGTGCACCGAGGCACTTCTCGCTCGTGTGCTTCCGGAAGGAGGGAAGTAACGAGGAGAACGAGGAGATCATGCGACGTGTCAACTCGAGCGGCGAGATCTTTCTCTCGCACACGAAGCTCGACGGCCGCTTCGTACTCCGGCTCGCGATCGGCAACGTGCGCACGACGGAGGCCGACGTGGCGCTCGCATGGGATGTCCTGCGCCGAGAGGCGGATCTCTGATCCGGGGAGCACCGTGTCGGGCGGAAATCGTTGCAGATCCACCGGCACGCGTAGGATGGCGCGGGTGCGACTCGTCGCAATAGGCCTCGTCGCCGGTCTCTTCAGCGCGCTCTTCGGCGTCGGCGGCGGCATTGTGATCGTGCCGCTCCTCCTGGGCGTGGCGGCATTTGGAGCGCGCGAGGCAGCAGCCACATCGCTCGGAGCGATCGTTGTGACGGCCACGGCGGGCGTCGCCCTTTACGCCCTGCACGACAAGGTCGACCCCGGCTACGCCGCGCTCGTCGGTGTCCCGGCAGTGGCGGGGGCGTTGATCGGCACGTCGGCCCAGCAGCGAATCTCGACCCGCACGCTGACGGTCGTCTTCGCCGTCTTCCTCGCTCTCGTAGGCGTTTGGCTTCTCGTCGGATGAGCACGTCCACGATCATTCTCGCGGTCTGCCTCGGCCTCGTGGCCGGGGTGATGTCCGGACTCCTCGGCGTCGGTGGCGGGATCCTCTTCGTCCCTCTGCTCGTCGTGCTCGGCCTCGGTCAGGTCGAGGCTGCCGCGACATCGCTGCTTGCCATCATCCCGACGGCTGCGGTCGGCGCTTTGAGACAGGCGCGATACGGCAACCTCCGTGTGCGCCCGGCGCTCGTGATTGGCGTCGCGTCCATCGTCGGCGTCGAGATCGGGGTGCGGGTTGCTACGTCGATACCCGAAGACGTCCTTCGCCGGCTCTTCGGTGCCCTGCTCGTAGCAGTCGCCGTTCAGCTCGCGTGGCGTGCCAGATCCCAAAAGGCGAGCTACCCTAGATCGAAGTGAATCGCCGTTCTCTCCTCGTTTTTCCGATTCTGGTCTCCATCGTCGCGGTGGCGGTTGTCGTGTCCATGGCGACGGCCGCGCCGGGTGAGCCCGAGGCATCGGCGACCGCCGTCGTCACGCGCGTTGTCCAACCCGGTCTCGCCGACCAGGTCTCTCTCGCCGTGACAGCCCCGCCGCGCGGCGATCAGGTCGTCGCCAACTATTCGTATCCGGCGGACGGCTCGATCATCCAGCTCAGCTCTGCCGGCGCACGTGTCGTCGCTCAGCCTGGTGTCTCGTCGATCGCGCAGAGCGGCGTGAACGTCGTCAGCGTCTCGTTGCTCGGCGGCGAGATCTCGCTCGACTCGATCGACCTTCGGGCAAGCGTCGCAGCCGGGCCGGCGAACGCATCGGTCGACGTGCCGGCATCGTCTCTCACGGGCCTTGTTGTTCTCGGACAGCTCATCACACCCACACTCAACTCTGTCGTGCCGCTCGCAGACTGGGGCACGCTCGAGATCCTGGCGTCGGTCTCGGAGACGACGCAGCAGATACCGCGGTCGGCGAGCACATCGCTCACGGCGCTTCGGGTCAAGGTGACCGCCGCCCACGGCGGGCTTCCGGCCGGAAGCACGATTGAAATCGGTTCGATCTCGACGTCAACGGTTGCCGCTGCGCCCGTTATTCCAGTCAAGGAGGCGACGAAGCCGACGAAGTCTGTTCCTCCGGTGCGGCCGGTCATTCCGGCGAGCGCGCCTCGCGAACCGGGAACGTCGATCGCCGGTGCCCCACCCGAGCTCGTACGGCCCGCGCCCGAGGTGACGGCGCAGTTCTCGAACGGCGGCTACGTCTTCCCGATCTACGGAACGGCATCGTACGGTGACACGTTCGGAGCTTCGCGTCCGGGCATATCAGGAGGGTGGCATCACGGTGAGGACATCTTCTCGCCGCTCGGGACACCGCTCCTTGCCGTCGCCGACGGAACGATGTTCTCGGTCGGGTGGAACGATATCGGCGGCTGGCGGATGTGGCTCCGCGACAGGCTCGGCAACGAGTTCTACTACGCGCATCTCTCGGCCTACTCGCCGCTCGCCGTGAACGGCAATCAGGTCAAGGCGGGCGATGTCCTCGGATTCATGGGGAACACGGGCGATGCGGAGTTCACCCCGCCGCATCTCCATTTCGAGATCCATCCCGTCTCGCTGCTCTCGCTCGGGTACGACGGCGCGGTTGCGCCGTATCCGTTCCTCAATGCGTGGCGCCGGGCCGAGGATGTCTCCTTCGATGCAGGCCGCGCATACCTGCCGCTCGACGGTCCGGCCGGATCACCGAGTGCGGTTGCGCCACCGGCAGGAGCCGTTCTCCTCGAAGCATCCGATATCTCGAGCGCGAGCGGCCTGACGCCCGGCGGTCTGAAAGCGACCCTCGCCGGCCAGGCTCCGAAGAGCCCGACCGGCGGAGGGGATCGCTAACACATCTCGACTACTCGTCGGAGGCGTCGACAGCTTCGGCGACCGCTTCGGTGGCACCATTCGCAGCGGTCGAGAAGTCATCCTCGACGTCTGCAGCGTTGAAGTCGAACTCCTCGAGCGGCTGGAGATCGTCGTCTCCCGCGACCTTGTCCATCAGCCATTCCCGCGTCTGCGGGCCTGACCAGGGGTTGTAAAGCGCGCCGGCGATGAGGCCTGCGAGAAGCATCGCGTTCCGGCCCTTGTGGCCCTTCTTCTTGTTGCCCTTCAGCGTGCCCGCGGCCTTCCCGAACTCCTCGAGCGCCTTGCGGAGATTCTCCTGCACCTTCTCGTCGGTCGCGAGGCGCGACGCGGACTTCGCCGCGCCGCCATCCTTCGCATCCTTGACGAGCGGCCCGTAAAGCTTCTTCGCCGCCGAGAGGGCCTCCTTGAGGTCGTCGCGGAACTCCTGGTCATTGAGCGCGCGATCGAGATACGGCTTCAGCGTCTCGACCGCCGGCGCAATTTTGGTGTCCTTCTTTGCCATCTCGGCCGTCCTTTCCTCGTGCAACGTGGGAAGTGAAGTATGACGATGGTTCGTCACCTACGATGGGTTCTACCCATGAGACGCGTCAAACAGAGCATTATCGCCGTCGTCGGCGTTCTGATCGGATTTCTCGCCTTCTGGGTCGCTGCAGTTCGAGCCGTGCCGGGCGTGCGCCGGCGGAAGGCGGCGGCGCGCGCAGCGCGTGGCGCCTGATGGAGCGCACGGGAGGGATGCACGTCCCACCTCTGATCCGCGGCTCGGTCGTGACCCGCTCCGCCTCGCTCGTTCTCGGTCTCTTCCTCTTCGCGTTCGGGATCGTCCTTCTGCTCGAGTCCGGATTGGGGCTTTCGCCCTGGGACGTCCTTTCGCAGGGCATCTCCGACAAGACACAGCTGTCGTTTGGCACCGCCAACATCGCGATCGCGGTCGTCGTTCTCGTGGTCGCGTGGGCCCTCGGTGCGCGGATCGGCCCGGGAACCGTGGCGAACGCACTGCTGATCGGCCTCTTCGTCGACTGGCTGGTAGCGATAGACGCGATCGATGCGTTGGCGGACACCTCGCTCGCGATCCGGATCACGCTCATGGTGGTCGGCATCCTGATCATCGGCATCGGGACGGGGTTCTACGTCGGGGCGGGCATGGGAGCCGGCCCCCGTGACTCCCTGATGCTCGTCAGCTCCCGCCGATCCGGTGTGCGGATCGGCGTCACGCGGGCCGCGATCGAGGTCGCAGTCACCGTCCTCGGGTTCGCGCTCGGTGGAACGGTCGGGATCGGCACCCTCGCGTTTGCCTTCGGAATCGGCCCGGCCGTCGAGCTTTCGTTCTGGCTCCTGGAACGCAGCCCGATAGCGACAGCGGCACAAAGTGCTTCGCACGCGGCCTGATCCGGTTAGCATCGCGGCATGAAGGGACTGGTCTGTGCGGGAGGAGAGGCGACGCGGCTCGGCGAGCTGACGCGCGTCACGAACAAGCACCTGCTCCCCGTGGGCAGCTGGCCGATGGTCTACTACCCGCTCCAGCTGCTCCAGCTCGCAGGGATCAGGGAGGTTCTTCTCGTCACGGGGAAGGGCCACGCCGGTCAGATGATCGACCTGCTCGGAGACGGTCATCTCACCGTTCGCGGCGGCGAGACACCCCTGCTCGAGCTCGACCTCACCTACAAGGTGCAGACGCAGCCGGGCGGAATCGCCGAGGTCGTCGGAATGGCAGAGGATTTCGCCGGTGGGGACCCGCTCGTCGTCGTGCTCGGCGACAACATCTTCGAGTACTCGCACGCGGCCGAGATCGCAGCCTGGGGCGATGGCGGCGTAGGCGCGCAGGTCTTCGTGAAGGACGTCCCTGATCCCGAGAACTTCGGCGTCGTCGTCTACGACAGCGAGGGCAAGGTCGTGGATCTCGCCGAGAAGGCCGGTGTCGTCGACCTCCGCTATCCGGCCCCGCCGTCGAGTGATGCGGTCGTCGGACTCTATTGCTACCCGCCGGACGTCTTCTCGGTGATCTCGAGCCTCGAGCGCTCGAGCCGGGGCGAGCTCGAGATCACCGACGTCAATCGCGCCTACGCGGAGCGAGGGGAGCTGTCCGTCGTTTCCGTCAACGGCTGGTGGGAGGACGCGGGCAAGCACTGGCAGCACCTCGCGGAGATCGGCCGCATGATCGACGAGACAGGTGTCAACAAGTGAGCGTCCAGGGGATCATCCGGATCCCTTTGCAGCGCTTCGCCGACGACCGCGGTTGGTTCTGTGAGCTTCGCCGCGAGAGCCTCCTGCCGAGGCCGACCGTGCAAACGAACATCTCGATGTCACGCCAGGGTGTGATCCGGGGCCTTCACTTTCACGAGCGCGGCCAGGATGACCTGTTCGCGTGTTTCCAGGGAAGGGCGCGTGTCGTTGTGCTCGATCGCGAGACGGGAGCGACGTACACCGAGGATATCGGTGACGAGAACCCGGTCGCGCTCTACATCCCGGGCCGTCATGCGCATGGCTTCGAGGCACTCACCGACCTGTTATTCGTCTACCACGTGACCGAGGAGTACGATCCGGCCGATCCAGACGAGCAAGGAATCGCGTGGGATGACCCGCGCGTGAAGGACCTGTGGAGCACTCAGACACCAATTCTCTCGTCACGAGACAGCGCCGCAGCGTCCTGATCACGGGCGGTGGGGGTCAGCTCGCGACAGCGCTCGCCGAGGTCTTTGCCGCGGATGCCGTGACGGCATTGTCGCGTGCCGAATGGGACGTATGCCTCCCCGCGCCGCGCGACCTTCCGGAGGCGGATCTCGTTCTCCACACGGCCGCCTGGACCAATGTGGACGGCGCGGAGGACGACCCGCAGGGCGCAGCGGAGGTCAACGTCGGTGGGACGGCGCACGCGGCCGAACTCGGCACGCCCATCGTCGCGTACTCCTCGGACTACGTGTTCGACGGCCGCAAGGCGACACCGTACGTCGAGTCCGACAGCCCGAGCCCGCTCTCCGCGTACGGCCGGTCGAAGTCCCACGGCGAGGCTGCGGCTGGCGAGCAGGCCTGGATCGTGCGAAGCTCGTGGCTCTACGGCCCGACCGGCCACAACTTCGCGAGGACGATGTTGCGCCTCGGCGCGGAACGTGACGAGGTCGCGGTTGTCGCCGATCAGCGCGGATGTCCCACCTACGTTGGGCATCTTGCCGTCGGAACGCTCGAGCTCGTGAATGCTCGTGCGCCGTTCGGCACGTGGCATCTCGCGGCCGGAGGCGAGTGCACCTGGGCGGACTTCGCCGAGGCGATCTTCGAGGAGGCCGGTCTCGACTGTCGCGTGAAGCGGATCACGACGGCCGAGTTCGGGGCGAAGGCCCCGCGGCCTGCCGTGTCGATCCTGCGTAGCGAGAAGGGCGCGCCGGAGCTCCCGCACTGGCGTGATGGACTGGCAGCATGCCTCGCGGCGCTCGCTCCCTCGGCGCCGCGCACTGACCGATCCGGGATCTAGCCGGCTCGATGAGGCGAGATCTCGCGGACGCCGTGGGATGTGTGGCTACCCTATCTCGATGCGCGTGCTCGTCACCGGCGGCGCCGGGTTCATCGGCTCCCATTTCGTGCGGAGGCTCGCCGACCGCGGCGACAGCGTCGTCGTTCTGGACAAGCTCACCTACGCCGGCAACCCCGCGAACCTCGAGGGAATCGAGCACGAGTTCGTCCACGGGGACATCGCCGACCCGGAGGCCGTAGCGACGGCAACTGCGGGGTGTGAGGCGATCGTGAACTTCGCGGCGGAGACACATGTCGATCGCTCGATCCTCGGCCCGACCGAGTTCGTCCACACGGATGTTCTCGGCACGATGTGCCTCCTCGAGGCTGCGCGAGAGACCGGCGCGCGCTTTGTCCAGGTCTCGACCGACGAGGTCTACGGCGATCTCGAGTCGGGCGGACGCGCGCTCGAAGGTGACCCACTTCGGCCCTCCAGCCCGTACAGCGCTGCCAAGGCCGGTGGCGATCTGCAGGTTCTCGCATATGTGCGCACCTACGGCGTGCGTGCGTCGATCACGCGTGGAGCGAACACCTACGGCCCCAACCAGTATCCGGAGAAGCTCGTTCCCCTGTTCACGACCAACGCGCTCGAGGACGAGCCTCTCCCGGTCTATGGGGACGGCAAGCAGGTGCGGGAGTGGCTCCACGCCGAGGATCACTGCGCGGGCATCGAGCTCGTGCTTCACGAGGGTGCTCCGGGTGAGGTCTACAACGTCGGTGGGGAAGACCACGAGAACATCGAGATCACGCACAGGATCCTCGAGCTGACGGGTGCGGACCCCTCGCTCGTGCGTCACGTGGACGATAGGGCAGGTCACGACCGGCGGTATGCCCTGGACGATTCGAAGCTTCGGGCGCTCGGCTGGAAGCCCCAGCACTCGTTTGGCGAGGGCGGCCTTCCTGCGACGGTTGACTGGTACCGCGAGAACCGTTCGTGGTGGGAGCCGATCAAGTCGGGCGCATATCGCGCCTACTACGACGAGCAGTACGCAAACCGGCTCAAGGCCTGAGCCGTCTAACCGAGAACAGTTCCATGAGGTTCCTCATGCTGCGACGCGTCCTCGTTCCCATCCTCTCGCTCGTTCTCGCCGGCACCGCCGGAGCGGCAATGTCCGCCCAACCGTCCGTGCCCGATAGCCCGGAACCGACCGCAGCTCTTTCGGCCCCGATCTACGTCCTCACCGGTGGCGGGTACGGGCACGGCGTCGGACTCAACCAGTATGGGGCCCTCGCACAGGCCAAGGCAAACCGAGACTACCGAGAGATTCTCTCCTTCTACTACCCCGGCACGGAGCTGACGAAGGCTGACGTCACCAAGGTCAGGGTTCTCCTCGCCGACGGTCGCGCGACCGCGAAGATCTCCTCGACCGTGCCGTACGCGATCAGGGATGGGTCGGGCGTTGTGACAGAGCTCCAGCCGGGCGCGATCACCGTCAAGCCCGACCTGCGTGTCGTCGTCGACGGGAAGCCAGCGCGTCTCCCGGGGCCGCTCGCGTTCGTGCCGGGGAAGGGAGCGCTGCTGCAGCTCGATGGCAAGGAGTATCGAGGCGAGATCCGACTGTCCGTCGTCTCGGGAGCACTCCAGGTGATCGACGTCCTCGGGCTCGATGCCTACCTGCTCGGCGTCGTGCCAGGCGAGGTGCCCAAGGAGTGGCCGACCGCGGCGCTCCAGGCTCAGGCGGTCGCCGCTCGCTCGTATGCGCTTGCGAGCATCGTCAAGAGCCGACCCTTCGATCTCTACTCCGACACGCGCAGCCAGGTGTATTACGGCGTCTCGGCGGAGTCCCCGGCGACGAGTGCCGCCGTAAAGGCGACCCGGGGGCAGATCCTCAGCTACGCGGGGAAGGTCGCGACGACGTTCTACTACTCCTCGTCGGGAGGACGCACCGCATCGAGCAAGGACGTCTTCGGTGTCGTTACCCCGTACCTTCAGGCACGAGACGACCCCTGGGACACGTTGTCGCCCCACCACCGCTGGCCCCCACGTTCCTTCACCGCCGCGACGCTCGGGCAGGCCTTTCGCCTCTCGGCGCCGGTGGTCGACGTAAAGGTGGAGCCGTCGGAGTCCGGACGGCCGCTTTCCATCATGCTGATCAAGAAGACGGGCGCAACGGTGCTCCTCCGCGCTGCGGATGTCCGCGCGACGCTCGGGCTTCGCTCGACCGCGTTCAGGCTCGGTGTCCTCCGCGTGGCTCGGCCGGCGCCGTCACCCAGCCCGGCGGCGCCCGTCGTCATCTCCGGCGTCGCTCGTTACGTCACGACACCTGTGCTCGAGAAGCTGGGCGAAAAGGGCTCCTGGCTGCCGGCAGTCAACCTCAAGCCCGCCCAGGACGGGGCGTTCGCCGCGACCGTGAGGCCGAAGGCCACCGCGACGTATCGACTCGTGGCCGACGGCGTCGTCGGCCCGGCGCTCGCGATCACTGTCCCTGTGGAGGCTCCGAAGTGATTGCACGTGCGGCCTCCGTGGGCGCTCTCGTGGCGATCGCGGCTGTTGCGCTCGGTCTCGTCGCCGCACCTCGCGCCGCAGCAGCTCGCTACGCCGTCGGCATTGCGAAAGGAGAGCGCAGCGGAGACGTCGCCGAGCGCCTGCAGTCTCGGGGCGCGACCCGAATCGTCGACTTCGGCCCGATCCGCGCACTCGCGGTGTCTGCTCCCAGCGCACGTCGGCTCGACAACGTCAAGGGTGTCTCCTATGTCGAGCGGCTCGGCAGCCGTTCGGCGTCGTACACGCCCAACGATCCGTTCCTCGCACGGCAATGGTACGCCGCCCAGAATCGCGCGTTCGATTTCTGGCCCGAGCAGCCGCCTCTCGCGTCGGTCAGGGTGGCCGTGATCGACTCGGGGATCGACGGGACCCATCCCGAGCTTCGGGGCCGCGTCGCTGCCGCCAAGAGCTTCGTCGCGGGGCCACCGACCGTCGACAGGCAGGGCCACGGGACGTTCGTCGCGGGCTTGATCGCAGCCCGGACGAACGACGGCGTCGGCATCGCCGGCCTCGCGCCACCTGCGGAGCTCCTGATCGCGAAGGTCGTCGGACCGGAGCGATCGATCCCCGTCGAAGCCGAGGCGAAGGCGATCCGCTGGGCGGTTGCAAACGGCGCGCGCATCATCAACATGAGTCTCGGCGGGCCTCGCGATCCCAGCGATCCGAGCCGGGATACGTACTCGCAGCTCGAAGCCGACGCGGTCGCCTACGCGGTTTCGAAGGGCGTGCTCGTCATCGCAGCGGTCGGTAATGCCGATCAATCTCCCGCTCAGCCGTGGCCGTATGCGAGCTGGCCAGCGGCGTTGCCACACGTCCTCGGCGTGAGCGCCCTCGGCCCCAGGGGTGGCTCGCCGGAGTTCTCGAACCGCGACGTCCAGTTCAATGACATCGCAGCCCCGGGTGTAGACATCCTCTCGACGTTCCCGTTGCCGCTCACGGCGGCGTTTCCCGGCTGCACCGAGCAGGGGTACTCGAGCTGCGGGCCGGAGGAGTACCGGAGTGCCGAGGGAACGAGCTTCGCCGCCCCGCAGGTCGCCGCCGCCGCAGCCGTGCTCCTTGCGTCCTCGCCGAGTTTGAGCGCCGACCAGGTGACCTCCCTGCTGCTCGGCAGCGCCGTTGACGCGACCAAGGCGAACGGCTGCGGAGAATGCGCACCTGGACGAGACCGATTCACTGGCTTCGGCCGTCTCGATCAGACCGCATCGCTCGATCGCCTCGCAACCAGCGTCCCCGCCGCGGACAGGTACGAGCCCAACGACGGAGCCGGGACGCGCGCCTACACGCTCTTCGGCCGGGGGCGACAGCTCGACGCAACGCTCGACTACTGGAACGACCGCGATGACGTCTACCGGGTCTACCTCCGTGCGGGCGAGCGAATCGCCGTGGCGTCGGCCCCGGAGGCGCCAGTGCGACCCGCGCTCGCTCTATGGCGACCGGGGACACTGGCCGTGGATCCGACGTCTGCTCCGGTTCGGCGCCTGGCCACGCGCCCCGCGGGTCGCGCCCTGACCCACACGGCACGTGCGGCAGGCTGGTATGTCCTGCATGTCCGCGTCACGAGGGCGCTCTCCGGCCCGTATCGGCTTGTCGTGTCGAAGTCGCGTTAGGCGACTCCGTCCTACGCGTCGAGGAGTTCGTCTTCGGGGACATCGCGCAGGATGCGGGCCGGTGAGCCCACGACGACAACGCGCGGTGGGACGTCCTTCGTGACGACAGCACCCGCACCGACGAAGGCGTCCGCGCCGATCTCGACCTGCGGGCAGAGGATGGCGCCGCCACCGATGCGCGCCCCGCGTCGGATCGTTGGCCCCTTGATGTTGCCGAAGCGCTTCTCCGTGCGGCCCATCCAGTTGTCGTTCGTCGTCACGACGCGCGGCGCGATGAAGACATGCTCCTCGAGCGTCGAATAGGCGGTGATGTATGCGTCGGCCTGGATCTTCGTCATCGCACCGATCGTCGTGTCGTTTTCGACCAGTGAGCCGCGTCCGACGACGACGTCATCGCCGATCGTGACGCGCTCGCGGACGCAGGACTGGTCGCCGAGGATGACGCGCGCGCCGATCGTGCTCCCGGCGAAGACGATCGCGCCGGTCGAGACGATGGTGCCCGCTCCGATCACCGTCGGGGGCAGTGGGTCGCGCTTTGCGGTCGAGCGGGGAGAGAGCGTCGGCTGCTTACCGACGACGGCGTTCTCGAGCACCCTGACCCCGTCGCCGAGTACCGTTCCGGGATAGACGATCGCGCTCGGGTGAACCTCCGCACTCACGCAGGCGCGCCCGTGTGCAGCGACGTTGTCAACCGGTCGAGTGTCCGCACGACGGCGAGGCCGTCGGTCGCCTCGCGATGATCGCCCGGCCCTTCGGCAACGAGCTCGAGAAAGTGCTGCAGTTCGAGCTTGAGCGGCTCATCGGCAACGATCTTCGGACTGAAGATGTCGCCTGTCCGGGTGCGCCACTCTCCCTCCGTCGGCTCCCAGGGGCCTTTCTCGTACACGGTCACCTTCCGTTCGAGTTCCATGTCGTCGAAGACGACCATCTTCTCGCGGCCGACGACCGTCATCTTGCGCATCTTGTGCGGGTCGAGCCAGGAGAGGTGCATGTGTGCGACCTTCCCGGACGGGAAGCGGAGGAAGCAGAACACGACGTCCTCGATGCCCGGCTGGACGAAGTCCTGCCCGTAGGCGACGACCTCGGAGGGCTCCTCGCCGAGGAGCCAGAGGATCACCGAGAGATCGTGGACACCGAGCGACCAGAGGGCGTTCTCGTTCGAACGGATCACTCCGAGGTTCTGACGGTTCCCGTAGACGCAGGCGATATCCCCGAGCTCACCGGAGTCGACGAGCTCCTTCACCTTGCGAAGGCCGGGGTGGTAGAGGAGCAGGTGACCCGGCATGAGAACGAGGTTCCCCTCCCGTGCGAGGGCGACGAGCTCCTCCATCTCCTCGCCGCGCATCGCCGGCGGCTTTTCTACGAAGACGTGCTTCCCCGCCTCGAGCGCCTGCTTGGCGAGCGCGAAGTGGGAGGGCACGGGCGTCGC
>Ga0163153_10005620_pt1 | contig 14658 bp, 8 predicted proteins | sample OliLakLV19MP6IB1_FD_148629 | JGI IMG/M metagenome (GOLD analysis project Ga0163153, IMG submission 148629) | Freshwater microbial mat bacterial communities from Lake Vanda, McMurdo Dry Valleys, Antarctica - Oligotrophic Lake LV.19.MP6.IB-1 | ecosystem: Environmental > Aquatic > Freshwater > Lake... | reverse complement strand
AGTCCCGCAGCGTCAGCGTTTTTTTATATCGTTTGCCTTCCCGGCGCACCACGATCCGCACTTTTTTTCCGGATTTTTTTTGCAGGATGCGTTGTATATCGCTCAAAGACAGTACGCTGGCCGGTGTCAGTCCGACGCGCATGATCTGGTCGCCCTTTTGAATGTCCACTTCAGATGCCGGGGAATTGGAGATTACCGTTTGTACGATAAAATTATTCAGCGTATTGCCGGAAGTAATAATATTCAAGCCGCTCCGATCGTACAAAAATTCGCTTTTATATTCTCTGCCTGGTTTCAGCCAGATTTTAGAGTCATGGTAATCCAGAATGACAATAAATCGGCTGAGTAGGGCATTGCCGATTAGGCCATTGCGCCCGTTCAGGTATTCGAGGTTCACACCGGCGGTATCCAGGGTCTGAAAATAGGTGACGATATTCGACTGGCTGAACTTCCCTATTTGCAGATTGCTTACACGGCCTGTGAACCCTTCCAGGTATCCGCCCAGCCCCATTCCGATATTGGAGACGATGGCGTTGGGAGGCGGTTTTACCAGCTGATGCGTATTGGAAAACAACAAAAGCGGCAGACCTGCCCCCGTATCGATCAGCAATTTGACGACTGTGGAAGAATCGCGCAAGGGTTGCATGGGAGTGAAGACGTACATTTTATTGCGAAATATTTCTACCGGAACCGGCGAAAAGCCTTCGTCGCGCAGTTTGAAAGCATTGCGCTCGAACAGGGTGATAATGCGGCGTTCGTAATTGATCCGCGTGATATATTTGGAAAAAACATTGGCACTCATAATGCCGTGGACATTTACCCCTGCGTATTCTTCAAACCGGAAATAATCTTCCTGCAATACCAGAATATCTTCGCGGGGCGCTACTACTTTATTGGGAATGTCGAACCGGATTTTACGAGCGAGGTAGGCGATTAGGTCGGTTTTCAGATCGGAACCTTTTACCCGAAACTCGCGCTCGTACTGTACATTCAACAGATCGCTGACTTCCCGTTTACTCAGAATGGTATGCTCGGCCCCGGTATCAAAAATAAATTTTAGTGGAAAGGTGCCGTTGATGGTGACTGTCAGAATGATAAAATTATTGGTGAATTCAAATGGAATATCCATCTGTTTCTGGCCTGGCGGCATGAAAAAACCCGACTGTCCACTGGAGGGCGTTACCACCCAAAGGTACAACCACAGGAAGCAAAAAGTTTTTGTCAGCATAGCAGATGATTATTAGCGAGCGTAATTTAGATCAATTAACCCGGTATTGCACCGCCAGGTGCTTGAGCATATCTATTGTCATGGCATCGAGGTCGAATTGCGGTTGCCAACCCCAATCGCTGCGCGCTGCGGAGTCGTCTATACTGGCCGGCCATGAATCGGCTATGGCTTGTCTGAAATCGGGTTTGTGCGTGATTTTGAAGGAGGGAATCGTTTTTCGGATGCTCGCGGTCACTTCTTCCGGTGTAAAACTCATGCCTGCCAGGTTATAACTGGTGCGAACGGAAAGCCGGTTGGAGGGCGCTTCCATCACTTCGAGCGTTGCGCGGATGGCGTCGGGCATATACAGCATAGGCAAACGGGTATGCGCGCTGAGAAAACATTCGTAGGCTTTGTTCTGAATAGCGTAATGATAAATGTCTACGGCATAGTCGGTCGTGCCGCCTCCAGGCATACTCTGATAACCGACAATGCCGGGATAACGCAGCGAACGCACATCTAAGCCATAGCGGCGGTAATAGTAATTGGCCCAGTTTTCACCGGCTACTTTGCTGATGCCATATACCGTTTCAGGGATCAGCACTTCGTATTGCGGCGTGTTGTGGTGGCTTGCTTCCCGTCCGAAAACAGCAATGGACGAAGGGAAATACACTTTTGCCAGCTGTCGTTGCCGGCTGATTTCCAGCACATTGAACAGGCTGCGCATATTGATATCCCAGGCCCCGAGCGGATTTTTTTCCCCATTGGCACTGAGAATGGCGGCTAAGTGATAAATCTGGGTGATACGCCATTTTTTTACAATTTCCTCCAGTGCGGCGCCATCCAGCGCATCGAGGATTTCGGTGGGGCCGTCTTGCAGGCCGAGCGCGCGCAGGTCGGCGGCAATCACATGGTCGGACTGGTACACTTCTCGTAAAGCCTCCGTCAATACTGCCCCGATCTGGCCTCCGGCTCCGATAATAAGAATGCGGTCTTGTTTCATAAATAATTTGGTCGCCCGATGTGGTGCAGGACTTTGTTTTTATATCAGGCGAATGTATGGCGGGCCTTTTAAAGCGCCAAATGCCGAACGGGGCTTTGTTTGGTACATTTATTGACTTTCGAGCAGCATACGGACAATGGTATGTATCAATGAGACGAATAGATACGTTTATGGACAAATACTACTTACTTTTATGAGGTTTTTGGCCTTTACATCCATACGCGCCATTTAGTACCCAAAACTGAACAAGACCATGCACCTTGCTCCCTCCTACAGGCTGGTCATACGGAATTTTGTTTCCACACTGCTGCTCTCCTTACCGGGTTGGGCTACCGTATTGGCCCAACCTGTATTTTCCTGGGACGCCGTATTGGGCGGAGAGAGTTATGAAGAACTCAATGCCCTGGAGGTTTTGCCCGACGGCATCATTGCTGGTGGTTCTACCCGTTCGGGTATCGCATTCGGCGATCCAAGCGATTTTTCCTGGAATATGCTGGTGGCCAAACTCGACTTCGACGGCAATGTGCTTTGGCAGTATACCTACGGCGGTGCGCAGGACGAACGACTCTGGGCGCTTATCCCAACCCGGGATGGCGGCTTTTTGGCCGGCGGTTATTCCTATTCAGGTATTGGGGGTGACAAAACAGAGCCAAGCCGGGGCGATAAAGACGTATGGATTATCAAACTCGATGCATCGGGCCAATTACAATGGGACAAAACCTTTGGCGGTTTATTGCAGGATGAATTGTTCAGCGTGCTGGAAATGCCAGATGGCGGCTATTTGCTGGGTTGTCATTCCAATTCCGGCCTTTCCGGCGATAAAACGGAAGATGGCCGGGGCAGCCATGATATCTGGATCATTCGCACCGACGGACAAGGAAATAAGACCTGGGACAAAACCATGGGAGGCACCGGATACGAACAAATCAATGACTTAGTCTGGGCGGCTGACGGCGCGGTGTACTGTTCAGGCGGCAGTACTTCACCTGAAAATGATGGCGAAATCGGTCCGGAAACTGCCCGGGGAGGCATGGATTTTTTATTGATGAAAATAGACCCTGTGGATGCGTCGGTATACTGGTCGCGGCGCTACGGCGGCACCGGAGAAGATTATGCCTATAGCTTGATGGTAGCATCCAGCGGACTTTTGTATCTCGGCGGGCGATCCGGCTCGCAGCAAACGCCGGCAGGGACTTATAACAATGGTAAATCGGCTGTGTTTTATGGTGGCGACAGCGACTTCTGGTTGCTCGAATTAGATACGGACGGACAAAAAACTGCTGAATGGAGTTTTGGCGGCGACGGATTGGACGACCTGTATGACATAGCAGAAAAACCATGCGGAGGCCTTGTGATGGGCGGCGTTTCCGATTCCGGTGCATCGGGCAATAAAACGTCCGGCGGACGCGGCAGTTTTGATTATTGTGTCGTTTCATTGGATTCCGACGGCAACAAACTATGGGATCAAAGCATTGGCGGCAGCGGCGGCGACGCACTCACCCATATTGCGCAATTTGCAGATGGTTCTTTGCTTTTTGGCGGGCATTCCGATAGCCCGGCGGGTTTTGAAAAAACAACAACTCCCTTCGGCTTCAATGACTTCTGGATAGTCAGCAGCCGATGCAGTGCGATGGCTGAAATATCAACGGAAGGCCCCGGAAACCCATGTGCCGATGAGCCGCTGATACTTAGTGCAAATGTACCCGATTGTCCGACTTGTACCTATGAATGGAATACCGGAGCATCCGATCCTGCCATCGTAGTGCCTCCCGGAACAGTTGATACATTTTCGGTAAAAGTGTGCAATGAAGGCGCATGTATCGCTTTTGATACCATCATTGTAGCGACATACGTTCCGCCCCGGATCGAATTGGGTGCTGATATTGTATTGGTGTCGGGCGCCACACTGGCGCTTCAGAACAGCCAGCCCGAATGGTCTTATGCGTGGAATACGGGCAGCACGACTGCTTCGATCCAGGTAACACAAGCGGGTACCTACTCCGTCACGGTAACAGACCCGAACGGCTGCATGGATACAGACCTTATTCAGGTAACCCGGAACGTTGAAAAAAAACAGGTGTGGGTGCCGAATATTTTTTCACCCAATGACGATGGATACAGCGATTACCTCAGCATTTTTACGGACGACAGCGGATTGCAGGTGGTTACTTTTCAAATTGCAGACCGTTGGGGCGATTTGTGTTATCGCCGCGATAATTTTGTGCCGGTGTATGCTAACGAGGGCTGGAATGGTCGTTGGCAGGGGAAATTAGCGCCATCCGGTGTGTATGCGTGGTTTGCCGTTGTGGTGTTTTCCGATGGCGAACGACTGTTGCTGGAGGGAGATGTGACGCTATTTCGGTAGGTTTTACCCGTTTTGCGAAGCCCGTGTTAAAATATTCCTTTATTAAAATGAACAAATTCGTACATTTCGCCCGAAAAAAGACATCCACTACAAAAGTGTATATGGATTTCTTTTAATCTATCTTTAATCTCAATAGGGAATTTATGCGCATACAGTTCAGCCTTTCCTGCCAGAAAGGCACGATTATTCCAATTAACTACCAATCTGAAATCTCGCAGTGGATTTTTTCCGTCCTTTCTAAAGCCAGCACCGAATTGTCCACCTGGGTACAGCAACAAGGTTTTGATCTGACCTCCCGCAACTATAAGTTGTTCACATTCAGCCCCTTGGCGATCTATCCATACGAAATGGATCAGGTAAAACAAGAATTTAAATTACTGGGCAATCAGGTTAAACTGAGTTTTTCCATTTATCTGCCCCCTGTATTTGAACAACAGGTAGTCCATTTATTTCGCCAAATGCCCCTGGCCTTAGGCACTTGTGATGGCCGGCCTGCACAATTTGAAGTAAAGCACTGGCAGGTCATGAGCCGGCCCAATTTCAAGGAGGCTATGCAGTTCAAGGCGGTGTCGCCTATCTCCGTCACAACCGTGGAAGAGATCAAAACGCCTAATCCTTACCTGTTACCGGATAATGAGGCATACGATGTGAGTTTTTTTCATCATATCGTACGCCGCTTCAAAGCCGCGATGCAATACAAGTCGCTGGCAAATATGAAAATGTTGGATCCGGCGTTTCCTATGCACTACCGATTGATGGGACAAGCCAAATCGCGACTCATTCACTTGAAACCCAACCCGGAAGACATCCAGCAATTGCGGGGTTTTGCTTACGAATTTGAGGTAAGCATGCCGCTGGGAGCGATGGAGTTCTCCTACTTTGCAGGATTTGGCGAATACCCGCACCTCGGTTTTGGTTACGTGGACATCAAATAAACGTGTTTGGTGTTTGGTGTTTAGTGTTTGGGAGTGCTTCGCTTTTGGCAACTGTGTGTGGATCGGGCAAAGCACTCCCAAACACTAAATACCAAACACCAAACACATACATAAATTCTGCTCTTTCGCTTATGTTGCTGCCCCGCGCTTTTTTCCCCGTTTTATGCATGTCTGCATTACTGGCCTTGCCTTCCTGTGAAGATACCAGTGAAAAAACACAAGCTTCCATTATCGGGTACTGGGAACTAACCAAAGCCCTGCGCAATGAACGGGAAACCGGAACGCTCGAAGGCGTTTATTTTGATTTCAAGGCCGACGGAAAGATGCAAACCAACCTGCCTGTCGGCGCCGACGTACCGGTCGAATACGAAGTTGATAAAACGGAAATTCTTCAAAAAACCCCACAACCCATTCGTTATCAGGCTGTAACAATGGAAGATTCCCTGCTGGTACTTAAAATGGAAGTACGGGGCATGACTTTTGAAATGCATCTGCGGAGAGCAGCGGAGCCTGCACCGATTGACAGCCTGGCCGTGCCGCCTTCGGATACCAATTAGCAACATTGGCCCCAAACACCACACCCGAACCACTCACTTCCTGAACCCACCTTTCGGCAGTCCGCCCATGCCCGGCGGCATACCCATTTTACCCATCGGCGTATTCGCCATCTGGTGCATCATTTTGCGCATGTCGTTGAAGTTCTTGATAAACATATTGATCTGTTCCGGCGTCTGGCCGCAACCATAGGCGATGCGTTTTTTGCGGCCCAGGTTGAGCAGGTCGGGATTGGCGCGTTCCTGCGGCGTCATACTCTGAATAATGGCTTCCACGCGGTTGATCGCCTTGTCGTCGATGGGGGCGTCTTTCAGCGCTTTGCCCACACCCGGTATCATACTGATCAGGCTTTTCAGGTCGCCCATTTTTTTGATCTGTTGCATTTGTCCCAGGAAGTCATTGAAATCAAACTTGTTTTGTTTGATCCTTTTCTCCATGCGTTTGGCTTCCTCTTCGTCGAAGTCCATCTGGGCTTTTTCCACCAGCGACACGATATCACCCATGCCGAGAATCCGCTGTGCCATACGGTCTGGATAGAAGACGTCGAGCGCGTCTAATTTTTCGCCCATCGAAACGAACTTGATGGGTTTGCCGACCGTGTATTTGACCGTCAGGGCCGCGCCACCGCGTGTATCGCCGTCGAGTTTGGTGAGCACCACGCCATCGAAATTGATGCGCGTATTGAATGCTTCTGCCGTATTCACCGCATCCTGACCCGTCATTGAATCCACGACGAACAGGGTTTCGGTCGGGTTGATGGCTTTTTTGACTGCGGCTACCTCGTTCATCATCACTTCATCCACAGCGAGGCGACCGGCCGTATCCACAATGACCACGTTATAGTTATTTGCGCGGGCGTATTTCAGCGCGTTTTCTGCAATTTCGATGGGGTTTTTATTCTCCACCTCTTTGTAAACCGCCACTTTAATACTGTCGCCCAACACGGTCAACTGCTCAATGGCCGCCGGACGGTACACGTCGCAGGCTACCAGCAGCGGGTTCATTTTGCGCTGCTCTTTGAGGTATTTGGCTAATTTCCCGGAGAATGTAGTTTTACCCGAACCCTGCAAACCGGCCACCAGCACGACGCCCGGATTGCCTTTCACGTTGATGCCCACACTCTGGCCGCCCATGAGTTCGGTCAGTTCGTCCATCACGATTTTGACCATCAACTGGCCCGGATTCACGTTTTTGAGTACGTTTTCAGAACCCAATGCCTTGTCTTTGACCCGGTCGGTAAAATCTTTGGCGATCTTGTAGTTCACGTCGGCACCTACCAATGCGCGGCGGATTTCCTTGATGCTTTCCGCGACGTTGAGCTCGGTAATTTTATGGGTGCCACTCAGGACTTTAAACGCGCCTTCGAGGCGGTCACTTAAACTTTCAAACATGTGTTCAGGTCAAATTTTGAAGGCTGTAAAGGTAAGAAGTTATTGGTTATCCGTTATTAGTTATTCGTGGTGGTAACATTTGGGTGCCTCTATTGGTTTAGCCGTACGTTACCACCACTAATAACTAATAACGGATAACCAATAACTATGTCCATTTCCGCAGCTGATTCAGCAGCGCGGCAAAATCCTTTGGCAGTTCCGCTTTGAATTCCATGCGTTCGCCGGTAGCCGGATGGTCGATGCGCAGGCGGGTGGCGTGCAGCGAAGTGCGTTCCATGAGCGGGCGTTCTGCTTCGGCATTTTTCCCGGCGCGGTACTTTTTTCCTTTGATTTCAGATAGAAAAAAAGCGGGGCGGCGGCCATACAAGGCATCCACGGCAAGTGCATAACCGATACTGCTGAAATGCACCCGGATCTGGTGGGTACGGCCCGTTTTGAGCAGCACTTCCACAAAAGTAAAACGTTTGAAACGCTCGATCACCCGGTAAAAAGTGAGCGAGGGTTTGCCGTTTTTGACAATCGCCATTTTGCCGGGAATCACCGGGTGCTCCCCGATCGGTTTGTCAATTTCCCCTTCTTCGTGGTGCAATTCGCCGTCCAGGAGGGCGAAGTAGTATTTATCCGCAGTGTGGTGTTCAAATTGCAGGGAGAGATGCCGGTGCGCTTCCGCGTTTCGGGCAAAACACAGGATGCCGCTCGTTTCGCGGTCGAGGCGATGCACGACGAATACCTTGCCGTAGCGGCGTTCCAGTGCCCCGAGCAGACTGTCTTTGTTGCCGGCCCGGTCGGGGATGGTCAGCCATCCGGCCGGTTTATGCACCACCAGCAGGTGCTCGTCTTCGTGAATGAGTTCGTACATGATTATCGTCAGGGTTGTTGAGGGCTTCTATCAAGTAAATCATAAAATACCTTTCATCAAGGTCGTGAATTGTTTTATCCTGCGCAGATAATGCGCCACAATAATACTCCCCTTGTACACACCGGCGTTGTCCGCTGCCCCGATTTGGTGTTGCGCAATGAGTGCCGCCACTTTTATTCGTTTTGCAAACAAGGCGGGGAGGTTGGAATAAAATGAAAAATGGGCCTCCACGATAGACCAGATGGCGCGAAACTGCCCTTTTGCAGCAAAACGCGCGCCTGCCAGCCCGTCCAGCACAAACCGGGCCGGAAGCAACCAGCATAACTTGGCCCAGGGTTCATTCTTCAGCAAACTGTACAGGCTGTTCCGAAAATTGAGAAACACCTTGCGCGGACTTTCATATTGCAGGGTGCCGCCGCCGAGGTGATACACCACCGATTGCGGGATACACCAGACGGAATAACCGGCCCTTTTGACGCGCCAACAGAGGTCAATTTCCTCATTGTGGGCAAAATAATCGCCGTCGAATCCGCCAAAAGTATGGTACAGATCGGCCCGGATAAAAAATGCCGCTCCGGCAGCCCAGAAACAAGCCTGCGGCTGGTCGTACTGCCCGCGGTCTTCTTCGCGGTGGTTAAGAATACGTCCCCGGCAAAACGGGTATCCCAGGTAATCAATCCAGCCGCCTGCAGCGCCTGCGTATTCAAAACGTTTTTTTTCCGTCCAGGCCAGAATTTTGGGTTGTGCAATGGCGATAGAGGTATCCTGCTGCATGGCCTCCACAATAGGCGTGATCCAGCCTGGCGTCACTTCCACATCGGAGTTAAGGATGACATAAATATCCGCTTTTACGCGCCGGAGCGCTTCATTGTAACCTTGCGCAAAACCGTAATTGTGTTGTAAATCAAGCACTTCCACTTGTGGAAAGTGTTTGTGCAGAAAATCGACGGAGTCGTCGGGCGAACCGTTGTCGGCTACTACAATACGCGCACCGGGGCTATTGGCCAATACGGATGGCAGGTAAAGTTCGAGGTGTCGGCGGGTGTTGTAGTTCAGGATGACCACTGCAACGGAGGGGGGCGTCCCGGGGGGCGTTTCCGGACTGTGACCGGAGATTTGTTCCAATTCCAGACGTTTCAGGATTTCCTGTTTATCGGCATCGATTTGTGCCTGAAGCGCCTCCAGGCTGTCTAATTTTTTATCGTGGCGGATAAAATCCAGCACATCTACCGACAAGTGCTGTCCGTACAAATCACCGTCAAAATCGAGGATATTAACTTCAATGGTTTGTTGATGGCTGCCTCCTCCAATGGTCGGGCGATTACCGATATACAACATGGCTCCTGCGCCGGTACGCCCGTCGTGCGCCGGCAAAGTGCTGCCGATACGCACCGCATAAATGCCCTGGGGCAGTATCAGTTTGTATGGATCGGCGATTTCGATATTGGCTGTTGGAAAGGAAATGGTACGGCCTATCTGCTTGCCATACACTACCTTTCCAGAGAAGGAAAAAGGGTGCCCGAGCAAACGATTGGCTAAACGCACATCGCCGGCATCTAATGCTTTGCGGATTTTGGAGGAACTGACGGCGATTTCATCTACTTCCTGTACCGGTATTTCCACTACTTCAAAACCCGCAGTGACCTCATATTTTTTCAAAAAGGAAATATCCCCTTCCCGATTGGCGCCGAAACGATGGTCATACCCGATAACGATGTAGCGGGGTTGAAATTTTTTGACTAAAAATGTTTCTACGTAATCGTTGGCGCTTTGTTGAGCAAAATCCAGCGAAAAAGGCGCCACCACCACATTATCGATACCAGACGATTCCAGCAAGGCAATTTTTTCGGCAGTTGTCGTCAGCAGTTTAAAATGCTGTTCATCGGGCCGCAGCACGGTGCGCGGATGCGGATCGAATGTTATAACAATGCTCTCTCCGCCACAGGCATGCGCCAGCGAGCGTACCTGTTCGAGAATACGCCGGTGACCAAGGTGAACCCCGTCAAATGAACCGATTGTGATAACGGTTTTCTGAAAATATGGTAGTTGATGTAAGTCGGTAAAAACCCGCATAGGGGCGCAAAGATAGAAAAAGTCCGAAGTCCGAAGTGCGAAGTCGTCAGTGCGAAGTCGTAAGTCTTAGAAGCGTGAAGTACGGAGCCGTCAGTGCGAAGTCGTAAGTAAGTCTGAAGTGCGAAATCGTCAGTGCGAAGGTGCTGCGTTATGTTGATTCCCTCATCCCTCATCCCTCAAATACAAAAGGCACGCATACAGCGTGCCCATTGCAACAAACAAAACCAACTAAAAAAACCTGCTTTATTTTAAAACCGCCTGAAGCGACCGTTTATATCGTAAGTACAACATAGAAACGGCGGCAAATTTCAAAACGCTGCCAGGTTCAGAAAAAAATTATAGAAGAGTAAGTACTTATTGCTCTGGGTGCATTTCAAATTGTCGCTTGGCAGTATTCCGAGATGCTTATTGTGGTTGTCTCATAAGTCACCCCGTCAATACACCGGCATCGACAATTTGAAATGCACCCAGAGATATTTACTTAATCCGTGTCAGATTTCCTTTGGCATCTTTGGCCACCGCGTAGGCCTCTTCAAAACCGCGCGTCCGGACGGTATTGAGGGCCGAAGTGACATCTTCCATCCTTTCATACCCGCCCAGCAGAATAATGGTGGCGCCGGATTCCGATTTGCGACGTTCGATGCCGCCGAGGTCGACAAAAGGACTGCTGTCAAAACGCTCGGGGTTGCTCAGTGTCGCAATTCGAACGTAGTAAGGGTATGATCTGGAAATATTGGTAGCAGTAGAATATTCCGTTGGACGCAGCACATTATCGGTGGCTAATTTGGCTTTTTTCGCAGCCACCGTGCCGGGTGTGGAATATTGCGTGGGTTGCAGGCTCGATGCGTCGCCGATCATAAATTCCTGCAGTAACTCGTCGTTGGCTTTTTCCGTAACGATGAGCGCATCCTGATAACCCATAGCAACTAAATCCGCCTGTGCCTGTTCGGCTGCGGCATGGGTCGGGTAAACGCCGAGCCGCACTTTGTTCATGCCATTTACTAATTTGGTGTACAAATGGCCCAGGTTAGCCGCTTTTGAAAAATTGCCAATATCTATCGGTTTATCCGCAACAAAAGAGCCTAACTGTACAGAATAACGGATAGCAGACGCTGAAGGCGCCCCTTTTGAAACCGTGCTGTATTCTGTAGGACGCAGTGCATTGGCGTCGTTGCTCAAAACCAGACCGGGGTCGGCGTCGTATTCTTCCGCCACAAAAGAGCCTTTGAATTTCGGGTTTTTCAACACTTTTTTCAAAGCATCCTGCGCATCGGATTTATTGGGGAAAACACCCAGGCGCACTTTGTTCCGGCCTGCTTCCGACTTGGCGTAGAGGTTGCCGTATTTGGACAGTTCCTCGTATTTTTTCAGGTTTGCTTCCGTCAGATCATCCGGGTAAGCGGCAACTTGTACGGCATAGCCATTGAAATTACCCTTCGACACCGTTTCTTCCATTTTTTTCGATGAAATCAGCGCGGTGGAGTTGTTGTATTCGGCAGGGCGATCGGCTGTCGTTCCGATGATGGACTCCAGGTTCACGTCGGGAAGGTTGGATCCGGCTGCGCCGGCGCGCAGTTTGACGATACTGCTTTTATATCCTTCCTTCGCATACAGCACGTCATAGGTGCTGTATGGTGTCAGGAACAAGGAATACCGCCCGGTATAATCCGTATTCGTAATGACTGCCTGCCCTGTTTCCGTTTTATTTATTTCAATGCTTACATCGTCGAGTTGGAGTCTGCTGCGGGAATCGCGCACCGTACCGATGTATTCTTTGCGGGCATCAGGGCTGATGGCAATCATCAGATTTCCTTTACCATAAGATTCCAGCAGTACTACTTCATCTGTAAAGCCCTCTTTTTTAATCGCTACATGGCAGCGCAGCGGCCAGTTCAGGGCACTGAAATAGTATTTGCCTTCGTAGTCGGTTTGTCCGAATCCGGCATTACAATCAGAAAAATCGAGATCGGCATTGGCTACGGGATTGCCCATTTTGTCTGTGACTAACAGGTATAACGTGCCACTGCCGGAACCGTAGTTCGTCACCGTGGTGCTGTATTCCTGCGGTGCCGGAGCGCTTGTATTCGTTTTGGATTGACTGAAAGGCGAAGTATTAGTAGCGTAAGTAGCGGGCGCCTGTGTACTGCCGCCTATTTTCACCACCTGCCAGATATCTTCGTGTCCGCGGCCGCCGGGACGTGTGCTGGTCACGTAGCCGATGTTCTGGCCGACGTTGTATACAAACCCGTAATCATCGCGCGAAGAATTGATGCCAGGGCCGAGGTGGTACACATTGGTGACTGTTTCGCGGCCCAGTTCGGCGCGGAACACATCCAGACCGCCCAATCCGCGGTGCCAGTCGGAGGAAAAGTACAGGTCTTTGCCATCATAAAACGGCGTTACTTCATTGCCGGGCGTATTGAGCGGTTCGCCGATATTGCGCGGGATGCTCCAGTTGGAACCAGTCCAGTTGGATACATAAATGTCCCAGCCGCCACTTCCGCCCGGTTGGTTGGAGGCAAAAATGAGGGTGTTTCCATCGGGGGAAAGTGCCGGAAAACCGGTGGCGAAATCCGATCCGTTGTAAGGAAATGCTTTGATATTCAACCAGTTGCCATCAACTACCTCCGCAATATAGAGGCTCATATTGATGCCTTTATCTGCAATTTGACGGGTACCGTCTATGAAGTTGTTGCGACAGAATGCCACTTTTCTGCCATCGGCGGAAAAACTGACAGGGCCTTCATTGAACGTGTTCTGAAGGTCATTGCGCAGGAATGTTGGTTTTTGTAGCAAACCGCTTTCTGCACTGCGCTGCGTCACATACAGCTGGTTGTAAGCGCTGCCCGTCCAGTCGTTGCTCGTTTTGGGCTGACTTTTTCGGGCAATATCGGTACGGGAAGAACTGTAAACGACCCTGCTGCCCAGAAATGCAGCACAATAGTCGGCTGAAGCAGTGTTCAGCGGTTCGTTTTTGACCGTGTAGATCGCTTCTTTTTTGGATACGTCGATGGCGTAGTCGCACATATTGATGTATTGCTGCGCTGCCGAGGAATTGTGTTCACCGTAGACGCGGAACCACTTTTTTGCGCCCACGTAATCGCCGGTTTGCATCAGTGCCTTGCCGTAATTCAGGAAAGTTAAAGGCTCCACATTGTATTGCTGTGCGGCCCGCTCATACCAGGGCAGGGCCTCTTCGGGACGATTCAATTGAAAATAACAATCGGCAGTGCGCGACAGGGCGCGGGCGCTGTTCGGGTCTTTCTGGAGTACTTGCTCGTAGGTGCGAAGGGCAAGATTGTATGCGTACAGGTCAAATTGTTTGTCAGCGCGTTGCAATTCGTCTTGCACGGAGCTTTGAGCAGATAGCCAGTTAGCAGCCAGCAGGAAGGCCGCCAATATCCACCCGGCACGAGAAGTCGTGTTCATAGAGCAGTAATGGTTTTAAAAATCAAACTTTTTGGTTTCGAAAAGCATAGTGCATCAGCCATAATTCAGCAGGGAACATGACGAAACACCCTCAATCTGTGGCAAAAACGAATGATAAACTTCGTTATTGCGAAGGATAAAGGATAGTGGAGAGACTATCTGTTGAGCGAGGAACGCTGCAAAAGTACGGAGAGAAGTAATACCGCGCCACTTTTTTTTCAAAATGGGTGTTTTTGCCCATAAAAAGTGCGCTTCAGACTATACTACTGGACATTTTTCAATTTGCTGCTCAAGGTACCGCCGAACCGTGTTCGGCAGTACATTTCAGCACTCATCTAAAAAATGTCCAGTAGTGTGGCTTCAGACAAGCAAAAACAAAAATCCCGAATTTTTCACGCTGGAAAAATTCGGGATCGTTTATGGATGGTTTTCAGACACCACCACTATTTTGAGCATGTTAAGAAAACGGTGTCAAGAAGAACATAAGTCGCTGACTTTCAATACTATCCGAAACACGAAATACGAAACAAGAAAACCCTCCTATTTTGTACCACCTGCGCGGTAAATATATTTTTCAATTTCGCGCCAATCCTGAGATTGCTGGTTGGGATATTCGCGGCGCAGACGCTCATATACCTTAACCGCTTCTTCTTTATTGCCCTGGTAGTCGTACAGCATGCCGAGTTTTTTCAGATACATGGTAGAAAGCACATCGTTATCGGTTGCTTCAGAGGCCTTTTCATACATATCTAATGCTTTGTCGTATTCTTTCTTTTCAGAATAAGCATCGCCCAAAGCGCCGTATTTCATGGCCGGCAACAGGGTGCCCTCCGCGTCATAC
>Ga0163153_10005619_pt1 | contig 14659 bp, 10 predicted proteins | sample OliLakLV19MP6IB1_FD_148629 | JGI IMG/M metagenome (GOLD analysis project Ga0163153, IMG submission 148629) | Freshwater microbial mat bacterial communities from Lake Vanda, McMurdo Dry Valleys, Antarctica - Oligotrophic Lake LV.19.MP6.IB-1 | ecosystem: Environmental > Aquatic > Freshwater >... | reverse complement strand
TGGCGGAATAGGTTCCATCATTATTATCGGCTATCGCAGAAAGTGTTCCTGATGTAGCATACAAAGCGATCGCATCACCACCGGCACTAAGATTGTTTCCGTTGGCGTCTTTGAGTTGTATTGTAATTACGACAGTACTGTTGCCATCGGCAGTTAATGTGTTTGTAGCCGATGAGATAACGGCTTTGTTTGGATCTGCATTCGAAACGATAAAGTTGACGGAAGCGGTATTGGGAAAAGCATCTCCATTGACAGAACCATTAATCACGGCAGTGCCCGTTGCAGTAGCGGAAGTAAGCGTGGCAGAGTACGTTCCATCACCATGATCTGTTATAGAAGACAATGTACCGAGGCTTGCAGCGAGGGTGATAACGGAACCCCCTGATTGCAGATTATTTCCATGGGTATCTTTGAGTTGTACAGTAATGGTTGTGCTGCTTACCCCATCGGCTGAAATAGCGGATGAGGAGGCCGAAACGGTGGTTTGAGCTAAATCAAATGGACCGGATAGAAACGTGATGCTTTCTGAATCATCAATCAAATATCCATTGATGGTTCCCGAAATGACGGCAATTCCTGTGCTGGTAACCGAGGTAAGAGTAGCTGTGTAACTACCGTCATTATTGTTGGTAGGTGCAGATAGACTACCCAAAGAGGTAGAAAGTACGGGCGTACATCCACCAATGATCGCATTTCCTGAAGCATCTTTCAGCAACACGATAATGGTTGCCGTGCTGCTGCCGTTGGCGATCAATGTCGAAACTGATGCATTGACTAAAGAACTCGCTTTAGAGGCTACAGAAAACGTAATGGTATTACTGGAGTAATTCGTACAGGTTCCGCTGGAAACGAGTCTCCTGACAAATCTATTTTGACTAATTACATCCGGATTATAATGCTGACCTGTTGCCCCACTTATATTCGTGAAAGAAACATTATCGGTACTGTTTTGCCATTGATAAGAATAGCTTCCATTACCTCCGGTTGGTGAAGATCCTGTTATTGAAGCAGGATCTCCCTGTTCACAAAAACTAACTGGAGCAGAAGCAGTGATAGAATTAGTAAGATCGGTAGGCGATATAGTAATAAGTATGGATGAACTAATATTCGAACAACTACCACTGGTAACGATTCTTTGGTAATAGGTGGAGGCAGAAATAACTGTGGGGTCATAATCTTTTGAGGTGGCTCCAGGGATAGCATTGAAAGTACTATTATTCAAACTGCTTTGCCATTGATAGGTAAATGATCCGTTTCCACCCGAAGGGCTTGATCCCATTATACTATCAGGATTTTCAGCCCCACAAAACGTTGTGGTTGCGGGTGCAGTAATGGTGTTTGCGGTTATCATAGCGGAAACACTTACACTTTGCTGTTGAGTGAGCATTGAAGAACAGCTAACCGGTGATATTTTAATCACTTTTATAGTTAATGTTGTTGAGGTTGATAAGGCCGAAGAAGTAAGAGTAATGGCGTTACCTGTTCCTAACACGGAGGTTCCGGTAGGGGAGCTTCCGTTAAATAATTGATAAATCAAACTGTTTTCTGAAGATGAAAGTATGATCGGAGTAGTAGATCCCGCGCATAACGAAGCGCTGACTGGAGAAACTGAAATGGAGACATTGGGTGATATACAGGACACAATCACACTGCTGCTGTGATTGCTTTCACAATTCGATCCTGAAGTTATGGTGGCCGTTATGGCGCCACCGGCATAGATATCAAATGCAGAGAGCCCCGATAATGACCATGTGCCTCCACTTACGGAAGCTGTTCCGAGTAATGCTCCATCGATGTACACCTTTACCGTTCCAGCACCACTTACCAAACCGGAAACAGAGGCAACACCTTCCGAAACGGGGGAGGAAACACTCAAGCCTGAATTGCCTGATAAGGTGCCAATAGTGATGGAATTGGATGAAACACTTACTGTTTTTCCGGTTGCAGTAGCTTTTGCCGTTACTACTGTGCCAGATGAAAGGCTTAACCCTGTCTTTGTCCAGCCGCCACTGGCATTCGTAGTGGTAGTCCCCATCGAAGTGGCTCCGGCAAACACTTCAATAGCGGTACCACTTCCATCCGATGATGATCCGGAAATAGAACTTATCGTTGACGAGGTGCAATAGGTTCCGTAAATAACGGGTGCGGCAGTAACTGAGGCAACGGTAACCGAAGCAGATGCATTTGAAATACAGTTGGTACCTGATATAGCTTTTGCTGTAATCAATTGCCTAAGTGTAAAAGTTAAGCCTGAAATAGTCCAGCTAAATGGTGAAGTAGTGCCGGCTGTAGTGCTTTTGATCTCAACGCCATCGGCAAATAAAATAATGGTGGCTCCCGAAACGGAAGTACCCGAAATGGAAGTGGTGGTAGGTAGTATGGCGCTGATGGTGATAATGGGTGCTGTGGTTTGCGTGGTAGAACCCACACATACATAGACACCCTTTGACTCACATTTTCCTGAAATGGTTTGTGTAACCTTATAGGCACCTGAAAGCGCGCCCATGCCTCCATTACAACTTCCTGTGTTCCCATTGGTCTTCCAGCAGAATATTCCGTTTGCATCAACAATAGCACTGGCGGAAGGGTTAGCTGAGATCAGGCTTCCATTTTGATAAACTTTTATAGTTGCACCCACTACTCCCGTGCCTCCGATGTTTTTTGTATTCGTATTCGCGGTAGTAATAGTTATGTCAGCAGAGCAGCTGACAGCTACCGTTGCCGAACTACAATTATTAATGGACTCTGATTTTCCGCTCGCGGTGGCCGCAGCTGTGATCACTTCGCCACTGCTGAGGTTGCTGATGCCGGATAGTGTCCAGACTCCTGAACTTACGGAGGTGCTGCCTAATAAGGTACCGTTTTTAAATACTTTGATAATGGTGCCGGAAGCCTCTGATGAGGTGCCGCTGATACTGGTAGAATTAATAGTCAGGTTATTTGTAATGGTTGGGCATGCCGACCGATCAGCCGGAAAACCACTGGCGATGCTGTTTGCTGAGGCAGGATAAAAATTATTGATAATAGCCCCGAAGATGTTATCCAGATTAAAGCCATAAGCCTGATCATCAATCCCGCTGATATCAGAAACTGAATTGCTGCCTAAGGCAGCTGATGGACTCATCGAGGTCACTGCCACCATTCTCAAAGGTGTTGATGTGGTTACTGAGCTGAGGTAACCAGTGATCGTTGAGAAGGGGATGTAAAAATCATAGAAGTAATCTGGATTATTACAGTTGGTTGTAAGGGCGATTGACTTTTGTGCGTAGTTGTCATACGAAAGCGTAGTTTTTAAAATCGAAGAAGCAGTGCCATCCACATCATAAAGGCTTACCCCAAAATTGGTACGCAGCGTAATCTCCATTTCAAAACCAGGGTTGCCTATCACGGCATTAGGATCGGCATTGGGTCCGGTGAATCCGAATTTCTGATCGGTGTCTATTAAGATACTATAGCCTTTAGAGTTGGAGGCAGTTCCGCCTAAGCGAAAGCGGAAAAGCAAATTGCCGTTCGCATCTAAATATGATAACACCCCGTCTTCCGCGCCCGAATCCACAATGTCATTAAAACTACAGTTGGGGCCGATGACTGGATCAGAGGTGGGCTCTATGCCGGGTACGGATAACGCTTTATAGTGGATTTCACTTTCCGTCTGATCACTTGAGATGAACCCAAAGGTGCTCTGAGAGGTGTATCCATCTCCGTTAGGATCTAATATGATCTTTCCTGTGCCGGCTGTCTTATAAATTAATCCGGGCGTTTGACTCAACGAATTAAAAGATAAAAAAAGACAGATTTACAAATAAGGGTAAGAATAGCTTGTTCATGAGGTTGAAATTTTCCTCAAGGTGGGCAGAACGGATTCGAAATAATTCAGGAGAAACCTGATTTAAGGAAAATCAGGATTACACTACTTATCAGGGATTACCCTGATTAAAAAAAATTCAACCACAGGGATTTGTAGAAAGAAAACGGTAAACGCACGGGGTAGAAAATGCCAAAAAATACCGGTGGTTAGTTGAATATTGAATTACAAAGGCTGAACTTCCCCAATCATTTTTTACTTACCAAACCTAAAGTTGATGATTCATAGACGCAGATTTTTACAGCTCTCCGGTGCCGCAGTTAGCGGTTTATTGGCTCACCAACTAATCGGATGCAGCCCTCCGGAAACCAGCCGCGCCTGGGGAGTGCAGCTTTTTACTATGCCCCAACTGGCTGCTGCAGATTTTAAAGGCACATTAAAAAAACTAAAGAAATTCGGTTACCACGAAATTGAGTTCTTTGGCCCGTATGCATTTAGTGCACAATCCACCATTGACGGATGGAAGCCGCTGGCAGAGCAAATGGGTATTACTCAAAATGCTTTTTATGGTTATGAACTCAGTGAAGTGAAAAAGATGCTGGAAGATCATAACCTAACATCGCCATCGGCACATTTAGATATGGCTACCATGCGCACCAACATGACACCGGCCATGAAAGCACTGAGTACTTTGAGTGTAAAATATGTGGTGATACCCGCGTTGCGAGGAGAATCATTGAACACGGCCGATGACTACAAAAGAATGGCTGATGAATTTAATTCATTCGGAAAGCAGATGAATGAATTTGGGATTTCATTTGTGTATCACAATCATGGGTATGAACATGCAATAAAAGATGGCCAGGTGCCGATGGATATCCTGATTACCAACACCGATCCTGACGTAGTAAAATTTGAATTGGATATTTTCTGGATGCAGGCGGCAGGAGCAAGCCCGGTTGAATATTTGAAAAAATACCCTGGTCGCTATAAACTGATGCATGTAAAAGATGCCGCAGAGAAAGTGCGCTTTACCGGAGATGGTGACACCGCTGAAGAGTGGATGGCGTTGTTTCCTAAAATGGCAGACCCCGGATCAGGCGTTTTTAACATTAAGGAAATTGTAGATGCAGCAACTCAGTCCGGGGTGGAACATTTCTTTTTGGAAAGAGACCTGGCTCCTGATCCGATAACTACGTTGAAAAATTCGTATCAATATCTTAGTACTATTTAGGTGGAGATATAGAGCCGAATGATTATCAACCGAGGTCCACTGATGAAAGTGGTCGCAAAGTAGTTGGTCTTTTATTATTGCAGGAGTGATTGCATTAGTCAATGCATTAGTCATTGCGTTAGTCATTGCATGAATCACGGTGGCCTGCCAGGCAATCAAAGCAGCGAACGTGAATCCGGTAAAATGCCTGAGAACAGAATAGTAAAATGATGTAGCCTCCATAGAAATAGTTTCAGTTGTAATTATCTTATTTAAGAGTTAAACTGGAATCTAATTCTATGCTATGAACAAACGATTTGCTTTCGCCTGGCTCGTGTTTGCCTCACTGTCTTCCTATGGACAGTCTATTCCGAAGTCTCATTATCAGGAACTTCAGTATCGGCTCATCGGCCCTTTTAGAGCTAGCCGCACGGTAGGTGCAGTAGGTGTGCCCACACAACCGAATGTTTTTTACATGGGTGTGAATAATGGTGGAGTCTGGAAAACCGATGATTACGGCCGCACCTGGAATCCTATTTTTGATAGCGCACCCACCGGTTCGGTAGGTGATGTAGCCGTATCTCCTTCGCATCCCAATGTAATTTACGTGGGTACAGGCGAAGGCCTTCACCGCCCTGATTTAGGTGTCGGTGATGGAATGTTTAAATCAACGGATGGTGGTAAGAACTGGCAACATATCGGTTTGGGTGATGTGCAGCAGATAGGTCGTGTGGTGGTTCACCCTACGAATCCTGATATCGTAGTAGCCGCGGGACTGGGACACCCATATGCAGCGAATGAAATGCGAGGGGTTTATCGCACGCGCGATGGTGGAAAATCATGGGAGAAAGTATTGTACATTAATCATAACACAGGTGCCATTCAGGTAGAGTTCGATCCATCTGATCCTGAAATCATTTTTGCTGATATGTGGGAGCATCAAGAAGGGCCATGGGAAAATGCTTCCTTCTCAGGAGTTAATAGCGGGCTGTATAAATCATCAGATGGTGGAAATACCTGGAAGAAAATGACGCAAGGGTTGCCTACGGGTGAGCAGGGCTTGGGAAGAATTGGTTTCGGAATATCTCCGAGCAATTCAAAACGCATGTATGCCACCGTGGATGCACGCGAGCACTCCGGACTTTATCGTAGTGATGATGGTGGTGAAAGCTGGAAACGGGTGAGCACCGATGGAAGAATTTATGGTCGTGGTAGTGACTTTGCAGAAGTAAGAGTTCATCCCAAGAATCCGGATGTCTTGTATTCTGCCAACGTAGCTTGCTATCGGTCCGATGATGGTGGCTATACGTGGACATCATTCAAAGGTGCACCGGGTGGTGATGATTACCATCGCATCTGGATCAATCCATTGCAACCTGACATTATGTTATTTGCTGCGGATCAGGGTGCTATTGTCACCGTGAATGGTGGCAGGACGTGGAGCTCCTGGTATAATCAACCTACTTCACAATTATATCATGTGACCACCGATAATCAATTTCCGTATTGGGTGTATGGCGGCCAACAGGAAAGTGGCGCCATCGGAACAGCAAGTCGTGGCGATGGTGGACAAATTTCCTTCCGGGATTGGATGGGTATAGGTGCCGATGAATATGCGTATGTCGCACCTGATCCGAAAGATCCGAATATCATTTATGGAGGACGGGTTACACGCTTTAATAAGAAAACCGGGCAATCTCAAAATGTATCGCCTGAAGCATTGCGTTCTGGTCATTACAGAATGCTGCGCACGCTTCCGCTGATGTTTCATCCATCAGATCCAAACACATTACTCTTCGCAACCAATGTGTTGTGGAAGACAACTAGCGGTGGACAACAATGGGAAATCATAAGCCCTGATCTTACGCGCAAGCAATTGGAAGTGCCTGTGAGCATCGGTGATTTCCGCACGGAGAGTTTAATCAGCATGAAACAGCGGGGAGTAATTTATGCACTGGCACCTTCACCGTTAAAGAAAGAAATTATCTGGGCAGGAACAGACGATGGCCTCGTACAGGTAACAACCGATGGAGGTAAAACATGGAAAGATGTAACTCCACCAACTCTTAAATCGTGGGATAAGATTACGCAGATGGATGCAGGCCATTTCGATGCAAACACGGCTTATCTTTCTGTGAATGCCATTCGCAAGGATGATATGAAGCCGCATGTTTATCGCACGCATGATGGAGGCGTTACCTGGAAAGAAATCACCAAAGGAATGAATGATGTGGGCCCGGTAAATGCCGTGCGCGAAGATGCTAAACAGGCAGGATTACTCTTTGCTGCCACCGAGCGTGAAGTTTATTTTTCTACGGACGATGGAGAAAACTGGCAATCATTAAGAAATAATATGCCCGCAACTTCTGTGCGTGATATTGTCATTCATGACAATGATTTGGTAGTAGGTACACATGGCCGCTCTATCTGGATTTTAGATAACATCAATCCATTGAGAAGTGTGGCTAAAGTAAGTTCACAGAAATCATACCTGTTTCCTCCGGTGGAAACCACCCGTGTTCGCTTCAACGTGTTTGGAGATACCCCTTTGCCACCCGAAGAACCCGCAGGACAAAATCCTCCGGATGGAGCTATTCTGGATTATTATTTAGGTCAGGCAGCTGGCGAAGTGCGTCTTGAAATCCTTTCCAGGAATGGTGAAGTGATTCGTCAATACAGCAGCAAAGATAAAGCTGAACAAGTGGATTCACTTTCTGTGCAATACCCGATGTATTGGGTTCGAGCTAACAAAACACTTTCGAATGAAGCAGGTCACCATCGCTTCGTGTGGGACTTGCGATACACCGAACCACAAGGAGCGCCCCGACAGCTTTCTATTGCTGCAGTATATAAAAATACGCCTACGGGTCCACAAAGTCCGTTTGTACATCCCGGAACATATACTGTGAGACTAACGGTAGATGGAGTTGTTTCCGAACATCCGATCACTGTTAAGTTAGATCCGCGCGCAACCATCAGTGAAAATGATTTGCAGGTGCAGACGGATTATTCATTGGCATGCCATACGTCATATCAGGAACTACAAGCAATCCGTGAAGCGATTGATAAGAAGTTGATGGATGCTAAATCGAAATGGGCAAAGGGAAAAAAAGATCAAGTGATCGCTTTGCGCGGAACAGGTTCACCCGACAATCCGGATGTGATGTATGGAGCGATAGCTGAAGCTGCTTTGGAGCAAGAAACCATTGTTGGGTTGCAGGATAAATTCCTTTACATGCTGGCCGTTCTTCAAAGTGCCGATGCTAAACCAACCGCACAAGCAATACAAGCAGTTGATAAACTTAAAGCAAGAAAAGATGAAGTAGTTAATCGGTGGAAGACACTCAGTAAATAGATAACAGCAAGTATTAATCCTACTTTGTCATGTTTGAGATATCAGGCACGAGTATAGAAAGTGAATAGCCAGAAAGCTCCGAAGGAATGACATAGAGCATTTAAATCAAGCAAGGAATTCCACGCCAGGGTTGCCTGGTTTTCACCAATCGTCATTAGCGAATTATATTGAGTAACTTTGCGAAAAATAGCTACACATTGATACCGATCGGACAACACCAGGACTTAACCATATTACGTCATACCACAGTAGGCCTGTTTCTGGGCGATGAAGAGGGTGACGAAGATGTATTGCTTCCCAATAAATATTGTCCAGAAAATTTTGAGATCGGAGACAAGCTCAACGTCTTTGTCTATCGCGATCATGAAGAACGGATCATCGCTACGAACCTGAAGCCGAAGATTTTGCTACATCAGTTTGCGTTTTTGCGTGTAACCTCTGTGAGTAATGTCGGTGCCTTTTTGGACTGGGGCCTGGAGAAAGAGTTGCTGGTACCGTTTCGTGAACAACGACAGAAAATGGAGGAAGGACGATGGTACATCGTATATCTTGATCTTGACAAAAAAACGGATCGGTTATACGCCACCAATAAAATAGAAAAGAAACTTAAAAATGAACCGCTCACCGTGTTGGAAGGGGACGAGGTAGGCCTGATGGTGATGAAAAAGACGGATCTCGGTTTTTCCGTCATTGTGAATCAGCAACACGAGGGGTTGATCTTTGACAGCGACATCTTCACCAAACTTAATATTGGTGATAAAATAAAAGGTTATGTCAAGCAGATTAGGGATGACAACAAACTTGATATTTCATTACAACCGATTGGGTTTGAGAATTTCAATGATCCCAACTGTGAATTGATTCTTAAAAAACTAAAAACTCAAAAAGGAATTTTATCTGTAACCGATAAAAGCACACCTGAAGAGATTTATAAGCAGTTTGGCATCAGCAAGAAAGCCTTTAAAAAGGCGATTGGCACTTTGTACAAACAACGCAAAATTACCCTTCAGCCTGATGGGATTAAACTCGTTTAACCCCAGGTAAGAATCTCTGATATTTATGGTTGTAAAACTACCGCATTTTCCGCGCTTCTGAGACAGAACTGTCAGGGTTTTAAAGACCACCTGAATTGAATATTTTTGCCGCCTTCTAAATCTGTAACTAGAGAGAATTGAACCATGGCCGACACTACCGATTCGTTGATTTTTGCCAACAAACTGCGGATTCATTACTGGCTAGCGATAAGTCGCATACCATGGATGCCCTGGTTCATAATAAATGCGAACGTGAATTGCTGGAGATAACAAAAGCAATTGCCACACTATGTGGTGCCGATATTGATTACTATCCGGGTTATGCAGAGACATTCACACGCATTGGTAAGGAGCGAGGCTGGCCTCCGGTTACCCGACAACGTTTTGAAGCGCAGAGAGGCCCGACAGGTGCGTTCCTCGTGGGCAGTCCCGAAGAGGTAGCGGAGAAAATCATTCGGCACAGCGAATCGCTCGGTGGAATTTCCAGGGTATCATTTCAAATGGACAATGCCGGCTTATCGCACGCAAAACTTTTACAGGCAATAGAATTGATAGGGTCACGGGTTGCGCCATTGGTTAATGGATAATGAAGCGGAGTTACGCACTACATTATAACCTCACACTTTTCAGGTTGAAGCTTGCATGACGATAATCATCGCTTCACTCTGCAGAAGTCCTTCTTTTCTATTCCCCTCGTTTTTAATTTCGCGCGTAGAAAGTAAGTACTATAGCCGGCATATTGAGCCTGCTTTTTTATTCGACTCCTCAGCGTGGTGAATAACATTCATTCATTATAATTGGAGTAATTATAACTGTAGTCGATAATTATTCATAAATTTCCCTATCGAATATTTTACAACCAGGCGCTATGAGTTTTGCTGGAACTATCAGATCCCGAAAGGAAAACACACGGTGAGGTTGAAGATATTAAATCCATCGCAAGAGCAATATGGAGAAGGCAAAGGGTATTTAATTTGAATAAACATTTTTTCAAGACTAAAACTTAAATAGAAAATGAATAAAGTATTATCAGGGTTAATACTGTCAGCGGTTCTTGTGTTGGCAGGTACTACTGTCAAAGCGCAGCAGCACGTCAATGTAAAAGGTAACTGGAAAATGAGTGTGCAGACATCCGTAGGAAGTGGATCTCCGGAGTTTGATTTAAAGCATGTCGATGAAACTACGCTTACCGGAACTTACAAAGGTCAATTGGGTGAGTCTGCAGTGAAGGGAACCATTAAAGGAAATAAGATTCACCTCGAGTTTGAAATTAGTGGAAACGTGATTGAATATGATGGCACGGTGGATGGTGACAACATGAAAGGGTCTGTGAAATTAGGAAGCATGGGAGAGGGCACATTTACCGGAGCCAGGAAGAAATAAATTGCGCAGGTCACAGAACCTCCCATCCAACTTAAAATAGATTCATTGCAACGATGGTCTAGTACTCCATGATCTCAATCTTCCTGAAATCAATCGGGTGACTGTTGGACTGAAGGGAAATATAACCAGATATCAACCCATTCTTATTTCCCTTAATAAAGGCTTTACCTAGTTCATGTTCCGGATTGAATCGTGGATTTTCGAATTGCAGAATTTCTTCGCCATTCACAAAGTGTTTTATCTTATTGCCTTGTACCTCAATCTCCAGGGTTACCCACTGATCGCCATGGAAAGTACGCTTCACAGCAGCAGGTGTGCAAAAGGATTCATTCTTCTTTCCGTTGACATCTACCAGGGTACCGTTGGTGCATATCTCGCCCACAGGTCTTTCATCTTTGCCATTACCCCCATGTAAATTATATTCCAGGCACACCGGAAAGTTCTGTTTTAATCCTATGGTAGTGGGGGCCTGACCATGGTATTGAATACCGCTATCACGAAATCCCCACGAAGGAGCACCAGGCGTTGTTTCGCCCACAAAACGATATTCCACCTTTAAGCGATAGTTTGAAAATTCCTGGTTGTAATAAAGCGCGCCAAATGTATTGTCAAAACTTTTGTATTGATCATAACGCACACTCAGTATTCCGTTCTCCACCCGAAATGTATTACCAAAATTATCACCTAACGGATAGCCTGCCATTTTCATCGTCCAGCCATCCAGGTTTTTTCCATTGAAAAGGGGCACCCATTTACCTTTCTTATCATGGGGAGTAAATGAAACAATTAGGAATACAAAAACGGTGACAACAAGCAATCGGATCATACGTTTGAACTTTTCACAATATAAATAAATTCGGAATATACGATGGCATCTTTTGAAGTATAAGAAGAATTGATATCAATTTGAAGGTGCTCAATTGCTCCTTAAGTATGATATTTGGCATTCTGAAAATTAAAAACAGGATGAATATGTATAGAGCGTGTCTTTTGTTTTGTATAGGGTTGGTTTTTCTTTCTGGTTGCAAAAAGATTGAAAGTAATAAAACATCAACGGATAACATGGATACTATCCCACACGACCGCATTATTGGTGGCCTGATGGTAAAAGGCAAAGTGATTGACAACCAAACCCGTTGCTCACACTATCACACCAACCTGGATATCATCGCCATAAAATTTAAGTGTTGCAATACCTATTATCCCTGTTATTCCTGTCATGCAGAGACAACCGATCATAGAGCCATAACCTGGAAAGTGAACGAGCGTGATGAGAAAGCTATTCTCTGTGGGGTATGCGGACACGAATTAACCGTTCAGGAATATATGGATAGCAATAATACCTGCCCTTTGTGCCAGTCATCATTTAATCCTAACTGCAAAAAACATTACGACCTATATTTCACGATGGAATAAATATCATCTTATGAAAGGATACGTGCTCTTGCTTTTGGGATTTTTCGTAATAGGTTGTGATAAGGATACTCCCTCAGCAAGTGGAATTGCGGGTATCGTTGAAAGAAATACCTGCTGGTAAATATGATCTATACCTCGATGTGATGAAAGAACCCTTTGGTTGCGAAGTATCACTCTGGCAACGACAGACACCGGTTTCGGAATGGATATCGACCCGTCAGGAAAAAGAGGAACGGGTGAAGGAAGTATTTGCGTGCGAACTGGATATCCGTGAGTTCAAGAACACATTAACCTTCCGGTTCAAAACAGATAAGCAAAAGACTGGTTTTATTTTGAATCGGATGAAGTTGATCCGTAAAGGATAAAGTCAATTTTTGACCATACTTTTCAAAGTCTGCTCAATAGCTGCGATATCTTCGCTTCCGGGTTTTAGAATACATTGTTTTTTGTCATCCGGTGAAATACTCGACACGATAGCGCTCATCATTACACGATTCTGTGTATGATCGTCTTTATTGCTGATCGCTTTTTCAAAAACCGTTTGAAGCATCTTGTATTGTGCCGCAGTGATGGTAACGGTTTTAGGTTCGCCAGCACTGTAAACACCGGATGAACTCTCTTCAGGTTTTACAGGAATGTACTTGACCTGATTGGTTGTTATAATATATAGATTAGCACTGCCATCGGCATATTCATAACTAGGAGCAGTAGTAGTATTCATACAGGATGTAGCAAGGATTAATAAACTTAACCAAATCAGTTTCATATCTAAATTTCCAATTATAAATTGAAATATAAAATTATTTTTCAGCAAGAAAATTCTTTCGATATTGATCTGGTATCACATCCGGTGATCGAATGCAAATGAGATGAAATCAGAGATAGTTCTAAGCTTTGGCTGTGCTCCGCTCAATCTCTTTCAAATTTTCAATCTTCTTGTTTCTCAGGAACCCGTTGATATCTTCGAAATGCTCACGAACGCGTTTATGTCCAAATTCAAAAACTTTCTTGGCCAAACCATCCAGAAAATCACGGTCGTGAGAAACTAAGATCAGTGTGCCATCGAAAGCTAATAGAGCATCTTTCAAAATATCTTTTGTTTTGATATCGAGGTGGTTAGTAGGTTCATCGAGAATCAATAGGTTAACGGGCTGCAACAATAACTTCAACATGGCAAGTCGGGTCTTCTCACCACCAGAGAGTACTTTCACCTTCTTATCGATGTTATCACCACTGAACATGAATGCTCCCAACATGTCTTTGATCTTGGTGCGAATATCACCTTGCGCAACCTGATCAATGGTTTCAAATACCGTGATCGTTTCATCCAACTTCGAAGCCTCATTTTGAGCAAAGTATCCGATCATAGAATTGTGTCCCAATTGCATTTTGCCTTCATAGTCTATTTCTCCCATGATGGCTTTGATCATGGTCGACTTTCCTTCACCGTTCTTTCCCACAAAAGATACTTTCTCACCACGCGCAATGGTGAGGGAGGCATCCTGAAACACAACATGGTCACCATATTTTTTGGTGAGGCCTTCTACAATAACAGGATAATTACCTGAGCGTGGAGCAGGAGGGAACTTCAGGTTGAGCGAAGACGTATCCATTTCATCCACCTGCACAATTTCGAACTTCTCCAGCATCTTCACACGCGATTGTACTTGCAGTGTTTTGGAATACGTGCCTTTGAATCGGTCAATAAATCCTTGAATATCGGCAATCTCCTTGGCCTGATCATCAAAATGCTTTTGCTGCTGCTCACGTCTTTCCTTGCGCAACTGTAAATAGTGTGAGTAGTTGGTTTTGTAATCATAGATGCGGCCCATCGTCACCTCAATGGTACGGTTGGTGAGGTTATCCACAAACATTTTATCGTGACTGATTACAATAACGGCCTTCGCACTGGTTTTCAGAAATTCTTCCAACCACTGCACTGATTCAATGTCCAGGTGGTTGGTGGGCTCATCGAGTAGGATCAAATCCGGTTTCTGCAAAAGAATCTTGGCTAGCTCAATACGCATTCTCCAGCCACCACTGAATTCTGTGGTAGGTCTGTTGAAGTCAGTTCGCTCAAAGCCGAGGCCCATCAGGGTTTTCTCTATCTCTGCATCGAAATTGATTTCTTCAATGGAGTAATATTTCTCACTGAGCTCAGATACCTGTTCAATGATTTTTGAATATTCATCAGATTCATAATCCGTACGCGTTTCAAGCTGATGGTTAAATTCATCCATCTGCTTTTTCATGTTCATGATTTTCGAAAACGCCTTCGAAGTTTCCTCGAAAACGGTAGAATCGTCTTCAGTAAGCAAATGCTGGGGTAGGTAGGCGATAATCGCATCTTTGGGACCCGAAACTTTGCCCCGCGTAGGCTTATTTACACCGGCAATAATTTTTAATATGGTGGATTTTCCAGCACCGTTTTTACCCATCAGGGCTATCCTCGT
>Ga0163153_10005617_pt1 | contig 14659 bp, 12 predicted proteins | sample OliLakLV19MP6IB1_FD_148629 | JGI IMG/M metagenome (GOLD analysis project Ga0163153, IMG submission 148629) | Freshwater microbial mat bacterial communities from Lake Vanda, McMurdo Dry Valleys, Antarctica - Oligotrophic Lake LV.19.MP6.IB-1 | ecosystem: Environmental > Aquatic > Freshwater >... | reverse complement strand
GCCCAACCCGCCGGAGCAAACCCCCAATCCAGGTGCACCAGCACCCGACCCGGAAGATCCGCCTTTGCCGGATGATTGCGGGAGTACGGGTGGCTATGACTGCTACCAAGGATTACATGTCACCGGCTGCGAGGCATGCTGCCAAGCGACACATGACCACAACGTTGGTGTACTCGAGTGTCAGAGGTTGAAACAGCAGGCCACGGAGTGCAATCACATTCAGAACTTGCAGGCACGGGCACTTTGTATACGTGGGGTCGATGCCCGCTATGATGCAATGATAGCGGCCGAGGGTCAAGCAAAGGAAAACTGTGTAAATGAATGCACCGACCCGCCACCCGATTATCACCACGATCCGAACGAGCTCTGGATTCCGCCGAAGTGGAGAATCTGGTGGCCGCCGGACCTCGATCGCTATCACTGGTGCTCCATATACGACATGAGCGGACAATGTATCGTATCGCGATAACCATTCCTTTTGTTCTCAGTGCATGCGGTCTTCTCGCGATTGAGACTATTACACAACACCGCATCTGGACAGACAAGCGGGCGATGATTGTTCCAATTGCAATTGCCGTGGCAATGGGCGCCGCGAGGCTTGGTTTGTTGCGATGTCGGCATCTCTACCTAGCCCTTTTCATCGTGTTTATTGCAAAACTCAGCGAGACTGCATGTCACCTCACCTTGGATTATGCTATACGTCATCGTGATTTTCCAACAAATGCCACACTCGCAAGTATTCTTCTATTGTCTTTAGTCGCAAACATTGTGGCCATTCTGGTTGCCTGTATGAGGGAGAGACATTGTTTAGTATCGGATGTATTCACGATGCATATATGGTGTTATCGAGCAGTTGTCGCGAGCACTCTTGTTAAGCAAATGATCAACGGAGTAGTATTCACGAAGCTTGGAGAACATATATCGATTCGAACATCTGAACTGCTTATATCAATCAGCCTCGGGTGCGAGCTCGTCACCGCGATCCTACTTGTGCCCCTTAGTGTGATAGTGTTCTGCCATTCGATTCGAGCTTCGATGACAAGAGCACCCCGGTTCCTAGTCACTTGAGGAGTGTAAGGTCCAGGAAGATTGCTCTAGACTTCTGTCGGCGAATTACAAACGGCCCTGCCGCGACACGTTGCCGCGAGCAGGGCCGTTGTTGTTGTAGAGCCTATCCGTAAACCGGGCAACCGTCAATGGCCGCCTCGCGAATAGCCTTGCATGGCGAGGTAACGTTCTGATTCTTGCGCACATTGACAGAAGGGCCCTCCGTCAGGAAGGTGGTGTTGCGACAACCCCTTTCTGAACAGGAGAGCCCGATGCAGAGCGCACCAGCGAACGCGGGAAGTGCAAGCGACGGGGATCAACAGGCCGAGCGGCCCTACGGCGAGATGCTCAAGCGGGCGATCGTGGTGGACACGGAGAAGGTCCGCGGCCACCTGGACGAGGTGGTCCGATCGACGGGTGGAGGCGACCTTGAACCAGCTGCTCGATGAGGAAGCCGACCGGATCGCCGGCGCCGGCAAGTACGAGCGCAGCGACGCCCGCTATGACAGGCGGGCGGGCTCGTACCAGCGGAAGCTGCAGACCAAGGCGGGCGAGGTGGAGCTCACCGTGCCGCGGCTGCGGAAGCTGCCGCTGGAGACCGCCATCATCGCCCCCCCCAATGGTTCAAGCGGCGGGAGAGCTCGGTCGAGGAGGCCCTGATCGAGATGTACCTGGCGGGTGTCTCCATGCGCCGGGTGGAGGACATCACCGAGGCGCTCTGGGGCACCCGCGTGAGCGCCAGCGCCGTGAGCGGGATGGCCCAGAAGGTCTAGGGCCAGATCGAGCAGTGGCGCAGCCGCACGCTTGCCGGTGAGTATGCCTACGTCTACCTCGACGGGATCTGGCTGAAGCGTTCGTGGGGCGGGGAGATGAAGAAAGTGGCCGTGCTCATCGCCATCGGCGTGGACAGAGGGGCACCGCGAAGTACTGGGCGTGGCGGAGGGGATGAAGGAGGACGCGGCGAGCTGGCGGAGCTTCCTGCGGAACTCAAGGAGCGCGGGCTCGTGGGGGTGCGGCTGTTCATCACCGACAAGTGCCTGGAGCTGGTGGAGAGCCTGGCGGAGTTCTACCCGACGCGGCGTGGCAGCGCTGCGTGGTGCACTGGTACCGCAGCGTGATGACGGCGGTGCCGCAGGGCAAGGTGCGCGAGGTGGTGGCGATGCTCAAGGCGATCCACGCCCAAGGGGATCGCCAGGAGGCCGAGATCAAGGCCGCGGCGGTGGCGGAGAAGCTCGAGACGATGAAGCTGGGGCGAGCGGCCCAGATGGTGCGCGACGGGGCGGGGGAGACGTTGACCTATCATGGACTTCCCGCGTGAGCATCGGCGCTGCATCAAGACGAACAACCCGTTGGAACGGCTCAACCGCGAGGTGCGGCGGCGGACGCGCGTGGTGGGTGCGTTCCCCGACGGGCAGAGCGCGTCGATGCTGGTGGCGGCGCGACTGCGGCACGTGGCCGGAACGCGCTGGGGATCGCGCAGGTACCTAGACATGAGCCGGCTGCGTGAGCCGGCGCTGACGGAGACGAGCACGGAGCAGACGACCGCGGCCGGGTGAGCCGCGTGGCTGCTGAGGCTTCGCCCTCCGGGCTCAGCCTCAGCAGCGGGAGCAACCTTTCCTTGGAGAGCCTCTTCTCCAATGTGCGCAACTTGACACACACTACCCATAGCGATGCGACTGACCGATGCGCAGCTGGACTGGTTGTGTGCGCGGCTTCCCGAAGCCCCGCCGCGGCCCAAGGGCGGACACCCGCCCATGGACCGCCGCACGGTGATCGCGGCGATCTTCTGGGTGGTCGACAACGGCGCCAAGTGGAAGGATCTGCCGGCACACTTCGGCTCCAAGAGCGCCGTGCACGCCTACTTCCAGCGCTGGACAAGCCTGGGCGTCTTCGGGAATCTCATGCGCGACGCCGGCCAGTTCGTCGAAGAGCGCGGCGGCTACCGCCTCTACGAGTGCTTCGTCGACGCCACCTTCAGCAAGGCCAAAGGCGGCGGCGACGCCGTCGGGCTCACCAAGGCCGGCAAAGGGGTCAAAATCATGGTGTTGGTGGACGCCCGCGGCCTGCCGGTCGCGGTCACCACCGGCAGGGTCTCGACGACCAGGGCGTCGAGATGATCGCGCCGCACCGGTACAACCGCAAGAAGCACATCGTCACGCAGGACGGCCGGCCGCTGCGTCGGTACAAGCGACGCTGGACCGTGGAGCGCACGATCTCGTGGTTCCAGAACTTCCGCCGCCTGTGCATCCGCTACGAGAAGTCCACCATGCTCATCCAAGGCTTCCTCCACCTCGGATGCTCCATCATCCTTACAGATAGTCTCTACACTCCGACGTACATGTCGTGGATCAATCTCGTGGAGAGCTGGTTCGCCAGCCGCTGCGCGACGGAGCTGACGGTGTGTCGCTGGACGATGACCTGCTCAACCGCTGCCTTCTTGAACTCGTCGGGATAGACCTTCCTCACCATCGTGACACTCCTTGGCCCGGCCAGTTTGTAGCGGCGGCCGCGTTGTGTCAACGGAATCTGGCTCAGGTCACGCCAACGACGGGTAAGGGATACAATCGGCGTCGAGTAAGCGACAATCGCACTGGTGCGTCGAGACGGCGAGGAGCCGCAACCATGTATAACCCCTTAACGCTGGTGGAGCTCATCGCTCGTATTGCCGGCTACGCACTGACGGTGTTCTGTTACCCCGACGCCCTACTGAATATGGCGGCGCAACGCCTCCCCCAAGTGCCCATTGTCGCGGTAGCAGTCGACAAGCTACAGCCGTCAGGCGCGCACATGGTCGGCGCCCCCCCCTCCGACAACGTGTATTTACGATGCGCCCCAAAGATCACGCTCGCACTTGACCGACTACCACGAGGCATCACCAGCTCCTGTATGGACCGCATCATTATTACGTCCGATCTGAGAGGCGTTTACAACGAGGGACGCCTTGCAGGGCAAGAATTCCGCTCGGGTGGCACATACTTTGACAAGGCCATTGTCGTTAATGCGACGTCCCTAACGGCCAGCGATTTTGATACTCATATCACGTCCAAAATAGTATATCACGAATGGTCTAGCCTTGTACTAAAAAAATACTACGACCGCTTTGATCATGAGTCATGGAACCGGTGTCTACCTGTGGGTTTTCACTACGATGTCGATAGATTTGAACCCAATGACGATGACCAGGCGCGGCCGACCATGGCCTTGCTTAGAGATGGCTTCATTATGCCGTATGCCCAAACAGCGATGGAGAATGATTTTAATCTAATAAGCGAATGGTTGTTTAGTGCCGAACCGGCACTATGGAAGTGGTACAGTGCTTCAAGGCCGTTTAGAATGAAGGTAAATGCAACAATCGAGTTTTACCGCAGAATAGATGATACGCTTACCTTTGAGTATTTTTTGGATTTACCTTCGTATGCGCCTGCAGCACGGTGATTGTTGATTGTAGAGCCTATCCGTAAACCGCGCAACCGTCGATGGCCGCCGCGCGAATAGCCTTGCATGGCGATGCGACTGACCGATGCGCAGCTGGACTGGTTGTGTGCGCGGCTTCCCGAGGCCCCGCCGCGGCCCCAGGGCGGACGCCCGCCCATGGACCGCCGCACGGTGATCACGGCGATCTTCTGGGTAGGGTAACGTCCGCTTGCGGACCGTCAAGAGCCAAGCCGGGGCGACGAAGGCGGAGTACCGCTACAACGGCCTGAACCAGCGGATCGCGTGGCACTACGACGTGGACGCCGACAATGACGTCGACTCGAACGACAACTGGTTCTACTTCACCCACGACGAGAAGTGGCGGATCGTGGCCACCCACCGCGGCAACGGCGGCGGAACCACGGTCGAGACCGATCCTAAGGAACGGTTCATTTACCACCTGGCCGGGCTTGGCGGCTACGGCGGATCGTCGTATATTGACAGTGTGATCCTCCGCGACCGGGACAACACGAGCGGGTGGAACTCGTCCTCGGACGGAACTTTGGAGGAACGCCGTTACTACATTCAGAACTGGCGTGCCGACGTCGTGGCGCTCCTCAGCGACACCGGCGCCATGGTCGAGCGCATCAAGTACTCGGCGTACGGGATCCCGTTCAACCTGCCGATGGGCGATAACGACTGCAACGGCATCTGCAACTCGACAGACGTCGGGCAGATCAACACGTGGATCCTGGCCGGGACATGGTCAGCACTGGGCGACACAGACCTCGACGGCGACGTTGACGCTACCGACGCCACTAACGCCGGCAACAACTTGATCTCGACGGGGCGGACGCTGCTCAGCTACTCGAGCATCGGCAACCGGATCGGGTGGGCGGGGTACCAGGCTGCGCCCGAGTTGTTGGGAAACAAGTGGCATGTACGGAATCGGTTCTTCAACACCGACATCGGGCGGTGGAACACGCGGGATCCAATTGGATACGTTGACGGTGTAAGTCTGTACGAATACGTCCGTAGCCAGCCCAACGTCTTGACCGACCCGTACGGCCTAGAAGCCTGTTCTACTTCGAGGTGGGACAGGCTTCGCGACTTTACGTTGGATCAGGGCGAGTACGGCGATGACATCCGAGGCCAAGGTGGCGCACCTGGTTCAGGTTCTGGCGAAGGGGATCCATGTATTCGCGGTGGTTGTGGAGGATGCGATCCACTACGGTGTTCATCATTACGGATTTCAACATGCACCGCAGCGGTCACAATCAACTGGTCAACAGGCAGTTGCCCTCCGCTGCTGCCCCGAGTGCAACGCAACTATTGTTGCTTCGAACATTATAATGAACAATCAAGGTGTAGAGGAATGAGATCGGGTTCCAGACAACGGGAGCCTGAAGCCGACGGATCTGGCCGTGCCGCCCAACTCCGGGAGCGTGGCACCAGGTAATGCGACCGTGCGGTGCTCTTGTGCCGCGGGATGAGCGCCAATATGGCGTTGCCTCCCGCGGCTTTTGTTTCTGGTGAAATCGACATGGTGAAAACTCCCGCCCGTCGGCGTGACTTCGATCCGCCGCCGCTCAGATCGAAAGCCTCTCCACAATGTTCCGCGTTACCTCCTGCCGGCGTCGGTCGTAGAGCTTGGTCGTCCGCGGGTCGGCGTGCCCGAGCAGGAACTGCACGTCGGCGAGCTCGACGCCCTGTTGGAGCAAGTTTGGGGGCCGTCGACGCGCGGAGGGAGTGGCACCGGAGCACTTGGGTGGCCAGATCCGCCGCGGCAAGGCGCCGCTGGAACATCCGCCCGATGTCGTTGTCGGTCATCCTCCTCGAGCTCGGCCGGCCGGTGCGGCGGACCATCGACCGGAAAGGGGCAGAGCCGGTTTCACCGGGCCCGACGGCCGCGAGGCATTCTTCGATGTCGTCCTGCAGGTCCGTCCGGCACGGGATCGTCCGTTCCTTGCCGCCTTTCTCGTCCAGGCGGAGGTAGTGTTGGCGCCCCTCGGAGTAGAAGCCCTGCCGCTCGAGCTTGGCCACGGCGCCAGCCCTGGCGGCCGTGTAGACCAGTGTGGCGATCACGGCCCGGTCGCGAAGGCCGATGACGTCGGGCTCGCCCTTGGGGGTGACGACGGGGATGGACTGAAGCAGCTCGCGGATCTGCTTGGGGTCCATCGCCGGCGTCTTGCCCTCGGTCACAGTGTGCTTGGCCCGCGGACCGACAGGGCAGGGGTGATCGCCACGGCGTGCCGCGTGACCAGTCTGTCAACGAGATTGTGCAACGCGCCAAGGTTGACCTTCCTGGTCGGCTTACTCGCGGGCCAGCTGGCGCGGAACGGGTCTTCATTTGACGATTGCTGCAACAGTTGCCGAACCAGATCAGTTCGCGGCAACTGTTGTGGTAGCTCATAACATTATATTGCTGAAAGCTAAGAAAGCCCATTGACGCGCAGCAATGTGCGCGAGAAGCTCGTCGCAGAGCGGGTGCCCACGCCGCGCCGTACGCGAGCGCGGGCTTCCCCGAACGTGTGTGGAGTTCACCATGAAGCGGTCTCAGTCGTGCGGCCAAGCCGCGGCGGTGTCGTGCGCGCAGCATTCCTTCCGAGCGGATCGAACTCTTGGCATCTTGTTCAGGCTGGCCGCCGCGGCGATCGCGGCCGTCGTAGGGACGTCGACCGCCGGCGCACAGGTGCTCTCGATCCACACGGGGTCAGTGACCACCTACATGCCGAGCTCGGCGAGCGCCGGGCAGGACATCCGCCCGCAGGTCAACCAGCGGGGCGTGATGCTCGACGGATCGCTGCGCTCGGGCGCGATGCAGATGGTGGGCCTGGGGGGGAACCCCTTCGAGCCCGGCAGCGGCACCAGCCGCCGGCTGGGAGACCTCGACCTGGACATGGGGGCGTACTCGCCGACATCGGTGGACCTGGCGTTGCCGGCGCCGGGGGCTTCTCGGTGGACCATCGGCCGGTCGTACAACCACCGCCAGCGGACCAGCGGGGCGGCGCTGCGCAACAGCGACGGCCCGCAGGGGTTCAACTGGTTCCAGATGAGCCAGCCGGAGATCGTCGTGCATGACCCCGCGGGTGACGCCGACGACACGGTGTACCTCGTCTACGGCGCCGACCGCTTCGCCGAGTTCGTCAAGACCGGCACGGGGAGCGTGGTGTACACCGGGCGCAACGGTGCCGGCGGGGTCTTCGAGTACGTCAGCGGCTCGCCCGACACGTGGGTCTACAACGACCCCAGCGGCGTGAAGCTGTACTTCTTCGGCGGCAACACGTCGAGCAACCGGGCCAACTACCAGTTCTGGAAGGTCGTCGACGAGGCGGGCAACACCGCGTACATCGGCGACGCCAGTACCGCGAGCACCGCCACTACGAGCGGATACAACACCGACAAGACGATCAACGTCGCCTACGACGGGGTTAGCGGCGACGGCCGCCGGTACACCTACTCCTACGGCTCGGCCGGCGGACGCAACCGCCTGACGCAGGTCGCGGTTGAGACCAAGGCGAGCGGGACCTGGTCAAGCCCGAGCGGCGTGGTGGAGGTCGCCCGCGTGATCTATGAGTACTGCACGTCCGACGGCGACGCGCACGCGCTCTCGGGGGACCTGCGGACCGTGACGGTCCGTACAGCGCTCTCGGACTCGGGCTCGAGCATGGGCTCGGGGATCTACCTCGAGAAGAAGACCTACTACCGCTACTACGACGCCACTTGGTCCAACTCCGACGGCGCCCGCGGCAGCCCGCACCAGATCAAGATGGTGCTCGACGCGGAAGGAACCCGGCAGTACGACGCCGACCAGGAGACCCCGCCGGTCATGGACGACGACTGGCTCTCCGCGAGCGACGCATCGCTCATGTCCTACTCCGCGGCGTACATGGAGTACATCTCCAGCGGTGATGACCGGATCGCCAACGGCTTCTTCGACGGGGCTTGCGGCTGCTCGGGCGGCATTAACGGCCTGTACACCCTGAGCTACTCCACGAACGGGAGCTTCTCTCCCACGAGCGGCTACGACACCGCGTGGAAGGACCGCGCGGTCGTGCTCCAGCCCGACGCCATCTACTTCACGCAGTACTTCGACGAGACCGGCCAGCCGCTCTCGAAGGTCGTCACCGATGCCGACCCGGCGGGATCCCCCACCGATATGTGGGCGACCGAGGTCATCCGGGACTCCTCGGGGCGCGTCACCCAGATCCGCACCCCCGCGGCCAATACGGGCTATACGCACTCCACCGGGGCGCTCACGGCGAGCTCGTCGGTGGGCCTGATCAACGTCTACGCCCGGGTCTCGGGCGGCTCGACCGACGGCTTCTTCGAGCGCGCCACCTGGAAGGAGGGCACGAGCGGCACGGCCTACCAGACCGCGTTCCGCTCCTACGGCACGGTGACCAAGTCCGTGGGGGCCGCGACGCTCGTCCGCCCGTACGTCTCGGGCGGTGCCGGGTACAAGACGCAGATCACCGGCACCGGCACGACGGTGACCGACTACGACGAGACCACCATGAGCAACACCGCGCACTCGGGCACGGTGGCGTTCAAGCAGGCCACGGCGACCGTGCCCGCCGTCGTAACGGGCGAGAATGGCTCGAACTCCGCGACCACGGCCGACCGGTTCACCCGCGCCGACGGAACGACGGCATTCACCCGCGCCCCCGACGGTGTCTACAGCTACACCCAATACACCGACGGCGTGCCCGTCAAGCGGATCGACGACTGCCAGACCAACCACGGCAGCGACTTCGCGTCCGGCGACGATCCGAACACGAATTTCGGGGTCACCGAGACCGGCAACGGGCTGCGGCTGATCTCGACGTACACGTACGACAGCATGGGACGGCTCGCAAGCACTACGGGGCCCGACGGACGCATCCGATCGATGTATTACTCGCGCCTCGGCGACGGGCGGCTGGTCACGCTCTCGTTCCCGCGGGAGACGTCCGGCCCGCGCTATTACGGCCCGGCGAGCTACACGGTTTTCAACCACGCCGGCAAACCCGAGTTCACTGGCACGGTCGCGATCACCTCGGCCGGCCTCACGACGGCCCTGACCAGTTGGATCGACGAGACCGACGCCGACCCGATCACGGCCTTGGACGTCGCCACGCTCGCCCGCATGAGCACGACGCTCTACTCCAAGCAGGGCACGCGGGCCGAAGAGTCCCGCGTCTACGTGGACATCCCCGCCAGCGGTGCCGGCTCCAGCGGCACCAACTACGACGCCACCCTCTACGGCTACGACGACATGGGCCGCCAGCGCCGCACCAAGGACGCCACCGGCACCATCACCCGCGGTGACTTTGACGACCTCGGCCGCCCCCTGAGCCGCTACATCGGCACCAACGACACCTCGTTCCCGGGCGGCGAGCCCTCCGGCAGCGACGACATGGTCAAGACCGAGCTGCTCCAGTACGACGGCGGCGCCGACGGTGGCAACAGTTACGTTACCCAACGGACCGCCTACGTCGAGAACTCCACCACCGACCAGCGCATCACCGCCTACACCAACGACGCCCGTGGCCGCGTGCTGCTCGTCACCAACCCCCAGGCCCCGCACGTCTTCAACAAGGTCGACAACCTCGGCCGCCTCGTCGCCAGCGGCCTGTTTAGCTCCGTTGGCAGCATCACCGTCGGCGCCGACGACCCCACCAGCGAGACCACCAACCGCATGGGCCTCAGCCAGACCTTCTACGACGCCAAGAGCCAGGTCTGGAAATCCCAGCGCCACAAGATCGACGACGCCGACGGCTCCGACGACGACACCCTGCAGACCCTCAACTGGTACGACGCCGCGGGCCGGCACATCAAGACCGACGGCGAGCAGCTCGCCAAGACGGCCTACGACCGCCTCGGACGAACGACGCGGCGGTTCATCCTCGCCTCCGACAACGACTCGGGGTACACCGACGCCGACGACGTCACCGGCGACACCGTGCTCGAAGAGACCGTCACCATGATCGAGAACGCGACCTCGCTCGCGCTCGCGCAGATCGCGATCATGCGGCACTACTCCGACACCTCAACCACCGGCGGGCTCGACAGCAACGCCGACGGCGACGACCTGACCCTCACGGCCGCGAACGTCAAGGGGCGGGTGTCAATCACCTCGATGTGGTACGACACGCTCGACCGCTCGATCGACACCGTGGCCTACGGCACGAACGCGGTCGTGGGGGACGGCTCGACCTCAACGGGCACCTTCGGCCGCTCGGGGCTCTCCACCCCGGCCCGCTCCGATACGGCCCTGCGCTTTACCACGGCCTACAACGACGACGGCTCGGTCGACTCGGTCACCGACCCGCGGGCGCTCGTGATGAAGTATCAGTACGACGACCTCGGCCGCCAGGTCACCGAGATCCGCGACTACACCGGCGGCTCCACCGCGACAGCCATCCGCGACACCGACCTCTACACCCGGCGTGTCTACACCGACGGCCTCATGACCCAGCTCTGGGTCGACATCGACGCCGACGGCGCCCAGGACGCCGATGACCAGGTCACCATCTATGCCTACGGCGTCACCAAGGGCGCCAGCCTCGGCGACTCGAAGATCTCATCCGGTCGCCTCCTCTTCACGACCCAGTACCCCGACTCCTCCGGCGGCGCCGACGTCGTCACTCTGGCGTACAACGCCCAAGGTCAGGAAATCTACCGCATGGACCAGGTCGGCGGCGAGATCGAGACCGACTACGACACGGGCGGACGGTTGACGGCCAAGCACGTGACGACCGTCGGCTCGGGCTTGGACAGCGCGGTCCGGCGCGTCGGCCTGACCTACACCTCGCTTGGGCAGGTCGCGGCCGTCACGCAGTACGACGACCCCACCGCAGGCTCGGCCGTGGACCAGGTCAAGTACGCCTACGACGACTGGGGGCCTGTCTCCACCATCGAAGAAGACTTCAACGGCACCGTCGGCGGCGGTGGTGACGAACAGGACGTGACCTTCGCCTACGCAAAGAACACCGGCGGGCGCAACACCGTCCGGCGCACGAGCGTCACGATCCCCGGCCAGACCGTAACCCTCGACTACGACAGCGCTTCGAGCATCAACGACGACGCGAGCCGCGTGTACCGGGTGAAGTTGGGGGCAACCACCGTCGCGGAGTACGGGTACACTGGGACGGGCATGCTTGTGAGGACCACGCTCAGCCAACCGAACGTCTTCCATCAGGCGTACGCCGTCGGGGCGGCCACGGGTGTCTATGCGAACATGGACATCTTCAACCGCGCGACGAGCGATACGTGGGTGGCTGATTTGTCGACGGACAAGGAGTTCATCGACCTCGACCTCACCTACGACCGCAACTCGAACATCCTCACTGCCACCGACACGATCCTGAAGAACCCCGCCGGCACCCGGAAGTTCGACGCCAAGTACACGATCGACGCCCTTAACCGCGTCACACGGGCCGCGGAGGGGCACTACGCCTCAAGCGTCCTGAGCCCGCTGGCGCGGGACGATCAGTGGACCCTCACCCAGACCGGGAACTGGGACAACAACAAGCTCAACCTCAACGGAGACGCCGATTACACCGACGTTGGCGAGTGGGACGCCAACGGGACGTTCAACGACGCCAACGAGCTGTTGACTCGCACGGGCTACAGCGGCATCGCGTACGACGGCAACGGCAACCTCGTCGACGACGGCAACGGGTACGACTACGTCTACGACGCCTTCAACCGTTTGCGGAAGGTGAAAGACTCCGGCGGTGCCACGGTAGCCGAGTACCGCTACAACGGTCTCAACCAGCGAATCGCGTGGCACTACGACATCGACGCCGACGCTGACACCGATTCGAGCGATAACTGGCTTTACTTCGTCAACGACGACCGGTGGCGCATCGTCGCCACCTTCCGCGGTAACGGCGCCGGGTCGTCGGTCGACGCCGACGGCAAGGAACACTTCATATTCCACGCCGCGGGTCTTGGCGGAATGGGCGGCTCGTCGTATATTGACAGCGTGATCCTCCGCGACCGGGACAACTCGAGCGGCTGGAACAGCTCCAGCGACAGCGTGCTAGAGGAACGCCGCTACTACATTCAAAACTGGCGGGCCGACGTCGTAGCGATGTTGTCCGACACCAAAACCGCTATCGAACGGGTAAAATACTCCGCGTACGGAGTGCCTTTTAACCTGCCCATGGGTGACACCGACTGCGACGGCGACACCGACACGACCGACGTTAACCAGATCAACACGTGGATCGGGCTCGTGTATAATGTTCTAGACGACACCGACCTCGACGGCGATATCGACCTCACAGACAAAAACAATGCTAACGCGGCCAAAATTACGACCGGCCACGGGCTGCTCAGCTACTCGGGCTTCCAGAACCGCATTGGCTACGCGGGGTATCAAGCCGCGCCAGCGCTGGCGGGGAACAAGTGGCACGTAAGGAACAGATTTTTCAATAGTGAGATTGGGCGATGGAATACCAGGGATCCGATCGAGTACGCTGATGGACTCGGACTGTATCAATATGTGCAAAGCAAACCTTCAGTCGAGGTCGATGCAAACGGTCTTGGTAGCGGAGGTTGCTCGGGGGCTAGCTGTACTTCAAGTCACTGGGGTCGTTGCGATGTGATTATTTGTAGTGGCGGGTTTTCAGGATTGCTATGTGGTCTGTATCAACCGTTTATCGGAGTCCAGACGTGCCGGGTTCTTAATAGCCTAATCCGGCCCCCTTGCGAGAATGAACCCGGATGCGAATGCGTTCTTCCCGATCCTCCACGATATCGCGAAATACCCATTACGTTGCCGCCAGCATTTGCACCGCTCTTGCCCATTTTGTTGCCCGGCATTCAGCTGCCACCGATTGATCCCAGGACCAATTGTGTCCAGATTTCTTTTTCGTTACCGGGATGTTCGTTCCAAGGTTCAGTGAGAATTCACGCAGTTTTCTTTACCGCTCAAGGGCGCTGTGAAATGCCATGAACACCAGTCACCCGACCCTCGCGATGTCATGCATCGCGGCACTAAGTATTTTGGCTGCATTTCCGGGCCACATGGTCGGGATCGTGCCACCGAATACTCCGCCGCCCCCCGCTGCTGGTGCTAAACCCCGCAGTTCCACCCCGCAACCATTTGCGTTCATCGCCACGACCGAGGGCACCTCGGTGTGCGTCGACAGCATGGCGTCTGAACCAAATGCTGCAACGCTCTGCAATCAGTTTCTCGCTTCCGTACGATCAATCAATAAGCTTCTTGATGTTGTAATTGCCCCTGATGGTACTACTGCATTTGCCGTTACAAGGCATGCTGACCACAATAAACTATATATTTGGCCAAGTCCGTCGCGATCAACTGCCTACACATCGTTAGACGATGTGATACATGCGAGGTATGTTGGATCTAATGTGATATTGATTGAATACCAAAACGAGGTTCGGCAGCTTGTTGTTCCAGGTAAGTCCGGTCTTGACTTGCCGAAGAGAATCGTTGATATCGCCGTCCTGTCAAGCGGAGCCTGGATGGCAAGGACATCCGATGGATTTGAATATGGAAATCAGCTTGATTTTGCCAATTCAATCAAGCTAGATCCGTTCCTACCAGTTGACACATCCTTTATCGCGGTTCTGGCATCGCGCGATCTATTCTTGGTTGACTCACTTCTAAATAGCAAACTCTACGCAATAGATATTTCTTCTGGACAAGCAAAGTACTCTACAGTAGATGGCTATGTTGTATTGTGGCCGACAATTGCGGACCAGATCTATGTCGTGAAACAGGACAAGACGATCGGCGTCCTTTCCTTCCCCAAGGAGTCCCCTAATGTTGTTGTTAAGGATGAGACAGCGAAACTAGCTAAGGATCTTGTTGGAATTCGAAAGACTGCGACAAAACCGAGGAACAGAATGTTCTCTGCAGTTCCTCCGTTTGAGATTGATGATCAACTCGGTATAGCCTCGGGTATTGTTAGTGGAATTTTTGACCCGTCAGTGGTGTACCAGAAGGTCATATTCCGCAGGTGAGTGAACTCGAAATGGCCGTTCGGGAGCAGGGCACCCATTGATCGCTGGCTGGTTCGGACAACCTATGACCGCGCCGCCCGTGCCACCCAACGCCGTGAACTCGCGGCGATGAATTGATTCGCAAGTGCCGTCGTGGCGCTGACTTACGCTCCCGCGCCAGCGGGCGCGGCCTCCGAGCCGATGGTTGTTGTGCGACAGCAACCAAGGCAAAGGA
>Ga0163153_10005614_pt1 | contig 14668 bp, 13 predicted proteins | sample OliLakLV19MP6IB1_FD_148629 | JGI IMG/M metagenome (GOLD analysis project Ga0163153, IMG submission 148629) | Freshwater microbial mat bacterial communities from Lake Vanda, McMurdo Dry Valleys, Antarctica - Oligotrophic Lake LV.19.MP6.IB-1 | ecosystem: Environmental > Aquatic > Freshwater >... | reverse complement strand
AATAATATAGATTTAATGGTTTTACAAGAGGAACAATGCGATGCAAAGGTTCTCGGTTTTGGAAGGCTAAGGTAATTGAAAGTTCCGCAACCATATGTTGTATTTTATCAAATTATGATTGTATTTTGGTAACTATTCAGGTCAAAAATAATTCATATCTTTAACACGCCAGCCCAAAAATGGTAATCGACAATAAAAAGACAGCCGATTATCAAAAGTTTACAAGACATATATCAAAAATTTGCTTTCCTTGAAATCAAAGTGATTAAATTGGAAGGGGAGAATGCTGAGTTAAGGCACGAGAATGCTGAGTTAAGGCATGAGAATGATTTATTAAAGGAGAAGGTTTCTGAACTAGAAAAGAAAGGCAATCAAAATAGCACGAATAGCCATTTGTCACCGTCTAAGGACCCTGTTAAAATTAAAGCAGCGAAACAGCGAAAAAGGGGCGGTAAACTTGGGGGCAAGAAAAATCATGAGGGATATACGTTACAACGAGTTGCACAAGCTGATGAAATAATAAATCAGTCACCGGACAAATGTGAATGCGGATGTGATTTAAAAGATTGTAAAAGCCTATTTTACGATATACGACAAGAATTTGAAATACCGATTTCAAAGTTAAAGTAATAGAATATAGAAGATACTTGACGACTTGTCCCAAATGCAAAACAACGATTAAAGGAACCTACCCGGAACACATAGTGGCACCAACGCAATATGGACCAAAAGTTAAGTCATTTTACATTTTAGCCAACAGCAAATATAAAGTTCCATATAGCAAGCTCTCCGAAATGATTGAGGTATTATATGGTTTAAAAATCTCGGAAGGGTCAAAAGTAAACTTCACTCAGAAATGCTATGGGTTATTAGAACCTGTAGAAAGTCAAATTAAAAGTAAATTAGCGGCATCAAAAATTGCTCATGCAGACGAAACAGGAATCTTGGTAAATTTATGTCTACAATGGATGCACGTGATGAGTAATGAACATTTCACTTTTTTGAGGCTGCAGACCAAAAGAGGACCAGATGCGTTTGATGAATTACTTCTCCAATACAAAGGAAAATTAATTCATGACATATTTAAAAGTTATTTTGGATTAACCAATTCCAGCCATAATCCATGCGGTTCACATATTACCAGGGAATTAGATTCATTAATAGAAGACCAATCCAACTGGGCAAAAAAATTTAAAACTTTTTATTACGAGCTGTATCATGAAAAAAAATCGATAAATAGACAAAATAAAGTTCAAATTTTTAGACGCTTTGCCCGGATACTGTCGGCTGGAAAAATGGAAGAACCCAAACCTTACCGAAATGGATCAAGGGGACAATTGAAAAAATCAAAAGGGTTGAATTTACTCTTGCGATTACAAAAATATAAAAAGGAGGTACTCGGTTTTGCTTTAATGCCACAATTATAATCATCTGTAGTAACCTTTGGTGCATTAATGTGGTCAGGGATCCTATCAAAAAAAACAAGCGGAATGCCTTTATCTTTTAAAACTTTCAGGTGTTTGGTGTCTGATGTTTGTTCTGATAAAGACATAATTATACCATCTACCCTGCCATTTTGTTATAGTTTTGAAATCGCGACTTCCTTTTGCATTTTCTCGTGGGTCAGGTATATCAATACATGATAACCCTTTTCCTGGGCAATAGACTCTATGCCGTTTATGACCCGGCCAAAAAATCCATTAACCACTTCCGGAATTACGACAGCAATGGTATTACTTTTTTTGTTTTCGAAAACTACTGGCTAATGGATTGACCTGATAATTCAATTCTTTGGCTTTTGCCAGTACTATATTTTTCGTTCGGATACTTTTCGCGACTGTCCCGCAAAGCTTTTGAAACTGTTGAGAAAGATAAATTCAGTTCTTTGGCTAGTTGTTTGAGGTTCATAAGTGATTAATAATATTTGTATAAACAACAAAGCATGTTTAAACAAATATGAAAATATTCATTCAAGATACAAAATCCTGCTACAACGTTGTAGCAAATAAATATCCTATTCCAATGGAAGAATCAGCCTGTTTTTGTTGAATTTAACGGCACCAAATAACATAGATAAAATTAAACTCTAGTGGACTTTTTGAATAGCAACGATAATGTCTAAGCCAGTCATTTGCAGCAATCGTTGTGACCAAACAGGCAACTAAACAAGCGCGGAGTGCATATCCACATACAATAAACGTGCTGCCATTTTTTATATTAAACACGGGGTAAAAAATATGGACAACAACAAAATCCCTTGCAACATAAGAAAACTTTTTGAGGCGGTCGAACAGCTGATTCCATCCGGGCGCACGACAGATTGCACTAAGGTTAGGTTCGTGCGACTGTCCCGAGCTACATCGGGATTATTCGGTCGGGCTTTGACAATTTGTGCAATTTGTCGTGCGCCCATTCCATCCAATATAGAAATTCCTGAAGATAATCGTATTTCAAATGGAAATTTGGCAGTATGCATTATTTAGGAACACCCCCTCATACAGGGCAAAGTAACTGGAGCCAACAAAGTAGGGTTACCCAACTCCTACCGGATAGCGTAGACCAAAGCCAGCCAGGTATGGCTCTTAGGAGTAAAAACCGGAGAATATGAAAGAATGGGCTTTACCAAAGAAGCGGATACAAAGGCCAGCGGCATTGAATTACCCGACTTCATCGGATGGGAGGGCGGTCAACCTCTCACTTTTTAAATATGAAACCAGACCTACGTTCGGATTTAGCGGTTTCCTGGGTATGACAGATCTCGAACTACTGGTAAAAGCTGGCAAGCCATGGAAAAGGACTTATGAATGATAAAAGTTATAAAAACCTATATTCTAAATGCAGTACTTAGCAAATTCACAACGATACCAAACTATGGAATACCGAAGGTGTGGCAATAGCGGATTAAAATTGCCTGCCCATTTGGCTTATGGCACAATTTCGGGCATATCGACTTATTGGAAAATGCACGAAATATTTTACGAGTTGCTTTTGATCAAGGAATAACCCATTTTGATTTAGCCAATAATTATGGTCCTCCACCAGGTTCCGCAGAAGAAAATTTCGGAAGAATATTTAAGGATGACTTTCTCCCCTACCGGGATGAATTGGTGATATCTACAAAAGCAGGTTGGGGCATGTGGCAGGGACCATATGGAGACTGGGGATCAAAAAAATACCTGATGGCCAGTCTCGATCAGAGCCTAAAGAGAATGGGATTGGACTATGTAGATATATACTACCATCACCGCCCTGATCCGGAAACACCCCTGGAAGATACGATGACTACCCTGGATTTGATGGTGCGTCAGGGGAAAGCACTTTATGTGGACATTTCCAGTTACCGCCCGGAAGAATCGACAAAAGCAATACAAATATTACGGCAGTTAGGGACTCCTTGTTTAATACATCAACCCAGTTATTCTATGTTCGACCGATGGGTGGAGAATGGTTTACTGGATGCTTTACAACAAAATGGAGTGGGATGTATTCCGTTTTCTCCATTAGCCCAAGGCTTATTAAGCAATAAGTACCTTTAAGGGCATCCCGGTGGATTCGAGGGCATCAAGCCATCGTGGTAACGGTGCGATCGATGAAGGTCATGTAGCTGAAGATAAAATAAATAAGGCTCGCCAACTTAATGTAATAGCAGAAGCGCGAGGGCAAAACCTGGCGCAAATGGCGCTTTCCTGGATATTAAAAGACAATCGTATAACGTCAGTCCTAATCGGTGTAAGCAAGTCCGAACAAATACTGGATTCTCTTCGTTGTCTTGAAAACTATTCCTTTACGCCCGAAGAGCTCAACAGCATCGAAGGTATTTTAAATACACCTAAAATATGAATAATCCTCTAATGCGAAACTTCAGCCATCACTCATTAACCTAAACTTTCTAAAATATGATAAATAGCAGTGTAATTAATCTCATTATGCCCTCTTGTCTGCTCAAATGTTTACCTATTCCAGATGTTTATGCACAGGAAATATTTGACAAGGTTATGCATTTGAACAATATGCCTGTTTTGTCTGGGGAGTAAAGTCATCGGATACTATCCGTGGTTGCAACATCGCGCCCGCGAAGAATTAATGGAAACAAAAATTTTCAAATTCAAATTCAATGAGGTTCAATGATTGCTCCACTGCCAGGGAGTAAGGTCTGTTTCTAATTCAAAAATAAATCCTAGTTAAAAAAAGTAAAGGCAATGAAAACCGGACCAGTCATTCAAACTGCCGATAAAAGGCAGTGATCGAAACATTTAATTTGGTGTGGTATGCTTCTCCAAAAATGGCTACGGAAATCTTACCATTAAATAAATGTTTTACGGATATCCAGGTGGGTTCGTTCCGCAGTGAATGGGCAAACCCTAAGGCAACGTTTATTGGGTTTAAAGGTGGTTTTAATCAGGCTGATCATGGTCATCTTGATATCGGTTCATTTGTCCTGGAGATGAAAGGGGTACGTTGGGCTAAAGACTTTGGACGTGATAGTTATGATTTACCCGATTATTTTAATCGGACGGAAGGGGGCGGACGCTGGAAATATTTCAGGCTCAATACCAAATCACACAATACCCTGGTGTTGAACAACGATATTCAACGTGCTACAGCTAAAGCACCAATACTTAGTTGGGAAACCAAAGGAAATGATTCGATGGTCAGGCTGGATCTTTCTGAAGCATATACACCTCATGCCTATTCCGTTATTCGAACAATAAAGAATATACGAAACGCCGAAATTGTTATAGCCGATCGTATAGAATGGGCCAACGGTTTAAAAAGGGTTCAATGGCAAATGCTAACCGATGCAGATATCAGTCTAACCGGCAATCAAGCTGAGCTTTTGAAGGATGGAGAGCAGATCGTTGCCACCATTCTTCAACCCCAGGGGGCTGTCTTTGAAGTGATCACTGCAGAACAGGCAGCACCTGAAATGAATAATTTGGGTTCCAAACTTCTCCTGGTTCAATTGACTGAGATTGGGAATTCTACTGAAATAGAAATAAGTATAGAATACCACTGGCCTCGCGGGCCTCTCTGTAACGGGACTTGTCATCAATCCTGCTAAATCGGCCTCCAGGCCGACGGATTTGAAAATTACTGATATTCGATGTTGTACACAAACCTATGGTAGGTACTCATTTCGGTATTCCGGTAGATGCAATAAAACAAAAATGGTTAAACAAAAAATCAGGAGAATCCGAGATTGGAATACGGGTCAGATAGACGGCAACTTTACAAACTGAAAAGACTAAAGGACCCCATGATTGTTTTCTGAAATCCGCCAGATGAAATGTTACCTATGCCGCGGAGTGAATTAAGTGGAGGATATTTAAAATCCCTTATATGATAACAGTCTTTAAATGAAATGATTAGGATTTTATTTCACCTATATTTTTGGCTGAATTGTCATTAAGTTTTTTGGGTTTTGATATGTAATTGTAATTCTTTACATTTATATCCTCTTCACAAAGAATTTTTAACTCAGATTGTAAATAACTAAAACAAGTGATATGAATAAATTTTTATGTATGATGTTTATCATGCTGGTGTCATTCGCTGCCATGCATGCACAGACCATCACCGGTATGGTTAAAGCCGGGGAAGATGGCTCTGCCCTCACCGGTGTCACTATACTGGTAAAGGGAACCAATACGGGTACCGTTTCCGATGTGGACGGCAATTTTTCAATTCAGGCTGGGCCTCAAAGTATTCTGGTATTCAGCTATATAGGTTATCAGTCCGTAGAGGTTGCTGTTGGGAATCAGTCCACCCTGGAGATTACCCTGGAGTCCAATGTGGAAAGCCTTGGTGAAATTGTAGTGACCTCATTAGGTATTCGAAAAGAAGCTAAAAAACTGGGTTATGCAACCAGTACAGTGAGCAAAGAAGCTGTTACAGAAAACAGATCACCTAACTTTATTAACACACTTCAGGGAAAAATTGCCGGGGTTAATATATCTTCCCTGGGCACAGGTCCCGGGGGGACTTCAAAAATCAGAATTCGTGGTCAGTCTTCTATCGCCGGTCAAAATAACCCCCTGATCGTAGTCAACGGCGTACCCATTGACAATACCAATTTTGGTTACAATCCCGGCAACGCAGGGGCGGATAACTCCATAGGCCTGCGGGGAGGGGGAGTCACTTCCGACGGTGGGGATGGACTTAGCAGCATCAATCCGGATGATATTGAAAGCATGACTATACTAAAAGGAGCCACAGCCGCTGCATTATATGGATCAAGGGCTAAGGATGGGGTCATCATGATCACCACCAAGACCAGGGGTGATGCTAAACAGAAAGGCATTGGAGTGACTTTTAATTCAAATTATACCTCCGACACGCCACTGGATTTTACAGATTATCAATACGAATATGGCCAGGGTGAAAATGGAGTCAGGCCGACTTCAGCCAATCCTACATCTGGTCAATGGTCATTTGGAGAAAAATTTCAACCTGGGATGACACAGGTTTTATTTGATAATGTTACCGTACCCTATGAGCCGGTATTTGACCGGATTGAGAAGTTCTTCAGGACCGGATCCAATTTTGCCAACACCCTTACTCTGTCATCAGGCAATGAAAAAGGAGGATTTAATGTTTCTTTTAATAATTCAGAAAATCAGGGCATCGTTTCAAACAACAGTTTTAACCGTAAAATTCTGAATTTAGGTTTTGCTTATGACTTATCTCCAAAACTCACTTTTAGTGGTAGTGCGAATTATTCAAAGGAAAAAAACACCAATCCACCCAATATCGCCAATCAGGATAATTCCATTCCAACTTCTATATACAACCTCGCGAATAGCATGCCATTGGATTTGCTGGAGGCAAAAAAATACAATGCTGCGGGAAATGAATTTATATATTCCAGGTTTATGAATCGAACCAATCCTTATTTTACTTTAGCAGAGCAATTTAATAAGATAGTAAGAGATAGATTATATGGCAATCTTACTTTAAAATACAATATCACTCCGTGGTTGAATATCCAGGGCCGTGCAGGTCAGGATTATTGGTCCCGAGACCAGGCTTATAATAATTACCCAACCGGCCATGCCTCCTTAGCTGCTGCTCCGGCTGGTTTCGTGAACGGGCAGTTTACCCAGGAATCCAGAAGGTTCAGAGAGACCAATATGGACTTATTAATATCCGCTACCAGGGAGGTTGGGGATTTTGGCTTTGATCTTACAGTCGGTGGCAACAAAATGTACCGGAGAGCGGATCAGAATAATGTCTTCGTCCAGGACTTTGTGGTGCGCGGTTTGTATACCGTAGCAAACGGCCGGGTCAAAGATCCGATATATTCCCTTTCCGAAAGAGCAGTAAATTCTGTATATGGCTCCGCGGATGTTTCCTTCAAGAGATTTTTATTTTTAAATGGAACATTAAGGAATGATTGGTTTTCGACACTTTCACCAGCTAACAGAAGTATTCTTTATCCTTCGGTATCTGGAAGTTTTGTTTTTTCTGATGCATTTGACGGGCTTCCCAACTGGCTAAACTTTGGTAAGTTGAGACTTGCTTATGCGGAAGTGGGTTCGGACACCGATGTTGGACCTTATTCTAACAATTTATTTTATGGTGTCAATGCCAACTTGTTTCCAAATCCGGCAGGTGCACCTCAGCCTCTGGGAGGTTCCTCCGGAAATGTTTTACCCAATGCAAACCTCAAACCCATGCGTACTTCTGAGACCGAAGCAGGCCTGGAATTAAAATTGTTTCAAAACCGGGTAGCACTTGACTTTGCAGTATATCAGAAATTTACAGAAGATCAGATCGTATCTGCCCAGATTTCAGATGGATCGGGATTTACCAATACATTGATCAATAGCGGGAAAAGCCGGACGAATGGATTCGAAGGATTATTAACCCTGGTGCCGATAAAAAGTGGCAAATTCCAATGGGACATATCGTTCAACGGATCTTATAATAAAACCAAAGTCCTGAAACTTCTGACTGAAACCGAGGGAGAGCGGATTACGGTCGGGAACCACGTATTCAATGGAGAACTAAGACAAGTGGTCGGACAGGAAATGGGCCAGATCTATGGTTTTGGATACAGAAGGGATGCACAGGGCCGCAAAATTTTTGGCGGTAATGGAATTGCGCTTCGTACCCCGGATCTCATTTCGTTTGGGACCGCTCTACCCAGATGGAACGGGGGGATAAACAATGGATTCACTATCAATGATTTCAGTTTTTCATTCCTTATAGATTTTAAATTAGGGAATCAAATGCTCTCCGGGACAAACTTTAACCTGACGAGGCACGGGCTCCACCAACAGACCCTCGCAGGCCGCGCAGGAATTGTAGGTGACGGAGTAAATGAAAAAGGGGAAGTCAATACCGTTAAAGCCAATATTCAACCCTATTGGGAAGTAGTGCGCTCATTGGCATTGATTGAACCCGTTGTGTACAACGGAGGTTATTGGAAACTCAGGCAAATTACTGCAAGTTACGACTTGACCAAATTCATTCCGAGCAATATCCCGATTGAGGGAATTAAGCTGAGTTTCGTCGCTAATAATGTATTGATGCTAAAAAAATGGATACCCAATATTGATCCCGAATCATTTGGTTATAGTTCGGACAACCTGGTGGGTATGGAATCTACCGGATTGCCCACCACACGGAGCATTGGTTTTAATCTTAATGTCAAATTTTAAAAATGAACAGGATCATGAAAAATATTACAAAACTCTTCTTCTTAACGCTCGGCCTGATTGTCGTCTCCTGTGATGAAGGCTTCGACGAGTTGAACGTCAATAAAAATGCTGCTACGGCTATCAATCCCGTCTTTATATTAAATAATGCCGTGATTAATGCATCATACGTCAATACCACGATTATTTATGAGATCGGGATCGTCCAGCAAATGGTAACTCCCAACTCAGGAGTATTGACCGGAGCTAATTTTAATCAGGACAACCGCGATGCGACCAACCAAAACTGGGTGCGCTATTATCGCTCGGTAGTGAGACACTCCACGGATGTCATTATTCAGGCTCAGGCGCTGCCGACCCGGACCAATCTATTGAATATGGCTAAAATTTTTCGGTCTTTTGCTTTTATGGTATTGACGGATACCTATGGCGATATTCCTTATTTTGATGCCGGCAAAGGGTACAGTGATCAGATTACGTTGCCAAAATATGATGCCCAGCAGGCTATTTATGCAGACATCATTAAAACACTGACCGATGCTTCAGCCGCGCTGGATGCAACCAAAACCATAGAAACCGCTGATATTTTATACGGAGGAGACATTGCCAAATGGAAAAAATTTGGAAATTCTTTATTGCTGAGAGCCGGAATGCGCCTTACTAAAGTAGATCCTACCCTGGCCCAATCTACTGTGCAAAAAGCGGTAGCAGGAGGCTTGATGACTTCTAATGCAGATAATGCCTTTTCCCGGCACGACGCCAATTATGTCAATTCCATTGGAAACTGGATGAACAGTACCGAAGCAGCAAACTCGTATATGGCTGCCCCGTTTTTAGACCACCTCAAAAGAACCAGCGATCCCAGGCTAAAAGCTATCGCCGTAAGATATGTAGGGGCCAAATCAGGACCCGAACAAACTGCGGCCAGAGCCAGTACGGACACTTCACTTCAAATAGGAATGCCATTCGGATATGACAATAATGGTATTACTGCACAAGCTACTGCAAGAGGCCTGGCAAGTTTTTATGATTTTAGCCAGGTGGACCGGACCCGATTTGGTAAAAATACCGCTCCTATGTTTTTTGTTACGTACTCCCAAACCTCCCTTTTACTGGCAGAAGCCATTCAAAGAGGTTGGGCTAGCGGATCTGCCGCCGATGCTTTCAAAAATGGTATCAAAGCACACATGGATCAATGCGCCATGCATGATGCCAATTCCGCTATTCCCGCTGCCTCTGCAGATGCCTATATCGCAGCCAACCCTTACAATGCCGCCACAGGTTTAGAACAAATCAATACCCAATACTGGATTTCATCCTTTATGAATGGCCCGGAGGCTTTTGCTAATTTCAGGAGGTCAGGATTTCCAAAACTAACCCCCAACCCTTTCCCCGGAAAGGGAATCAAAGGTGATTTTATCCGTAGGCTGACTTATCCCAATTCTGAAATTTCAGTTAATAGTACCAATGTGAAAGAAGCCATCTCGCGTCAGGGAGCTGATGATTTAGACACCCGGGTATGGTGGGACAAACAATAATTAAAACATCAATTCGAATCAATTTAAGCCGGTTTCCATAGAGACCGGCTTTTTTATTAACTGAATAAAAAGGCCACATCCTCTTCAGACAGATTTTTCACGAAACCATCTTCCGCCTGGATCAACTCATCGGAGATCCATTGTTTTTTTTGCTGAAGCTGGATGATCCGCTCTTCGATAGTATTGGTGCAAATCATTTTGTAGGCAAATACATGATTGATCTGTCCTATCCTGTGGGTGCGGTCAATAGCTTGTTGCTGAATCGCCGTATTCCACCAGGGATCGACCAGGAAAACATAATCAGCAGCAGTCAGGTTGAGCCCTGTATTACCAGCTTTAAGGGAGATAAGAAAAACTTTGGCAGGATCGTTTTCGGTCTGGAATGCATTGACCATGACCTGCCTTTCAACTATGGGAGTGTCCCCGTCAAAATGATAATAGGGAATACCAGCAAGGTTAAGGCAGGATGCTATCAGGTGGAGCATTCCTTTAAATTGTGAAAAAACCAGGGCTTTACTGCTGGTTTGCAGGTTATTCAATTCATCCATTAAGACCGACAGTTTGATAGAATCTCCCGGTGGGCTACCTTCAAATTCTTCTAATAAGGAAGGAGCACAACAGATTTGCCTTAATTTGATTATCCCGGCGAGGATACCGATTTTGCTTTTAGCCAGGCCATCGTTTTTTATATGCAGGAAAATATTGTCCCGAATAGACCTTTTGGTCTCCTCATAAACTGCCCTCTGTTTATCTTCCATTTCGCACCAAAGAACGGATTCCGTTTTTTCCGGTAAGTCGGGGGCCACTTGTTTTTTGGTTCGTCTCAGGATAAACGGTGAGGTTAATTTCGAAAGCGTGGCTATTTTTTCCTGGTCTCCGTCTTTATCGATGGGATTGGCATACTCCCGGGTAAAAAACTCGGGACTGCCCAATAAGCCAGGCACGATGAATTCTATTTGTGCATATAAATCAAACGTGTTGTTCATTACAGGTGTGCCACTGAGGGCTATGCGGTGAGCGGCTTTGAGGCGATGTATAGCTTTGGTAATTTGTGCTGCCGGGTTTTTGATATTATGGCTTTCATCGATAATCACCCCGCCCCACAAATACGACTCCAGCAAATCGATCTGCGATCTCACCATTCCATAACCTGCGATTAAAATAGGATCCCGGGAAGCAAAAAAAGCAGCCAAATCATTGACTCCTCCTTTAAATAAACGAGAACCGAGATGGGGGGCAAACTTCTCCAATTCAGCCTTCCAATTGTATAATAGTGAGGCGGGACAAACGATTAAAAACCGCAAATCAGGATGTGCCTCGTATAACCAGGATAAAAAAGCAATGGTTTGCAGGGTCTTACCCAGGCCCATATCATCTGCCAGGCATGCCCCTGATTTCATTTCTGAAAGCAATGCCATCCATTCAAATCCCTTCCGTTGATAAGGCCGGAGGGTCGCCCTGATCCTGGAAGGCAGGGGATATATTTCGATATGACTTTGCTGCCAATTCCGCCACCTGGCCTGGAATTCGACCGTGTTGGATTTTTTCACGTCTTCGGAGGATAATATCCTGGGATCGCTCTGCAGCAACCAGTCCGAGACCGTCAATTGGCTGCCTTCCATGCGAGCGTGTTTAACCAATAAGCCATACCGGGATCTCCACTCCTCCGGCAATATTCCTATAGTATTATCCTGGAGGAGAATGCTTTTTTGACCGGCAAGGACAACTTTTTGTAATTCTTTATTATTGATTTTTTCTTCTCCAAACAAAATCTCCAGGTTTAACCGGGTGAGTCCCTGCTCCGAATTGAGCCAGGTCAGTGTGGTCGTTATTTTGAATGAAGAGTATTTAAAATGTTTTAATTGGTCCAGGCCAAGAATCTGGACCCCGGTGTCCAGCCATTGCTGATAGGTAGTTAAAAACCAGTTGTTTTTACGTGCCTCATCAAAGCGAATAAAAAACTTACCGTTAAACTGCTGTCTGAAGGACGAGTGTTTCTCACGGATACTTTTTACGAGGTTTGATTCCAATCCTTTATCCCGGAATATGCGATACATTTCATCCTGCCGTTGGATTTCCACCTGTGCAGTATAGTGGCCTTCTACCGGGATACCTTCATAATTCCAGCACGGGATAAATTCCAGAAATGTATCACTGATCTCCTGTACCCTTACCATGGTTTCTGGTAACGTGTGAATTTCATGGATTGGGAAACAATTATTACGGTCGACCACATACCCTTTTGATTCCAGCTTAAGAACTACCTGAACCAGAAATTCTTTCGGTAAAAAAGCCAGGGTAGTCAGATTTAATTCTCCCAACCACTCCAGGGTCTGATAATCACGTGCCGATAAAATGGCATATTGATGATTGTACTCCAACAAAAAAAGCGTCCGGCGAAAGTCATCAACCAAATACATATCCTTGTTGACCCGAACATACTTCATCAACCGGAGACCCTTATTGGGAGATTGTTCTACAAAAAACTTTAGTTCCGGCGTTTCACTTAAAAACTGACAAGGCAATTTCATTACCTTCCGGGTAATCGGATCCTGGGTGAGATGGTAACACGGGAGATGCTGCCAATGTGGTAAGCCATTCAGGAAAACCTCATTGAGGTAGCGATTCCTGCTTTTCTGGACGAGGGCTTCGATATCCTTGCCGGACTGAAGCTTTCGGTATTCCTTGGTTTTCCCATCAGAATAACTCAAAACACTTTGATTGGACAATTGCAGCAGAGCCTGAAACGCATCATCCTTCAGATTAATGAATTTACGTTTTACAAGATCCCAACCGAAGTAAACAAACTCGGTATAGGCCGGTGTTTTGATTACCGTCACAAAAGATATAAAGTCAAACCCTTTCGACAAATATTTTGGAATAAATAATATAGCGTGATGTCTTTCAGTCATGTTTTGGATAGAGGGTTAATAATCCAATTTGAGCGGGTTAAAAGTAAAATTTATTAAAGTTATGACATCAGGTTTACCGTTAAAATGGCTGATCTTGTTTTTGTAAAAGTCCCCGTCCGGTCTAGCGGATAAATCTATATCTGCTCCATTCTGTTGATTTTCAGTCCTTTTTCCTCATTCAAACTTCTGTACTTATCTTTGCGGCCTCATGGAATTAATTGTCAGGGATGAGTCTTCGGTCAGGAGACGTACCATTTTATGTGTTGTTACCATATTGGTGGTGCTGATTCTTGACCAATGGTTAAAGGTATGGGTTAAGGTCAGTATGGAATATGGTGATGAATTCAAGATCATGGGCCTCGAATGGGCACGCATCCATTTTGTAGAGAACGAAGGAATGGCATTTGGGATCTCCATTGGAGGAAATACAGGCAAATTATTGCTCAGTTTATTCCGTATTGGCGCTGTGGGATTCCTGCTATTTATCATCTATAAATTGGTAAGATCTAAGGAATCCTCGGGTTTGCTCGTTTGTTTTTCGCTGATTCTGGCAGGGGCTATAGGCAATATACTGGATTCCGCTTTTTATGGAATGATCTTCACCGAGTCTTACTATCAGGGGGGATTGGCTCAATATGCCCCAGGCAAAGGATACGCCCCATTCTTGTTTGGCCGGGTGGTCGATATGTTCTATTTTCCAATGATTGATACCTATTGGCCCAATTGGATGCCTGTCATTGGTGGTCAACCATTCCAGTTTTTCAGACCGGTATTTAATGTGGCAGATGCCGCCATTTCTACAGGGGTCATCAGCCTGCTGGTATTTTTCCGCAGTTTTTTTAAGAACCAAAATACCCCGGAACCGGTTGGAAAAGAACCGGAAAAATATGGAGAGGAAACTAAACCGGAAGAATCCGCTCCAGAAAATTCTACTGAAGAAAACACCTTATTGCCTGAGACCAATAAATCTAACCAGGAATAACCGGACCTACTATCTCCAGGTAGGGTGCATTTTTTCGGATAAATTTCCAACCAGACGAAGTGGCCTCAAATGGGGCGTTTTTCGCTGCAATCCAGCGAGAAGCCAGCATCCAGAATGCAAGACGGGTCCAAAAAAAAGCTGAATAGCCCTTCCGGGCATTCAGCCTTAAAATTTGGGATAAAAAAATGGGGGGTAGTAAGTTATTTGCCCATAAAATTATTTATGGCTTTCACTGCAGTGGCCACTTTATTGTAGTCGATCTGGTAATGTTTAAATTTACCATCTTTATTGTTATCGACTACCCCAGCGCCACGGAGGATTTTCAAATGTTGTGAAGTGATGCTTTGTTCAATTTTCAGGGTATTATAGATTTTGTTGACATTGATCACTTCATGGCGGTCAATGAACTCCAAAATCTTTAATCGGAGAGGGTGAGCAAGAGCCCTCAAAAGCTCAGAGGAATATTGTAGTTTTTCCTGATCGAAAGTAACCTTTGTCTTCTTCATACTTACATTTTAGTAGGTCAATGAATATCTAGCGGAACAAATATGATGAATACTTTTAATATGTCAAAGG
>Ga0163153_10005611_pt1 | contig 14675 bp, 19 predicted proteins | sample OliLakLV19MP6IB1_FD_148629 | JGI IMG/M metagenome (GOLD analysis project Ga0163153, IMG submission 148629) | Freshwater microbial mat bacterial communities from Lake Vanda, McMurdo Dry Valleys, Antarctica - Oligotrophic Lake LV.19.MP6.IB-1 | ecosystem: Environmental > Aquatic > Freshwater >... | reverse complement strand
CGCCCGGCCGCGGAGCACAAGAGCTCGAAGGGGTGACGGATCAGGACGGAGACGGGTAGAATGAACGTCCTTCAGGTGGTCTACTTTTCGAGCGGTGGACTGGTCTAGTTTTCGAGCGGCGCAACCAATGCGGGCGCTTGTTCCCGCGATGATACTTGGCGTGGGATTGTTTCAAGGCTTGGAGTACCTGCTGCAGTCACGGCTCTTCGACCTCGCCGGCAAGACTGGTGTCCTCTTCGGCAGGCTCAGGAATGCCCACGCGCTCGTGCGTGCATCCCGGTGTTATGTTCTGCATCTGGGCCGCGACTCGGCGCGCAATGCCGCCATGATCGTTGACCTTGCGGCAGCGCTCAGTGAACGAGGGCCGAGCAGGCCGTCCGGACCGTCCGGGCCGTCCGGGCCGTCCGGGAAATGACGCGAAGCACGCTGCTCTATCGGGGCGCAGCGCATGCCCTGGGGCGCACGGTCTTCAACAGCCCGGACATTGACTCGGTGTGTGTGCGGCGCAGCGTCGCAGCGGGCGAGGCCGTCTTTCCGTTCAGCGACCTCGATCTGGATATTGGCGTTCGTGCTGATGCGGGCGCCGTCATTGGCCGGGCCCTACGCCGGTTTCGCCTCGCACGCGCTGTCTTCCCGCGCACCGGGCAGTGTTTCGTCATCGCGCCGGCAGATATTGATGAATTGTCGGATCTGGAGCCATATCGGGCGTCGATCAACCGCCGCAGCGGGATTGTGGTTCGCGGGCGGCTTCCCGAGTGGCCGGCAAGACCCATCGACCGGCACGAGGCCGCAAGGCGCGTCGTGTTCTGGCTCGAGTCGTACTTTCCGGCGAGCATGCGCACTGGGGACCGACGCCTGCAGCGTAAGTGCCGCGTCGAGATGCGCAACGCCCTGGGCCTGCTGGACGGGCGGTGGTCTGAGCCGCGAACCACGCAGCTGGAGGTTTCGGACGCCTACCCGCCGGCGTCGAATCGATCGCTCTTCGCAGATGGACTGGAGGCCGCCGGCGCCGCACACGCGCATCTTGGACGATCGGCCCCAACCGTCGCCGACACGTTTCTGTGTCAAGGCCTGACGATCCTGCCTGCTCCAGACTCGCCATGGCCAACCGACGCTCAAGGCATCGTCGTCACGCCGGCCGCGCTCGATCTCATGATCCATACCCACCGGCCTTCCGTCTGGATCGATCATGGCGAGGCGTTGGCTGAGCTCGGCTTCGAGCCGCCGCCGGCGCAAACGTGGATCCGTGCCGCATGGCGCCTGGCGAGCGTGCAGTGGCTCCGAGGTCCAGGATTTTTCGAGCCTCGCACTGGCCTCCAGGAGTGGCGCCTCGCGATTGCCGATCACGTGTTGACCTCGATTGAGCGCGGCGCTGTCCCGACGGGTGCGTTGCCGGTGCCGTCAGGAGTGCGACAGAGCGCCGCGTCGTACTACTCCACAACGTACGACGGCCTGGTTCGGCAAGCGGCGGCGCTGCGCGCGCGAGCTCGTGCGCTGGGGGCCAATGCGCCCTGTTGAGCGGGTCCGCGGCTTTCGCGGCATGATCCGGCGGCTGCGGTTTCGGTGGAATGCCAGCGCGCACTATCACGCGTGGCTTCGGTCGCAGATTCCGGCCGGGGCGAGGACTGTCCTCGATGTCGGATGCGGTGACGGCAGATTCACCCGCCGCTTAGCCGACCAAGGCCTCGAGGTTGATGCCATCGACCGCAACGCCAACATGATCACGATCGCGCGTGGCGGGTCGCATTCGACGCCGACGGCCCCACGCCCGCCGCGGGCCCCGTCGCCGCGCGCGTTGGGGCCCGCTGAGCGGCAAGCCATTCTCGACACCCTGCACAGTGAGCGGTTCGTCGATCAGTCGCCCGCCGAAGTCCATGCCACCTTGCTCGAGCAACAGCAGTACCTGGGCTCGGTGCGCACGATGTATCGCGTGCTCGCCGCCGCGGACGAAGTCCGCGAGCGGCGCCACCAGGCCCGGCATCCGGTGTATGCCCAGCCCGAACTCGTCGCGACCGCGCCGAACCAGGTGTGGAGCTGGGACATCACCAAGCTGAAGGGGCCGATCCCCTACCTCTATTACTCGCTCTATGTGGTCCTCGACCTCTTCAGTCGGTATGTCGTGGGCTGGATGGTCGCGATGCCGGAACGCGCGCGCCTGGCGGCGCGCCTCATCGCCGCCACGTGTCTGAAGCAAGGCATCGGGCCGCACCAGTTGACGATTCACGCCGACCGCGGCGCCGTCATGCGCAGCCAGCTCGTGGGCAATCTCTTCACGGAATTGGGCGTGGAGGGCAGCCATTCGCGGCCGCGTGTGAGCAATGACAATCCGTTTTCGGAGGCGCAGTTTCGCACGTTCAAGTATCGGCCGGAATTCCCGGACCGCTTCGACGGGCTGGACCATGCCCATGACATTAGCCACACGCTGTTCACGTGGTACAACAATGCGCATCATCACAGCGGCCTCAGCTATCTCACGCCGGCCGACGTGCACTACGGCCGCGCGGCGGCGATCCTCGAGGTCCGTCACGACGCGCGCCTCGCCGCCTACGTCGCGCATCCCGAGCGCTTCGTGAGCGGTCCGCCCAGACGGGACATCCTCCCCTCGGCGGTGTTCATCAATCCCCCGTCGAATGCGACGCGCCAGGATGCCCCAGGAACGACGATCGTCACGCCGGACGACCCACAACACGCCCCGTTTGGCCACCAGCACGCAGTTCCTGGCGGCCACTCGATCACCCTGACCGATGGCGCGCCGTTGCTACTCTAAATGCTGAACTCTGGTTGTCTCAAAATCATTGACACGGCCCGCTGCGGCCGCTTCACCTGACAGCCTTTGCGGGAGGCGGCGGGCCTCGACTACACTGCGTCCGGCGCTACGACCGAGATCAACCCGGTTGTCACAGCTGCATCGGGGAACCGCATGTATCCAGTGAAACAAGAGCTCGACGTTCGGCTGCTGAATGTGGACTTGGGAAATTTTCGCATCGGGGACCAAGACAATGCGCGGGTCGCCTACCAGGCCATGATCGAGGAAGAAGGGGCAGACCTGGTCGTGTTAGCCGCTGACATCGTCGAGATGGGCTTGAGCCCCGCCGAATTGTTCATGGTATGCCCGGACCCTTTAGAGCCGGGGCATTTCATCGTGTGCGATGGCAATCGACGATTCACCTCGCTGAAGCTCATGGAGACTCCCGCCCTCGCTGATGGCACTTCGGTCTATAAGGACTTTAAGGAATTGGCCAAGGTGTACGCGGGCAAGCGCGTCAAGAAGGTCAGCGTCGTCGTCTTCGCGGACAAGGAGTCAGCCATGCCGTGGATACAGCGCCGGCATCTGGACCTCGGTGGTAAAGGGGTGACGCAGTGGGGTGGAGCAGCGACCGGTCGCGCCGCGGCATTCATGGGCACCGCGCGCGCTTCGAAAGCCGTGATGGACCACCTGCGCGACCGGAAGCGATTGCCTCCCGCTCTGGAGAGAATACTGAACAGCCGCACTACAAATTTAGACCGCGTGCTGCAGATGCCACACATGGCGGTCGCCCTTGGCGTCCACATTGGCAAAGACGGCACAATTACGTTCGGCAGTGGCGATGACCAACGCGGCACCGATCTCCTAGTCTAGCCCGCATGATCAAGGCCATGGCAGCGCCTGACTTCAGCGTCAATCTCATCCGCCGGAAGGAAGAGCGGCAGGAGTACATCGAGACGTTTGCGAAGTATCACGTCCAAGCTGACGACCCCGCCCCCGGCGGCGGGAGGCCGAAACCCAAGCCCGGCTCGGGCAAAAACAAAGGCGGCAAGAAGGCCGCCTCTCAAGACGATCGCAAAACGTTGGCACTTCGTGGGGCCGACTACGTGCTGTCGATCGTCGAGCCCAGGCTCAACGAGCTCTACAACGAGGCCACGCGCATCCAGCCCGCCTCATTGCCCAACTGTTCGTCGGTCCTCACACGTGTCGTCATTGAACTCAGCACGGACCACTTTCTGTCTGAAAAGCAGATCCCACTGCCGGCGAAACACATCGGGAAGGGGAGGACCTCTTGGCGGGAGAAGGGAATATCACTGGAAGAAAAGCTAGCCGAGGTGTTGAAGGCACTGGACCCGTCCGGCCGCGACCCCGACCTGAAGCACTCGCGAACCGCACTTTCCGACGGTGACGCGCTCCACAGCATTACGTCGCTGCACGACTACCTGCACAAATTGACAGCGGACCCCGATCCCAAGGAGGTGAAGCGCATCTGGAAGCGATGGCACCCTTACCTCGACCGCCTGTTTGCCGCGCTCTCATGACTCCCAAGAAGGCGCTGGCCAAAAACGCCGAATCTTGGTACTTGTAGTCAGGCTCCCAGGACCGTCAGCGATCATATGCAGTTCATCACCCCACTCCGTTACCCAGGCGGCAAGGGCCGGCTCACACAGTTTGTCGCAGACCTGATGCAGGCAAACAACCTCGTCGGCGGTCACTACGTGGAGCCATTCGCCGTGGGCTGTGGCGTCGGTCTGTCGTTGTTGACGCTCGAGTACGCGTCGCATGTTCACATCAACGACCTCAATCGCTCCGTGCATGCGTTCTGGAAGGCTGTGCTTGAGGATCCTGAGGCACTGTGCTCTCGGATCAGTAGCACGCGCGTTTCGATGGCCCAATGGAATCGCCAGCGAGCGGTCCAGCAGGATCAGGATGCAGACACGCTGGACCTGGCCTTTTCGACGTTCTTCTTAAACCGAGTCAACCGCTCTGGGATTATTCTCGGCGGTGTCATCGGCGGAAAGAATCAAGACGGCCCCTGGAAGATCAACGCCCGTTACAACAAGAAGGACTTGATTGCCCGAATCGAGCACGTCGCCGAGCTGCGCAGCAGGATCTCCCTCTACAACCTCGACGCAGCAAAATTGATCGCGCAGGTTCTCCCGGCGCTGCCCAAGAAGACGCTGTGCTACCTCGACCCACCTTACTACGTGAAGGGCAAAGGCCTGTACGAGGAGCATTACAACCATGACGATCACGCCGCCGTCGCCAAGTTGGTGGCGAAGCTGCAGCGGCCATGGATCGTGTCCTACGACGACACCCCTGAGATCAGGGCTTTCTATTCAGATTTCAGGAAGCGCGTTTTCGGCCTGCGTTACAGCGCGCAGAAGCGGTACGAGGGGTCAGAGATCATGTTCTATGCCAACGGCCTAGCGATCCCTAAAGCCATCGTGCCCAGCCGCGGCCAAGCAGCATGAACGCCGGGAGGAGACGGCGCTGGCAACTTTGGCAACTTCTCAAACGCGCCCGGGGCGTCCGGACTGTCCCCACCAAAGTCCGCACCAAGGGGGAGGATACGTGCACGATGTGTGCACGCGCGAAACGCTTGATTTTCATAGTGTGGTGCGGAAGAGAGGACTCGAACCTCAACGTGATCGGCCCTGTGTCTGATAATCCCACGTTACGTCAGGGAAACACCCACTTCATACGGACTATCGGCGACATCTGGGCATTCGGCGTGGTGCTCTACGAGATGCTGACGGGCGTCGCGCTGTTTGCCGGTGAGACCGTGAGCGACGTGCTGGCCGCAGTGTTGCGCGCGGACATCGATCTCGCGAAGTTGCCGCCCTCTGTGCCGCCTGGAATCCGCAGCGTCTGATAGGGGCCGTTGTGTCAGGGAAAGACCCACGTAATACGGACTATCAGCGATACGGGTATGACGGCGGCGGGCTGCAACTCGCCAACGCCGGCGCATTGCTCGTGGGCGAACTGTCGGGCGCCAAGGCCCGGCTGCTTCAGATGGTGGCGCTGGGCGGTACGCGAAATCGCCCCGAGGCCGTCACGATCGTCCAGCGTCTGATAGGGGCCGTTGTGTCAGGGAAAGACCCACGTAATACGGACTATCAGCGCACTTGTGGCTTCCGTTCTGGCAACGCCGTGTTCCTCCCGGAAGGTGATAGGTAAAATAATCCTAACATGCACGGTTTGATCAGCACATGTCTCATCGTGCGGAACGAAGAGCAGCTCCTCGCGAACAGCCTCCGCAGCGTCGCTCCGCTCTCGGATGAAATCGTCGTGATCGACACGGGGTCTACGGATCGGACCGGGGACATCGCCCGAAGTTTCGGCGCCCGCGTGATCCGCCGGCCGTGGAAGGGGTTTGTAGCGGCACGCAATACGTACATGGATGCCGCACAAGGCCGCTGGATCCTCGTCATCGACGGCGATGAAGCGATCGCATCAAAGGACCATGATTCGATTCTTCGTCTTGTGTGCAGCCGGACGCGCATCGGTTACCGGCTGACGGTTCGGAACTATACGGACCAGCACGACCTCATGTGGCGGTGGTTCCCGAACGATCGACGCTACGGGCACGAAGAACAGTTTTCCGGATGCCCGGGTTGGATGAAGACGCGCGCGTTGCGCCTGTTCCGAAATCTGCCTGGCGTGCGGTACGCCGGATCGACGTCGGCGCATCCGACGACAACCGATTCACTACAGCGCCACACCGGCCGGATTGAGGACCGCGACGACGTAGCCATCCATCACTTCCAGTATCTGAAGGGGGGCGTCCGGTTCATCAGTCGAAAGCAGCGGGATCGCCTGCAGGGCGAACTGACGCATGTGAAGCAGTTTCCTGAAGAGGTGTACCCCTATCTCAATGCAGCCCGCACACTTTTTGCAGAAGGGCGTGACGCCGAGGCCCTCAGGTTTCTCAAACGAGCGCTGAAGCTCGACCCGCACTTTCACGACGCCTGGCAGCTCCGAGGGATGATCGATTTCGAGAACGGACGATTCGCCGCTGCCGAAGGGGCGCTGCGCCGGGCGATCGAGATTGACCCGTCCTCTGCCGACGCATGGGCGTTGCTCGGCATGGTGCTGGTCGAGGCGGCCCGACGCGACGAAGCGCTCGGTGCCCTGCAGACTGCGCTTGAGTTGCACCCCGGCCACCTGCTGGCCCACAACACGCTGGGCGTGCTCTACGAGGACCTCGGACAGCGAACACGAGCACTGCGGCAGTTCAGGAAGGCCGTCCACCTGCATCCCGGTTTCAGGCCCGCCGCGGCAAACCTTCGTCGCGTCGCGAACGCGCGCTCGAAGGCCGGCGCATGACACTCCGGCGTCTGGCGGGCCGGGCGCTCCGCCAGTTCGGGTGGAGGCGATCGCCGCTCGAGCGTGTTCCTCGTGTTCACCCACGCGAACGGCTGCGTGACACCCCGACGAAGGTCACCCAGCGCGACGACCGGACGCTTTTGGTCAATGGGACGCAAGTTATTCCCGAACGGCCTGTACTTCGCCCAGGAAGAGATCGCCGACGTCAGCGGGTCGGCCTTCGCGCGTTGCGGGCCATGGGGTTCAACCGCGTCTCCTTTGATGGCGATCTCGAATCGGCCGAACAACTGGACCGCAGGCCACCGCGCGGGCATCCCAGCGGTCATCCACGACGACATCAATCGGACTCACGAGGACTTCACAGAGCGCTACTTCTCGAGAACGGGAATCCGGAAGATGGTCCGACCTCATCGGTCGGCACCGCATCGGCCTGGTCCAATCGAATTATTACGCCTCGCACCTGGCGATGGCCGCGAGCTTCGCGGGAGTGCCGCACGTCTGGCGCCTTGGCGGCCACGTCGGTGTAGGCAGCGGCGCAAGCAGCCAGGCCGACGAACGTCTGACGCTCGAGATGATTCGACTGCTCTCGAGAGCAATCGTCTGTAACTCGTCCGGAAACAGGTCGGTCGAGCCGCAACAACAGCTACCGTCATCCGGAACGGCATTGAGATCGCGCACCGGCGCCGGCGGCGACACGCTGGACCGTTCCGTGTCGGCATGATCGCCCACTGCACTCCGCAGAAGCGGCACGAAGACTTCATCGAGGCTGCAGCGTTGGTTGGCGCCAGGCCGACGTGAGGTTCACGATTCTGGGCCGCGAGCATTCGCACGGCGAGAGCCGGCGCTACGCCAACACGCCTCGCGCGAGCGGTGCCCGGCATGACGGTCGACGACTTCTCGGACGGAAACGCAGCCAGTGATTGTGATGTGGTCGTCCTGCCGTCGACCGGCGAGAGCTTGAGTAACGCCATCCTGGAGGCGATGGCGGCCGGCATTCCGGTGATCGCCGCCCGTTCGGGCGGCAACGCCGAGTTGGTGCGGCACAAAGTTACGGGCCTGCTCGTCCCGCCGCTGCAGCCCCGGGCGCTTGCCGGGGCCCTGCTGTCACTTCTGGGCGATTCATCCTCGCGTCGCCACCAACCCGAGTTGTTCCCAATTTTCTATCGACTCCTGATGTTCAGAATTTCAATCAGTTTTCTAGCTGTCGCCTGAGCCAGTGCCTCTGAGCCCAATGGAGTCAGATGCACAACATCAGAGAACAATTCGTCTTTTCCGTTCAAATCTCTTGCGGCGTCGATAAGATCGACGCTCTTCTCGGAAGATAGTTTACGAAGCATGCGGCCGATTTCAACGTACGATTTCAGCAGCGCCTCGCGATCGAGCTTCACATAGTCCAGGAAAGGTTCTATTCGGGCTTTCTGACTTTCAGTATTGCTCGCCGTTGTGAGCCTTGCCTCAGTCATCAAGATCGGAACCGCGCCTATCTCTCGCGCCAAGTCTACGAACATCACCTGGTTTAGATAGTATTGTCGCAGCGCCGTCTCAGTGATTCTGGATGAGCGCGGGCCAGGGGGGATAACCCCTTGAGGGCCGACTCCAAGCCTCCAACCATAGTATCGCCACCGCAGACGAACATATATTTGAGAGTGCTCGGACAGAAAGCGATCAAACCTGTTTCTGTATTCCAACTGCGGGTCACTTGCACAAAAGGGTGCAAACTCTCTCAAGAGCGGTTGATCCGACCCGAAATATTTGATGTCGTTCCATTCATTATAAGAAATTACATAATCGGGATTAAAGAGATGGCCTTCAGAAAACAACCTGCCAAAGCCGTCGAACGAGGCATGACCCGGAATACCGGCATTGATGACCTCGACCTGCGGGTATCCGCCTTCGTTAAGGATAGTTTCAACTCGATGCGGCCAGTCTCGTCCTTCCGGCAGGTTCAGATCGAAGGCGGCAGACCCGCCGTAGACGATGATTCGGATTAGGCCAGTAGGCTTTGGGACTGAAAAGTCGCGTCCTCGATAGCCACGCTCGTTGATAGAGTAATGTCCCCTGTAGCTTTCCTCTTCACTCGGAACTGTCAACGCTTTTTGAGGGAAGACATGTCTGGCGAAAAGCGCCGGCGCATATTGCAGACTTCGGTCCTTGATTATTTCCGGTGTGACATACCCCGACTTGGAAGTGCGAACGGCTATCTCCGCACCCGCCAATGCGAGAACTCCCGAAATCGTTAGCACAATCAAGGTGAAGAAGAGTCTTTTTCTGAAACTGATGGAATAGGCAGGAGTGAGAGCATCTTTCTCCATCGGAGACTTTCCTTTCAGACAGGGCTTGCCGTTGCCAGCTTACTCTGCCTCAAAACGCGAGGGGGATGTCCCGTTCGCTGTTGAAATTCAGCGGCGGCTCCGCTGACGACTATGCGACTTGCTCCGCATCTTTCACGACGAGCCCAAGCTGTTGATCCCGCGCGCGGAGCGCGGTGACCAGCTTCGGCATTTCCTTGTGGCCCTTCACGCGACGAAAGCCTGTGACCGCTTCCAGCACGCCGGCCGCCGCCCAGCGTAGCACCATCTGCCCTCCGCGCCAGCGCTTGACGTTTCGTTTCACGTGGCGCGTGTGAGATTGATCCGATTTCGTGGACACTTTCTGAAAGGCAGATACGATGTCCACAATGACAGAAGAGACCAGCACACCTCAGCGGCGGGTCCGGCGCCAGTTCACGGATGAGTACAAGGCCGATGCGGTCCGGATGGTGCTTGAAGAGGGGCGCGCGACCTGGGCCTGACCGGGTCGGCGCTCCGGCAGTGGGTCGAGCGCCGACGAGCGGAGCTCACGAAGGGCAAGACGGGCCTGACGACGGCGGACCAGGAGGAATTGACGCGACTGCGCAAGGAGAATCGCCAGTTGCGAATGGACCGCGAGATCCTCGTAAAAGCCGCGGCCTTCTTTGTCAAGCACCAGGCGTGAAGTTTGCTTGGATCGCCGCAGAGAAGGCCTGCTTCCCCGTGACGGCCTTGTGCCGCAATCTCGGCGTGTCCCCGACGGGATTCTATGCGTGGCAGAGGCGACCCGAATCGGTCCACGCCCGAGAAGACCGTCGACTGAAGGCGTTGATCCACACGTCCTTCACGCAGAGCCGCCGCAATTACGGCAGCCCGCGGGTCCACGACGAACTCATCGAGTGGCAGGAGCGCCTCAGTCGCAAACGCGTGGCACGCCTGATGCGCGAGGACGGACTCGTCGCGCGCGTCCGCCGTCGGTACAAACACACGACCCTCAGTGATCACGACCAGCCCGTCGCCGACAATGTGCTGGCGCGGACATTCACTGCGGCGGCGCCCAATCAACGGTGGGTCGGCGACACGACCGAGTTCGTCATTGGGACCAGCAGCACAATCTACCTGGCGACGATCCTCGACCTGTTCTCACGGTACGTCGTCGGCTGGGCGGTCAGTCCGTCCAACGATCGGCACTTGACGATGAAGGCGCTCGACATGGCCCCCAAACGCCGTGGGCGCGCGACCGGCATGCTCTTCCACTCGGACCAAGGATCGCCGTACGCCAGCGAGGATTATCAGGGCCGATTAGCCGTCCACGGCATCACCTGCAGCATGAGCCGCCGAGGCAATTGCTATGACAATGCCGTCATGGAGAGCTTCTTCTCGACGGTCAAGAGCGAGCTGGCCGATCAGTTCGCCAGCTTCGGGGACGCCAAGATGGAGTTGTTCGACTACATCGAAGTGTTCTATAACCAACAGCGACGACATTCGTCGGCGGGTCGGATCAGTCCTGCCGCCTACGAAAAACGGTACGTAGCAATGACTCAGGCAGCGTAGTTAAACCGTCCACGCGATCGGATCAACCTCATTTTTTTCCAAACAAAGCCCCTGCGCTGAAAGCGCGCAAACTGCAGCGCGCCGCAGACGTAGCGCGAACGCGAGTACCCATACTTGAAAGTCATTGACACTGGGTGCGCCAATCGCTTAGCGTGGAATCTCCCTCCAGACAGTCGTCAACAACGTCACGCAAGAACTGGAGCCTTCGATGCGCATTCGTAGTCTCACCCGTCGTTTTCGTTTCTTAGTTGTGGCCGGCGCGATCATGTTCTTCGTAGCCATCGGTAGCCATTCGCTACACGCGGACGGAGCCGTCTGCAGTGCGTGTTCGTGCGACACGAGCTACATCAGCCCCGTCTATCACCACTCCGTCTGCACGGAAGGTACGTTCTGGCCCCACTACTGCTTACAGACGGACGGCCACCACTGCAGCAACTACCCCGCGGAAGGCGATTCGCTGCTTGATCAACTCCGCTCGAACGTGTCAGGCCCTGAATGTCTGGGCCGTGCTGATGACCCGGACCTCAGAGCAGGTCCAATTGACCGTATGGGCGGGGCCAGCTGAGGATACGCACTCGGCGGTGGCCCCGCCCCTCTCTTTTGCAGCTCCGTTCCCCATTTCCCTGGGGGAACCGAGTTGAACGGACTGAGAAGGCGGTCAGCGATTCGCAACGGAGTACATATGAGAGCCAGACGTCTGTTTGGAATGGTTGCAGTAGGTCTATTGATTTTTGCCGCGACGATTGCGGCGCGCCTGCAATCCGATAAGACCGAGCTCCACGGTGCTTGGAGCGGAGTCCAGTCGCAGGTCGCCAAAGCGATACGAGTGTTCAAGCCTGGGGAGGTCAAGCTTGTATTCGACGGCGGCAAGCTGACTTCGACTGGGCTGCTGGGGCCCGAGACCACTGTCGTTGAGGTTCGCGTTGACTCCACGCGGAAGCCGAAAGAGTTTGACTTCACCCGAAAACCTGGCGATGTGGCCAAGTGTATCTACGAACTCAGCGGGGACTCCTTAACGTTCGCTTTCATGCGAGCGACCAACGAACGGCCGAAGACCATCGATCCTTCTTCCACGGCGCAGATTGTCGTGACACTTAAACGACAATAGTCAGGATGGTTCAGAATCGGCCGCTCTTGGTGCGACGTTTGGGCGCGTCCACCGGGATCACCGCAGTTCTCAGCGTGGCGATGGCGCTGAACGTTGCTCTATTTGCTGTGGTGCACGGAGCGCTCTTCCGAGCTCTGCCATTTCCGTCCGCTGATCGTATTCTGCACCTCCAGATCCCTTTTGAACGACTGCTCGCGCAACGCGAGCAGTTTGTAACTTTGCCAGGCCTCGTCGCCGGACTACCCCTCTCGGAGCCAACGTTTGTACGACACATGGCTGGGCTCGACGCAGCGGTGGTCGGGTATTCATCCGCGGATGTGCGGGCTGTTTTCGTTTCATCTGACTTCTTTTCGTTGTTTGGAGCGTCTCCTTCCATTGGGCGGACGCTGACAACCGCAGACATTGGAATTACGCCGCGCCCAGCTGTTCTGAGCCACTCACTGTGGGCTGCGCGCTACGGTGCTGATCCGGCGTTGCTGAACCGGAGCGTCACTCTTCCAAAACCTGTGGGTTTGCCGGTAGAAGAGATCGTTGTTGTCGGAGTCCTGAGTCCTGGGTTTGAGTTCCCAACAGGCGCCAATGTGTGGATGGCATATTCGCCAGATGAATCTCTCCCGTCTCCGGTGCCGGACTATGTGCGGATGGCGCCAGGCGTAACCCTCGCCGCGATTCAGAATGCTCTTCCTGGTGTATCAATCGCGCGACTTCGCGATCACCTGCGGCCGCAGGAGGCATGGGCAATGGGGCTGGTGTTGGTCAACTGCGTCCTGCTGCTGCTGACAAGCTGGACACAGGCAGGAGGCCTGGCTGCGGCACGAGCGTGGGACAGGCTGACGGAATTTGCGCTTCGCCGGGCAGTGGGTGCGACCGAGTGTCAGCTGCGGCTCTTGGCTGCCTCCGAGGTGGGGCTCGCGGCTCTGGTGATTCTGGCGGCGTCATGGTTGCTTTCATTTCCTTTAGCGAGCGCCATCGTTGCATCACTTCCTGGAGAGTTCGCTGCTGGACTCAACCTGTCTCCGGGTTGGGCTGCGTTCGGCTTTGCCTTTACCGTGACTACAGCAGGCTCGCTGCTGATGATTTCCATTTCTTGGACAGCGATTCACGCGGCAAGTTCCCAGGCACCCTTATTGGCGCCCTCGGTGGCCACACGACCACGACGAGCGCGTAGGCTGCAGTCCATTCTCTTCACGATTCAAGTGGCATTGGTCACGACCCTTATGCTGCTGGCAGGAGCCTCATTTAGGAGCCTCGCTGAGGCCCAGCGTACGGAACTGGGGTTTAAGCCGAAGGGCCTCTTCGCCTTCGTGATGCCCCCACCGGCCCACGGCAGAGCGGCCGAATCGACGAACCGACAGCGAGTCCGGGAATCGCTAGAAGCTTCGAGAAGAGTGCCTAGTGTCGTTCACGCGAGCCTTGCAAGTGCTTGGCCCCTTGCAGATTCGGTTCGACGCATTGTAATGGTCGACGGGCTTCGGTCTCTCGAGATTGAAGTGCAGCACGTCGGCATCGGGTATCCCGACACGATTGGCGCCCGTCTCATCGAAGGTCGCGAGGCTTTGGTTGGCGAGGCGCGCCCTCAGGTTCATGGCGGCCGGGTGAGCAGTGTGGCCCTGATCAACCAGGCGCTTGCTCGCCAACTCCGAACGACCAGCCCCCTGCTGGGCCGCGTCATTTCGATTTCGGCTGGCGCGGAGGTGCGCATCGTCGGAGTCATCAATGATGTTGAGGACAGTCATCTCGATGGACATGCGAAGCCCACCATCTACTCCTATCGATCAGATGAGGTGTCTGGCGCGCTACTTCTAGTGCGCTTGGGGGAGGCTGCATCAGCGGCTCTTGTCCGTGAGACTCTAGATAGGGTCTGGGGGGCCGATCGGACCGCCATCGCGGTCGTCTCTATTGACGATATCGCGTCGCGATTGACGGCCAACCACCGCGCTCGGTCGTTCTTGATGGGGTTGATAACGTTCGTCTGTATCCCCCTCACCGCCTGGGGAATCGCAGGTATGGTGAAGGGCGAAATCTCTCGGGGCAAGCGCGAACTGTCAATCCGGATGGCGGTTGGAGCAAGTCACACCAATCTGCGACGCACTGTCCTCATCAGACTCCTGATTCTTGCGATTTGGGGCATCGTAGGCGGCAACCTCGCTGGCACAGCTTTCGTGCGGCTGTTGGGGACCTTCCGGTCCGTCGCCAGCGTGGATTTGACTGTGGTCGGCCTCGTCAGCTTGAGTGCGCTGGGCATCGTCTGCGCGGCTGCCATTTTCGGCCTGAGGTCCCTGTCGCGCGTGGCCCCGGCCGATCTTCAACGCGCCAGAGGATGAGGGTGCGGCAATCCGTGGCACACGCGCGAGCCAAGAAGGTCGAGTAGGAACAACCACTCGGTGCGGTGGTGTTACCAATGATCGCACCACCTGCGTATTCCGGTCCATCGTGAACACTCATTCCGTTTCAACGTGAACGCCGATTCCGCTGATGCTGAACGCTCCAGTAAATGAATTCTGAAGCCTCCAGAGGGTCGCCTGCACAGCGACAATTAGATCTGCCGGGTAGCGACAATTAGATCTGCCGCTTCGGGTCAGCCCGTCGGGCTGTGCCACCGTTGACCATGGTCAGCGATGCGCAGGTCCGGCTCATGAGGCAGAAACGT
>Ga0163153_10005609_pt1 | contig 14681 bp, 9 predicted proteins | sample OliLakLV19MP6IB1_FD_148629 | JGI IMG/M metagenome (GOLD analysis project Ga0163153, IMG submission 148629) | Freshwater microbial mat bacterial communities from Lake Vanda, McMurdo Dry Valleys, Antarctica - Oligotrophic Lake LV.19.MP6.IB-1 | ecosystem: Environmental > Aquatic > Freshwater > Lake... | reverse complement strand
CGATTCGATCGATCCGGGAAATGTCGACACGACGCTGCGCGGCGGGGTACGCGTCGTCGGGATTCCTCTCATCGGGCCGACGACCGTGCTGCGACCCGGCATCTACGAATACATCGAGATCGTCTCCGGCAACGTCGACTTCGAACCGGGCATCTATGTAATACGAGGCAAGAGTCCGCTCACCAGCGCCGCGTTGAGCATCGTGGGCGGAATCGTCCGTGCCGAAGGGGTGCTGTTCTACATCACCAATTCGGCGGCATTCGACCCGGATTCCGGGTTTCCCGACCAGGGGGACAATTCGACGCCGGCGGCCCCGCAAACGCAAACGCTGTTGCCGAGCGTGATGATCAACGCCGCGCTGCCGGGAATCCGCCTGACGCCCCTGAAAAGCGAGGGAAGCCCGTTCGACGGGCTGCTGATTTACCAGCGCCGGCAGGATTTTCGGCCGATCGCAGTCGTCTGCCAAAACCTGATCGGGAGTACGACGATTGCGGGAACGATCTACGCGAAGTGGGGGCACTTCATCTTCGCCGGCGACGGCACGCACGATTTGCGGATCGTCGCCGGCACCGTTCGACTGGCCCCGGTTCTCGGCCTGACGCTCGCTCCGTCCGTACCGCTTCCGCCGGCGCGCGACGTCTACCTCGTGGAGTAACCCAATGTCCCTGTCCGGTCCGTCCATTTACGCCTTGCTCGCCCTGCTCGGCATCGTTCTCTACGCGATCGCGGTGTTTCATCGCCGCGATATTGAGTCGCTCCGCCGCCGGCTGGCTTCGACGGAAGCCTGGTTCCAGGCGATCCCCGAGCCGACATTGATCATCGATTCCGAGGGGCGGGTCGTTCGCGCCAACGAATCGGCGACCCTGATGTTCGACGGCCGGGATTCCAACCTCGCACGGCGGAAACTGGCGAGCTTGTTTGCCGAGGGGAGCCGTGAAATGGTCGTGGGCGAGGTAACTTCGTTGCTTTTCGGCACGGCGGACAAACAAGGCTTGGCCGGGGAATATCTCGCACTTACCGGGCAGGGCGAGGAATATCTCGTACGCACCAGGGCCAGGGCGGTCTCGGTCGACGATCGGAAGTGGGCCGTGGTCAACGTCCACGACCTGGCCCAGGAACGCTGCATCAAGAACGCCTTGCACCGCCACGTCACGCAACTGCTGCTGACCAAACAGGCCCTGCAGCAGCACAACACGCATTTGGAACACATCGTACGCGAGCGCACCGACGAGTTGCGGGTCGCCAAGGACGCTGCGGAGCGGGCCAACGCGGGCAAGAGCGAGTTCCTGGCGAATATGTCGCACGAGCTGAGAACCCCGCTGCACGGCATTCTTAGTTTCGCCCGGTTCGGCTTAGGCAAGGCGGACGACGCCGACCGTGTAAAGCTGCGGCACTTCTTCGATCGGATCCTGAACTCGGGAAATACGCTCTTGACGCTGCTCAACGAGCTCTTGGACCTCTCGAAGCTCGAAGCCCGCGTCGTCCGACTCGAGTTCGAGCCGGTCGACGCGCGCGACATCGTGCGGCACATTGAAGACGAATACTCGGCTCTCCTGCGCGACAAGAACCTGACCCTGGCGGCCGATGTCGGCGATCAGCCGGCCGTTACGCTCGGCGACCGATCGCGGCTCGTGCAGGTCGCCCGAAACGTGCTCAACAACGCGATCAAGTTCGCTCCCGAAGGAACCACGATTGAAGTTACCGTCGAAAGATCCGCCAGGCACGTCGGATTCGTCGTCAACGATCACGGGCCCGGAATACCCGACGACGAATGCGCGGAGGTTTTTGAAAAATACGTTCAATCCAAGACCACGCGGGCCGGCGCCGGCGGCACCGGGCTGGGGCTGGCCATCTGCCTGGAGCTCGTCACCCTGCATCACGGCACGATCGTCGCCGAACCGACCCACGGGAGCGGCGCCCGCATTCGCGTGGTCCTGCCCCGGGCTCCGACGCTCGAAGCATCGGAAACGCATACCATCGAAGCAGCCCTCGTCTAAATCACCATAACACGTCGGGGAATTTCCATGTACAAGCCTCATCGGATACTTGCGGTGGACGATAACGTCGACAACCTGGCGATCCTGGAGGAGTTTCTCTCGCAGGATTTCGAGTACCGGGCCGTAACGAGCGGCGAAGAGGCCCTGGTCGTCGCCCCGAACTTCCAGCCGCACGTCATCCTGCTCGACGTGGCGATGCGCGGAATCGACGGCATCGAGACCTGCCGCGAGCTTCGATTGAACTCTCGACTGCGCGATGCCAAGGTCATCATGCTTTCCGCCCGACACGAGATCGGCGACCGGCTTTCGGCGTACGACGTCGGGGCCGTGGACTACATCGCCAAGCCGTTTCACGATCGAGAAGTGTTGTTCAAGGTCCGTAACTGGATCGGGTCGGCTCAGCGGCACGAGGCCAACCGCATCTGGTGCGACATCGAAGAAGCCAAGGACGGCATCGGACGGACGCTGACGTCGTTGATTCAACTGCGCGACACCGAGACGGGCGAGCACCTGTTTCGAATGCGCTGGTACGCCCAGGCACTGGCGGAGCAATTGGCGGAAAGCGGGCCTTATTCACAGGAAATCGACGAGATATTTTTGCGGCGGCTGTATCGCGCGAGCCCGCTTCACGATATCGGCAAGGTTGGAGTCGAAGACGCGATTTTGCGCAAGCCGGGGTGGCTGACGCCCGAGGAGTTTGAACATATCAAGCAGCACACGACGATCGGATCGCAAATTCTGGAACGCGCCGTGACGAACCTGCCGTATGCCGACTACCTTCCCATGGCGGTCGACATCGCCCGGCATCACCACGAGCGATTCGATGGGACCGGCTATCCGGATCGCCTGGCCGGCTTCGCCATTCCGCTGGCGGCCCGAATCGTGTCGGTGGCGGACGTATTCGATGCCGTGACCTCCGACCGCGTGTATCGCAAGGCGATGTCGATGGAGCAATCGGTCCAAATCATCGAACAAGGGTCGGGCACGCTGTTTGACGAGGCGATTGTCGACGCTTTCCGCAGCCGACTCGACGACTTCAAACAGGGCCTAGGGCGTTTTCGGCTCATCGAACGATCTCGCAACGGAACGGCCGAGTGGATCGGCGGCGGCGATCTGGGGTCCGCCGCCGACGCTCACGCCGATCATCGGGAACACAACGCCCCGGGCGAAGCACACCCGGTTGCGTAGGCTATTTCCAAACGACCAACTCATCTTGGGAGGGATACATGAGCATGCCGAAACAGATACTCGTCGTCGACGACAACGCCAACAACGTGGAGGTGATCCATGAGATCCTCGACGGCGACTACGACGTCATCGACGCCGCGAACGGATGGGAAGCGCTCGAAATCGCGGAGCGGCTCGCGCCGCAGTTCGTGCTTCTGGACGTCATGCTGCCGATCATCGACGGCTACGAGGTTTGCCGCAAAATGCGGCAACTACCGGGTATGAAACGGGCGCGAATCATCATCGTGTCGGCCAAAGCGATGCCGTCGGAACGCCGGCTCGGCCTGGAAGCAGGCGCCGATGATTACCTGACCAAACCCTTCGACGACGGTGAACTATTATCCATTCTTCGACAATCCGAAAAAGCGTACTCGGCATCCCGTCGCTGACGATTCTCCTGGTCGCAGGCGTGCCGGCTTCCGTCGACGTGGACGAGGTCGGCGCCCGACTTCCACGACACCTCCTGGTCGACCGAGTCGCCGAACGGCCGCGCTACCGGTCGAGCGGCCAAGCATCGCTCCGGAAGCTGTTGGCGGGCAAACCTTCCTTATTCATCAAATTCGGCGTGGCGGTATCGATCCACGCGAAGCGAACCGCCGCAGGCTTCCCAACCGCCGGGCTGCGAACGACGACCGCGGCCCCGTCAATCACGGCTTCGGCGGGAACAAACTGCTTGTCGTCACCGGCGATGAGAAAATGCGTGAGCGGCTTGCCGTCGCGACTCGCCAATCCGCCGTGGATGTGATCGAACTCGACCCGGATCGCGTCGCCCGTAACCTTCGCCTCGCGAAACATCGGGCCGGAGTAAACGACATCGGTGCGGCCGTAATCTTTCGCCAACGCCAGGCGAGCCAACCGCAGGCCGACGTCCTGTTTGTTGGGCGGGTGGATGTTGGTGACGTCCGTAACCAGATCGTTCACCACGACCATGCCGGTGTTCGGTACGGTCCGCTGGATGGCGGTTTGCGCCTCCCAGAAGGCGGGCAAGGCATACCAAGGCGCCTTGGAGTTCGGCCGGGTGGAGTGGATGAACGGCGCGAGCTGGACGTAGTAGTAAGGAAAATCTCCTTCGTTCCAGAGCGCCCGCCAGGCGGCGACCTGTTTTTGAGTGAGATCGACGTAGCCGACGCCGGCCGCAACGATGTTCGCCTCCCCCTGGTACCAGATCACTCCCCGGATGGCGAATGGTGCGAGCGGATGGATCATCTTGTTGAATAAGCTGCCGCCGGGGATCCACGCTTCGATCGCCGAACCGCCGACCGACGCATTGAAGATGCCGACGGGAACATTGAGTTCCTTCCGCAGCGCTCGACCGAAGAAGTAGGCCAACGCCGACGCGCCATCCTCACCGCCGGCCAAGAGCCCCTCGCGCGACGCGCCGTACCACTTGCCGGCGGCATCGGTCTCGGGCTCGTTGGGTTCCCCCTTGCGGACAAACGCCCGAGCTTTCGCGACGGTGAACTGGCGGAGCAGCGGATCGCGCGCGGCACCGAGTTCCCGCTCCTTGTTCCGAATGTCATTCGAGAAGGTCCAGTGCATGTTCGACTGGCCGGAAGCGATCCACACCTCGCCGAACTGCACGTCGGCAATTTCGACCGGCGCACTCGAGTTCTCGGTCACTCGCAGCACGTGCGGGCCCCCCGCCTTGTGCGGCGCCAAGTCGACCCGCCAGCGGCCGTCGGCGGCGACCTGGATCGCCTTCGTTTGGCCGTCGAGCGAGACGGTAACCTGGGCGCCGGCCGTCGCGGTTCCCCACACCGGGATTTCGCGATCGCGTTGAAGGATCGCCCCCTCGGAAAAGAACGCCGGGAGTTTGACTTCGGCCGCCGCGGGAGCGACGAGCAGGAGCGAACAGGCGACGGCTAGCGACGGTCGACGCATGGTAATGGCTCGAACAGGGTCACTCGTGACGAACGAAAGGACGTGCCGGCGAGCAATCATACTCGGGAAGAAACATACGCCGCTACGAGCAGCGGTTAGGAAGCCTGGTGGTGAGCAGCCGAGCGCGTTCGTCGGCGACGGCGGCATGGATTATCATGGTCAACTTCCGGACTTATTCCCAGGTTTGACGTCGAGGCGGCTCAACCATGAGGCGACAAGTTGCGAATCTGCTGCTAGCGCTGTTGCTCGCCCCGGCGTGTGGGGCAAACGTCGCTTCGGCGCAAGCCCCCTCAGGCGGCGGCGATGCGGCACCGGCGCGGGCCGCGACAGGAACGGTCGACGTGGTCATCCGCAACGGCACCGTCGTCGACGGTCGTGGCGGACCCGGCACCCGCGCCGATGTGGCGATCTCCGGCGGTCGCATCGTCGGCGTCGGGCCGCTGCCGGGTGTTGCCGGCCGCGTGACGATCGACGCCGCCGGCAAGGTCGTCTGCCCCGGGTTCATCGATCTGCACAGCCATGCCGACGGCGGCATTCGGGAGTTCCGGGCCGCCGAGAACTATATACGGCAGGGAGTGACGACGCTCGTTTGCGGCAACTGCGGGATGTCGCCGGTCGACATCGGCAAATTTTTCGACGAGCTCCGTAACGGCGGGCCAGGGCTTGCCCACGGCGGTACTGGGCTTGCCCACGGCGGTACTGGGCTTGCCCACGGCGGTACTGCGCCGAACGTCGCGATGTTGATCGGACACGGCGCCGTGCGGCGCGAGGCGGTCGGTCCGCTCAACGTGCCGGCCACGCCCGAGCAAATGGAGCGAATGAAGCGGCTGGTGCGCGAGGCAATGGAAGCCGGCGCGGTCGGACTCTCGACCGGACTGACCTACAGCCCCGGTGCCTACGGTTCGACCGAAGAAATCATCGAACTGGCGAAAGAGCTCGCCCCCTATGGCGGCTTCTACGCCACGCACATGCGCGACGAAGGGGTACGCGTTTTCGAAGCGCTCGACGAGGCCTTGCGAATCGGCCGCGAGGCGGGCGTGCCGGTCCACATTTCGCATCACAAGATCTCCGCGGTGAGCGTCTTCGGCCTGACTCGGCTGACGCTCGAGCGAATCGACGCCGCGCGAGCGGCCGGGCAAGACGTGACGCTCGACCAATATCCCTACGGTGCCGGCAGCGGCAGCCTGTCGTTCTACGTACCGCAGGACTCGCTCTCGGGCGGAATGGACGCCTACCGACGCCGCATTGCCGACCCGAAGGAGCGCGCGTCGATCGTCGCCGAAGTCGAGGGAGTGTTTCGCAGCAAGCTGTTCGAAGCGGAGGGGAAGACCGACGATCCGGCGAACATCGTCAGGGCGCTGGCCCGCGTGCAGGTGGCCCGTGCTCCACAAGACCCGCAGTGGTCCGGCAAGAATCTCGCCGAGATCCTCCGCCTGCGCGGCGACAAGCTGACCGTTCACAACGGCGCCGAGGTGCTGGTCGACCTGGTGGGCCGCGGTGCCGGGGGGATCAATCACACGCTCGACGACGCCCCCGGCGGCGACGTCGACCGCGTGATGCGGCACTCGTTCACGTCGATCGCTTCCGACGGCAGCGTGCTCGAATTCGGCAAGGACAACCCCCATCCGCGCTCCTACGGCTGCTTTCCGCGCGTGCTGGGGCACTATGTTCGCGAGCGTAAGCTGCTCGCGCTCGAAGAAGCGATCCGCAAAATGACGTCGCTGCCGGCCGCCCGGCTCGGTTGGACCGACCGGGGCGTGATCGAAACCGGCAAGTGGGCCGACCTGGTGGTATTCGATCCCGCGACCATCACCGACAAAGCAACGTTCCTCGAGCCCCATCAACACTCCCTCGGCGTCGAGCACGTACTGGTCGGCGGTCAGTTCGTGCTCAAGGACGGCAAGATGACCGGCGAGCTACCGGGTCGGCCTATCACGGGCAGTCGCCGGCGCAAACTTCCTGCCACCATACCCAAACGATGATAAGATCGCTCCGACCGGCGCGACGGCGCCGTTGCGGCTGCTCGCCCACGAACACCTCGGACGTACCGAAAATGCCCTCCTCGCTACGATGGGCCGGACTGTTGCTCGTCATTCTGAGCGACGTGGCGTTTCTCCCACGGCTTGCAGCGGCGGAGGAGGCGGCCGACCAGGTTACCATCAACGCCGATTCCGTCGTCGCCTACATCCAAAGCTGCCGCAAACCGAACGGGGCCTTCGGGCCCTTCGATCAGGAGTACACCGACGCCGCTTGGAACTATCCGGCCGTCGAGACTCTGATGCTATTGGGCAAACCGATCGAGCGGGCCGACGACGTACTCGCCCACGGACTGGGGTTTCCGAAGGGGCATGCCGGATACGGCCATCGGCAGTTCTTTCACGAACACCTATTGCGGAAGCGGCTCGGTAAACCGACGGTCGCGGAGCATCGCACGATCGATGTGAAGCACCAAGGGTTCACGCCCCGCTACTACGGCAGCCCACTGGGAACCGACGACAAAACGTTGTTCCAGGCGGGCGCCGCCGGCCAGGCCGACCCGCGCGACATGGCCGCCAAGTCGCTCGGGTTCTACAACCTTTCGTCGCTGTACCTGTTGCTCGCGGGGCTCGAAGCTTCGGGGCGCGAGCCGGCGAATCGCGGCGCGCTCGTCGCGTACGTCACGGCACGGCAGGCGCCCGGCGGCGGGTTCGTCGACGTGCGTACGGAAAACGGTACGCCTCGCGATAAGGACGCGCACATCGCCCATACGTTCTGCGCCCTGGCGTCGCTGAAGCTGCTCGGGGCGCCGACGCCGCATGCAGCCCAGTGCGCACGGTTCGTCGATTTGTGCCGAAAACCGACGGGCGGATACGGCTGGAACCCGGCCGGCGACCTGACGGGGAACGAGGCCGACGTCTATTACACGTGGGCGGCGCTTCGCTCGATGAAACTGCTGGACTACCGGCCGAAGGTGAAGGTGGCGACGCCGATGTGGCTGAACGAGTTGCAGAACGCCGACGGCGGGTTCGGCGATCAACCGGGTTGGCGATCGCGGCTCTATAGCACCTACTACGCCGTCGACGCGCTGGCGACGTTCAACGCCGACGTAGCCGGCGGCATTACGAGCAAGACCGTTCGCCGGCCGGCGGTTGAGCCGATCGCCGACGGTGAATTCCAAATCTTCCAGGCGCTGTTCAAAGTGCCGGTCGTGGCGCCCGGCGACCTCGAAGGGCTAAGCCGCAGGGGATTCAACCTGTTGGGGTTGAAGTCGGAAAAGTACGACGACGCCGAACGGTTGTATCCCACGATTCGTGATAAAAAGCTCCCGCTCGACGTCGTGCTGTGTCCGGAAATGTATCCCCATCGGCTCATCGGCCTGGGGGACGTCGAGTTGAACCACGTGGGCAATTTCACGCTCGATCCGCGTTGGAACATCGACGAGAAAAGCCTCTGGGTCCTCATCGACGAATTGGGACGCAAAGGCCTGCCTTGGTCGGACTATCGCGGCCACGTGCTCCTGCCGTTGCAAAGGAACCGCGTGCTCTCGTACCCGGAGCAGGATTTCGAGCAGGAGCATGCCTATATCGCCTACGCCGACGGCGGATACAACGCGGTCCTGGCCGGGTTCAACTGGGCGCCCCGCGATTTCGTGCGGGTGTTTCCCTGGCGAGAACGGTACGTCGGCCGTCTCACCCCGATCGCCGACGCCGACGCCCACGGCGATCTGGCGAAGTGGTCGCCCCAACTCGACCACACCCGCATGCTCTACTTGGCCGACGAACCGACCTACGCCGGCTTTCTCGAAGCGGCCGCGGCCGGTCGCGTCGTCACGGTCATCGCCGAGCCGGAAGGGGTTCCGTCGGGAGCGAGCTATTACGGCCGCGCCGCTTCGGTCGAGTACGTGAAAAAACGGGCCGACCAGTGGCGGTGGTGGGGCAAGCAGTGATGGGTTACACGCCCGAGTCGCGGCGATAGATGGCGATGACTTCCTGAAGCCGCCGATTGGGGCGGGTTCGACGCTTCGCCGAGGATCAACTTCGTCCGGTTGGGCAGGACCGGGCGTAGGTAGCTTTCGGCGTCCGGCACATCGTGCGAGCCGCTTCGACACAGGGATGCCGTAGCGACGTCGGCGGGTGAACTTCAGTCGCCCGGCCTTCGTCGGAACCGCCCGAAGTTACGATTCTCCCCCGGCTACCGGCCGGCGGTGGACAAAATCGTAAACCGGTTCGGCCCCTGCCACCGGCGGCGGGGGAAGAAGATTTCTTCCGTGGTCTCGGGCGTAATCCGCAGCCCCGGATCGTCGGTCAGGTGAATCACGCTGCGCCCATCGCGTCGCTCGACTCGAGCGATGCGATATCCCTCGTCGGCCGCAGACTCGCCGGCGCCGTGGTGCACGATCATCCAGCGGCCCGCGAGCGCCGTCCCCTCGGGCAGTTCCACCGATGTGACAAAGGCGTTCTCATTGGCTCCGTCCCAGACGCTCGTCACCCCGTCGATTTCACCGGTGTACCGGGCCGGCGCATTCGCCAGGGAGAAGTCGGCCTGAGTGACTTTCGTGCCGCCGACCAACCACGCGAGCGGAGCTTTTTGCTTCGGGCGTTCGATGATCGCCAGCCGGCCCTCAAGCGACGCCGAAGAGGTCGACGAGCCGGGCGCGACCGTGACGCGGTCGCCATCAAGAGACAACAGGACCGTGTCGACGCGATCGGCGAGCGTGATCTCCATCGCGACGGCCGTCGGTTCCGTTGTCGCCAATCGACGGGCAGAGATGATCTTGGGGCTTCGATAGTACGGCTCGTGCACGACGACGAAGATCGATGAGAGCGGCTCCGTCCCCGCGTGCCGCACGAGAACGGACGGACGGCGGAGTTGGTCGGTGAGCGGGCTACCGATCAGACCGCCCCGCAACAGCGACGGCGTCTCGCCGAGAAAAAGAGACGGCGCAGGCCGGCCTTCGACGGAGAGGAACCGGCTGCGGACGCCGATCTCGCCTTGGTCGGCATAGGATTTTGGATCGACCTCGTAATGAAACGATTTGCCCGCCGGATAGCGGCTGTTCGCGGTGTAAGCGGGGAGCTTATACGGGTCGACCAGGCGGAATGTCGCCATAAAATCGGCTTGCGGCGCCCCCCGGCGAACACCCGTGAACTGTCCGTAGGCGTGAGTCGCGGGGTCGAACGCCGCAGCCTCGTCGGCTGAGAGCAGCGGTCGCTCGCCCGGCATCGGCTCCAGCGGGCAATCGGTTTCGCAATTCGAATCGAAAACGGTCGGCCCGTGCAGGGCGTAATCGTGGACCTGCCCGCCGCGGACCTCGAACACGTCGATGACGTACGGCGACTCCGGGTCGCGCGAGTTCAAGATTAGCGACCGGCGATAGCGCGAGACGGGCGGACCGTAGGCGCCGGCATCTTCGACCGCGACGAAGCTCCAGCCGCGCGGGTCGCTCTCGTAGGCCGACATTCGGCCCTTGGTCGCCGGGCCGTCTTGCCTCTTGCGATCGACGACGACCGTGTTGTGGCTGAGCGTCGTCGAGGCCCAGGGGCGGTACTTCGTGCGGTTGTAGCCGATATCGGTGTACAACTCCGAGCCGAACGCCCAGAGCATGAGCGACAACCCGTCGGCGTGTGTGTGGATCACCTCTTTGAACGGCGAGAAGTGCAAGTGAGCCTGGATCTGGCGATCGCCCGTGCCGGCCCCGAGCAAGGCATGGCCGTATCCGGGCAACAGCGTGTCGGTCGACGTCAGGCGCGGAGTGCCGCGCACGCCCGGCCGATAGGTCGGGTCGGCGAACTCGTCGTGCCGGTTGTCGCTAATCGGCAGCGACGAGCCGTTGGGAAAGCGAACGCTCTCGATCGCCGTTTGCGACCGGTCGAGGAATTCGATGGCCCGGTTCGCTTCGGCCGTGCGGGCGGCACCGTCGGCATCGGCGTCACTCCCCTTTCCAAAGTAGGCGGCCGCTTCCTTCAGGGCCGCAAAGTTGTCGGCCTGCGTGGCGAGGAACACGTAAAAATATCCGGGCGATTCGCCGAAGGCGGCATCGCGGCTGAAGGCGTATTGCTCGAGCACCGAGCGGCCCCAACGCCTGCCGAACTCGGCGTAGCTCGGCTCGCCGAGCACCATGCCGGTCCGCACGATTTCGGCGACTTGCTTCCCTGCGTTGTTGTGGACGTGATACCAGAACGGGAAATCGAGCAAGTAGGAGGCGGCGTTGCGAAACAACCGCTCCTCGATCCGCCGGCGGACGTCGTGCCCCCGCTCGGCCGCGAGGGTTTCAAACGTGGGCGAGTCGTAAATCAGGTCGTAGACCTTAAGCAATTCCAGCGGCGTCTCCCCTTCCCAGCGTCGCCAGCCCCAGCGGCTTTGGGTCCAACCGTAAGGAGTGGAAGTCGACTCTTGCGATGCCGCGGGCTCGCTCGGCCTGCTGCCTCGTGGGCGGCCCGCGACCTTCCAAGGTCCGCCCGTCGACACGAACTCATAGCGCGAGCGCTGAGCGCCACGGGGGCCGGGCTCGGCGTCGATGGTCGTTAGAAAATCCTTCACCAGGTAATGCGGAAAGTGCTCGGCGTATTCCGCCAGAGAGACGACCACCGGCAGAGCGTAGCGATCGTCGCGCGTGAGGGCGTGGAGCTTGGCGGAAGCCTCAAGCTGTTTGAGAAGTTCGGCGTGTCGCCAGGAGTCGATGGTCGAGGTGAGATAATAGCGGCGGCCGGCCGCGTCGGCGTAGCAGGGAACGTCGATCGATTCGCCGAGCGTATTCAGGAAGGCGGCCGTTTGATTGTTGGGGAACCGGTCGTTGGGGAACGACGTCTTGCACGCTCGGCAAGTGAGGCGATCGGGGAAGGCGTATTCCCAGAGAATGCGATCGGGGCTGCGGGTGTAGGTGTGCGCGCCGCAGGAGGGGCAATCGCAAGTGATGAAGGGCGTCTGGCGAGGAACGAGCCCGCGAAGTTCGGCTTCGGAGCGGGCAAGAAGAGGTGCGGCGGCGGCCTCCCAAGCAGGACGGCCGGCGGGGTCGAGATCGTGGGCTAGCGCAGGGTGCGGCAGGCGGGCCGGCTCGGCGGCTCCGGTGACGCACGGTGCGTGGCAACAGGCGGCGAGGAGCAGCGTTGCCGCGATGAAGAGCTTTTGCATGCGAGGATCCAGGTCGCCCGGAGATAGGAAACGCGGGAGCTACCGATACTCGTCGGCCGGAGCGGCGGCGTCTAGGGGCGTGCGGAGGAGGAGAGCCGCCTTCCGAGCGAGTATCTAGATAAACCCGCCGAAACCCGTCCGCCGCCTATCTGGGTCGTCGGGTCATCATCCAGCTGCCGGCGGCCGCACGGACATCGCGGCGCTCGTGTTTCATTTCGCCTCGGAGGCGAGGCGGTCGAGGATCGACGGGGCTTTTCTCGCCGAGGTCGAAGTCCCCTGAGGGCCGGCGACGCCGGCGTCTGCGATATTCCCTTCGGCGTCGATGATGATCATTCGATTGGGCCACACACTGTAGATCGCCTCCACCTTGTCGTCGATCGAATCCACGACGATCGGCACCGACAGTTTCAGCTTGGCGGCGAAGTCGCGCGCGACCTGCCGACGCTCGTCGATCGAGCGAGGCGAGCGAATCTGAAACGCGTTGTTAGGCTGCGCCCAGCCGTCGGTCGGATGGGCCTCGCGAACGTAGACCAAGACGAAGTGCGCCCGATCATGGTACTGTTTGTAGAGTTGCTCCACCGCTTCCATCGAGCGGACGAAAGGCGGGCAGGTGCAACTGCCGAACACGAGCACCACCGGCTTGCCGCGGAGGCTCGAGAGCCGGACGGCCTCCTTTCCTGCCATATCCGCCGGCGTGAAGTCCGGGGCGGCGTCGCCCGCCTTGAGAGTTCCTTGCCGGATTTGCGGCCGCGTCGGACGGGTGCCTTCCGGTGCTTGTGCCGATGCCGCGGCAACCATGGCAGTGCCGATCAAAAGCCCGCCGATATGGCTGAGAATTCGCATGAGTCCACCCGCCGAGAGGAACAAGAGATGCTGAAAGTCGGATTGCAACCGGAGTCGAGTCGATCGACGACGCCAATCGTCATTCGGGTTTCGTCATTCCTTCGTCATTCCTTCGTCATTCCTTCGTCATTCCTTCGTCATTCGTCATTGGACATTCGTCATTGGACATTCGTCATTGCCGATTTACTCGTGCCGTAGCGCTTCGATGGGGTCCATTTCGGACGCCCGCTTGGCCGGATACATACCGAAGGCGACCCCCACGAAAATCGAAATGCAGAAGGCCGCCGCAACCGACCAGGGGGCGATTCGGGGTTCGATCTCGCGGATGTTCGGCGGCAGAGACTGGATGACCGTCGGGAAAAATTTCTCGATGAACCAACGCGTGAACTGCACCACGTACGTCACCGAGAAACCGAACAGAACCCCCAACATTCCGCCGGTGGCCGACAGCACCAGCGTTTCGCTCAGAAACTGGTAGACGATGTCGCGCTGCTTGGCCCCGAGCGCCCGGCGGATACCGATCTCGCGCGTTCGTTCCGTCACGGTGGCCAGCATGATGTTCATGATCCCGATGCCGCCGACGAGCAGCGAAATCCCGGCGACGATAATCAGCAGCGCGTTGAACATCATCCGCATCACCTCGGCCTGCTTCAACAGTTCCTTCGGGACGATGATCGCGTAGTCGCCGCTGCGATGGAACTGCTCCATCAGCCGGCCGATGATCGAGGCTGTCTCGTCGACCTGCTCGATGTCGCTGACCATCACCGTAATCTGGTTCAACTCGACGACCTCCCCTTCGCGGGCCCCGGCCTTGGCCGTCAGCACGCGGTCGCCGATCCGCGACTTAAGCGTGCGGAGCGGAATGTAGACGTCCTTGTCGTAGTTCTGGCCGGAGAAACTGCCGCCGATGTTGCCGGTCGAGCCCCGCTCGTTCGTGACCCCCACCACGGTGTAGAAATCGAGGTCGAGCTGTATCGCCTTGCCGATCGCGCTCTCGTAGGCAAACAACGTCTTGGCCGTTTGGGCCGCCAGTACGCAGACGTTGTCGACGCTCGTCTCGTCCTCGGCCGCCAGGAACCGCCCCTGGCCTTGGGCAATCTTCAGGTGGTTCATCTCCATATATTCCGCCTGGCAGCCGACGATGCGGACCGTTTCCTCGCGATCGAGGTAACGGGCGATGCGCGACTCGAGCTCGCGCAAGGGGACCGTCCGTATCACGGAGGGAATATGCTTGAGGCGCAGGAAATCCTCGCGCTTCAGGCCGTAATCGATGAAGAAACTGCCGGCCGTCTCGGCCGACATCTTCGTCGGCCGGACGCTGCGAACGATGATGTTCGTCGCACCGAGTTCCTTGATCTGCTGCTGGGCCTGGTAGCTCACCCCTTCGCCCATCGCCACGAGCCAGATCACGGCCGTAACGCCGATCAGGATGCCGAGTACCGCCAAGGCCGACCGCAGCTTATGCAGCAGCAGGCTCTTCAGCCCGAGGCGGAACGTTTGGTAGAGCTTGGCGAACATGGGAAGCGTCTACGGACCTCCGCCGCCGCCCGCAGCAGCGCCGCCCGCGCCTCCGGCGCCGCCCGCTGCACCACCGCCCGCGCCTCCGGCTGCGCCGCCGGAAGG
>Ga0163153_10005603_pt1 | contig 14697 bp, 21 predicted proteins | sample OliLakLV19MP6IB1_FD_148629 | JGI IMG/M metagenome (GOLD analysis project Ga0163153, IMG submission 148629) | Freshwater microbial mat bacterial communities from Lake Vanda, McMurdo Dry Valleys, Antarctica - Oligotrophic Lake LV.19.MP6.IB-1 | ecosystem: Environmental > Aquatic > Freshwater >... | reverse complement strand
GAACTGCTTGATGATCTCACCGCACTCCACACCCGCCTGACGAGTCTGCTTTCCACCCACACGCTCGCCGTTCGCTCCCGATAAAGAACTCACGCAGCCGCATGCTACGTGCCATTCACTCGGCGAAGGGCCTGAAAGGTGCAAGGTGTCAAATAGCATCCTGGCCCGCATTATTCATGAACGCTTCTGCTGCAATCTCGGATTCGTTGCTGTGACGAGCCTTCGGCGGGCAGGCTCGCCCCTTGCACCCTCGACATACTGTTTCAAGTATGCCTCGGTTTCTCGGGGCTCCGCGTGCCCGTCTCGCAACGCGACGACGCGATTTCGCGACGAACCGTCATGAATAATGCGGGCTAGCCGAGAAGTCATTCCTGATAGATGTCTGGAAAGGGAGGGAGTTGTGCTGAAGCCTGGGTTTGATTTGTGCGCAAATCAGCACGATCAATGCTGAGGCGAGTTTCGCAGAGCTTGACTCAGGAGGTCAAAGACTTAGGATTTGAGAAGACGTGAGAGTAGTGCGATGGAATAGGCGGACAATCGCTCTGCTACAAGACCCTATTACGACCGCCCGCGGGATCAGAAATCCCGGAATCGTGCCTGCCCATTGCCCAGATCATTTCAGGGAAAATTTTTCTCTTCTGAGGTGGAACGATCCGAGCCGGTGTAGTGACTCAGGGGATCGTTGCAGGCTGGTCACACATCCTGTTGGTACTGAATGAAAAACAGTGATACGCGAGCCTGCCGCTCGTCTCAAGTCGCTAAGCCTACACGGCGAAGAAAATCGTTGGTGAAGACTGCGCGGACTTCTGGACTGAGGAGTTGTTCGCGGCTTTGAATCCATTGATCCCGATTGGCGCCATACATCGCCTTTATCCGTGTGTCGTCCAAATGGTCATTGAATTTTCCCCAATGCATCGTGAAAGGAATGCCGGCTTGTTCAATACGTGCCCAAACTAAGTTGGCATATTCCTGCATATTGGGAGTGTTCAAGCCATCAAGTTCGATGACGCAGGTTGGTGCAAATTTTGTAAATCCCAGCGTGGCTTTGGTCTCCTTTACAAACCGCAGGGTAATGAGAACCGGCATAATCGTGTCGAAGTCCTCATAGGTTCGTAGGGCCATGTCCACGACCTCCAACGCTCTGGATGGAGATAGGCCAATTCCAGAGGCGAAGACCTTCCCCTTCGTGCTCTCATCACGAAAGATTTCTTGAAACGTTCCGGTAAACTCATATTGAAAAAGTTTCTTGACCTGGGTATCCAACTGTTTTTTGACAAATTTTTTGAGCGGCCCCGGCACAGATTCCATGAGATGCCCAAGAAGTTCAATTCCTGATGCGCCAGGACCAATGCTCCCTTCTTCCTCAGGAGGTCGTGTGTAATCGTCACGATAGGGACCCGCAAACCCAAAAAATACGGCGGCTTCTTTAGGCCGCTTCCCTTTTTCAGCTGAATTTGGGCTGAACGTCACTTGAAAATGATAGAGGCTTTCTTCAGTGAAGGTGACGGGAAATTGATTGCGATCCGCAGCTCGATCCTCTAATTCTTTGAAATAGGTCGTGAAACCAGAAAAGTCCAATGATGTAATGGCCTTCTCCAGGGCCTCATTGAAGGGTCGAAACTTTCTTGAGAGATGTAAAAGAAAGAGATCACGAGTTTCGATCATCAATCCACGGATTATGCCAAATGAGCCGAAACTCACCAGGGCGGCATTGAACAGCGCATCATCGCGAACCAGTTCTGCGCCCAACTCATCCGTGAGTTTTTTGGTGACAACCGGATAGGAGGCTCGTTCGAGATACACCTGAGAGGAAGGGCCGGTAATCAAATGGATCCCGACCACCATTTCCGGTGTGGCTCCAAATTTAAAGGCTGAACCATGCGTGTTGGTCGAAACCACCCCCGGTAATGTTTGCCCATTGTTCGACCCACAGGCGGTCAACGATAATCCCTTCTTCTTCAGCTCAATATTGATCTTGCCAAGAGTGTACCCACATTCGAAAAAGAGGAGTTTTGTACTGTCCTTGCTATAGCTGGGGTCGACATAACTCCCGCTTACCCCGAAGAATCTGCGCAGGTTTTTTGAACTAATCAACCGATGGTTGGTGACCCCACACGTGCTTAAGGACCAGGAACTTCCCATTGCCCGTAGCGTAAAATTGTTCTGAACAGCTTCCGCAATAATTTCCTGAAACTCCTTCGATGCGTTCCGATAGCCTGTCAGGCCCTCCCCCTTCACAGACGAATCAAATGTATAATACCCATCAATGTTCTGATGGTAGGACTGATGCCTTCCTTCCCAGAAGGAAGTTGGAGTGAATAATTTTTGGGGCATGTGTTTCTCCTCTACGTATCCGTTGAGAACAGTCATGCGCTGGTTAAGCGATTGCCGTCTTTATTTCTTGCCCAATCGAATCTCCTCACCTGGTCCCGCTTGGCATCGGTGGTTGATTTCTATCGGCATCCAAATACCTAAGCTCAGGACAGCCACCAGGCTATACAGGTAATTGCTCTTGACGACCACGTCGTTAATCCCTGTTTCGGTGTTGCAATTGGTCGTAATCTGCTGAGGTTTATACAATAGGCCCCATCCCAAGGAATGAATCATGTTCGCTTTATAGGGTAACTCTGCTGGATCTGAATCTTTCATCGCGACATGGTACTCAGCACATCCTTGAGCCAATACGAGACAGATAGCCAGAGCACCAACTGAAAGCCACGATTGCTTGAATGTGTTAGTAACACGACATTTATGCATGTTTCCCCTCCTAGGCGCGTCAATGAACTTGCGGACAGGAAATAGGAATTGTAAAGGGCGAGTGGCCGGCAACGTACCAAAGAACCCGAGAGGGGTCAATCCCCAGCCCTGCTGTTTGAAAGCCAGAAGTTGATCTTCGAAACGAGCTGGAGGAACCCATTCCCCACGGATTAGATCCGGGCTTTCACTTCATGGTCGTATGCTACGTGGGGAGTCTTCATCCATGAGATCGGCCTGGCAGTGTGCGGTCATGACGCAGCGTAGCGTGGGCCCCATTTGCACAGGCTGGACCTGTTCACCTTCTTCGAGGGTGCCGTCAAGCCAGCCATCGTGGGCCACTTCTTGGAGGTCGCGAAACGACCGTTCAAATCACGGAGTGCGTAGGCACGGTCTCCCACGATACCTTGCACAACGATGTCCACAGCATGGAGCCGCTCGCCTTGCATGGATTTGACCGGGTATCGAAAGAGATCATGCACCACGCCGATCTGACGTCTTTCCATGAGTCAGTCGCTCTCATTCCAGCGCGCGTTGCAGCCATGGGGGGTTGCGTTCTTTGCTCATTTGGCTTTGGGCTTCCATTCCCGAGCGAGCTTTTGGGCTTCGGCGATCTGGTCAGGATCCATCTGTTTGGCGAGCGCATCCCGCAGCCTTGCCCCGGCCTCCGCTCCGTGCGCTGCCCCAAGGCTGTACCACATATAAGCTTTGACAAAGTCTTGCTGCACGCCTTCCCCGCGCTGATACAGCTCGCCCAGTCTTCGCTGCGCTACATCGTGGCCTTGATTGGCGGTCAGGCGTAAATAATACACGGCCATCTTGTAATCCTGTTGGCCGCCCCGCGCATACATCAACATGACTCCCAGGTTGACTTGGGCTTCCGTATGCCCTTGGATCGCGGCTTTTTCGTACCAGAGCCGCGCTTTGGCATCGTCTTTTGTGACACCTTTCCCGTTGGCATAGAGCAGGCCGAGTTGGTACTGCGAGCCGGCCTGGCCCTGCTCGGCCAGTGGTTGCCATTCACGCAAGGCTGTGGCGTAGTCCCCACTTTGATAGGCTTTCTCTCCTGCTTTGAAGTCCGCCCATGCGGGGGCCGCGAGGAACACGATTGACAGGACCAGGGCGAGAAAGATTTGAGGTGCGATGACTCGGTGGTTACACATAGACACCATGCGTGGCCAGATGCGACATGAGAGTCTGCGCTGAGACAAGGTTGTTGTGGCATGCTATGTAGTCTGTCTTCATGCGTTCCTGCGCGCGTGGTTCTGCCGGTTCTTCGGTGGGCATGAGTCGAGCGTGAGTTGTTCGACGCTCACTTGCCTTTCGGCTTCCACTCCCGCGTCCGCTTTTGCGCCTCGGCAATTTGGGCAGGCGTCATCTGCCGGCTGAGATCAGCGCGGTATCCTGGCGCGTGTGCATTTCCGTTTCCAGTCGCCAGACTGTACCACATGTAGGCGTCGACGAGATCCATGGGTACGCCTTGGCCGAAGGAAGATTGTAGGCCGAGGTAGAGCTGTGCCTTGGCGTCCCCCTGAACGGCGGCCTTTTCATACCACTGCCTTGCTTTCGCGTAATCTAGGGGAACGCCATCTCCATTTTCGTACAGCAAGCCGAAGTAGAATTGCGCTCGTGCGTCTCCCTGTTCGGCCATTGGTTGCCACTCACGCAAGGCTGTTTTGAAGTCTCCACGGTTATAGGCGTCCATGCCGACTTGAAACTCCGCCCATGCCGGCGCAACGAGACAGGTCATCGACAGCGCGAGGGCGACAGACACTCGGAGCGCGATGAACCGCCGATCCTCACGCATATGACTCTCTTTGCCGGTTCCCGGATGAATTGATTGACGTCATGCTGAAGTGAGGCGCGCCTGTGCGGCTTGGTAGCAAGATGCTCTCGCGCACACTTCTGTCATCGTGACCATGGGATAACAGCTTCATAGATCTTGAGTATATTACTCATTCGAGCAGCGTACCTGTGAGTGCAAGGATTTCCTCCGGACGCATCGGTCGCTCTCTTGAGAGGCGTCTGCCAGTTCACAAGAGATGTGCACCGTACCGTGGTCTTGGATTGGGCGTCTCGCTGGGAGGGATATTCTAGGGGGGCTAGAGAGAAGAGGCAAGAGACCAAAGAACGCGATTCTCAAATCTTTCTCATTGCCGATTCACACTCAACGACGGATCAAGACGGTCGAGATTGGATACCATCTATCTGGGCGCTTTCCTGAAATGGCGAGATCAACGAAGGGCGCGCGCGCCCTTTGATCCAGAATTGCCACATCCAGCGCGTACGAGCCCTCCGGTATCCCTTCCGGGAGGGTCACCGCGTCCTCCGCTTCATGTTGTGCACCCGGAAGCCACCGGCGTAGTTGAGCGGTGCTGGCCCACTGGGCGACAACCTGGTCCTCGGCAGATCTCAACCGATAGGCGAGCGGCCACTCGTGGTAGATCGGAGCCACACCGACGTTTTCCCATTGTGAGCGCAGGGACAGTTTCCCGCCAGGCCGTGCTTCGGTGGCGTGAGTCATCTGGCGAAGGACAAATCGATATCCGATCTTGGTGAGGAATTCATCGACGCGCGATCGCCATTTGGGCGGAATAGGGGATGACTTTGCATTCAAGACTGAGACATGCCACTCCAGCCCTTTTTTTAAAATCAGGTCGATATCGAAGTCTTTCTCGACCCAGTCCTGCATCACGCCGCACACCTCGAATTGTACAGGAGCATTCTTCCACGCATTGCTGATCGCGGGATCCTCCAGCACTCGCGTATAGGCATGCTCCATATGGTTCCACGTGGAACTGAAGTACCCGTAATCTCCGAAGCAATCCCCCCGCCAGCCGGCACCTCGAGACACGGCATACTTGAGCTGTCCCCCATGAAGCATCACGAGAGGCGTGCCGGCAAAATACTTGAGGTGCCATTCTGTGATCTTGATCTGATTGTCCTCAACCGGAAAGTACTGTTTGCACTGCGCTTCGACTCCTTGGCAGCAGGCCATATTCCACTCACCCCAGCAGCCGACTGAACCGATATCAACATGATCGATATCCGGCGAACCGGCGTACCGTTCCCCGAAGGCCTTGATGAGCCTTTCGTGGTACTGGAGAAACGTAGGGTTGTTGTAATCGGGAAATGTTCCTCTGCCGACCGCCACGCTCCCTACGCCTTTGCTTAGTAGCCATTTGGGTGAGCCGGCTTCGTACTCCGTCATAATACGAAAGGCCAATGTCTCTCCCTTCGCCTTGGCTTGGCTGATGATTCGATCCACGAAATCAAATGCGTACTGTCCCTCTTCGGGTTCAAGGTCAGCCCATGACCACCGGAAATAGGCCACCGTTTGTTGTGGATACTCATCAGTCGAGGGAGGATGTTCGAATCCAAAATGAAAATCGGCTAGCCCCATCCCTGGATTATAGAGCACGTCCTTGATCTCTCTGGGATGGACAGTTACCGTTGGCTCCGCCTGCGCCGAGTCATCGTGTGCACTGGCATCCAGACTGCTGGCAAGCCAGCAACCACTTTGGAGCACGACTATTACAAAGGCCAATAAAGAGAGAAGCGGTGTCTTCATGGAACGGTTCAGCATGTGACAGATACTCCTACCAATTGAAATCCCACATCGTCAGAAAAGTCACTCTTTCCGGCGGACGCACGTCATGTAGGTCTGAAAGAGATCGGACATAGTAGAGTGACGTGCCGCCCGCTGAAGATTGAAGCATTGAAGAATGATGGTGCCGAAGGCGGGATTTAAACCTGCACACCCTTGCGGATGCTAGTCTCTGAAGTGTGTGCAGTGCATGGTTTGCCATGTCTTCTTGTGTCTCGCCCTTGCATATCTCTTTATGCGTACCGAAGTCCAGGATACAGCGCAATCCAGCAGAAGCCAACGGGTCAGGATCGGAGGCCATGAAACAGGCAAGGATTCCATCTGGATAAGTAGGTGTGGCTCTGCACCGCGGCCTTTGCGGAATGGAACTGGGTTGGGTCGTGCGAGATCTGCCGGGTTCACCCTGATACCGTATTGTAGTAACTCTGTGGCCAAACCCCGCTCCTCTTTTACGCGCAGAACATCAGCGGGGGCTAGCTCTTTGGGTCATCGAATTTGCAGGATGTGGGAGGCATGCTCCAAGCTCCCTTTCATCCACGACCTGCGCGGGCGTAGAACCGGTCGATCATCCACCAATGGTGCCCCCGCCACGTCATACCGACCGCTCAAGTGGCCGAAGGATTTTTCCGTAACCCCGAGCATCCCCACTTTCTTCTCCATTGTGGGTTCTGGTCCGTATAATCTCCCATAATCAACGCGTCGAGACGTTCTCCTGTACCATGTATCGTACCCATCCCCCTCTCGATGTAGCCCTTCTCGAGGGCGTACCCCTTTATCCGGACCGATCATGTGTGACAAAAACGGACAATGAATGAGCGATCTATACACCGCTAAAGTACTAGTTGCCCTGAACAGGCTCTTATGGTATGAATGCCACCGTCATTTGGGCTTGCGAGATCAATAGACTCAGGGGAAACCGTAGCTATATACATCATCAACTCGGGGAGGTTGTCATGGAACTTGCCATTGCGTTTGGTGCGCTTGTCGGTGTATTCGTGCTAGGGGCGGCTATAATTATTTGGTTCCCGTATGACAAAGATATGAGCTTGCAAGATCGGTAGATTCAGAAGAACCGTAGCTAAATATATTATCAACCCAGGGAGGTTATCGTGGAACTTGCCATTGCGTTTGGTGCGCTTGTCGGTGTATTCGTGCTAGGGGCGGCTGTAATTATTTGGTTCCCGTATGACAAATGATGGCATGCCGGAATGTGCGTTTTCCCATTCGTGCGAGTGAGCGGGGCGCGCCGTTGGTATTGGTATCATCGCAGGAGATGAGTGTGTTCACGGTGGAAGAGAGTGCAAGACCTCTCTCATTTTACCGTCTTTGATACAGAAGGCCAAGCCAGATAAATCAGAGCAAGTGTGCTGCGTGAACAGTCAAGCAACGGTCCAAAATGCAGGGCGCGAGGCGCGGTGGCTGCAGGGCTTTCGCGCCTCCATGCTTTGCGAAAATGGAAGAAATACAGGTTCGTCAGAATTCTTGAACCTTGTGTTGCTGATGGGCCGGCACGTTGATTTTTTGTTGTCTTCCCGTGGAACTTCTAAAATGAGGTTTGAGCACCATTGTGAAATGGCCTCGTAGCGCATTTGAATCTTTGTCTGTAATTAGGTGCTCAGATATCGCTCAAGGTTTCTCATCATCATTAAAGATTAGTGACAGGTGCCGAGGTAGATCCCGGCGTACAAAACAGAGCTGAGAACAGCGCTTGTTGAGTGCGTGGTCTGTCCTGAGTCAGGCAGCCTTGCAGAGCGTGAAAGGGACGGCTGCTATCGGTCAGTAAGTTCCGGCCTGCTTCTTGGTCAGGCGATGGAGCGACCGTTCGTCACACAGCAATAGCAATCCACGGATCCTTCCTGTTACCTTTAGCGCCTGTATCGCTCCATATCTTCCCGTGATTCATCGTCCAGCACGAGAATTTCTACGCTATCCACCTCCCTTGTACCCGTCTGGCGGTCTTAGCGTTACGAAAATGATGTGGCCACAGCTTCCCTTTCGGCTCAACCCTCACGCAGGATCGTGGCATCGTCAAGGGACGACGGTCGTTTCCTTACGTGTGGAGGGTGCAAGCAGCACGCAAGCGGCAGCGCTGCTGATGCCGTGATCGAGTACACTCTTTTCGATGTTGATGGATTTCACGACTCCGTCTTCAACCACCATCGAATAGCGCTCTGAACGTCCGTTCAAACCATATTCTGGCATGTCAAAACTCAGGCCGATCGCGCGAGTGAACGCGCCATCCGCATCCGCCAACATCATGACCTTGCCGTCGGCCCCATGCTCTTTGCCCCACGTCTGCATGACAAAAGGATCGTTGACTGAGATGCAGGCGATCGCATCGACGCCCTTGGCCTTCAGGTCATCGGCTTTGGCGACGAAGCCGGGGAGATGGTAGGCTGAACACACCGGCGTATATGCACCTGGTAGGCCGAAGAGCACGACTTTCTTACCTTTGAGCAGCGTTACCGTATCGATAGTGGCCACGCCGTTTTCGGTCAATTGTTTGAACGTAGCAGACGGCACCCGGTCACCTACTTGAATGGGCATCTGAGGCTCCTTTCGTTGGTTACCTTAATTTCATTCGTGGATTCATTGAGACGCTCCTGAACGTATTTGAGCGTGAGACTTTTCCTGTCTAGCCTGTGGTGTCCGTCATAAAAAGATGGTTAGAATTCACTGACCAAATAGACCGCCAGAAATCCACAATGCACCTTAGCACAGCATTTCCGCAGCCTGTCAAGAAGCCCTGGCAGGCTGCTCGAAATCGAGAATTTTTCGAAGCGCATGAACATCTCTTTCGACCGGACAGACATAATCCCGACTCCAACTTCCACAGCGGTATCGGTTTCGGGTCGGCGCACAACCCTTCCAGCACCGTATCTCCCAGCGCATACTGCCGATACCACCAGCACGAGCCGTCTTTGGCGAGCGCGTGATTGACGTTCGAACCATCCGATAGGAGCCATCGACAAGGGTGTGCTTGTACTTACCGTGGCCGTGGGCCTGAAGCATCACTTCCCTGCCAAAGACCAACTCAGACGCAGCTTGCATGGCGCGCTTCCCGTAGGCTTGGCCCTTCTCCGGTCAGTCGATGCCGCTGAGACGGATACGGTCAGTAGGGTGGTTGTACAGGAGTGACTACGCATTTCCGCGGGTCACATTAGTTACATGAGTGTGAGACCGCACAAACGCCTTGATAGGAGCGGGGAAAGTGAGTTGGTGCCGAAGGCGGGATTTGAACCCGCACACCCTTGCGGGCGCTAGACCCTGAATCTAGTGCGTCTGCCAGTTTCGCCACTTCGGCAAGGCCAAATTACAATGAGTTATGCTGTATATCCTTTTTGGGCTGGTGGGCCAGTGTTAGCCTGCGTGTTAGCAATTTGGCACTTTCACGCAAGTTTTCCTCTGAGAATGATTGATACCGCTTGAACACGTCCATCGTCTTGTGACCGCTCCACTTCATTATGGTCAGGTGGTCTACCCCGGCCAGCCGTAGGTTGCTCAAGGCCGTGTGTCTGAAGTCGTGCAGTCTGAATCCTGAGATCCCGGCACGCTCGCAAGCATTCGCGAAGGCGGTTCGAATTGACCGGATGGGCTTGCCATTGAGAAGTAACACCCGATCCTCTCCAAGCCGCCTCACTTTATACCGCCCACGAAGCAGAGCCGTCAACTCTGGCACCATGGGAATGATTCTCCCGTCGTTGGTCTTGGTGTCCTCGGCCTTCAATCGAATGAACCCCGTTTTGAAGTCCACGCGGTCCCACCGTAACCCCAAGATCTCCCCCCGGCGCATTCCCGTGCAGTAGGCAATCAGGTTGACCGCTTGTAGGTGTGGCGCTGAGTTTGTTTGCAGCGCGTCGAATTCTTCAGCTGTCAAGATTCGATCTCTCGCATTGTTCTCCTTCTCTAACTTCACCCGCCGTGCTGGGCTTTTCTCTAACCAATCTTCCCTCACGGCAAAACTGAACACATGCTTGAGGAGTGCCAGGTGTCGGTTGAGCGTCGCGACGGTTAACCCATCCGTGCGTCGTTCCTCTCGATATTGTTCTAGCATCGCAGGCGTCACGGCGATGATAGGAAGGTCAGCCCAGCGTGGAAGGAATCGGGTGTTGAACATCCGCTGTTTCCACTCATGGAGAGCCTGCCGTTGAATCTCAGGGAGTGCTAAGTACCGTTGGCAGAGGACACGGAAGGTGATCAGGTCACTGTTATGCGCACTTTTTACGAGACCAAGATTCAGTTCTGCGCGCAGCTTTGCCTCGTAGTTGTGCGCAGCTTCCCTGTTTCCACCACCCACCTTCCACCGCTTGAGCTTCCCGCCTTGTTCTTTCGTGGCGCGTCGTAATGTTTTGCCGTCATCAATCACCCGCATCTCCACGTAGTAACCGTCAAGTCGCTTAGTGAGACCCATGTATGCCCTCTCGCGTTCGTATGTTAAACCGATCGTCGCCGCCCTTCACGGTGCGTTGATCAATCCATTTGTCCAGCTGATCTTGTTTGAATTTCACCAGGCGTCCGACCTTGACGTAACTCAGTTTGCGTGCTGAGACCCAACCGTACAAAGTCAATTTTGATACGCCTAGATACTCCGAAGCTTGATCCATTGTCAAAAGTTTACTCATGGTCCTCCCGGAAAACAAAAGAGCGTCCGTTACCGTCCACAAAACTCCATCGAACACCAACTGGGGGAGTCTCACGACACCCCCATCCCCCCACGATGCGCCCGCATGTCTGCCGGCGTGGGATTCGAACTGGCTCCCATTGGGTGCGAGCCGGCGCGAAAGAGCAGGGGCCACGCCTTCTCGGTCCCGTCCCTTTGGGCCCCTCCCGCGTCAGGCCTGTCCCCCGCGAGCGCGTCATCCCGCCGCCTTCTTCGACGCCCCACCCCTGTGCTGTGAAGGGTGGGGCTAACACATCTTGATGAAGAAGGAGGCGGGTATGGCCATTCACGATTCACAGGGCAGTTTGAACAGTATCCGGCAGCCTAAGCCGAGCCATCCCTATGCGGTGCCACGATTTCGCGTGACGCTGGTGCGTGACAACCGGGCCGTTCCGCCCTCCTCACCGTTGACCACCTCGGTCATTGCGGCCGGTGTCCTGAGACCGTTCTTTGTGGGACTCGACCGCGAGCAATTCTTGGTCTGCGGACTGGATGCGAAGCACAGCATCATCGGCGTCAACATTGTCTCCATCGGCTCCCTGACGTTGGCCATCGTGCATCCCCGCGAAGTGTTCAAACCGTTGATCCTGATGAATGCCGCCGCCTGGATTTGTGCCCACAATCACCCCTCTTGTGATGTGACACCCAGCGAAGAGGATCGTGTGCTCACCAACCGGCTCAAGCAGGGCGCCGATTTGCTCGGCATCAGATTGCTCGACCATCTCATCCTCACCGACGAGCACTGCTACAGCTTCGCCGATCAGGGGTGGCCTGGTGCGTAAGCGCTTACGCCCGGATCAACCGGAGCACCCAGATGACGGCGGATGCCGTGAGCGCGATTCCCAACACCGCCGCCCCCCATCCGATGAGATCCGCCGCGAGGGCATTCCCTAATTGATGAAGATCTGTGGCGACTGTCGCGAGTACCATTGTGCTCCCTCTTTCCTTCGATAAGACGGCAGCCCGTGCACAGGCTACCGCCCCATCACCACCGAGTTACCGCACCAACGACTTCACGCGCTTGTACGCGAAAATCGTCAGCGCCACCCCGATGAACACCACGCCCCAGGCCACAATGTCACCCTTCACGCTGGTGATCGTCGTGGTCGTGGCGGCATCCACTGGAAACACCTGCGCCATGGCGTCTTGCGCCATGAACAGCAGCCCCAACACAAACAGCCCGATGATCTTAAACATCTCAATCACCCCCTCTCACTACGTTGTCCCGAGCAACAGCTTCACGATGATCCCCACCGTGAACCCTCCCAGGAAGAAGGCCCCAGCCCAATACACCAGTGCATCAATCGCGGCTTGATCCATGGTCATTCCCTAGAGTAACCCTGGTGGCGTCGCCAGAATCCCTGGATGAGTTGGAATATGCGGAGGAGGGTCCGGGGCCGGTGTATCGTGAGACGGCCCAGGAACCGAAGGCGCCACACTCGTGGCCGAGACGGCGGGAGCCGGGCTAACAGCCCGTTCCGCTGCCACTTGTTCAAGAAGGTGTGTTGCTTCCCCTGCATCGGCTCTCGTGCCCCCATAGATCACCCCCGTTCCCGTTAATACCCGCACCCCGCGTACCATGCGCGAGGAGACCGTCCCGCCTGATTCCCCCGCAATCTCGTCTTCCGTCATGAGACGCCCCTCGTCCGACACCCACAGCCACACCGTCTCACCACCCTGTGTGGTTGTCATGCCACCTTGAATGCGGATCGGATGCACCCTCTCGGCCACCACAGCGGTCACGCCTGAGATCGGCTGAGATACTGGAGCCCCTGGCAGCAGAGGAGGAGTTGGGAGCGTTGAGACTGAAGCCGCTGGGATCGGTTTCACCACGGAGAGCCAGCCGCCAAACGCAAACCACGCGACGGCGACGAGCAACCCGAGTATCCCAACGAGTAATGTTGGACTTTTCAACATGGAGCCACCCCGCGCGGTTTCGCGTACGGAGGCCGAGGCATAACTCGAATAGTAGGCGTAGAGCTTCGGCTCATACTTGCCCGAGAACATCCGGATGACTTCCAACTCTTCTGGATTCCCTCGAACCGACGCCTGATAGCGGTTCTTCAACCCGAACCGATCCAGACGGCGAAACTTTGTCGTGGCTTCCACCAACCGATTCACCCCGAGCGTCACTTGCCCATACTGCTGACACATCAGGACCAGGTCGATCCCTCGATGGCGATGGGTTTCGAGCCAACGCAACAACTGCGGGTCCGTCTTGTCTTTGGAGCGAAACACGGTTTGCACTTCGTCAATCAAGACCGCAGAACCCGGCTCGACATCGAGCAGACCCGCCTTCACCTCTTCACCGGACTGCCAGAGCGTAATCTGTTGTTCTAGGACAGCGAGCTCGACGCCCTCGAATAGCGCGAGCCGATCCAGGTAGAAGCCATCGACGAAGACATAGACGCGACGACCAGCACGGACCCACTTGAGCAGCCGCTCAGAGACCGCATAGTAGGACTTCCCTGATCCTGGGACGCCTTCCAATAGTTCAATCATCCGCGACCGTGTTTCCCAACTTGTCCGATCTCCCACAGCGCCATGCGAATGGTGAGATATTCCCCCACGATCTTGACGAGGACTTGCGCCGGCGACAGTTTCTCTTCACGTCCCATCTCCATCAGCAGGTCGTACTGCGGCTGCTGCAGGACGACGGTGACCAGCTTCACCACTACGAGCCCCACCGGACAAACGGCACCGATTGCAAGAGAAAGCGCACTCCCATCGCTCCTGCGAGAATCGCGATCGCTTGAGACAAACCCGTCGCTCCGAGCAACCAGGCGTACTGATCCGCGATCACCGGGACGGTGAGGTCGCCGGTCCCCACCGAGGCCACGAGCGCATCGACTGGCCCCAGGACCGAATCCCAGCCGAGCAACCAGATGTCCTTGAAGCTCGCGATCATGTCGAGCAAAAAACAGTAGATCAATTGGAGAATGGCGGTCATCGGGCCCCCACAAAAATGATGCGATACGCGACGAACCCCGCGATCGCGATGATGATGGACCGCATCGCGGTCAACATGCCGGACCAGGCCGAGAAATCGAGCGTGAAATTGCCCAACAGATTCGACTGCAACGCATACGTCGGCACCGTTGTCGGCCAGGTCAGCGTCTTGAGGAGATTGAGCGCACTCAGCAACCCGGAGCCTTTCCAGAGGTCCATATGATCCTGAAGGATACCCCCGAGCGTCCGTTGCTCATGGTTGCCGGTACTGCACGCACTGACCGGCGCCTCCTCTGTTTCCGTGGTGGTGCTGGTGGTCGTAGTCGATCCATTCGGATTCGTGATCGTGGTCGTCGTGGTCGTATTGGTCGAGGTGGAGGTTTGCGTGCTCGTCTGCGTGGGGACGGGTCCCGCAGGAGCCGTCGCATCTTTGTTCACCACCACATCCGTCGGTCCCACCTGTGAGGCCGGGACGACCTGCGTCGTGACTTGCGACGCCGGCACTGGTTGCGAGACCACCTGATCCGCCGGGGTCGACGCCACCCCAACGCCAGCCGGTACCGTATTGGATTCAATCGATAAGGGATCGGATGCGGGCAAATTCTGGAGCACCGCGGCCACCTCTGCGGGGGTCCCGGTCGTGGCCGGCACCAGGACCGGCCCATTGGCTTGGCCGGTCAGATGCCCGACCATACAGCCCCCGTCCCCTTGCGGATTGTTTCCCCAC
>Ga0163153_10005600_pt1 | contig 14707 bp, 16 predicted proteins | sample OliLakLV19MP6IB1_FD_148629 | JGI IMG/M metagenome (GOLD analysis project Ga0163153, IMG submission 148629) | Freshwater microbial mat bacterial communities from Lake Vanda, McMurdo Dry Valleys, Antarctica - Oligotrophic Lake LV.19.MP6.IB-1 | ecosystem: Environmental > Aquatic > Freshwater >... | reverse complement strand
TTGTGACGGTTTTACCGTCGCAAGTCTCGGTCACGAATCCGCGGAAGGGAACATGAGCACTACACTTTTCGACCGACCATCGGTAACCCGCCAAGCGCTGCACTCTTCGAGCGCCGTTTACAGCGGGCATGATTTGAAGATGTTCCCCTATCAAGAGAACCGCAACAACAATCCATAAGGAGTGTCATTGCATGGGTATTATTATACCAGCAAAGTACGTAACTGGCAATTATGATCTTCGTGAGTCAGATTGCCCGCAAGTATCGTCGCTAAATGCAAACGTTTGCAAGCCCACCGTAGAGCAAATTAAGAACTACACGCCTGAAAAACGTACGCCGCGTAAAGCTACGGTAACTTCGGAGCAAGTACGGGATTACAGACCACTTACTAAGGCTGAGAAACGTAAGCGGCGTCAACGGCGGAAAGGACGACCACGACGCCGGAAGTCCTTTTTTAATCACATCCAAAAGGACAAGGATAGGCGTCAGAATGGATTCTTCAAGAAGTTCTGGGGCGTTTCAAGAGGATTGACCAACGCCGCAAAGGGTATATACACCCGCACCAGCGTTAAGGATGAAAAACGCGGGTATAGCAAAGAGTGCCAAGTAGAACTGGCCACTTCCTATTGTCAGCAACGCGGCTTTTCTAATATCCGCTATTTTTGCGACCACCCCGCATCGGGGCGTAAGTTGAAGCGGCCGGGACTTCAGGCCCTACTTGCCGCGTGTCAAAGAGGTGAGATTGATACGGTAATCGTAACAACTCCCTCACGTCTGTCCCGCGAACCTCAGGACAGAAGGATTCTTGCCGAGTACAAGGAGAAGTATGGAATCAAGTTTATCGCCGTGTACCCAGAACGTTTTGCAGAGAATATCAGGCGGCAGGACCAATATCGGAGGGAGAACAATCTGCCAGTTGGCCGAACTCCGGCGGGCAAGATGATAAACCGAAGTACCAGACAGCTAGAATGTGATCTGCAAGATTGGGTGGCGTTTAAGACAATCAAAGACCTACGTAGGAACAAGTCAACTACGTGGAGAGAGATTGCCACACTTCTCAATGCTAGCGAGTCCCGCACTAAATGCGGGAAGCAGTGGACTGCACGTAATGCCGGGACCTTCTATGCACGATTGCAAAAGAGGTGCCCAACAATTGCGGGTGAATTATGAATACGCTCCCAACTTTTGCGGGCAAAATGTAAACCCTCGATACGTCCCGCGGGCCCAAAGACAAAATGTTTATACTATATAAGAGTAACTACTTCCTAGTTAACTATCTCTGTACTATCTACTCACTCTCTGTCTGTGCAAATGTTTGCATTACAGTTATGAATACTCTTCACATGGATGCTATTATCACATTTAGTTCCGATTGGCCTGCACGGGGGTATGAACCGATACCTTGCAAGCGACATCGCCGAGGGTTAATAACCCGGATAAATAGACATGGATATACATAACGCCTTATGTAGCAATGAGTTATGGCAAGGCAGGAATGCCCACCATTTGCAACAGAGTAGCAGGGATAGGGGTGTTAGATGCAAACGATTGCAAGAAGCTGGGATAGGACTTGCGGGCCAAATGAATCCACTGATGAAGCAAAGTACACGTCCGATATGATGCGGGATATCTGTATCCCGCGCGTGTACACAATTAGCGACATGGCCTCTCACAGTTGCGGGAAACATGAATCCACACACACCTCGGATGACCTGCGGGCAAACTGTAACATCTATAAGAGCACGTATAGAAGTAACTGAGTGCTGACCTCACTGTGCGGACACGTGGAGGTAGATTACTGGTTTGTCCCACCACTTCAAGTACACTCTACAGCGTATACAGACCGCACTTTTTCTACCGTATAAATGCGGGCAAACGTGTGAAGTAATTGCACAGAAACAAGGCATGGTAGCTGCGGGCATATCTGATGAAGTGCAAAGAGTATCACTTCTAAATGCCCCGCTGATCTTGTCTCAATAGGGTATCACTTCTCACCAAAAGCAATACACAAGTCAGGTAGGCGATGCTGCACAACTTGCGGGCAGAAGTGCCTAGAAGTTAGCAATGCAAAAAAGCATGCTTAGCCAGATTGCGGCATGAAAGATGTGAAACTATGGGCTTGTGTTTGTTTTTTATTTTTTTCCGTGAATCAATAAGGCATCTTGTACGGAATCACTTTGCCATTTTCCAGTTTCTCATACGCATTGAGTTCTTTGCCATAGCGGAACAAGATGCGACTGCATCGGCCAGTATCTTCTGGAATGGTTAGGATCAAGTATCCGTGGGGATACTCGTAAATGAGTTGAAGATCGGCAGGGTAATTCATTCGCGGCTTTCCAAACGCAGCATGAGCCTCCTCTTCTGTCATTCCGATGGTAGCCTGCCGTACTTCATACGGTGGCTGCTGCGAATAGACATATGCTCCCAATGCAGCACCACAAACCGCCACCAACAGCAGCAACGTGCGTAGTCCAAATCTGAAGTGGCGTTTGGCGGGTGGTTGATCCATTCAGGATATTCTAGCTACAGTTCGGGAGCCGAAGTAAGATGGGGTCAAGTCACTTCCTCTTGCCGGTGCCAACGATTGCATGTCTGACAAGTTAAAGACGCCGCGGATGCAATTTGGGCTTTCCGGCCTCATGATGGTGGTGTTGGCCGTCGCCATTGCTTGCATGGGGTGGAAGCTGGACCAATGGTTAATGGACAATGAGTACGGACAGAGAGAGTTTGTCGCTTGCGTCCTTTTTGCCGCGATGGCTCTTACTGTTTTGAGTGCCGTGATAATCGGCCGGTGGCGGGCAAGTGTTTATTGTATGATTGGCTTGCTTATCAACGCTTGTATCGTATTTGGCTTCCTTGATCCGCCGCTTTTTGTGCGGGACGCTATGGATGCGATCATCATGCTAATTTTCAACCTCCCCATCGCTGCGGTTGCAGCAACAACTGCCAATGTACTCGCAAAGCCGACGTGGCCACGGGTAGCGTTGGCACTTAGTGCGTCCTTTTCCGCAGGTTGGCTATTGCACGCCGTCTACCGGCTTTCGTAGTGCGATTACAAGCGGTCCGGATGAACTACCCCGTACATGCGTAAGCTGGATCGACCCATCGTAGCGGGCCAAATGTGCAAACGTTTGCACGATTGATTCCTCTCTGAGAGAATGGCGGCATGCAATTCACACTTTCAACGCTGATGGTCATGGTGGCCGCTGTAGCCTTGGGCTGCATGGGGTGGAAGCTTGGGGATTGGATGATGCATTCACGTGCTGAGTCCTGGCGGATTGCGGTTGGATTGTACGTACTGCCATGGTTGCTGCTGACCACAATGGCCGTACTTGTTAACGGTAGACTTTCCATCCTGCTGCCATGCACCGTAGGCTTTGTACTCCATGCGTTGTTATTTCTTGTATTGTTTGGCCAGCCTTCCAAGCTTCATCTCCTGGTGGGAATACCGATTACGGCGGGCCCGTTCATGCTCTTTGCTAGTTGCCTGTACCTTGCACGGAGCACTGAATTGCCGGCAAAACTGCGGTATGGCGTCTTCTTGCCGTCATGCATTTTGTTCGGGTGGACGGTTGCGTTGTTTTTTTACGCTCGGTGATAACTGGAACAACGTGTACGGGAAACTTTTTTGACACCCGCCAAATATGTGGTCAAATGAAGATATAGCAATATCAGGAAAAGGAGCGGCATAGTGCGGTACTCTCAGCTAAGAAAGCAACGCAAGCCCGTATCAAATAAGCCGGCAAGTAGCGAGCAGTTCAAGAAGAGTGCGGGCAAGCGTAGGCACGTCACGCAACGCAAACTAGGTTAGCTGATTCCCATGACTACGCTTTTTGAAATAGCCATCAGTAAGCCAGACTCCCGCGAATATCACTGGCACATGGCGAGCGATGCGGGTGAGATAGCCGCACTCTTAGCGGACTCCAGTGAAGCCGAGCACTACGGCATTTGCATTAAGCCCGCCGATCCTCAAAGCATCACCCGATTGGCCAATTCCTGTGCGGATTACGCCGAGCTATGCGGGCACTCCTTGCCCGACATGAAAGCCCTGGTCTATCACGTATTGCGGGCATGCCTACCGGCGTGGGCCACTCAATCCCCGTTCAAGACATTCACTTTTGCATATACAGAGAACAAAGGATCTACCAATCATGACTTTGTTAGAGTTGGCCACAATTAACTGCCTGAAAAAGATCGCGGGAGAAGTGAACCACGGGGATACAAGCCCGCAGTTTGTCAGGGAGCTTACCCGTGTTGTTGATTCCGATGCCAAAATCAAGGCTTACGTGTCCCGAAGTATTGCCGATGAACTTGCGGTTTTGCAGTTTGACCACAATCCAAAAAATGCCTGTTTTAACGGCCTTTTTGATTTTCTGGTAAAGCAACCGCCAAGCGGTAAACCCGTCGAAGTTTTTAGGAGTGTGCTTGAACCCAAGGAAGCCCCGCCACAGTTCTTTCCTGACGTAATTGGGCAGGATCGGGGCAAAGCGGTTGGCGATTGCGACATGTTGGCCTGTTTACGGAGCTAGACCATGCTTGAAGACAATACGCTTGATGAATTCATGCTTGAGGAACCGGAAACCGTCAAGCCAGGTTCCATTTTTGTTTGGTACTTTAGGGCCAAAGATGAATTTGGCAATTCATACCGGATTGGAACCTTGGAAGCCCAGACTATGGGTGAAGCCACAAGGCTAGCCGCAAAAACATGGCCAGAAGAGGGGGCATATTTAGATTTTTGTCACTTGAAAGACTGGCCCTTGGTGAATGATGGGACACTTTAAGAAAGGTCCTGTGCGGTTTTGCGTGGATAACCGCCAACCGCAACCAGTAGAGCCTGTAGAGCCAAGTGAGTTAGCTCCCGGGGATTTGCGGCGGGGCATTAGGTACCTCGACAACATTTGCCGTTTGGCCGCACAGAGATACGACGATCAAACACTTTCAATGCTGCCGCAAGTCAGGAGAGAGGGATGAAGAAGTTCTTCCGTTTTTGGTTCAAACCAAGCTTGCTAAGTGAGTCAGTGCCGATCTACACATATGCCGGTAGCTTGGCGGCGGCGACAGAAAAGATCAGCACGCGGCTAAATGAGGAGTACGGCAAATCCGCCTCACTCACAAACCGGATGGACCAATTTGAATTGGATGAAGCTAACAACTTCACCCGTGCGGGTATTCCGCTGAGCCAGTGCTTGCTACCGGAAGACGTGTTTTTAGTGTGCGAGGATTTGTTAGTCGCGGACCAGTCTGGATTTCATCCGGCAACCCAACGTCTTGCACGGGATTTTGAGCAGCAAAGGCAGGCTCACATTCTGAAAGCCAATCAGCCGTTGATTTACAGCCAAAATTTGACAGACCCTGTAAGTAGCTCACGCCGACACGCTCACCGGGCACGGTAGGGGGTCCACCTCCCTGCCTGACCTAGCCCCGTGAGGTATACACCCAGCTTTAATTAGCTGTGCTCACGGGGCATTTTTAACACGGCTTCCCGATTTGTCCCAAACGGATGAAGCCTACCCCCCTGACTCTCACTTAACTGTTGAGGGTCAGGGGGATCGTATATCGCCGGGGTGTGCCAACAAGCCTAGCGATAACCCCCCCGTACCCTGTTGGCTTGTGGCTGGCAGGGTGCGGGGATTCTTATCTTGGTCCACCAAAAATGACAAACAACAAAAACATGAATACGAGGAATGCCAGTATGGCCCCGCCGACAATCGCACCAACCATGCGAACAACAAACCAAGGCCACACACTTGATTGTGTAATCTTTGCCGCCGTTGACCTCGACGGCGTAAAATCTGACTGCGGGGATTGGTAGGGATTGTCACTCATTCCCCAGACTTCTCCTGATTGGCCCGCCGTTCCTTGCGTTGGTAATGCCAGAGTGCCAGGGAGCCACCAACCACGCCAGCCATGAGTGCAACTTCATAGCGAGCTACGCTGGTCAGGTTTGATCGTTTCACTCGTGCATAGTAAAAGCTAGGCACTCCTTCGGACGTACTGCCGTAGTCGGCCATCCCTTCCGCGAGAATATCTCCATGAAACCAATTCAAGGCATCGAGCATATAGTCATGCGGCATTTTCACGATTCCGTTTTCACCGTCGGTTCTAATCACGGAAGTCGCGTAGATCAAACTAAACAGCAATGCTCCGCGTGCGAACACCGTGCGTGGTGTTGTCAGTTGAGCGGCGACAACTGCCCATCCGGCCATGATCGCGACTGAAAGCCAGAATGCAGCCGGCACCCAAGCCGACATTGGGTAAAGGAATGCCGATGAATTCACCGCCACATAAGCCGTGATGCCCAGCAACGTGAGAATGGAAAACTTGGGTTTCATTCCACCTTCTCCTTATTGGCCCGCCGTCGGCCTAAGTATGCAGCTAACGTTACGGAGACGCCAAGATACTGTCCGTGCGATCACGGATTCAAGGGCGGCCAATGAAATAAAGGTTCGCCGGGTTGGCTCACGACAAATCTTGCCTCAGGAAAAAGTGCTCGCATTTCCTGGAGTTCTTCTCCGTGAAGCCTATCCAACGCGACGTGGATTACTGATTGACCCGGCTCTCCGAATAACCAAAGCGTGTGGGGCGAGTAAGGCTTGTCATGGATTGAGTGCTTGGAACTCGGGTTCCCTTGGATGCCGTCCATCGCAAGTGCAGCCTGACGTAGTGCAATCCAGTGTCGCTGGTGGGCCACCCATCCACCAAGGCAAAGGCAGCCAATTGTGATGACGGCGACAAACGACCGGAACTTAAATTGAAGCCGGATGCTCATGCCAGCATTCTCTGCTGAAAAAACGAACGCTGCAACTTACAACTGCGTTTTGATTACACCGTCCAGCACACGAAGGGGTTACGGGCGGGATTACGACGAAGTCGCTGGGTTGCAATGTGCAGTATTTCCCGAGTAAAATTAATCCGTAAGACACGGCATCATAATCCGCGTGTCGGGGGTTCGAATCCCTCCGCCGCTACTTCTTCATGTTCCGGCGGCGCTGTCGGGCTGCACAGCAGGTAGCGGGTAACTTTCTTCGGAAGGCAACGCTATGCACGAGCAGGTGTCCCGGCGAGGCTTCATCCAGGCGGCGGCCGCTGGTTCGGCGGCGTCCTGCATTTCCAGCGGATCGGCGTTCGGCGCGTTCGCGGCGCCGGTGTCAAAGCCAGCCGCACTCGGGGGCGAGCCAGCTCACTCCGCAGATTGGCCCGGCTGGCCGGAATGGCGCGAGGACTGGGAAGCCGACGTCTTGCGCGTGCTGCGCAGCGGCGATTGGTATCGTGGCGGCGACACCGGGAAAGTGCCCGATTTCGAGGTCGCCTACGCCAGCCTGCTCGGCGCGAAGCGATGTCTGGCCGTGTCCAGCGGCACCACGGCCTTGACCGTGGCCTTGCACGTCATGGGCGTCGACGCCGGCGATGAAGTCATCGTCTCGCCGTATACGTTCATCGCGACTTACAACGCGATCCTTTCGCTGAAGGCGTTGCCGGTTTTCGCCGACACGAATCCCGAGACATTAACGATCGATCCGGCCACGATCGAAAGCCGGATCACGAATCGCACGCGCGCGATCGTGCCCGTACACATTTATGGCATGCCATGCGACATGGAGCCGATTAACGCCATCGCTAAGCGGCGCAACCTGGCCGTGGTGGAAGACGCCTGTCAGGCCTGGCTCGCTGAATATCACGGAAAGATGTGCGGCGCGCTCGCCGATCTCGGCTGCTTCAGCTTTCAGAACTCAAAGCATCTGCCCGCGGGTGAAGGGGGCGCGATCACCGGCAACAGCGACGAGCTGATCGATCGCTGCTACGCCTACCACAATTGCGGCTCCGCCTTCGGCACGTTCCAGGGAAGGGGCCACTTCAGCCGCGGCAACAACTACCGGATGCAGCATTTTCAAGCGGCGATCTTGCTGCAGCAAATGGAGAAGCTCGTTGAAGAGACCGAAGTCCGGCGCGCAAGCGCCGACTATCTCGCCACGCAGCTCAAGGACATCGCCGGCGTCACGCCGGCGCGGCTGCCGGAAAATAGCCGCGCCGTGTGGCACCTCTATCCGTTGCGATACGACGCCACGGCGTTTCAAGGGCTGCCGCGCAACAAATTCATCAAGGCGCTGCGCGCGGAGGGCGTTCCGTGCAGCGATGGCTATCACGAGCAATACCACGACGGCCTGCTGGACGAGGCGATGAACTCGCGCGGCTTTCAACGGCTGTTCAGCGCTGATCGGTTGAAATCCTATCGCGAGAGTTATCAAGACCTCGCCGGCAACCGGCAGGTCTGCACGACGACCGTCGCGCTGCCGCAGAACCTGCTGCTTGCCGAGCGGAGCCAGCTCGATCGAATCGTCGAAGCGATGCGAAAAATCCAGGCGCACTGCGTGGAAATCAATCAGGCCACCTGACGCCAAGCACTCCTCTTTTCCAGCACCGGGCGCAACCTTCATGGCTTACCAATATCGCCGTCTCGACAAGCACGACGTCGCCGTATTGCTGGTCGATCACCAGTCCGGGCTGTGCAACATCGTCGGAGATTTTTCTCCGGACGAGTTCAAAAACAACGTGTTGGCGCTCGCGGACACTGCCAAATACTTCAAGCTCCCGACGATCTTGACCACCAGTTTCGAGAACGGCCCGAACGGACCGCTCATGCCGGAGCTGAAGGAAATGTTTCCCGACGCGCCGTACATCGCACGGCCGGGCAACATCAACGCTTGGGACAACGAGGACTTCGTGAAGGCCGTGAAGGCCACCAGCAAGAGGCAATTGTTGATCGCCGGCGTGGTGACGGAAGTCTGCGTAGCGTTTCCGGCGCTCTCGGCGCTCGAAGAAGGCTACGAAGTGTTTGTCGTGACGGACGCCTCGGGCACGTTCAATCAAACCACGCGACTGGCAGCCTGGTCTCGCATGGAACAAGCCGGCGCCCAATTGATGAGCTGGTTCGGCGTCGCCTGCGAGCTCCACCGCGACTGGCGCAACGACATCGAAGGCCTCGGCCGGCTGTTCTCAAATCACCTGCCGGCTTACCGGAATCTGATGACCAGCTATGGGGCCGGGAAATAGTGACACGCGCGGCAGCCTTGTGAACCATTTCAGGCGCGTCACGGTCGTCAACCGAGCACTCTTGCGCCATCGCAGCTCCGCGATGTACTCGGGTGTTTAGCCAGCGGCGGACCCAGACAGTCCATTCGACGCGTGGCTGAATACGATCAGCCGGCGATCACTTTCGTAGCGGCTGAAATTTGCTCTTAAGTGCCATGCCGCCGCAAAGCTTCTCGCACCGCCAAGCTTCCGCCTTGTTGCGCGGGGGGGCGCGCTCCGGCTTGCAGCAGCGCGTCCACCGTGGCTGCGTAGTCTCCGGTTTGCGCATACCAGCCATGTTCGGAGCCGTGGATGGCCCAGCCGAGCGGCGTGCCGTGGAAGTCGGCGTCGGTCGCCTCTAGCGGCGGGCTGTGACACAGCAGTGCTTGGGCCATGCCGAGGTTGCCATGAAACGCCGCCCAATGGAGCGGCGTGGCATGATGTTGCCCGCAGGTGTCGACCGGAAGTCCGCACTCCAAGAACAGTCGCACGGCGGCCGTTTCGTTGTTGCGCGCCGCGTGCGCGACATTTCGCTGCTCAGCGGCCGTCAACTCCGCGGTCACGCCCGGATGCTCCGTCCGCATCGCGTGCGCACGGGCCTCGTCGCCAAGCCAACATGCCGTGAGCAGCTTCACCGTCGCAGGGCTGCGCTCCCAAAGGAATTGGAACAGATCGTCATGACCGAACTTACGAGCGACCTGATGGGGCGAGACATGGAAGCCCAAGGTCCACTGGTAAATCGTTCCGCCTGAGCGGGGGTCGGTCTTGGGAAAACAATCGTCATTCACCCGGGCACGAATCGCCTCGGGGTCGGCGTCGAGCAGCCGCTTCGCAAGCGCGATGTCGCCGACGGCGCTGGCCAACAACAGGTCCGCTCGGCAACCCCGGTCGATCAGCACGCGCGCGAGTTCGTGCCGCTCATCGGTCATCCATTGGGCGGCGGTCGATTCATGGTCCACGTCCCGCGCGTCGATCTCCGCGCCGTGTTCGAGGAGATACTCCGCCACCTCAATAGTGCGCGCGAAGTGGAGCGGCGTTTGGCCGTCGCCGCCGCGCGCGTGAACCAATGCGGGCTCGGCGGACACCAACTCTCCTAGCCGGTCGATCAGCCCCAGCCGCGCCGCCGCATGGACGTCAACAACTGCACCTCGCTGAATGGCGTAAGCGGCTAGCTCTGGGCTGGCACTATGCAAGAGTCCAAATCCGCCCGCCCACCACTTGCTCTTGGCATCCAGGTTCGCGCCTGCGTCCAAAAGGGCGTCGAGCATTTCGCGGCTACGGACATTGACGATCGCCGGAGCATCAAACGGCCCCAGCGGCTCGTCAATCCTCGCCTTAAGCGACGGATTCTCGTCGAGCAGGCGACGCACCTCGGCCGCATTATCAGCACAAAATGCCGTGGAGACCTGGTCAAGAATCTCGTTCGCGCCGCGTGAGTGGCATTCCATAGACGTTCCCATAAATTGTCCGTGCGATCCTCGCTAGCATACTCGCTTTGTCAAAGTGGGACATCGGGCGTCGGCGACACAACGGCCGACGGCAACCTAGCTGGTGAAAAGCGACTTGATCGGCTCGCCCGTGGCGATGCGATGAGGTCGGCCTAGCGAATCGTGAATCTCCGTTCGCGGCTCCAGGCCGAATCGCCAAAAAATGGTCGCGGCGAGATCGCCCGGCGTCACGGGAGCGTCTGCCGGAAAAGCGCCGAAACGATCGCTGGCGCCGTAAACCGCGCCGCCCTGCACGCCGCCGCCGGCCAACAACGCGGTATAACAATCGGGCCAATGGTCGCGCCCGCCCTCCTTGTTGATTCGAGGCGTGCGGCCAAACTCACCCATCGCGACGACCAAAGTCGAATCCAGCAACCCGCGTTCGTCCAAATCTTCGATCAACGTCGCCAAGGATTGATCGGCGAGCGGCAACAGATATTCCTTATGTTGATGGAAGCATTTGAAATGTGCATCCCAATTTTGACCTTGCTGTTGAAAGTCATAGACATTCACAAACGGCACTCCCGCCTCGACCAACCGGCGGGCCACCAGGAGATTCTGCCCACGCATTTGACGTCCCGAGGCCAATTCAGCGCCGTTGCCGCCGCCTCCGCCTTCACCGATTGCGGCGGGGGGCGGCCCGAAGCCGTAGCGTTCGCGCGTTGGCGTTGACTCGCGCGAAAGATCGAGCGCTTCTTGAACTCGACGCGAGGCGAACAATTGGAAAGCGCGGTCATAGACCGCGGTCACGCGCGCCGTGGCCGCGGCTTCGACGGCGACGCGTTCGTTCATGGAGGCCAGCAAGTGGCGTCGTCCGGCGAGTCGTTCGCCACTAACATCGCGCGCCGGCGCAATCGCGCCCGCGTCATAGGCCTGCCTTTCGATATTGCAGGAAACCTGCAGCGGGTCAAACGAACTCCCCAAGAATCCCGCGCCCTGGCAGGGAACGTCCTGCACATTGCGAAACACGAACGGCAAGGCGGCATGCGGAATTATGATGTTCTGTTCGCGATTCAGGTACGACACCGTGCTGCCGAAGCTGGGATAAAACTGCGGCAGTTTGTCGAATAGCTCCCGGTCCGGTCCCTCCAGCGGCCGTCCGGTGAGCGCGTGGATCGACGCCGAGTCATGCAGCCGCGCCGCATGATGCATTCCACGAACCAGCGCGACCTTGTGCATCACGCGCGCCATGCGCGGCAAATGTTCGCTGACGTGGAGTCCCGGCACGCTCGTGGAAATCGTGGAGAATTCGCCGCGCACTTCTGCAGGTGCGTCGGGTTTCGGATCATAGGTGTCGAGATGACTCGGCCCGCCGTAGTAGAAAAGAAAAATGCAGGAACGAATCTTTCCCGGCGCAACAAATGGCGTTTGTGCAAGCGCCGCCTGCGTCTGCCAGAGGCCCAGCAAGCTCAGGCTGCTCCAGCCGCCGACTCCGGCGCGCAACAGAGCTCGGCGCGTCCACGCCTGGTTAGTACGGTCGCCCATTTCGGACTGTGCGACGGAAGTCCGCAAACCAATACGCATGTTTCACTCACTTCTAATCAAAAACAACTGACGCTCAGCGATTCGACGGCGACTCCGTAGCCCCGCTCGACTTGACGACAAAGCCACAATGGGCCCAATTCGCCAGATCTTCCTTGTTGCCGTTGCCGGCGTCGGTCGTCGTCAGGCTGATCAGACGACTGCCAGGCGGGATCTTCACATCGAAGCGCCAGGGTTCAAACGCAATCCGCATGACGGGGCTCGACGCGGCCTCGCGACCGTCAATGAACACCTTGAAGACGACGCTGGAGTGCATGGCCTGATTGGAACCGTGCGCGACTTCTAACAGGTGCTCATCGACGCCGGCGAGCGCCACGAAGCGATCATACTCCGGTCGCAGCGCGAACATCATCTGACTCGGGGCCTGGACGCCGAAACCTTGTTCGTACGTGACGTCCCGAAACCGGATGGGATGCCCCTCGTTCGTCCGGTCCTTCTGCGTGGGATTCCGGTGCGGCGCCGTGCGAATCTCGCCGCCATAGGTGTGACCGTGTCCCACGTCGCGCAGCAGTACGGCGTCGGCCAGCGGCACATCCGGCATGGGCGGCACGGAACCGAGTTTGCGGAACTCCCCCTCCGAATCCAGGCACACGCGTGTTCGCCCGACAAAGCCGCCGACGCGAATCCGCGCCGAATCCGTCAGCGTAAACGCCGTTTCGTACTTGGTCGATTCAGGCGTTGGCTCACTGCCATCCGTCGTGTAACGGAGTTCCGCCTCGGGCTGCCAAGGGGCGCTGAACGTGATGGTCGCATGCTCGCCGAACAGGTGCGGCCGCATCGACGTGCCCCAGGGCGTGATGCGGACCGGATCGACGGGCGTCTCACGATCCCACAGGCCGAGCTTCGCGAGCTCGTCGGCCATCACGATGGTCGGCGCCAGGTGCTGTTCGAAATGCGCGACGACTTCCGCCGTGTGGCCGTCCGGCGTGAAGCCGCGTTCCGGCGCATAACCGGGATGAGCGTCGGTCAGGTCCCGGGCCAAAATGCATTGCATTCCTGCAGCTTTCAGATTGCGCAATCCCATCGGCTTGCCGAGCAGACAAACTTGCGTATGGACGCCCGCATAGATCAAATGCGTTAACTGGCGGTCCTGGCAGATCGTCCACACTTCTTGCAGCGTATCCGGGATCAGATCGCCGGGAGCAATTCTCAAATCCGGGTGCATGGCGTCCCAGCCGTAGTTCGTCACGCACCGATCATGACCACAACCGCAGCCGCCGCCGTCGGGGGGCGCGGGACAGTCGACTAACTGCAACGTCGGTTCCGGCCGCTGTTTCATGGCAAGGACGACTTCCCGTTGCGGCCAGCCAACATAGTTGTCAACGACGTCGGAAGGGCAGAGCATCACCGTCATGCCCAACTCGCGAGCAGCCTGTAACGATCGGTTGAGCCTAGGAATGAGCGCATCCACGCGCATGGTCGCCGTCTTGCACCAATGGAAATTCCAAGGATCCACGACGACGACGCCGATCCGTCGCGGATCGATCGTTTCTTCCTGCGTACGCGGCGCGCCGTCAGCGCCGCGACTTTGGAGCGTCAACGTTAGGTGTTCGGGTGGTGACGCCGGCGCCGCTGACGACCAGGAATGCACGACGGCGACCGCGAACGCCAGGTTTGAGCAGTAGTTGCGAATAACTTGCCGGAGAGAGCGCATGGCAGGAACCTGAGTCCAAGGCGTACAACGTTGCGTTGAATTATCGCAACCCGCCGTCAAGGTCCATGACCTCGCAATCGTGCATCAGGCGGGCATTGAGCGAGGGAACAACCCAATCAGAATAGTGGCCGTCCGCGGCCTTGCGAAGCCGGAATATCGGGCTATTTCCAGGTTGCTGTTCAGCATGCGCCTTCGTGGCGCGGCTCACCCTGACACCGCTGTTGCCGCGGTAGCAGTATCCGAATGCTTTCCCCGTGTAGAATTGGCAGGCGTTTCGACTCACTTCGGCCTGCGACGGGGCTTTCGAGCAACTCAGTAGTTTTCGCTCGCGGAAAACACGAGGTCCGCGGCCGACGGCTGCAACGGTCGGCGAGTTGTCGTTGCGGGGGCTGCGCCGCCAATGCCGAAATTGTTGCGAACGGCATTTAAGTCCGAGATGCCCACCTGTCCGTCGCCGTCGGCGTCGCCGATGACGTTCGGGCCGACTTCGCCGAAGTGATTGCGGACGTTGTTAAGGTCCTGGATATCGACGCGGCCGTCGCCGTTGGTATCGCCTGGCACGCCGACTTCGCCGCGTCCCGGCGTCCCGCCAGCGAGACCCGCGTTCCAACTTGCGCCCAAGCGCCAATCGTGCGGCGCGGCAACGCCATTGCGGATCACCAGCGCGCGGCCGCTGCCGTCGGTGGCGGGATACCAGGCGTCGTCGAAATCGAATCGCAGAATCGCCGCGTCGAATTGCTCCGGCAACTGCAGCACCAACGCTTCGCCAGCGTTATCGAGGTTGCCGTCGAATGCGCCAGCCAAATTGCCGACCGCTCCGTAACGTTGCTGAAACGCCGTCAGGTTGCCGGCGACCACCGCGTAGGCGCCTGGGGCGAGCGTCATGGCCGGGAACACGAACTCCACGCCGCCGCCGAGGCGGACGCCGGTAATGTCGAGCGGCGCTGCGCTCGTGT
>Ga0163153_10005598_pt1 | contig 14712 bp, 15 predicted proteins | sample OliLakLV19MP6IB1_FD_148629 | JGI IMG/M metagenome (GOLD analysis project Ga0163153, IMG submission 148629) | Freshwater microbial mat bacterial communities from Lake Vanda, McMurdo Dry Valleys, Antarctica - Oligotrophic Lake LV.19.MP6.IB-1 | ecosystem: Environmental > Aquatic > Freshwater >... | reverse complement strand
CGACTGCATTCTCCCCGTGGCCACTCGCCTCGACCCCGGGACGAGTCAGCGTGGGGTCGCCACCTTCTACGCCCGCCACATCGTGGGCATGCCTGGGGTTGCGTCCGCCGACGGCGACGCGTGGAGGCCGGCGCGACCGGGCCTCTACTACCTGTTCGACACGCGCGTGCGCTTCCCGCTCGAAAGCCCGGGCCGGATCAACATGGGCGTGGTCGGCATCAACGTCTTGGATCGCCAACCCCGGCTGAGTGTCACGATCGATCCGGCGGTGCTTTCGCTCGCCCCCGATGCCGAGACGGCACTGACCGTGACCGTGAGCAACGACACGCCGAACCGGATCTGGGACTGGGGCTGCGCCGAGCTCGCGGGGCCGTGGCTCGAGAGCGGTGCGCTTGCGGCGACCGCCATCTCCGAGGAGCCCTTGCTGTACGACCCCACCGCCGACCCGTACCAGTGGCTGCCGCCCTGCGTCGCCACCGCTCAGTGGCGGGCCGCAGGCTCGACCGAGACCTATACGTTCACCGCCCGGGCCGTCGACCCCGAGAACGGCCTCCCGCTCGCGCCGGGGAGCTACTCGTTCGGGTTCGGCACCTGGAACACCACCCGGATTCCCCTCGTCGTGGCCGGGCCCGATGCGATCGGCGCCACGAGCCTTCCCGCCGTGCCCTAGGACCCGCCGGGCGGAGCGAGTCGCCCGTCACACTTTGACCACCACCCGTGACCGCCGGGAACCCGCCCGTCATACTGCGTGGGGGGCCAATACGCTTGGTACTCCCTAGTACCGTGGTGGCAGCGGCTCCGTAGAACCCTTTGGCTTCGGTTTCAGGGGTCCTCGTGGCCGCAAAGCCGTCACGGACCAGAACCGAAACCGGACATGGGGCGTCATGTCCCGTATCCCCCCGGCACGGGAAGGGCGGCAATCAGGTGGAAGTGGTACCGCTCGCCGGCACGGCGAGTGAGGTAGCTGCTCCGAGCAGCACCAGCGACTTCGACGAGGCCTATCCGGGCTTGTACCGGCAGGCCTACCAAGTCGCGTACCGGCTTCTGGGCTCCCGCGAGGACGCCGCCGACTCCGCCCAGGAAGCCTGTGCCCGGGCCTTCGCCCGTTGGCACGAGGTGCGGACCCACCCGAGCCCGCGGGCGTGGGTCGCCCGCGTGAGCGGCAACATCTCGATCGACCTCCACCGCCGCCGGGCCACCGCCCGGCGCAAGTCGCGGGGCGAGGTCATGGTCGGCGAAGGCGTCGACGGCGAGCGCGTCGACCTGTACCGGGCCCTCGACGCCCTCCCCCGTCGCCAGCGCCAGGCCGTCCTGCTGCGTTACGTTGCCGACCTCCCCGACGCCGCCGTTGCCAGCGAGCTGGGCTGCTCGGTGGGCAACGTGCAGTCGCTGGCCGCTCGTGGCCTCGCCGGCCTCCGTTCCACCATGCGAACAGACGGGTGATATTCGACCACCTCGACGACCCCTGGGGCTTCGACTCTCCGCTCGCCGAGGTCGACGACGTCCGCGCCCGCGGCCGCCGCATCCAGATTCGCCGGCGCCTCAGCGCCTTGGGTGCCACGGCCACCGCTGTCGTGGTGATGATGGGCGGCGCCTCGATGGCCATGGGTGGCGGAGGAGGAGGCGACGCCACCATCGTCACCGAAGCATCCCCCGGGCGGCGCACGGCCGAGACCTCCGTGGCCGACGCCGACACGACGGTCACGACCGTGGCAGCTGCGGTCGATGTCCCGGCCGAGGTCGCACCCACCACGGTCGCGCGCACTTCGAACACGACGCCGCGGCCGCCGGCTTCGGGTGAGGGTGCCGACGACCCGTCGCCCGACGCCGACCCGGCACCGGAAGACCCCGTCTTCGAGACCCCGGCACCGACACCGGATCCGGCACCTGGCGGCCCGACCACGGTCAAGCTCGCAGTGCTCAAGGACGCGACGATCAACAGGTCGGCCGGCGACCGCAACTTCGGCGCGACATCGTCACTGCACGTACGCGGCAGCGTCGCGGGTCTCGTGGGCTTCAACTTCGACGCGCTGGATCCCGCTTCGGTCACCCACGCGACGCTGCGGCTCACGATCTGTTACACGCCCGGAAACGCGAGCCTGTGCCCCGACGCGTCGAGTTGGCCCGCCGACGGTGGCGTCGCCAACGTGCACAAGCTGCCGAGCGGTGCCGACAACTGGAGCGCCGGAACCAGCAACACGTGGGACAGCAAGCAGAACGGCAGCGGTGCGGGTACGACATGGAACTGCGGCATCGACGCCACCGTCACCGACGAGAAGGCGGACTGCGTTGGGAACGCGTGGAGCAACGGGAAGAACACGCAGGGCCAGGGTCCGGCCCGGCCGGCTTCGACGCCGCTCGTCAGCAACATGGCCGACCGCACCACGATCGAGTTCGACGTCACCGCCGACGTACAAACCGGGCTCGGCACCGACGGAACGAACATCAGCTGGTTCGTGCGAGACCTCACGGACGCCGGAATCGGGCGCGCTTACTTCTACTCGGCCGAGGGCGCGTCGCTGCTCGGAACTGCGGGCCTGGCACCGCAGTTGATCATCACGCAGTCGTAAACGCAGTACCTGCCTGACGGCAGGAACCGACAACCGAGAACGGGAGGCTTCGGTGTCGGAACGGGGAGGACACGACGTCGGTGCGCCGACGGACGAGCACATCGACCTCGTCGCCGTTGAAGCCGCCGAGGCCGAGGGTGACGACATCGCGATCGTCCTCGACGCGCCCGAACCGCGCCGGAACCGGCGCCGGGCGCTGCTCGTCGCGACAACCGTCGTGCTCGCAGCTGTTGCCGTCGCGGCCGGCGCCGTTGCGCTCGTCGACGACAACGACGCAGAGCCCGAAGCGACCGTCGCCGCGGTATCCGACGAGGCCCGCAGCGGCGTGTCGATCACGGTTCCGGCGGCGGCGCCACCGCCAACGGCCGTCGCCACACCCGAGCCGGAACCGGTCGCACCGCAGCCGGTCGCCGAGGAAACCGAACCGGCACCGATCGCACCCGCTGCGGTCGCAGTGTTCGAAGCGACACTCGACCCGCCAACATCGACCGTCGCGGCCGGCACTGACGTCGTCGTGACACTGCGGGTCCACAACGCGGGCGGCGCCGCCGGGAGTTACGACTACGACAACGACGGTTGCGACCCGCACCTCGTCGCGCCGGCCGACCAGATGTGCACGATGGTCGTGCGCTCGCTCGACGTCCCCGCGGGCGGTGACGCGGCGCAGACGATCACCGTCCACACCGCGGGCGCGGCGGCCGGCGAGTACGTGGTGCCGATCGGAGATCGTGAACTACGTGTGACGGTGAACTAAGAAGCGCGGCGACGCTGGCGGATGATCCGGCGCCGCTCCTTCGCGGTATAGCCACCCCACACGCCGATCTTCTCGCGAACGACGAGTGCGTGTTCGAGGCATGTCTCCCGGACCGGGCACGGAGCGCAGATCGCCTTCGCTTCTTCCCCGAAGTCTTCGTCGTCCTCGGGATAGAACACGACTGGATCGGCGCCCTTGCAACGGCCGAGTTCACGCCAGCTCGTAGTACCCATCACCACCCCAATCGGCCGGGCGGCCGGAGGAGTTGAGTCATCGGGGTCATCACTCTTCTGACGCGCCGGGGACCGCCGAGGTTCCCCCTCAGTTCCGTAGGATGCCGCCGGTGACCGAGCACGCGGCGGAGCCCGACCACTCAGAGCACCCCGCCCGTCAGAAGCTGGCAATCGCCCTCGCCATAGGGATCACCTTCCCGGCCCTGTTCGTGCGCCTGAGCGGGATCCATACCGAGCCGCTCCGGGGAGCGGTCATCTTCGGTATGGCCGTCGTGGGCGGCGCCTTCCTGCTGGCCTGGGCGGCCGAGGTCGCCCAACTCGACATCTCGGCCGGACTCGCCATTGCCCTGCTGGCGCTGATCGCCGTGCTGCCGGAGTACGCCGTCGACTTCGTCTTCACGTGGAAAGCCGGCGACGCCTTCGAGCAGTACGGAACGTGCGAGGTCGGTGGGACCAACCAATGCGAGAACGCGCTCGCCAACATGACCGGCGGCAACCAGTTACTGATCGGCATCGGCTGGTCGATGGTCGTGCTCGTCTCCGCGTACCGCCTACGCCAGGCACGCCAGGGCAAAGGCCCGCGCAGCATTCCGCCCGGCACCGACCTGACCGCGACCGAGGTCGTGCTCGAACGCTCACACGCGGTCGAGATCTCGTTCCTGATCCTCGCCACGATCTACGGGCTCACGTTGCCGTTCAAGGAAACGCTGACCCTCTTCGACTCGGCAGTCCTCGTGACGATCTTCGTCGTGTACATGTTCCGCGTCGCGCGCGCGCCGGCCGAGGAGCCGCACCTCGTCGGGCCCGCCCAACTCATCGCGACGCTGCCGACGAGGCAACGTCGCCTGTGCGTCGCGGGCCTGGCGCTGGGCGCGATCGTCGTGATCCTCGCCGTCGCCGAACCGTTCGCCGATGGGCTCGTGGAAGTCGGCGAAGAGTTCGGCATCAACCAGTTCGTGCTCATCTCGATCGTCGCGCCGCTTGCGTCGGAGTCGCCCGAGTTGCTCGTCGCCGGGATGTTCGCGTGGCGTCTCAACTCGAACGCGGGGCTCGGCGCCCTCGTGTCGTCGAAGGTCAACCAGTGGACACTGCTCGTCGGAACCCTGCCGATCGTGTTCGCGATCGCGTCGTCCAGCACCCACGGGCTCCCGATCGGCGCCGAACAGCGCGAGGAGTTATGGGTGACCGCCGCGCAGTCGGCGTTCGCCGTCGCCGTGCTCATGAACCGCCGGATGAGCGTCACCGAAGCGATCACGATGTTCGTGTTGTATATCGCCAACCTGGCGTCGCGCGTCCTTCCTGACGGCATCCACGACGAGGCCCGCATCGGTGTCGGCGCCGTGTACCTGGTCCTGGCGTTCGTCGTCCTGATACGGAACCGGCGGGGGGTGCGCCCGCTGCTGCACGACGGGTTCCGAGCGCCGTATGCAGAACTCTCGACCGCGGAGGGGGTCCCGGCGTGAGTCGCACAATCGCGGTCCAGGGTCGCCCGCTGCTGGGGGCGATCGCGGTCGGGCTGGCGATTGTCGTACCGATCAGCGCCGCCGTTCGAGTGCTCGACCGCAACGTCGACGACTTCGACTCGTCGGTCTGGATGTGGCTCCCCGTCGTGGCGATCGTCGCGGCGTACGTCGTCGCCGGTGTCGTGGCCGGGCGCGGCGCCCCGCACGCGCCGCTGCTGCACGGTGCCGTTGCCGCGGTGGGCACGTTCGCCGGGTGGCTCGGGGTGCGCGTCGCCGTTCCCCTCGTCCAGGGCGACGACCTGGGTTTCGGCCTGCGCACCGTGCTCGTCAACGCGCTCCTCGCGATCGGGTTCGGCCTGCTCGGAGCCGCCTTCACCCGACACGACCCGACGGGCTTGTAGCCCGTCGTATCGTGGTGGTCGGTGACGAGCCGGCCGGGTGGCCGCGTACGGGCTTCTCACGAGGACCGTCCGAGGAACGTCCGGACTCCATAGGGCAGAGTGCTGGGTAACACCCAGTCGGGGTGACCCGCAGGAAAGTGCCACAGAAAACAGACCGCCGATGGGCCCGCCAACCTCCGGGATGGTGGGTCACAGGTAAGGGTGAAACGGTGCGGTAAGAGCGCACCAGCGCCCGGGGCGACCCGGGCGGCTCGGCAAACCCCACTCGGAGCAAGGCCAAGCAGAGGGACGGGCGGCCCGCCCATACGTCCCTCGGGTAGGCCGCTAGAGCCGGCGAGCAATCGCCGGCCGAGATGGATGGCCACCGCCGGTCGCAAGGCCGGCACAGAATCCGGCGTACAGGCCGGCTCGTCACCACCCCTCGTCTCGTTCTTGCGTCGCACGGGTGTCGTCGCGACACCTGCGTGACGCAAGAACGGCGCGACGGCCTGTACAACGAAGGCGCCGTTGCTGCCCAAACCCCCGACCTGATCCCGCGCGACCTGATACCCGCGCCGCGACACGCGCCACTAGCGTGATCGTGTGCGAACCCGCATCACCCGGCGAGCTGCCATCGTCGGCGGAGTTACGGGGGCCGCCGGCATCGCGTTCGCAGCATCGCTGCGCGACTCCGATGCGTCTACCGAAGAACGCATCGAGGCGCGCGAAGAGACGCGCGACCTCGCGCCGCGGACCATCGTCACGCGCTCGACGTGGGGTGCCAACGAGGCACTGCGGAAGGACTCACCGACATACGACTCGCGGGTCGAGAAGATCGTCGTGCATCACACCGGTACTCGCAACGATGCACCCGACTGGGCCACCGAGATTCGTCAGATCTACGAGTTCGAGACGGCGAACGGGTACAACGACATGTCGTACAACTGGCTCGTCGACCCGCTCGGTGTTATTTACGAAGGCCGATGGGCGCGCGACTACCCGCCGGGCACACCTCCCGACGGCGAGAGCGGCGGCGCGAAACAGGTACAGGGCGGCCACACCAAGGAACACAACCGCCGCACCATCGGCATCGCGCTCCTCGGCGACTTCACGGATGTCGCGCCGACCCCGGCGGCGTCGACCGCGTTGCGCATCCTCCTCGTGTGGAAGTGCGCCCGGTGGCACATCGACGCGGCCGGCACCGGCAAGTACAAACTGGACCAAGGAGGAACCGAAGTGCTGCCGAATGTTTTCGGCCACAAACGTGTGCGCGAGACAGAGTGCCCCGGAGCCAACCTCGAACTCCTCATCCCCGGACTATGCGAACAAGTCTCGTTGCAGCTCTCGTCCTGACATTGGTCGCGACACTCACGGCGTGCGCGGGCGACGATGCCGCGCCGCGTGCGTCCGCGCCGGAAGCGACGGAAGGGACCACGACGTCCGGGGCGGTCGCGCCCGTCGCACCGGCGGTCGACCTGTGCGCGTACTCGGGTCTCGGCACGTGGGTCGACGTGTACGACCACGTCCCCGCGTTTGCCGAGCGGGGTCGGGTTTCACCCGTGAGCGCCGACGATGTCGATGCCATGGCTGCCTACGGCGTGCATACGCTCTATCTCCAGGTGGCGAAGGACGATCCGCGTTCGCCCGGGGTCATCACCGACGAAGCCCAGGCGGGCGAGTTCCTGCGCCGCGCCCACGCGGCCGGCATTGCGGTGGTCGCGTGGTACCTCCCGACGCATCGCGACCACGAACTCGACGTTGCGCGCACCCTTGCACTGGTGGAGTTCGAGAGCGAGGGGCAACGGTTCGACGGAGTCGCGCTCGACATTGAGGGAACCGACGCCGTCACCGACATCGACGAGCGCAATCGTCTGCTCCTCGACCTCGTCACGCGCGTCGACGCCGCGGCGAGCACAATGCCGGTCGGCGCGATCGTGTACCCGCCGATCGCGTTCGACGTGCTGAACCCGACCCTGTGGCCCGACTTCCCGTGGGCCGAACTCGCGCCGCACGTCGACGTGTGGCTCCCCATGGCGTACTGGACGTTCCGCGACGACGACTCCGAGTATCGCGACGCGTACGTCTACAGCCGCGAAAATGTCGAACGGCTGCGCGACCACATCGACGATCCCGACGCCCCGGTACACATCATCGGTGGTATCGGCGACGAGACGACCGACGCTGATCTGGAAGGGTTCCGCCGCGCCGCCGCCGAAACCGATGCGATCGGTTTCTCCGTCTACGACTTCGACACGCTCGCGCCCGCCGCGTGGACACTTCTCGCCGAGCCGCCGGTAGCGTGCGAACCGTGCTGTTCCGCGGACGCTGGCTGATCGGGCACGCGCTCGTCATCGTCACGAGCGTCTCGTTCGTGCTGCTCGCCGCGTGGCAATTCGGACGGCACAACGAGAAGCAAGACGCCGAACGCGACGCGCGCGAGGCGTACGCGGCTCCCGCGCCGATGCTCGACGAGATCGGCGACGATCCGCCACCGGGTACACGCGTCGAAGTCACCGGCACCTACGACGCTGATGCCGAGGTGCTGTTACGGAACCGCGTGCGCGACGGCGAGGGTGGGTTCGACGTCATCACCCCGCTCGTCACCGCCGGCGGCGCCGGCGTGCTCGTCGACCGGGGCTGGGTGTCGCGCACCGACGTCGGTCGCGACCTGCCCGACCTCACCGCACCTGAGGGCGCAGTCATCGTGCGCGGGACGGTGCATGAGTCCCGCCCGTTGCAGCCCGACGACACCGTCGACGAGCGGGGCGGGCTCATGACCTACCCGCGCGTCGATATCGAACGAATTGCCGACGGTCTCGACGACGACCTCGACGACGTGTGGATCACCGCGCAGTACCAGGATCCCGCGCCCGCAGCGGGCGACCCCGCGTTGGCGGACCCGCCGGAGTCCGACAACGTGAACCATCTCTCCTACGCGTTGCAGTGGTTCGCCCTCGCGCTGATCCCGCTCATCGGGTGGCCGCTCGTCCTGGCCCGCCGCCACCGCCGCACCACCCCAGCCGAGTGAGCTGGGATTACTCGATAGGGACGACGGGGCGGGCGTCGGCGTCGAGTTGGTGGAGGTACTCGGCGATGCCGTGGCCGGTCTGGCCTTCGTAGGTCCAGCGGGCGAGGCCCTCGTTGACGATCGTCGTGTTGGGCTTCACGCCCGCGGGTCCCGGTGCGACGCGCAGCACGTCGGCCTGCAGTTCGTGCACGCGGCCGAGCTTGTCGGTGGCGCGCACGTAGCTGACACGGTGCGTCACGCCGTCGTCGGCGACTTCGGTCTTGACGTCCCAGTCCGTGATGCTCGAGTGCTCGCCGTCCTTCCACACCCAGCCGCGATGCAGGTCGCCCACTTCGGTGCCGATGCGGATACCGCCGAAGTGGACGTCGTCGCCGATGTTGATCGAAAACCAGCGCCACATCTTGGGTCCGCCCCAGCGGCGCGGTCCCCACGACTTGTCGCGGTTGCCGCGCGCGTCGACCAGGGTGTGGCGGACGCCGTCGGCCTCGATGTAACCCGTCCAGGTGCCGGCCTGTTCGAGATGGCCCTTGCCGACAGTCGTCGCGGTCGACGCGCCCGCACCCTTGTTCTCGCGGCCCTGCCCGTCGACACCGATCGCGGGGGTGAGCGCGTCGAACGTCACGTCGATCGCGATGTGGGTCCCGCGGAGTGCGTCGAGGCCGCCGTCGAGATCGCGCACGATCGCGTCGGAGTCGGCCGTGATGCGCCACTGCTGCAGCGGCTCGATGCGCTCGTAGGTGACGCCGGCCACCGTGAGGCCCGAGTCGATCATCTCCTTCTGCTCGCGCACGCCCCCGGCCTGGGCGAGATCCTGGCCCGGGAGCCAGACGTGCATCCCGACGTCGATCGTGCCCTCGTTGGGACGCACCCCGATGCGGGTGTAGAAGCCGGCGTCGACCACGGGGCAGTAGCTGTTGAAGTAGTAGCTCTCCGACCAGGCCGTGTCACCTTCGACCGGGTGGGCGAAATCGTGTTGCGCGTCGAGAATCGGCATGCCGGGCACGCTAACCCGGTGCGGTCCCCCGTATCATCCCGCCCATGTCGCCGTTACACGTAGCCGAGCGGGCCCTCCTCGAAGAACGCCGCCACCTCACCCGCGAGGAAGCCCTGGCCGTGGCCGCACTCCCGCTCGACGACCTGCCGTCGGTCATCGCGCTCGCCCACCAGGTGCGCCTGGCGTGGTGCGGCCCCGAGGTCGAACTCGAGAGCCTGATCAACGCGAAGTCGGGCGCATGCCCCGAAGACTGCGCGTTCTGCTCACAGTCCGTCCGGTTCGACACCGGCGTCGACGTCTACGCGTTCCTCGACATCGACGAGGTCGTCGCCGCCGCGCACGCCACCAAGGCCGCGGGCGCGACCCAGTTCTGCATCGTCGTCGCGGTGCGCGGCCCCGAGGAACGGTTGTTGCGCCGGGTTATCGACGCAGTCGACGCCGTGCAACGCGAAACTGGCCTCGAAGTCGCGGTGTCGCTCGGTCTGCTCAAGCAGGAGCAAGCCGACCGGCTCGCCGCCGCCGGTGTGCGCCGCTACAACCACAACCTCGAAGCGTGCCGAGAACTGTTCCCGACCATCTGCACGACGCACTCGTACGACGACCGGGTCGCGACCGCGACGATGGCACGCGATGCGGGCATGGAACTCTGCTGCGGAGGCATCCTCGGCATGGGCGAGACACTCGAACAGCGCGTCGACTTCGCGTTCGAGCTGCGCGAGCTCGACCCGTGCGAAGTGCCCATCAACTTGCTCGACCCCCGCCCCGGTACGCCGATGGGCGACTACGAGACACTCAGCCCGCGCGAAGCGTTGCAGGCCATCGCGCTGTTCCGCTTGATCCTCCCCGGCGCGTGGCTGCGGCTCGCGGGCGGACGCGAACGCGTGCTCGGCGAGCTCCAGGCGATGGGCCTGCTCGCGGGTGCGAACGCGCTGATCGTCGGCAACTACCTCACGACGATCGGGCGCGAACCCGAAGCCGACCACGCACTCCTCGAAGCGTTGGGCATGCCCATAGCCGTTGGTCCCGGTGAAGGCCGCTTCATCGTCGACGCCACCGGCGCCCACCCGATGCCGGCCCGGAAGTCGATCCCGCTCACCGTCCAGCAGTAATCAGCGAGGCGCCGGCGGAGCCGGACCGACCACCCGAAGCCGCACGGGCGAGAGAAGGCGGAGCGCCTAAGCCGAGCCAAGAGAAGTAGTCAGGTGGCTCGTCTCGTTGTACGAGGCGATGAACGCGGGGCCGTCGCTCCCTCGCCGGTCGATGCGCGTGATCGACGCGATGTCGAGGTGCATGCGGAACGACGCCCGCTCGTCGACACCGAGTGCCAGGCACACGGCGCCTTTGATGGGCGAGACGTGACTCACGGCGACGACGAGTTCGGGGCCGAGTTGTTCATCGCAGAACGACGCGACCCGCGCGGTCACGTCGACCAATGACTCGCCGCCCGGCGGCGCGAACTTCGGATCGGCCCGCCACGCATCCCATTCGGCAGCGGCGATCTCGGAGAACGCGCGCTGATCCCACTCGCCGTAGTCGAGTTCGACCAGGCGGTCGTCGATCTCAATGTCGAGCCCGAGCCCGTCGGCAATGACGCGCGCCGTGTCGGCGGCGCGCCGCAACGGGCTCGTCACGACCCGCGCGACCGGCGCACCGCGCAGGCTCTGTGCGAGCCGGCCGGCTTGTGTGAGGCCGAGGTCGGTGAGTTCGCGGTCGACTCGGCCTTGGAGCTGACCGGCGGCGTTGACCGCGGTCTGACCGTGGCGAACGAACACGATCACGCCGAGACCAGCTTGCCTGATTTCGTGAACGATCGGCGTCGTTGCGGATCGCGCAGACCGAACCGCCGCCACACCCACACCATGGCCACGGCGCCGAGCGCTTCCAGCGCGACAACGACGGGCCAGACCGGGAGCAGCGGCGCGTCGGGACGCTCGGCCCCGAACGCCGGCCACCAGAACACCTCTTGGTGCAACCACGCCCCGCCCAATACCAGGCCGCAGAACCACCCGATCGCGAAGCTCAGTGCGCGCCGGCGCCGCAACCGGCGCCCGCGCCCCGCGAACGCGAGCATCGAAACGACGAGCACGCAGACCGCGGCGAGCAGCGTGTGGCCGTACGACTGGGCACCGAACGGCGCGTCGACGATGAGCGGCGCCAGCGCACCGATCGCGACGAGCCGGAAGTCGAGCCCGCCGCTCTGGAACACGTTCCACACGCCGAAGATCGACCCGAACGCGCGCCAGAGGATCATGCCGAGTCCAGTGCCTCGTTCACCAGCGCGTCGGCCTCGGTGTTCTCGGCGCGCGGCACGTGCGCGAGGTCGACCTCCTGGTACCCGCGCAGGAGTTCGCGAGCCTGGTCGTAAAGCGGTCGCAGATGGGCTTGGCGCACGCGATACTCGCCGAGGAGCTGCTTGATCATCAGCAGCGAGTCGGCCCGCACGCGCACGGTCCGCGCGCGAAACGGTGCGGCGGCGCGGAGCCCGCCGATGAGCGCCTCGTACTCGGCGACGTTGTTGGTCGTGATGCCGATGCACTCGCTGACCGTCGCCAGCACCTTGGGGGGGTCGACCGACGGGTCCAACACGACCGCACCGATCGCCGACGGCCCCGGGTTCCCACGCGACCCGCCGTCGCTGAACACCACGACGGTGTCGACCCGATCAGGTTCGGTCGCGTCGGCTTCGAACGGCAGGTTCGGCTGGTTCACGGGACGAGGATCGCGCCGCAGTTATCGCAGTACGCGACTTCGGCTCCCGCCATCTTGCGAATCTGCTCGGCCTCGGTCGACGGGATCGACAGGTGGCACGCCTGGCACGTCACTCCCACGAGACGGGCTGCACCCGCACCGCGGTTCTTGGCCCGGCGGCGTTCGTAGTCGGCAAGCAGCGGGGCGGCGATCCCGGCGGCGAGGTCGCCGCGCGCGGAGGTTTCGGCGGCCGCTTCGGCGTCGATCTCGGTCTCGGCGGCGGCGATTGCGGCCGCGAGGCGATCGATCGCAGTGGCAACGTCTGCGACCCCCGCGTCAAGACCTGCGAGTTGCGTGTCGAGGGTCTCGCGCGCTTCCATCACTTCGAGTTCGCGGTCTTCGATGTCGGAGCGGTGCTTCTTGAGCATCTCGACGTCGGCCTGCAGCGCCTGCAACTCGCGCGGCGACGTCACCGAGCCGCTGTACAGGGTCTTTTCGACATCGGCGGCCTTGGCACCAACCGTGCGCGACTCGTCGTCGAGGCGCTTTTCGTCGGCCAAGACCTCGTCGCGCTCTTTGCGCACCGTCGCGGCACCGCGTTCGAGCGTCACCCGCTCGCGCAGTTGCGTGTCGAGTTCGGCCCGTTCGGGCAATGCCTCGCGGCGGTGCCGCAGCCGGTCGAGCGCGACATCGTGCTCCTGGACGAGGAGCAGTGCTTCGAGTTCCTCAGCAGTCATGGGGTGGTCTGCGGAGGCTGGGTGACGGGAGCGGTCGGCGCCGGAGTCGCCGGAGTCGACGGTGGCGACGTCGTCGGAGGCGGCGCCGACGTGACGGGAGGCGGCGGCACGACCGTCGTCACATCGGGCGGGACGGTCGTTTCACCGGGCGGGACCTCACTTGTCGTCGGCGGCACCGTGTCGTCGGAGATGAAGTCGCGGGTGAACTCGCGCCCGTGCTCGGTGACACGCTGGCCTGTCGGCCACAACTTCTCGTCCGGCGCGGTGAACTCGACGACCGGGAGGTCCCGATGGAGCGGGGTCATGATGGCGTTCCAGATGAGCGCGGGTTGGCGGCCACCCTGCACGTTGTTGATCCCGAACTCGTTCATCGACCGGCTGGCGTGCGGGTAGCCCATCCACACCGCGACGGTGTACTGAGCCGTGTAGCCCACGAACCAGGCGTCACTGTTGTCGTCGGTGGTACCGGTCTTGCCCGCCTGCGGCCGGCCGATGTCGGCCCGGGTACCGGTACCGCTCTTGACGACCTCGGAGAGCATCGACGTGAGCGTACGCGCGTCCTGCGGTTGGAGGACGCGGTCACCTTCCTGGTCGGCTTCGTAGATCACGTCGCCGTCGGGACCCTCGATCTTCGTGACGAAGATCGGCGGTAGGTGCACGCCTTCGTTCGCAAACGTCGCGAACGCCTCGGCCATGTCGAGCATGTTGGTGTCGGAGGTTCCGAGGGTCATGGCCGGTACCGCGTCGAGCTTCGAGGTGTCGATGCCGAGCTTGCCCGCCATCTCCTTGACCCGCTCGGCGCCGTCGTCGCCGAAGTGACCCGGTCCGAGCGACGTGATGGTGCGGATGAACGCGCAGTTGTTCGACTTCGCGATGGCATTCGTGAGCGTGAGTGTTCCCCCACTGCAGTTCGCGGTGTAGTCCTCACCCGGGCGTTCGATCGTGACGGTGTTCCCGCCGACCCTGTCCCTCGGTGAATATCCGGCGTCGAGCGCGGTCGCGAGGGTGATCGCCTTGAACGACGAGCCCGTCTGGCGGCCCGTCGTCGTAATCGGGTTGTACTCCAGTTCGGAGAAGTCGAATCCGGGATACATCGCCCGGACCGAGAGATCCTTGTTGTCGATGACGACGACGGATGCGACGACCTCACCGTCGGGCAGGATTTCCTTCACCGACGAGAGCGCGATGAAGTCGATGAGTTGGTCGTACGTCGTGTGGATATTGAGGCCGCCGCGGAACACCGCGTTGTACCGCGCCGCCTGGGTTGCGCCCAGATATTCGGCTACGTCGCCTTCGACATTGGGGTCGTCGTTCAGCAGGACCTCGATCACCTCGGTCGTGAAGAAGTCGCGCTTCTTGTCGGGGTTCCGCGCCTGCGTCGGCAGGGGTTCGAGGTTCGCGAAGTCGGCCTCTACTTGGGTGATGACGTTCGTCTCAACCATCGCATCGAGCACGAGCGCCCGCCGGCGCGCGGCCCGGTCGGGATGCGTCACCGGATTCAGGTTCTCGGGCGCCTGGATGAGAGCCGCGAGCAACGCTGCCTCGCCAAGTGTGAGGTCTTTGGGGTCCTTGTCCCAGTAACGCGTTGCCGCCGACTGCACGCCGTATGCGCCGTTGCCGAGATAGATCACGTTCAGGTAGCGCTCGAGGATCTCGTCCTTGGTGATCGCGTCTTCGAGCCGGATCGCGACCGCGGCTTCCTGCACCTTCGTCTGCAGGTCGCGGTCCTGCTTCGGGTCGGTCATGGTGACCTTCACGAGCTGCTGCGTGATCGTCGACCCGCCCTGTTGCACCTCGCCGGCGTCGAGGTTCTGGAACAGGGCTCGCGCGACACCGTTCCAGTCGACACCCTCGTGCTCGTAGAA
>Ga0163153_10005596_pt1 | contig 14716 bp, 15 predicted proteins | sample OliLakLV19MP6IB1_FD_148629 | JGI IMG/M metagenome (GOLD analysis project Ga0163153, IMG submission 148629) | Freshwater microbial mat bacterial communities from Lake Vanda, McMurdo Dry Valleys, Antarctica - Oligotrophic Lake LV.19.MP6.IB-1 | ecosystem: Environmental > Aquatic > Freshwater >... | reverse complement strand
CAGTGGGGCCGCGGCCCCGGCGTCGACAACGCCGCCAAGTGGGACCCCGCCGCCCTGGCCCCCGTCGTCACCGCCCTACTGAAGGATGCGTCGATAGCCCACACGTGATGTGGGCTATCGACGCATCCTTTCGTTGCGGTCTAGCTGGCCATGTGTTTCGACAGCACGGTGAGCGGGGCTTGCTCGCGGACCGCACCCAAACGCTTGCGTGCCTCCGCGGCGGCAACCGGGTCGGCGGCGGGGAGCGAGAAGCCGGTGTACATGACGCGGCGTTCGCGTTCGGTGGGCGCCTGCGCCATGTGCTGCGTGCAGCTCAGGTGCACGCTGATGTCGCCGGTTTCGGTCGGCAGGGGCAGGTCCGGGAGTTCGAGACGCGGCTGCAGCATGCCGGCCCACACGAGTGCGCGGTGCGTACCCGGGATCACGTGCAACTGACCCGACACGTCGTCGGCGCCGGTCACCGAGATGCCGACCGTGACGCCGCAGCAGTCGTAGGAGTGCCGGCCGAGTGAGCAGTCCTTGTGCCACGGGATGTCGGAGATGCCTTCGACGATGCCGATCGGTTTGAACAACGCCTCGATGCGGTTGGTCGTGCGCTTCACGCCGAACTGGTGCCCGAGCCCGGGAATGTCGCCGATGTCGAGGTAGCGGCGGTCGGCGAGGATGTCCATCGTCGTGGGCGAGTGCTGGTCGAAGCCCTGCATGCGCACAACACGGTTGGCGCCGTCGGCGGTCTTCGCCCACCACGACCGCTTGTCGTCGGGCGTGTACGTGGGCGCGGCGGCGTCCATGTCGGCCGACACCTGCGCCATCTCGTCCTCGGTGAACAGACCCCGGATGTGCAGGTACCCGACCTCTTCGAGGAAGTGGCGCATCTCGTCGCGGTCGTCGTCGGGCCGGAACGAGTGGCGCGGGTCGAGCGGGTCGCCGTCGCGGTCGCGGAACGTCACCGAACCCGGCGTGTAGATCAAGCGCGCGTCGAGCGCGGCGCGGAACACGAGCCACCAGTTGTTGAGATGGCCGACGTGCCCGTTCGTCTGCTCGAGCGCACCGTTAGTCCACAGACCCATGAAGGTCGACTGGTCGTCGACGATGTCGTGCAACTGCTCCGCGCTCATCCTCACGTACGCGGCGCCGTCGATCGTGCCCGGGTTCACGGTGACCTGCTCGTCGTCCCACGCAAGGGTCCACGGTTCGCCGTCGATCTCGATCGTCAGCGGCCGGGGCTTCAAGAAGCGCAACCCGGGCGCGATGTTGTCGTACTGGTCGGCGACCGCGTCGGGGAGTGTCGTGTCGAAGAACTCTCCGGGCCGCACCGGTTCGCGGGGTCCGTCGGTGCGGATGCGAAGGTCGACTGACATTGGCGTGTCCTCTCGGCAGTTACCTGGGGCAATTGGAGCACATCCGTCCAGGGTCGTGGCTCCTCTTCGTCAACGGGTCCGTCGGCCACGCGTTCTTCGCCCAAGCCGCCGGAGCCATTCCCGACATCCTGGACTACCTCTCGATCTGAGTCGGCCGCCAAACCTTGGGTTGGGGGCGTACGGTCACGGCTATGGCTCCACGCGCGACCGACTTCTTCGACTCGTTACGACGCCGGCGGTGTTGCCCGCCGCCGCCCGAGGTCACCGGTATCACCGCCCAACCGGGCGGCGGGAGCGGCGAGATCTCGGTGACATGGGATCCGCTGCCCGCAGGTGCGGGCGCGGTGATGTACCGCGTGTACCAACGCAAGGGCGTGGGCACGTGGTGGCTGGTCGCCGTCGTCACCGACGACGCGCTGGGCGCGCTCGCGCCGGGTCGCCTCGGCATTGTCGACGCGGCCGACTTCTGGCCGTGGCCGTCGGGCTGGATCCCGCAGGGCGCGCGCTGTTACAGCGTCACCGCGGTGTCGAACCACGGCCTCGAAGGGCCGCTGTCGGCCGAGGTGTGCGGCAACCCGCCCTGATTGCAATGACGTAGCCGCATGAACAACGCCACGAACGAGAACGTACGCCGCGTTGGCATCCTTGCTCCGATGAAGCCGGAGCTTCTGCCGATCGTGAAGGTGATGAAGCTGGAACGCGGCAAGCTCGGCGCGATTCCGGTCTCGGTCGGCCGGGTCGGCAACGTCGACGTCATCGCCCTGATGACCGGTATCGGGATGGAACCTGCGACCAAGGTCACCGGGCAACTCCTCGACTCGACCGAGATCGACCACGTGATCGTCGTCGGCATCAGCGACCTCGCCGGTGACTCCGCCATCGACCCCGAGATCATGAAACTCTCGGGGCCCGACGGCAGCGGCAGCATCGTCGCAGTCGCGCGCTATCTCGTCCAGAAGCCGTCGCGCATCAAAGGGCTGCTGCGGCTCACCAACGGAATGCGCGCCGCGACCACCCTGGCGGCCAACGCGGCGAAGCGCGCCTGCGAGTCGGTGAAACCGGCTTAGCCCCGCGCCGCCGGTTGCGGCTTCGGTGTGTGCGGCGCCTTGGTCTTCGCCTTCTCCATCCGCTCACCGATCTCGGCGAGGTCCGTCCGGCTGAGTGCGTCGCGCACCTTCGGGAACCAGTCCTCTTCCTCTTCCTCCACGTGGTGGCGGACCAGTTCGGCGAGCACCTTTACCTTGGGCTCGAACCGTTCCTCGCCCGGTGACATGTCGGCGATCTCGGCCATGAGCCACTTGACGACGTGGTGTTCTTCGTAGCCTTCGAGGACCAGGTCCTCGGTCGTCGGGACCCGTTCGCGGGCCTCGGGGTAGAAGACTTCTTCTTCGATGTACGCGTGCACCGAGAGTTCTTCGACGATCTTGTCGGCGATCGACTTCTTGGTGCGGCCGTTGTCGGCGCGGTCGAACTCGCGGAACAGCCGCTTCACCGTCTTGTGGTCGTCTTTGAGCATCGTGATGGCATCCATGCCGCTGCATTACCCATGGATTCGATGGTTAAACGGTGTCGATGCACGCGGTCGCGTGGTACGTGTAGTGCTGCTCGGCGCGGAGGCCGGTACCCCCGTCCCCGCCACCTCCGCTGCCTGATTCCGCGCTACGTTCACGGCGAACCCCGCTTCGGTCCTTTCGCGAACCGAACTACGCCGCACCGATCGTGGGTCGAAGCGGATAGTCGTCGTCGTAGTACGCGGGGTTCGGGTCGCCGATGCTCCGGGCGAACATCATCACGGGCCCGGCCTCGACCGGAAAGCGTGCGATTGTCATGCCCGAACGCCACCTGGGTGCGGGGTGGCTTGACACCTTGCATACTGGCGCGCTTCCATCCTCTTACCGCCCGCGCAGTGGGCGAGACCGGGGGTCTGTCATGGGGCGCAACTTCGTTCGCATCGCGAGCGTGCTGATCGTTTCCGCGGTGCTCGGTGCCGCGTGCGGCGGCGGTGACGACGACGATGACGCGACCGACCCCGATACGACCGAGGCGACGACCGACGACACCGGCGACACGGCCGGAGAATCGACCGGCGAGATCCCCGAGCTCGAAGTCGACCGTACCGGTCGCTTCGCCGGGCTCGAGTCGTACTGCGAACCCGCGACCGAAGAACCGGCGGAAGTGCCGGAGGCGACCGACGACGGCATCACCGCAGACGCGGTCTCGATCACGCACATCCGCGTGACGCTCGAAGACCTCGAAGGTCTCGGGTTCGCGATCCCGATCGGCGACCCGGCCGACCAGGCCGAGAAGTTCGTCGGCATCATCAACGAACGCTGCGGCGGCATCAACGGCCGCTTGCTCGAACTGACCACGGTCGAAGCGCCGCCGATCGCGCCGTCGGGTCAAGACCCGAATGCGATCGCGCAGGCCGCGTGCATCGAAGCAACCGAAGACAATCTCGCAGTGTTCGCGTGGTCGGGTTCCGGTTGGGGCGGCAACGGCGGCGCGGGCTGCGTCACGGGCAACCACGAAACCGTCTACATCACGACCTACAACATCACCGACGAGGAAATCGCCAACTCCGACGGCCGGTTGTTCTCCACATCACTCGCACCGGTCGACGGACTCCGGTACGCGGCGCAGGTGCTCAACAGCGAAGGCGCCTTCGAAGGCAAGACGATCGGCATCGTCCACACCGACTCGGCGGGTGAGTCCGAGATCGTGCAACAGGGTTTGGTCGACACGCTCGACGAACTCGGCGTTCCCGTGCAGCGCGTCGACGAGATCGGTTGCGCCGGTGGCAGCAACTGCACGAGCGGCGTCATCGAGTCGGTACAGGGAATGATCGCCGACGGCGTCGACGTGATTTTCCCGCTCATGAACGTCATCAGCATGCCCGGCTACATCAGCGAGATGGTGACCCAGGGTGTGCAGCCGGGCGACGTCCAGTTCTACAACACCGGGTTCAACGCCCAGTCGGGCGACCTGGTGTCGAGCAAGGTCATCGCGTTTGGCGGTGAAGAGGCCGGCGCGTTGTACGACGGCACGATCATCATTGCTTCGGGCGCGACAGGCACGTTCCGTCTGCCCGATTTCGAGCCGAGCCCGTACTCCGAGATGTGCAACCGCGAGTACCAGGAAGCCGGCGGTGACACCTACACCGCCGACGACCCGGAGACGAACTCCGCGTACGGCGCGACGGTCGGCTCGTGCACGTTCGTGCGGCTCATCGCCCGGGCGGTCGACGCGGCCGGACCGAACCCGACTCGCGCCGACCTGGCTGCCGCGCTCGCCGGCATCGGCGCGTTCGACCAGGGCGGCGAAATCCCGGGCAGCTTCGGGCCCGACAAGTTCACCGCACCGAACCAGCTCAACAAGATGACGTTCCACTACCCGTGCGACGAAGACCTGATCCCGTTCGACGGCATGTGCATCATCTCCGAAGGAGACGCGTTCCCGTTCCCGACCTCGTGAACCGGCACACCTACCCATGACGCTCGACACGGACCAGGGCGGGCAGGATCCCGCGGCGCTCGCGTCTGCGGTGTTGGCTGAAGAGGCGAAGCGGCAGGAGGAACAGGCCGAGCGTTCGGCCGAAGTGATCCTGCCCGACGACCTACTTCCGGGCGTCGGTGCCGAAGCGATGCCGTTGCGCGAGACGCTGCGCCAGGGTGGCCGGTCGATGGTGATCGTGCTCGCGCTGATCACGATCGCCGAACAACTCGAACGGTCGGCCGGGGGCGTGCTCGCGCCCGACATTCAGGACACGCTGAACATCAGCGACACGACGCTGTCCGGCATCGTGCTCGTCAGCGGCGTGGCGCTCGTGCTCGGTGCCATCCCGCTGGCCTGGCTCGCCGACCGCATGTCGCGCGTCAAGATCGTGTGGATCGCGACCCTGGCCTGGGGTCTGACGACGCTCCTGCACGGGCTGGTCATCAACCCGTTCCAGCTGTTCTGGGTGCGGGGCGGGATCGGGTTCGGCCAGGCGTACTCGGTGCCGGTGTTCGCGTCGTTGCTGACCGATACGTATCCCATTCAAGGCCGCGCCCGCATCTATTCGATGTACTGGCTCGCGCAACCGATCGGTTTGCTGCTCGGCCCGTTCGTCGCCGGATCCATCGCGGAGGCGGCCGGCGGCACCGAAGGCTGGCGCTGGACCTTCGTCATCCTGGCGATCCCGCCGACGTTGCTGACACTGGTCGCGTTCGCGTTCCTCCGTGAGCCACCGCGGGGGCGCTACGAGCAGGAACTCGTCCTCGGCGAAATGCTCAAGCCGACCGACGTGCGCAAAGAACTGCCGGTCTCGATGTCGAACGCGTACCAACGGATGAAGAAGATCAAGACCTTCTACTTCATTTGCACCGGCATCGGCGTGCTCGGTTTCGCGCTCATCACGGTGCCCATCCAGCTCAGCCTGCTCTTCGACGACGTGTACGGGTACGGCGCGTACACGCGCGGCTGGATGTTCTCCTTGACTGCGCTCGCGTCACTCATCGCCATCCCGATCGCGGGTGTCACCTACGACCGGCTGTTCCGCAAGAACCCCGTCCTCGTCGTGAAACTCGCAGGCAGCTTCATCATTGCCTACGGCGTGCTCATGCTGATCGCGGTGCGCATGACGGAGCCGGCGTTGTTGCTGCTGTTCGTCGCGCTGGCGAGCGCGTGCACGAGTTCGGCGTTCGTCAGCGTCGGGCCCATCGTCGGCGCGGTCGCGCCCTACCGGATGCGCACGCAGGCGTTCGCCCTCATTCCCGTCTTCTTGTTCCTCATGGGCGGCTTCTTCGGCGGGCTCCTCGTCGGCGCGCTCTCCGACTCGCACGGCGAGCGCACCGCGCTCACCATCGTCGCACCCATCGCGGGAACGCTCGGCGGCCTGCTGTTCATGTACGGGTCGCGCTATCTCAAGCGCGACATCTCGCTCGCCGTCGACGAGTTGCTCGAGGAACAGTCGGAGATCAAGCGCATGAGCGCCAACCCCGACGACATCCCCGTGCTCCAGATCCACAACCTCGACTACAGCTACGGGCCGGTCCAGGTGCTGTTCGACGTGTCACTCGAAGTGCGCCGCGGCGAGGTCGTCGCCCTGCTCGGCACGAACGGCGCGGGCAAGTCGACGTTGCTCCGAGCGGTCAGCGGGCTCGGCATCCCGGATCGGGGTGTCGTGCGCCTGCACGGCCAGACGCTCACGTACGTCGACGCCGAAGTGCGGTTCCGCGCCGGCATCGTGCAACTCCGGGGTGGCGCCGGAACCTTCGGCGAACTCACGGTCGGCGAGAACCTGCACTGCTCGCTCCTCTCGAGCAAGATCTCGCGCGCCGAACGCCAGGACCGCATCGCGCAGGTGCTCGAGACGTTCCCCGCGCTCGCCGACCGGCGGGGGTTGACGGCGAGCGATCTCTCGGGCGGGCAGCAACAGATGCTCGCCCTCGCCATGGCGCTCGTGCACAAGCCCGAGATCCTGCTCATCGACGAACTGTCGCTCGGTCTCGCCCCGTTGGTCGTCGAGGAGCTGCTGGCAGTCGTGCAGGCGTTGAAGGAGCGCGGCCAGACGATGATCGTCGTCGAGCAGTCGCTCAACGTTGCGCTCGCGTTCTCCGACCGGGCCATCTTCATGGAGAAGGGCAAGGTGCGCTTCGAAGGAACGGCTCGCGACCTGGCCGAACGCGACGACCTCGCGCGCGCGGTGTTCCTCGGCGGCGAGGGCGGCTGAGCCCATGCCCGAGTTCGAGCTGACGCAGTACTCGCTCTACCTGGGCGTCATCATCGGGCTCACGTACGCGCTGTTTGCCGCAGGGTTCGTCCTCATCTACCGCTCTACGGGTGTCCTCAACTTCGCGCAGGGCGAGATCGGCTTGTTCGGACTCGGACTGTTCGTCCTCTTCCACATGCAGTACGGCGTGCCGTACTGGCTTGCGCTGATCGCCGCGGTTGCCCTCGCCGCGCTCATCGGCATGATCATCGAGCTGACTGTGGTGCGGCGCCTCTTCAACAGTCCGCGTCTCGTCCTACTCATCGCGACGGTCGGGGTCGGCCAGCTGCTGCTGTTCTTCCGCATCACCCTTCCGAACCTGTCGAAGGGCGGGCGGTTCCCCTTCCCGTTCACGAATACGTGGCAGCTCACCGACTCCATCCGCATGCTCCCACGCGACGTGCTGGTGCTGATGGTGGTACCGGTCATGATCCTGGCGCTGGCCGTGTTCATGACGAAGACGCCGTTCGGGCTCGCGGTGCGGGCCTCGGCGTCGAACTCCGATACCGCCCGCGTCTACGGCATCAGCGTGAAGCGCACGTCGACGATCGTGTGGACCATCGCGGCCGGGTTCGCCGCGATCTCCGCGATCCTCTACGCGCCGCTCAACAATGTGAGCCCGGGCAACGTCGTCGCCGGCGGCATCGAAGCGATGGGGCCGAACCTGTTGTTGCGGGCGCTCGTCGTCGCCCTGATCGCCCGCATGCGCTCGTTACCGATGACGATCTTCGGCGGCATCGCAGTCGGCGTGTTCGAGCAGGCAGTCGTCACCGCCGGTCCCGACGACCGCGACATCGTCAACCTGTACCTGTTCATCGCCGCGCTGGTTTTGGTGTGGTTCGCCGGTCGCGGGCGCCGCGAGGAAACGGGTTGGACGCTCTCCGCGCAGATCAAGCCGATCCCGGAACGCCTGCGTTCTCTCTGGTACGTCCGCTACCTGTCCGTGGCCGGGTTCGCGGTGCTGTTCGCCGGGCTCGCGATCCTTCCGGTGTTCCTGGAGAAGAACAGCCAGCTCAACACGTGGACCGACATCCTCGTTTTCGCGCTCGTCGCCCTGTCGATCACGCCGCTCGCGGGCTGGGCCGGGCAGCTTTCGCTCGGTCAATTCGGATTCGTCGGGCTGGGCGCGTTGACGATGGTCTTGGTTCGGGCCGGCCTCGACATTCCGGTTCCGTTCGACCTCTGGAGCATGAGCTTCACCCTCGCGTGGTTCCCGGCGGTCGTCGTCTCGACTGCGGTCGGGGTACTCGCCGCGATCCTGATGGGCGTGCCGGCGTTGCGGGCGCGGGGCTTGTATCTCACCGTGATCACGCTCGCGTTCGCGGTCATGTGCTCGACCTGGTTGTTCGAGCTGAAGACGTGGACCGGTGGCACCGGGACCACCCTGCCGAACACGGCGAAGCCCGTCATCGACTGGCCGTTCCTCCCCGAGATCGATTTCACCAACCGCCGCACGATGTATTACCTCGTGTTCGTCGTGCTCGCGTTGGTGACGCTCGTCGTCGCCCGCATGCGGCGGACCGGCGTCGGCCGCTCGATGATCGCGGTGCGCGACAACGAAGACATGGCCGCGGCGTCGACGGTGTCGCCCGCGCGCGTCAAGGTCATGTCGTTCGCAGTGTCGGGAGGGATCGCGGCACTGGCCGGATGCATGCTCATCACCGTTCGCGACGGCGTGCAGGCCGGGTTCGTGTTCACGCCCGAACAGTCGCTCATCGTCGTCGCGACCGCGGTGATCGGCGGGCTCGGCTCGATCGCCGGGCCGATACTTGGCGCGCTGTTTGTGCGCGGTCTCCCCGCGCTCTTCAGCGATACGGAGCAGGTCCGCCTGTTCACGAGCAGCATCGGTCTGCTGATCCTGTTGATGTACTTCCCGGGCGGGCTGATGCAGATCGTGTACAAGCTGCGCGACCTGTTCCTCGATTGGGCCGACCGCCGACTCGGCGACCGCGCGGTTGCGGAGTCGGTGCCTGCGGTTGCCAAGAGGGTGCCGGTTCGTGCACGCGAAGTGGTCATCGCCGAAGACCAACCGTGGCTGGTCGTGCGCGAGGTCAGCGTTCGCTTCGGTGGCAACCAGGCTGTCGACCACGTGAACCTCGACGTGCACGCGGGCGAACTCGTCGGGCTCATCGGAACGAACGGCGCGGGCAAGTCGACGCTGATGAATGCCATCGGCGGGTTCGTCCCGATGCAAGGTTCGGTACACGTCCTCGGCCGCGACGTCAGCCACATGCCCGCGTACCGGCGCCACCGGGTCGGGCTCGGGCGCGGGTTCCAGGCCGCGCGCCTCTACCCGTCGCTGACCGTGCGCGAGAGTGTCATGGTCGCGCTCGAAGCGCGCGAACACTCGTGGCTCCTGCCGTCGATGACCGGGCTGCCGCCGTCGCCGGGGTCGGAGCGCCGGAAGCAGTCGGAGGCGCAGGAGCTCGTCGACTTCCTCGGGCTCGGTCGCTACGCCGACGAGTTCATCGCGAACCTCTCGACCGGGACCCGGCGCATCGTGGAGTTGGCCACGCTGCTCGCAGTCGACGCACGCGTGCTCCTGCTCGACGAACCGACCGGGGGCGTCGCGCAGCGCGAGGCCGAGGCATTCGGGCCGCTGATCAAGCGCATCCAACAAGAGCTGGGCGCGGCGATGCTCGTCATCGAGCACGACATGCCGCTGATCATGGGCATTTCTGATCGCGTGTACTGCCTCGAAGCGGGCGCGGTGATCGCCGAAGGCCCACCCGCGGCCGTGCGCAACGACCCGCGCGTCGTCGCGTCGTACCTCGGGACCAACCAAGCCGCGATCCAACGGTCGGGTGCCGTGCAAGGAGCGACATGACGTTCGACGCCGACGGTTACGTCGAGGCCGCGTGCGCCGCGACCGGCCTCGACCGGCTCCTGGACTCGCTCGAATCGGAAGCCGCGCTCAACGACCTCGGCCGGACGATCGTCGACGGTGAGGTCACCACCTACCTCTCGAACCGCCTGCGGATCACCGAAGAGCGACGCACACATCCGGAGATCGCGCGCGGCGAGGTGGTCCCGCCGATCTGCGAGCACATCCCTCCCGTAGCCATCACGAGCCGAAATTGCGCCGTACGGCGACCGTTTCGGTCGCCGAGTGGCGCAATTTCAGCTCGTGGCGCGGTCGTCGCCCGCGCTCGCGAGGACGGCGAGCCAGAAGCCCAGCGCGCTCCCGCGCACGATCGGAGTGGAGAACACTGTCCGCAACCCGAGCCGAGCGGAGGTGAGCAACGTTTCCTCGCGCAGCGTTGCGCCTCGCCGGGGGAGCGTGGCGAGGCGCGGGATGGTGACGAGGAACGTCGCCGCGTCGAACAGCAGCGCGGGGCGGGCGCCACCCACGGCGAAGAGCAGCCCGGCGAGCACGGGCCCGACGATCGAGCCCAGCTCGCGACTTACGCCGAGCATGGTGTTGGCCTGGTCGAGGTCCTTGTCGGCGACGACCTCGGGGAGCGCGGCACCGGTCGCGGCCGCGAACACCGACGCGAACGCGCCGCGTACGAGCACGAGCGCGGCGAGATCGTCTCGGCCGCCAGAAGCCGCGCAAACGGCCGGTTCCGCCGCACCAGCGAGGGAGCACCGCGTGACACCGCAGGACCCTGTCACATCGGTGCTCGCCGATGAGGTTTGCCTGCGGCGGGTGGCTGCGCGTACCGCTAGATGTCGTCCGGACCGGCGGTGTCCGAGTCCTGCTGCTCGCGTTCCCACTGCGCGATGCGCTGGTCGAGTTCCTGCGACTTCCGGTCGGTGACTTCGGTGATGGGGCGGTAACGAATCTCCTCGAATTGCGATGGGCGCGTGCGAACGAGTCGCAGTGATCGCGCTCGTTGCTTGCGCTTCGAAGGCGGCGGTGCCGACATATCGCCGCCGGGCCTCCACGTGTTCGTGACGGGCCGGCCGAAGAACAACCAGAGGAGACCGCCAATGCCACCGAGCGGAACGATCACGACGAGCCAGAGGAGTTTTGGCAAGCGTCGAATCAGCGAGGCCGGTGTCGCGATGCAGTCGATGATCGCCCACGCCCACAACACCATGAGAAAAACGAGCGCCGCACCGCACCCGACGACAAGCATGTGAACCCCCACTCATTGCGCCGACACCGCGCGGAAAGTCTCGGTAAGGATACGTTTTGGTTCTGAGGTGTGCACAGGGCCTGCTACCCTGCCAACCGGCGCCAATCCCGTCTGGGTCGAGGCACGCTCCTGATTTTCCCATTGGAGCGCTCCCCGGCGAGTAGTTCGGGCGCCCCAACCTTTGCGAACGGTCGCCTCGTCCCTCGCCGACATCGGGTTGAGAGACGAAACCAGGAGCATTGTGTCCACCTCATTTTCAGACCTCGGCGTCCCCGCCGATCTGGTCGACGCGCTGGCAAAACGCGGCATTACCTCGCCGTTCGAAGTCCAGGCCGCGACGATCCCCGACATTCTCGACGGCCGCGACGTCTGCGGCCGGGCCCCGACGGGCTCGGGCAAGACGCTCGCGTTCGGCATTCCGCTCGTCGACCGCGTCGAGAAGGCCAAGCCCCGCCGGCCGCGTGCCCTCGTGCTGGCGCCGACCCGCGAGTTGGCTGCCCAGATCCAGCGCGAACTCGAACCGCTCGCCCGCCTGCGCGACCGCTCGGTGTTCTCCGTGTACGGCGGTGTCGGCTACGAGCCGCAGCGCCGCGCGTTCCGCAAGGGCGTCGACGTACTCGTCGCGTGCCCGGGCCGTTTGCATGACCTCGTCGAGCAAGGCGTTCTGCGCCTCGACTCGGTGACGACGGTGGTCATCGACGAAGCCGACCGCATGGCCGACATGGGCTTCTTGCCGCAGGTCCGCAAGTTGCTCGACCTCACGAGCCCCGAGCGCCAGACGGTGCTGTTCTCGGCGACGCTCGACGGCGCCGTTTCGGTGCTCACCCGTGAGTACCAGAACAACCCGACGCGGCACGAGGTCGGTGCGGCCGAGCCCGACATCACGTCGGCCGACCACCAGTTCTGGAAGGTCGAGCCCGGTGATCGCGCCGAGCGCACCGCCGATCTCATCATGGCGTCGGGTCCGACGATCGTGTTCTGCCGCACCCGGCGCGGGGTCGACCGTATCGTGACCGTGCTCGAACGCAGCGGCGTGCGCGCCGCGGGCATTCACGGCGGTCGCAGCCAGGGCCAGCGCGACAAGGCGCTCCAGGCGTTCACGAACGGCAAGGTCAACGCACTGGTCGCGACCGACGTTGCCGCCCGCGGTATCCACGTCGACGACGTCGCGTGTGTCGTGCACTTCGACCTGGCGGCCGACTCCAAGGACTACCTGCACCGATCGGGTCGCACGGCCCGCGCCGGTGCAACCGGTCTCGTCGTGTCGCTCGTGGCCAAGCACCAGTTGCGCGAGGCGCAGCGGTTGCAGAAGTCAGCCGGCCTCGCGGTCGAGTTCGGTCACCCGCAGGCCCGGACCGATCGGGCCGAGCGGCCCGTTCGTGCGGAAACGCCGGCACACTCGAAGCCTCAGGGCCAGCAGAAGCCGGCTCGGCCGGCCGGCACACGCGACGAGCGTGACCGGCGACGGCCGAACCGCAACAAGCGCAACGTCAACCGTTCGTCACGCTGACGACGACCCCGTCTTCCACGGCGAAGTTCAATCGTTCGGCGTTGTAATCCTGCGTGGCGGCGAGCCCTTCGCCGTCGCGCTCGATGACGCGCCACGGCACTCCCGCGGCGTCGGCGGCTTCACCGGCCGCGGCTTCCTCGAGCCCGACGTACGCCTCGGCGTCCGCGGCCTGGGCCGCCGTGTCCTCGGTCGTGGTCTCCGACGGGCTGTCGGCCGCGTCGTCGTCGTCATCGTCGCCGCCACACGCGCCGAGACCGACGGCGAGCACGGCTACGGCGCACACCGCCACGAGCCTCTGAACGGTTGACGGTCGGGATGAGTCCATGTCGCTTCTCCCGGATCGGTTGTCCACCATGCCGGCGCGCAGGGCGCGCCGCGGCCATCACCCTATTGGGGGTATGCCCGGGTGTCGGCGCGTACGGAGTTCGGAACTGCCAGACTCCGAGTCGTGATCATCGACTGCGCCATCTACGAGAACGGCACGCGGCGCAGCGGCGACCACACGATCGAGGAGGCAGCGCAGGCGTGCCACGTCCCCGGCTGTTTCGTGTGGCTCGGCCTCTACGAGCCGACGCGTGAGGAGTTCGGCGCCGTCGGCCGCAACTTCAAGCTGCACGAACTCGCGGTCGAAGACGCGATCAAGGCGCACCAGCGTCCGAAGCTCGAGGTGTACGACGAGTCACTGTTCGTCGTTCTCAAGACGGCGCGCTATGTCGACGAGAGCGAAACCGTCGAGTTCGGTGAGATCCAGGTGGTCGTGGGGGCCGGATTTGTCGTCGTCGTACGTCACGGCGAAGCGAGCGCGCTCGCCGAGACGAGGAAGCACCTCCAGGAGCGGCCCGATCTCGTCGCGTTGGGGCCCGCGGCCGTGCTCTACAGCGTGGTCGACAAGGTGATCGACGACTACGTGCCGGTGATTCTCGGCGTCGAGAACGATATTCACGAAGTCGAACTCGAAGTGTTCGCGTCGAAGAGCTCCGGCAACCCGGTCGAGCGCATCTACAACCTCAAGCGCGAAGTCCTCGAACTGCAACAGGCCACGGCGCCGTTGCTCGATCCGCTCGAGCAGCTCTACACGCGACCGCTGGCCTGCGTTCCACAAGAGACCTACGAGTACTTCCGCGACGTGCACGACCACCTGCAACGCGCCCGCGAGCGCGTCGACACGTTCAGTCAGTTGCTCACCAGCGTGCTCGAAGCCAACCTGACCCGCGTGAGCGTCCGCCAGAACGAAGACATGCGCAAGATCTCCGCGTGGGTTGCGATCGCGGCGGTGCCGACGATGATCGCCGGTATCTACGGCATGAACTTCGAGCACATGCCCGAACTCGAACAGACATGGGGCTACCCGGCCGTGTTGGCGCTGATTGCGGTGTCGTGCGGCCTGCTGTACCGCGCCTTCCGCCGCAGCGGCTGGCTCTAGTTCTCCAGGTCTCGAGGTCGAGGGGCACGCCGGGCTTCGACGAGTCGAGCGCGGTCAGGAGTGAGACCAGAATGGCGCGGGCCAATGCGCCGTCGATTCTGCACCTGTACGTGGTATCCGGCTTCGAGTACCTGCGTGACGACGTCGCAGTGCATGGGCGTGGGCACGAGCACGTCGACGACGTCGGCGTCGACGGCGATGCGAATTGGTCGGTCGACGATCGGGAGTGGTGTGGGAACGCGGGGGAGTATGGCGGGGTTCGTCATCCGGCGGCGACGAGCACGAGCCCGGCGAGTGCGAAGCCCCGCCCGATGCGTTGCACGCGGTCGAGTTTCTCGTCGGTCAAGGCCGCGGCCGGCACAACGGTGAACGCAGGCGCCAAGGACGCCGGCGGCGCGACGACCACCATCAGCTCGCGGCGGATCGCGATGACGAGCATCGACGTCGCCACGATGTCGAAGACACCGGCCGCGATCGCGAGCGAGCGGGCCGAACCGCGGGGGAACGGCACCGGAAGCGGCGGCGAGTGCCTGGCCCCAAGCCTGAGCCTTCGGCGGTTTCGGAGTAGAGGATGAGCGACGTTCCGAGCAC
>Ga0163153_10005594_pt1 | contig 14718 bp, 15 predicted proteins | sample OliLakLV19MP6IB1_FD_148629 | JGI IMG/M metagenome (GOLD analysis project Ga0163153, IMG submission 148629) | Freshwater microbial mat bacterial communities from Lake Vanda, McMurdo Dry Valleys, Antarctica - Oligotrophic Lake LV.19.MP6.IB-1 | ecosystem: Environmental > Aquatic > Freshwater >... | reverse complement strand
GAGTTGCGCACCCGACGCCGCGAGTGCGCAACTCCAGGTCGAAGAGATGTGCGAGAAGCTCCTCGCCAACCCGGTCATCGAGTCGTACACGGTGACCGTTTCAGAGCTTGTCGCGTGAGAAAACGGGTGGGTGTCGTCCTGTTTCCCGGGACGAACTGTGAGCAAGATGTCGTGTGGGCCGTCGAGCAACTCGGCGGCGCGCCCGAGATCCTGTGGCACGGCGATGCGACGACGAAGGGCGTCGACTCCGTCGTCGTGCCCGGCGGCTTCGCGCACGGCGACTATCTGCGCACCGGCGCGATCGCGCGGTTCTCGCCCGTGATGACCGCGGTGTCGGAGTTCGCCGCCGCGGGTGGACCGGTCGTCGGCATCTGCAACGGGTTCCAGGTGCTGACCGAGGCCCAGTTGCTCCCGGGCGCATTGCAGAAGAACGCCGGGTCGAAGTTCCTCTGCCGGACGGTCGAACTTCGGGTCGAGACGACCACGACCGCGCTGACGAACCAGGCGGAACTCGGTCAGGTGCTGCGCATCCCGATCAACCACTTCGAGGGCAACTACGTCTGCGACGCGGACACGCTGGCCCGCCTGCGCGCCGAAGACCGCATCGTCGTGCGCTACACCGAGAACCCCAACGGCAGCCTCGACGACATCGCCGGTATCTGCAACGAGGGGCGCAACGTCGTGGGGCTGATGCCGCACCCCGAACGGGCGTCCGACGCGATCCTCGGGTCGGCCGACGGCGTGGTCATGCTGCGGTCACTGCTCGCGGCGTGAACGAGGGCGCGTACGCGTTCGGCGACTCCGACCCCGACTCCGACCTCGACCTCGACCTCGACCTCGACCCCGACCTCGACCTCGACCCCGCGAGCGAGCGACTCGCGCTGGTTGCCGACCCGTTCGCGCCACCGACGCGACCGCCCGGGTGCGACCGTCACCTCGACCGCGTCGTCGAACGTCCCGTGCCGGTGGCCCGCGCCGCGGGCATGTTCTGGCGCAATGCTGCGACATGGCGGGCGGCGGTTCCCGACGCCGACGCACTGATCGACCACTTCCGCGCCCGGGAACTCTCCGAAAACGAAGGCGACGTGATCTGGGAAATCGGCCAGGCAGTCTGGGTCAGGAACCCCGCGAAATACCGGCCTTCTTCAATACCTCGGGCGGCACACCGAACTCGCGCCACGCGCCGTACGAGATGCCCTTGTTCTTTCCGTAGGCCTTGGCAACTTTGGCGAAATCCTTCTCCAGCGCCGTCAGATCGGGCGCGCCGGCCTGCATCCCGGCGAGCTCGACTTCGAGGTCACGGCGCTCCTGGAGCAGGTTCAACCGATGCACACCCGACGATTCTTTGAGGGAATCTGCGACGACGACAAGGCGCTTCTCGACACTCTCGGCCGTGCGCTTGCGCCCTCGCTTGGGCTTGTGCGCCTCGAGCGCTTCGAGATAACGGCCGACCGCGCGTGCGTGATTCCGGCCTTCGGCGAGGGCCGCCTTGTGCTCATCGGTCATCACGGTCTTTTTCTTGGTCGGTGCCACGACTCAACCCTCGTTTCGGAGCTTCGGTATAGAGAGAAATAGGAACAGGTCATTTTGCCATATTTCCCAATCGGTAGGCTCAAACACGATGGCGGAGCCGTTGCACCGACAGCTCGGGATGACTGACGACGAGCTCGTGGCGGTCGTCGACGAGCTCGGCCGGGAGCCCACGCACCTCGAGCTGGCCATGTATTCGGTCATGTGGTCGGAGCATTGCTCGTACAAATCGTCGAGGCCGTATCTGAGCCGCTTCCCCACGGAAGCGCCGTGGGTGCTGGTCGGTCCGGGTGAGGGCGCGGGTGTCGTCGACATCGGCGACGGGCTCGCGATTGCCATCCGGATCGAGAGCCACAACCACCCGAGCGCGGTCGAGCCGTACCAGGGTGCGGCCACGGGCGTCGGCGGGATCATCCGCGACATCTTCTCGATGGGTGCGCGCCCGATCGCGTTGATGGATCCGTTGCGGTTCGGCACGCTCGACGATGCGCGCACGCGCTACTTGTTCGAGGGCGTCGTGAGCGGTATCAGCGGCTACGGCAACTCGGTGGGCGTGCCGACTGTCGGCGGCGAAGCCGTGTTCGACGACACATACCGCGACAACCCGCTCGTCAACGTGCTGTGCGTCGGCATCCTTCCGGTCGAACGGTTGGTGCTCGCGCGGGCCGGAGGTGCGGGCAACATCGCGATCTTGCTCGGGTCGGCGACGGGACGCGACGGCATCGGTGGCGCGAGCGTGCTCGCATCGGCGGGCTTCGTTGAGGGAAGCGTTACGAAACGGCCCTCGGTGCAAGTCGGCGACCCGTTCGAGGAGAAGCGACTCATCGAGGCGTGTCTCGAACTGCTCGACCGCGGCCTCGCGGTCGGCGTGCAAGACCTCGGCGCCGCGGGCCTGTCGTGCGCGGCGTCGGAGACCGCAGCCAAGGGCGGCGCGGGCATGGACGTGGATGTGGCGCGCGTCGCGAAGCGCGAACCGGGGATGAACCCGGTCGAGGTGCTCACGTCCGAGAGCCAGGAACGCATGCTCGCGATCGTGCTGCCCGAGAACGTCGACGCCGTACTCGATCTCGCGCAGAAGTGGGAAGTGCGGGGCATGGTCGTCGGCCGCGTCACCGACACCGGCCGCTTCCGCGTGTTCGACGGCCTGTTCGACGCGCTCGGTGTACCCGGCGCGAACGCGGTTCCGCCGCCGGGCGACAACGAGACCGCGGTGTCGTCGGATCGTGAACCCGTGGCCGACGTCCCCGCGGGCAGCCTCGGCGACGGCCCCGTGTACCACCGGCCGAAAACACGGCCGGCCGGGCTCGACGCGCTCCAAGCCGACGACCCGGCGCCGACGCTGCGCGCCAAGTTCGGCCCCGGCTCCGATCTCGGTGGTGAGTTGCTCGCGTTGCTCGCCACGCCGACGATCGCCGACAAGACGTGGGTGTCGCGCCAGTACGACCACCAGCTCTTCCTCAACACCGTCGCGGGCCCCGGCGCGAACGCGGCGTTGCTGCGCGTGAAGGGCACCCGCAAGGCGCTCGCGCTCGCGACCGACGGCAAGGCGCGCTTCTGCCACCTCGACCCGCGCACCGGCGGACGGCTCGTCGTGCTCGAAGCGGCCCGCAACATCGCCACGAGCGGCGCCCGCCCGCTCGCGCTGGTCAACTGCCTCAACTTCGGCAACCCCGAGCACCCCGAAGTGATGTGGCAGTTCTCCGAGGTTGTCGAGGGCATGAGCGAAGCGTGCGAAGCGCTCGGCATCCCCGTCGTCGGCGGGAACGTGTCGTTCTACAACGAGTCGCGCGGCGAAGACATCCACCCCACTCCCGTCGTCGGTGTGCTCGGCCTCGTCGACACGCTCGACGCGCCGCCGCCGGGCGCACGCCTCGTTGCGGGCCAGTCGATCGTCGTGCTCGGCACGACCCGCCCCGAACTCGGCGGCTCGGAATGGTCCGCGGTCGTACACGGACTCGTCGGCGGCATGCCCCCCGAGGCCGACCTCGACGCGGCCGCGAGGTTGCACCCGCTCGTCGCGGAGTTGGTGACCGAACGCGAAGTCACCGGCGTCCACGACGTCAGCGACGGCGGCCTGGCCGTCGCGCTCGCGGAAATGGCGTTCGCGAGCAACACCGGATTCCGCATCGACCCGACCGTCGCCGGCTGCACCGCCGCGGAGTCGTGCTTCGGCGAGTCGACGTCGCGCGTTGTTGTCAGCGTCGAGTCAGATCGCCTGGCCGGTGTGCTGGGCCGCGCCGCCGCCGCCGGTGTCCCCGCCGCGGTCATCGGTCAGGCCGGCGGCACCCGCCTCATCGCGACCGGCGCCTTCGACGTCGCGTTGGCAGACGCCGAAACCACCTGGCGTGAAGCGTTACCCACGATCATGGGGCGTCGTGAGAGGCCAAGAGAGGTACCTCTATCGACGCCCGAGGAACGTGAGGATTTCGGCGGCTGATTCTTCGGGCGACTTGCCTGCGGTTTCGATCACCAGCTCGGGGTTCTCCGGGGGTTCGTACGGGTCGGTCACTCCGGTGAACTCGGGGATTTCGCCGGCGCGCGCTTTGGCGTAGAGGCCTTTCACGTCGCGGGCTTCGCAGTCTTCGAGCGAGGTGGCGACGTGGATCTCGACGAAGTCGTCGATCCATTCCCGGATCTCGTCGCGAACGGCCCGGTACGGCGAGATCGCGGCGGTCACCGCGACGACCCCGTTGCGGGCCAGCAGGCCGGCGACGAATCCGATGCGGCGGACGTTGGTGTCGCGGTCCTCCTTGGAGAACCCGAGGCCCTTCGAGAGGTGCTCGCGCACCTCGTCGCCGTCGAGGAGCTCGACCCGGGTGCCGCGCTCGCGGAGCTCGGCGACCACGATGTTCGCGATCGTGCTCTTTCCCGCGCCGGAAAGTCCTGTGAACCAGAGGCAGAAACCGTCCATCCGGTCGGCAGGCTAGGACACGCGCCTGCGATAATGGTCGCCTTGGACGAGTACTCGGGCCCTCGCGACGCGTGCGGCGTCTTCGGTATCTACGCACCCAACCAGGGTGTGGCGCACGAGACGTTCCTCGGGTTGTACGCACTGCAGCACCGCGGCCAGGAGTCGGCCGGTATCGCGGTGAGCGACGGCGACACGATCACCGTCGTCAAGGACATGGGTCTCGTCACCCAGGTGTTCGACGAGCGCAAGCTCGCGCCGCTCGAAGGGCACCTTGCGATCGGGCATGTGCGCTACTCCACGACCGGGTCGAGCAACTGGCGCAACGCGCAGCCGGTGTACCGCTCGGTCGCGGAGTGCGGCTTCGCGCTCGGGCACAACGGCAACCTGACGAACACGCAGGCGCTCTCCGACGACCTCGGGATGTTGCCGGGCGTGCTCACCTCCGACAGCGAACTCATCGGCGAGATGCTCGCGCGCGAGTTCGACGTGCAGTTGCGTTCCGACGGGCGTGACCTCGAACACGCACTCCAGAGCGTATTGCCGAAACTCGAAGGTGCGTTCTCGCTCGTGCTGATGGACGAGGCGCACGTGTTCGGCGTGCGCGACCGCCACGGGTTCCGCCCGCTGGTGCTCGGCCGCACCGACGGTGGTTGGGTCATCGCGAGCGAGACTGCCGCGCTCGACATCGTCGGCGCACACTTCGTGCGCGACGTCGAGCCGGGTGAACTGGTCGCGATCGACGCGAGTGGCGTGCGGTCGATTCGCTACGCCGACCCGACGCCGAAGTTGTGCATCTTCGAGTTCGTGTACATCGCGCGGCCCGACACCCACCTGTACGGCCAGGGTGTGCACGCGGCCCGGCAGCGCATGGGCGAGGAGCTCGCCAAGCAGTCGCCGGCCGTGGCCGACATGGTGATGCCGGTCCCCGAGTCCGGCGTGCCCGCCGCGCAGGGGTACGCGCGCGCGTCGGGGATCCCGTACGGCGACGGGTTCGTGAAGAACCGCTACGTCGGTCGCACGTTCATCCAGCCCGTGCAGGCGCAACGCGGCTCCGGTGTGCGGGTGAAGTTGAACCCGTTGCGCGAGAACATACGCGGCAAGCGCCTGGTTGTCGTCGAAGACTCGATCGTGCGGGGCACGACGACTCGCCAGATCATCTCGATGCTCCGCGAAGCCGGCGCGACCGAGGTGCACTTCCGCGTGTCGTCGCCGCCGTACCGCTGGCCGTGCTTCTACGGGCTCGACACCGGCAAGCGTTCCGATCTGCTCGCGGCCGACATGTCGGTCGGCGAGATCTCCGACTACCTCGGCGTCGACTCGCTCGCGTACCTCGATATCGACCATCTCGTGACTGCGACCGGCTCACCGCGCGAGTCGTTCTGCACGGCGTGTTTCACCGGCGAGTACCCCACCGACGTTCCCGACCACGACACCAAACACGCGCTCGAAGTCGAGAACCGCACGCTCCACGTACGCGGCATCATCGACCGCGCGTGAACGACAAACAGGAACGGCTCACGTACGCCGGAGCCGGCGTCGACATCGCGGCCGGCGAGAAGGCGGTCGAGCTCATCAAGGACCACGTCCGGTCGACGTTCCGTCCCGAGGTGGTCGGCGACATCGGCGGGTTCGGCGGGCTGTTCGCCGTCGACTGGAAGCGCTACCGCGACCCGTTGCTCGTCTCGTCGACCGACGGCGTCGGCACCAAGTCGCTCATCGCCCGCCTGGCCGACAAGCGCGACACGATCGGCATCGACTGCGTGGCGATGTCCGTCGACGACATCGCGGCCCAGGGCGCGGAACCGTTGTTCTTTCTCGACTACATCTCCATCGGCGCGCTTGTCCCCGAGGAACTCGACGAACTGGTCGGTGGCGTTGCCGAGGGCTGCCGCCGGGCCCGGTGCGCGCTGCTCGGCGGCGAGATGTCGGAACACCCCGGCGTCATGGAACCGGGCGAGTTCGACCTTGTCGGGTTCGCGGTCGGTGTCGTCGAACGGTCAAAGGTGCTCCCCCAGAAGGTGCGCACCGGCGACCGCGTCGTCGGCTTCGCGAGCCCGGGGCTTCGGTGCAACGGCTACTCACTCGCGCGGGCCGCGCTGCTCGACCGCGCCGGCCGTTCGCTCGACGAGCCGGCATGGGACGGTGCGCACCACAGCCTCGGAGCCGAACTGCTCGTCCCGAGCGAGATCTACGCGCCCGCGATGCTGAAGCTCGTCGACGAGGTGCCCGTGCGCGCGTTCGCGCACGTGACCGGCGGCGGCATCCCCGGCAACCTCAACCGGGTGCTTCCGGACGGGTGCGACGGCGTCGTCAACCGCGGCACATGGAACGAGCCGCGCATCTTCTCGGAGATCCAACACGCCGGCGACGTCACCGACGACGAGATGGCAAGTGTGTTCAACCTCGGCCTCGGCATGCTCGCGGTCGTGCCGCCCGAACACGCACTCACCGCCGTCGACACGGTGCGCGCCGCGGGCCACGACGCGTGGCTCGTCGGCGAGATCGTCGACGGCCACGGCCGCGTCACCGTGACGCGGTGAACGCTCGAACCGTCGCCCCCGCGTTGGCGTTCGTGCTCGCCGCCGCGTGCGGCGGTGGCGACGACGACGACAACGACGCGGCCGAATCGACGGAGACAACCGTCGCGCCGACGACGACCACGACGACTCCCCCGCTCGCGCTCCGCCTGTGCGAGGCCCCCGACCCGGTGCAGGCCGGAACGTTGCAGAACCCGGAACTCATCGAACTGTCGGGGTTGGCCGAGGGTGGCGACGAGTCGTTGTGGGCGCACAACGACTCGGGCGACCGCGCGCGCGTGTTCGCGATCGGGCCCGACGGTGCCGACCTGCGCACGCTGGAGGTCGCGGGCGCCGAGGCGTTCGACTGGGAGGACATGACCGCGACCGGTGACGCGCTGTACGTGGGCGACATCGGCGACAACCTCAAGGCGCGCCCGAACGTGGTCGTGTACCGCGTCGCGGAACCACTCGATGCGGATCCGTCGGTCCAGATCTTCGACCTCACCTACCCCGACGGCCCGCACGACGCCGAAGCACTGATGGTCGACGAGGCCGGCGGCCAACTCGTCATCGTCACGAAGGAGTTGGCCGGCAACTCCGGTGTGTACGCGCTGCCGCTCGACACGTCGGGCCCGCTCGAACTGCTGACGACACTTGACTTGGGCGTCGGTCAGCTGGTCACGGCCGGTGACATCTCGACCGGCGGCGACACGATCGTGCTGCGTACGTACGGAAAGATCTTCGTGTGGGACCGCGACGCGGCCGGGGGCGGGTCGCTCGCCGACGCGCTTGCCCGCGAACCGTGCGAGGCGCCGGCGCCGGTCGAGACCCAGGGCGAGGCGATCGCGCTCCTCGACGACGGCTACGTCACCATCAGCGAAGGTGTGAATGCTCCGGTGTGGCGGGTCACCGCCAGCGGGCCCGCATCCACGTCCACTGCCGACACTCCGGGCACGTCATCCGGCGGTTGAAGCGCACACCGATAGGCGGGAACCACATGCCGATCGGCAGATTCGCACCGACAAACTCCGTGTAGCTCAGCTCACTCGAAACGCCGCAGTCGGAGCACTGCACGATGACCGTTCCGGGCCGCGGGCGCGCCGCCGCCGAGAACAGTGCGGCTTTGCCTTCGGGATCGCGCGGATGGTCGCGCCGGCCGACGTCGCGAAACGTCATAGCTACATGGCTCCCTTCGCTCCCGGACTTGCGGCCTCCGGCGGGCGGGCCTCCGGTGCGTCCGCACAGAGTTGCTCCGCGAGCGCGCGGTACGCCTGGGCTCCGGCCGAGGCGGGCGCGTGTTCGAGAATCGACACACCCTGGCCGGGCGCTTCGGCGAAGCGGATCGTGCGCGGTACCGGCGGTTCGAGGATCTCGAGGCCGAACCGCGTGCGGATATCGCCGAGCACGTCGCGCGCGTGCTTCACGCGCGGGTCGTACATCGTCGCGATGACCCCCCGCACCCGCAGCCGCGGGTTGGTGAACTCGCGCACGTCGTCGATGGTGTCGAGCAGTTGCGCCACGCCGCGATGCGAGAGGGTCTCGCACTGCAGCGGGATCAGTACCTCGTCGGCGGCGGTGAGGCCGTTGACGGTCAGGACCCCCAGCGACGGCGGGCAGTCGATCAGGATGACGTCGTAGTTCGCGCGTATCGGGTGCAGTGCCCGAGCCAGCACGTGCTCGCGCCCGGTCCGCGCCATGAGCTGCACCTCGGAACCGGCCAGTTCGATGTTCGTCGGCACGAGGTCGAGGCGGTCGAGCGGGTAGACGGCATCGGCCGCCTTCACCCGACCGAGCATCACGTCGTGGAGGGTCGGATCGCACGCCTCCGGGTCGAGTCCGAGCGCGAACGTCAGGCAGCCCTGGGGGTCGAGGTCGACCAGCAGTACCCGCCGGCCCCGGTCGGCGAGCGCCAGCCCGAGGGTCTGGGTCGAGGTCGTCTTGGCGACCCCGCCCTTCTGGTTGGCGATCGCCAGTGTCGTCGCAGCCATGGATCGGCGAAGTGTGACGGGCCCGCCCGTCTCGCGCTAGCCCGTTGACCAATCGCGTACGATTGTGTACTTTATGTGTAGTTATCCTCGGGAATACAACATGTAGGCCGACATGTACGCCAACATGCAGATTGTTGGGGGTAACTGCGCACGGGACAAGACCTGACAAGCCTGACATCAAGCAACATAGGGGCTAGCAAGCCGTAGCCCACCGGCCGCCCAACACTGGTCGGAACCGCCATCCCAACCAACCGCCCGGTCTGGAAAAACAGGACGGATTACCGTATCCTGCCAGCACCCGGACTGGGGCACAGGTTGCGAGGTATGCGGTACCGGACTGTGGGTTACGGACCGGACTTCCCAGCTCAATCGGACCGGCGGGGGATAACCATGGCCGGTTCGAACAAAGCCTGACACGGACTAGCAAGGTGGAACGCATGCAACCCCACGACGACGACGCCCTACTCACGCCCTCCGAAGTCGCGGCGATGTTCCGCGTGAACCCCAAGACGGTCACCCGCTGGGCTCGCGCCGGAAAAATCTCGGCGATCCGGACTCTCGGCGGCCACCGCCGATTTCGGGCCAGTGAGATTCGCCAGTTCCTCGAGCAGACAGAGGACAGCGATCACATGTGATTTCCCGGTGTCGCGAACGCGGCACTGAACCGCCCAACACGGGAATCGGTACCCGGACCGCCATCCGGGAACCCGACGCCCGAGTAAGTGCCTCGAACGCGACACGACCCCGGGCCCCAAAGGCCCGGGGTCGTTGCTTTTCTGTGGCCGGGACCGGCGTCGATCCGGTGACCTCGCGCTTTTCAGGCGCGCGCTCTGCCAACTGAGCTACCCGGCCGGAAGATGAGCGGTCCTGACGGGATTTGAACCCGCGACCTCCGCCTTGACAGGGCGGCGTGCACTCCAAGCTGCACCACAGGACCAGAACTTGAACTCGCGTAGACGGGTTTGCACCCCCAAGGGGATTCGAACCCCTGTTACCGCCGTGAAAGGGCGGCGTCCTAGGCCGCTAGACGATGGGGGCTCATCTCCACCGGAGGGACGACAGCGTACCAGTGGGAGCGCGGCCGAGTTCAGGCGAGATTTCACTAGCGTGATCGGCCGTGCGTACCTGGCCCGCCCTTGCCCTCGTTCTCATCGTGGGGGCGTGCAGTGGAGGGGGCGGCGGGGGCCCGAACTCGTTCCGGGCCGAAGCCGCGTGCGGGTTGCTCGACCGCCTGGCCGACTCGGCCCAGCCGGTCGAGGAAGTCGACGTCGGCGACCCGGCGCGCTTCGGGGAAGCACTCGAACTCTCGGTCACGAACTACGCCACGACTATCGACGACCTGCGCGAAGTGCTGCCGTCGGATTTCGACGAAGACCTCGACCGGTTGGAGGCCGCCGCGACCCAGTACCGGTTCGAAGATGCACTCACCGCCCGCGTCGCGCTCGACGAGTACGCGCAGGCGAACTGCGTCGAACCGACGGTTCCCGCTACTGAATCGTCAGAGTGACCGTCTTCGGCGGCCCAAGCGGCTTGCCGCCCGCGTCGAGCGCTTCGAGCATGTACGTATAGGTGCCGCGCGGCGCGCTGCATACGGTCGGCCCGGCCGCGGGAACGGGGCACACGACAACCGTGTTGGCGAGGTCGGTCCGGTTCACGTTCGGGCCGGTGAGCTTCGCCGCCGATGCGCCTTGGACCGACCAGGTCAGGCGGGGTGCGGCGGGGCTGATGAGGACGTAACTCGGCGGGACGGTTGCCGGTGACATCGAGAGCGTCAACGTCGGCGGCGCCGGCACGGTCGTCGTGGTCGGCGCGGGTGCTGTCGTCGTGGTCGTCGTGGTCGTCGACGCCGTCGGCAGCACCGTCGGCGTGGTGACGGGCGGAACGATCACCGTGGGGCGCGTGGTCGTGGTCGTGGTCGAGGCCACGGTCGTGGTGGTCGTCGACGTCGACGTCGTCGACGAGGTCGACGTTGTCGGGCTCGTGGTCGTTGTCGAGTTGGAGACCAGCTCGACGAGTTGGCCGTCGCCGACGCGCGACGCGCTGAACGCGAGCACCGCGGTGACGACGATCGCGCCCGCGCCGCCCACGAGGATCGACCGCCGTACGCGCAGGCGCCCGCGCCGCGGCGGGCGCGTGCCGCCCAGCGCCGATGAACCCTGCATCGGTACGCCTTCGGCCGAGAGCGCGTGCGCGACCTTGGCCTTGAACATCGGGACGCTGAGGAACGGCACGGCCGAGAACATCTGCGCGGGCGAGAGGTGTGTGCTCCGCCGGGCGTCGCACTCGGTGCAACCGCCCGCGTGCTTCTCGGCGACGCGCACGGCCTCGGCGTCGAACTCGTCGACGTCGGCGGCTTCGAGCGCGACGCGCAACGCGGCGCAGGCCGGTACTCCACCCCGCCACAGCACGCGGGCCCCGACCGCCGTCGCGAGGCGTTGACGGACGCGGTGTACGAGTTGGTTCGCGGCGTTGCGGTTGAGGCCGACGACGTCGGCGATCTCGTTGGGTGCGAGCCCGTGGCGGAGGTGCAGGTCGAGCACTTCGCGGTCGCGTTCGCCGAGCGCGTCGGCGGCCGACCACAGCAGCGCGGCGAGCTCGCCATCCTCGGCGACCTGTTGCGGGTCGTCGAGTGCACCGATGCGGTCCTCGGGTCGGGTCTGGGCTTGTTCGATCATCGCCAGCCGTGCTTCGTCGGCCGGCCGGACCCGTTCGTCCTTGCGTTTGCGGTTGAGCGCCCCGTTGCGGGCGATGCGCAGCAGCCAGCCGCCGAACGCGCGCGGGTCTTCGAGTGAGTGGATGTTGCGGTACGCGGAGAGGAAGGCGTCCTGGGCGACGTCGGCCGCCGCTTCGGTGTCCCACAGCACGCGGTACGCGAGATCGTGGACGCGGTCGAACCAGCGGTCGTAGAGCCGGCCGAATGCGTCGGAGTCGCCGGCGCGCACGCGCTCGACGAGGGGAGTGTCGGGTCCATCGGAGGCCTCGGGGATCTTGCGGTCTTCTGTCATCCCGAAGTCCTGACCACGGAGGTCTCTCGCCGCTTACGGCCCACGACCGGAAAGTTTTTCGCGGATCCGCGTAAGCGCGGCCCCCGGTGGCGGGTCAGGCCCCTCGAACCGACCCGGAATCCCCGGGCCACCCGCTGAGGAGGACCCCACATGACCGGCACCACCCGCATTCTCGCCCTGATCGTCGGCGCCGTGTTCGGCCTCGGTGCGTTCGGCGTTTCCTACGCCAGCACCGCCTACGCCTTCACCACGCCCGCCGCCGATCTCGACGTCGAGATCGGAATCGACCCGTGCGACCTCCAACCGGAGATCTGCGACTGGGACTTCCCCGTCGACCCCGAAGACCCCGAAGACCCGGAAGAGCCCGGCGTTGGCCCCGCCGGCGGCGCCGACGACTACGCGCCGGAGACGACCACCACGACCGTCCCCACCGACGGCCCGACCGACGACCCGACCGAAGACCCGGACGAGCCGGCGGGCGACGACGACGTTCCCGCCGCCGAACCCGAGGACGCGGTGCAGGCGTCGCCGAACTTCACCGGCTGACGGCCCCTCGTCCCCCGAGTCCGGCCCACACGCTGCCGCCCGAGCCGTGCGGGCCGGACCACCCCTTGCACCGAAAGCGAGCACTTCGTCATGCGCACCCACCGCACCTTCACCATTGCCCTCCTGCTCGCCCCGACGCTTGCCCTCGGCGCGTGCGGCGGCAGTTCCGACGCATCCGAGACACCCGCACCCGAACCGTTGACCACGACGACGGCCGATCAACTCGAGCCGGCGGTCGTCGAACCGGTCGACGGCATCGTCGCCGGAACCGACACGGACCTCGCCGTGTACGGCGCGATCGGCGACACGACACCCGCGCAGATGCTCCCGGCCCGGACCGAGTTCGGCTCGCGACGAGTCCTACGGGTCGTAGGCCGCTACGGCACCGACGACGGGTGGCTCGAGGTGCTGTTGCCGGTGCGCCCGAACGGGTCACGTGGCTTCGTGCGCGCGGCCGACGTCACCCTCGAGTCGACGAACCTCACCGTCGACATCGACCTCGCGACGAAGGTCCTTCGGGTGAGCGACGGGGACAACGGCGTCCTCGTCGAGACCCCGATTGCGATCGGTTCGGCCGAGAACCCGACACCGACCGGCGACTTCTACCTCACGGACATCCTCATCACCGGCGACGAGGACTCGGCCTACGGACCGTACGCGCTCGGCCTGTCCGCGCACTCGGAGACGCTGTCGGAGTTCGGCGGCGGCGACGGGCAGATCGGCATCCACGGCACCAACCAGCCGTCGAGCATCGGCCGGGCCGTGAGCCACGGCTGCGTGCGCGTCTCGAACGACATCGTGACCGCGCTCGCCAACACCGTGCCCCTCGGCACCCCCGTCGTCATCCACTGAGGGTGTTCGCTCGCCCGCTTCTTGCGCGAGGGTCTACTCTCTGGAGCTATGCGCGTGAGGGGTATGCGCGTGGAATGGCCCCTGGTGGGACGGTCGGCCGAGATCGGTGCGATCAGGGCGGCGCTCGAAGCGCAACCGCACCGCGGCACCGTTCTCACGGGCCCGGCTGGTCAAGGAAAGACCCGGCTCGGACACGAGGCGTTGCGTTTGGCGTCGGCCGCCGGCATGCGCCCGTTGGTGGCGGTCGCGACCCGGGCCGCGTCGTCGATCTCGCTCGGTGCCCTCGCCCATTTTCTCCCGCCGCCCGACCGCCGGCCCGATCGCCTCGCCGACCTCGTGGCGCGGGCGGAGTCGGCGATCGCCGCGCAGGCGGGCCCGAACGGCGTCGCTCTGCTCGTCGACGACGCCCACCTGGTCGACGACGCGACCGCCACGGTGGTCCATCAACTTGCGTTGACCGGGGCCGCGGCGGTCATCGCGACCGTGCGCGACGACGAGGACGTGCCCGACGCGATCCGGGCGTTGTGGAAGGACGACCTCGCCGAACGGCTCGAGATCGGTCCGCTCACCCCGGTCGATGTCGACCAACTCGCGGCTGAGGTCGTCGGTGGCCCGCTGACCGCGGCCGCGTCGGGCGAGCTGTGGCGCGCCAGCCTCGGCAACCCGCTGTTCGTGCGTGAACTCGTCCTGGGCGCGCTCGAAGCCGGGTACTTGCACGAGCAAGCGGGAAACTGGCGGTTCACGTCGCGGTTGCGCAGCTCGTCGCGCCTCGTCGAACTCATCGGCGCCCGGCTCGCGCAGACCCGCCCGGAAGAGCGCGAGACGCTGGAGTTGTTGAGCGTCGCCGGCGAACTCGCGCTCGACCTGGTCACGCAGCTGGCGACATCGGATGTGTTGGCCACGCTCGAATCGAAGCGCCTGATCGTCGTCGAACGACGCGACGCGGACACTGTCGTGCGTCTCGCGCACCCCGTTTACGGCGAAGTGTTGCGCGACACGATCGGCGAGATTCGCACGATGGCCGTCAATCGCGCGCTCGCGGACACGGTCGACGGCATGACCGAACCGCCGATGCCCGACGTGCTGCGCGCCGCGGTCTGGCGACTCGACGGCGGTGGCGCCGTCCACCCGGAACTGATGGCCGAAGCCGCGCGCACGGCGTACATCGCGCACGACGAAGCGCTGGCCTTGCGGCTGGCGGCGGCGGCGCGTGCAGCCGGCGCCGGCATCGAGGCGACACTCGTCGAAGCGCGCGCACTCAAGTCGACGGGGCGGGCGGGGGAAGCCGAGGCGTTGCTGATCGCCGACGCGAACCGCGCGACGACGCCCGACCACCGAGCACTGGTCGCGATCGAACGCGCCGCGGC
>Ga0163153_10005593_pt1 | contig 14718 bp, 13 predicted proteins | sample OliLakLV19MP6IB1_FD_148629 | JGI IMG/M metagenome (GOLD analysis project Ga0163153, IMG submission 148629) | Freshwater microbial mat bacterial communities from Lake Vanda, McMurdo Dry Valleys, Antarctica - Oligotrophic Lake LV.19.MP6.IB-1 | ecosystem: Environmental > Aquatic > Freshwater >... | reverse complement strand
TACTTGCCCCGCATCGTGTGAAAGCGCGGGTAGATGTCCTTGAACAGCCGCGCCCACACGTGGTGGATCCCCGGCTTGCCATTGGCGGTCGGCGGTCCTTCGTAGAACACCCACTCCGGGGCACCCTCGCGGCGCCGCACGCTCTCGCCGAACACGTCGTCCTCGCGCCAGCGATCCAGGACGCGCCGTTCCACATCGACGAGGTCCAGCGCGGGATCGACCGGATCGAACATGCTCCGAGGTTAATCGGCGGGTACCTCGCTGCTAGCCTGCGCGACCTCGTGAAACGCCGCTTCGTCATCCTCGGGCTGCTGGCATCCCTTCTTGCCGCAGTCACGCTGCCGTTCGCGGCGGCGACGCCTGCCGACGCGGCACTCGCCGGCAACGACAACATGGTCTACGCGTTCGGCGCGGCGTCGTACCGCGGATCGACCGCGGGCATGCCGCTCGCACAACCGATCATCGCCATGGCCCAGACCGCCGATGGTTCCGGCTACTGGATGCTGGCCGACGACGGCGGCGTCTTCTCGTTCGGCGCACCGTTCTTCGGATCCGTGAGCGGCTTCCCGCTGCGCCTTCCCGCGACCGCGATGGCGGCCTCACCCGACGGCGCCGGTTACTGGATCGTCACCGAAGACGGCGGCGTGTTCCCCTTCGGTTCCGCGGCGTCGCACGGTGGACTCGTCGGCACGACACTCAATTCGCCCGTCGCCGACATCATCTCCGCGCCCGACGGGCAGGGCTACTGGCTCATGGCCGAAGACGGCGGCGTGTTCTCGTTCGGGAGCGCCGCGTTCTACGGATCGACCGGCGCCATGCGCCTCAACGCGCCGATCGTCGGCATGGCCGCCGTTCCCGGCGGCGGCGGCGGCTACTGGCTCGTCGGACGCGACGGCGGTGTCTTCACCTTCGGTACCGCCGCGTTCTACGGGTCGACCGGCAGCCTGCGCCTCAACGCGCCCGTCATCGGCATCGCCCGCACCGCGTCGGGCAAGGGGTACTGGCTGATCGCCGAAGACGGCGGCCTGTTCGCGTTCGGCGACGCACAATTCCACGGCAGTGCCGCGGGCACGCTGAGCGCCGGCCGGCGCGTCACACAGGTCGTCGGCATGCCCAACGGCGACGGCTACCGCATGCTCGCCCTCGACCGACCCCAAGACCTCCCGACCGCCCGCATGGGCGACCGCGGCGCCCCTGTCACCGAGATCCAACGCCGCCTCGAATCGCTCGGCTACTGGCTGGGCGGCGCCAACGGCGAGTACGGCCCGCTCACCCAGCAAGCGGTGTGGGCGTTCCAGAAGGTGCAGGGCCTCCCGCGCACCGGCAACGTCGACCTCGCAACCCGCGACGCGTTCCGCGACGCGCGCCGCCCGCTGCCCCGCTCGACCTCGGGCTACGTCGCCGAAGTCGACAAAGCCCGCCAGGTCGTCATCATCGCCCGCAACGGCCGCGCCGAACTGGTCTTCAACACCTCGACAGGAACCGAACGTCCGTACACCTTCGAGGGTGTGCGGTATCTCGCCGACACGCCGCCCGGACGGTTCAAGGTCACCAGCCAGGTCAACGGCGTGAAAGTTGGCGCCCTCGGCACGCTGTACCGGCCGAAATACTTCCATCCCGACGGCATCGCGTTCCACGGGTACACGAGCGTGCCGCCCACCCCGGCCTCACACGGATGCGTTCGGCTCACGAATGCCGCCATCAACTTCGTCTGGGACGCCAACATCATCCCGATGGGCACCGACATCTTCGTTTACTAGCGCGCCTGCTCCGGCGAGTTCACTCGCTGCGCTCGCTCACCGCGCCGTGAGACGTCGCTCACGTCACACGAGTGCTATGTCATCCGAGCATGACCGAAGGTTCACAGGGTAGGGGCTACAATCCGGCGCCCTCCGGGCCGGTGGACCTGTCCCCGCCGGTCCCGCGGACGTGACGAAGGGTTGGTAATGGCGGCGAAGGCGACGAAAAAGGCACCCGCCAAGAAGGCGACCCCGGCCAAGAAGGCCGTGAAGGCCAAGGCGACCAAGCCGACCGCGAAGAGCGCGAAGAAGGCCACGCCCGCCCAGGTGGCAAAGAAGGCCCCGGCGAAGAAGGCCGCCAAGGCCCCCGTCAAGAAAGCCGTGAAGGCCCCGGCCAAGAAGGTCGCGAAGGCGCCCGCCAAGCCTGCTCCCGCCGGGGCCAAGAAGGCGGCCCCCGCGAAAGCCAAGCCCGTAGCGAAGCCCGCACCCGCGCCGAAGGCGAAGGTCGTCGCAGCGCCGAAGGCGAAGGTCGTCGCAGCGCCGAAGGCGAAGGTCGTCGCAGCGCCGAAGGCGAAGGTCGTCGCAGCGCCGAAGGCGCCGAAGCCGCCGCCACCCAAGAAGCTCCCGCCGCCGCTCGCGCCGAGCACCATCCTGAAGCTGAAGGAACGGCTGCTCGAAGAGCGCGAACGCCACACCCGCCAGGCCGACGAACTGGCCGCCGAAGCCGAGCTCCTCTCGACCGAGCGCGAACAGGGCGACACCCAGTTCGACGAAGAGTCGGGCGAAGGCGACACCGTCAGCGTCGAACGCGAACGCGACCTTTCCCTCGCGGCCGCGGCCCGCCAGACCGTCGACGAGATCGAACGGGCGCTCACGAAGATCGACGACCCGATCCACTTCGGTCTGTGTGTGACGTGCGGCGATCGCATCCCCGTGGCGCGGCTCGAAGTCATTCCGTGGGCCGAGATGTGCGTGAAATGCAAGGCCCGTGGCGAACGGCGCCGCTGACGCGTCACGCACACGAACGCGCACGCTTGCGGTTCTCGGCGTCGTCTTCGCGATCGTCGTCGTCGACCAACTGACAAAGTCGTGGGCCGTGTCGGCGCTTGCCGACGGGCCGATCAGCATCATCGGCGACTTCGTCGAACTCCGGCTGACGCGCAACCCGGGCGGCGCCTTCGGGCGGTTCCAGGGCATGACCGTGATCCTCGCCGTCGGCGCCATCGTCGTGTCGGCGATCCTGTTCCGCACGGTGCGCAAGACGACCGACCCGGTGCTCGCCGTCGGGCTCGTCCTCGTGCTCGGCGGCGCGCTCGGCAACCTCTCCGACCGCATCTTCCGTTCGCCCGGTGTGTTGCGCGGTCACGTCGTCGACTTCGTATCCGTCGGTTCGTTCCCCGTGTTCAACGTTGCCGACTCGTGCATCACCGTCGGCGCGCTGTTGCTCATCTTCCGGACGCTGCGCACCCAGGAACCCGAACCCGCCGGGCCCGGCCCGACCCAGACCGGCTCGTCGTGAACGAATCGGTACGTGTTCCTGCCGCGCTTGCCGGCGAACGTGTCGACAGCGCGGTCGCGCTGCTCACCGGCTGGTCGCGCGCCGACGTGCAAACGCTGCTCAGCCAACATGCAGTCCTCGTCGACGGCGCAACCGTCTCGAAGAGCCACCGGCTCCGCGAAGGCGAAGTGATCGAACTGCTCGAGGAACCCGCGCCCGCGGTACCACCCCAACCCGAACCAGATGTCGACGTGCCCGTGCGCTACGAAGACGCTGACGTCGTCGTCGTCGCCAAACCGGCCGGCCTCGTCGTACACCCCGGCGCGGGCAACGACACCGGAACCCTCGTGCACGGCCTCCTCGCGCGCTACCCCGAGATCGCAACGGTCGGCGACCGGTTCCGCCCCGGCATCGTGCATCGCCTCGACCGCGAAACCAGCGGCCTGCTCGTCGTCGCCCGGTCCGAGCGCGCGTACGACAACCTCGTCGAACAACTCGGCGCTCACACCGTCGAACGCCGCTACGGCGCGCTCGTATGGGGCCACCTCGCCACCGCACGCGGCATGATCGACGCGCCCATCGGACGCTCGGAGGCGCGCCGCACCCGCATGGCCGTCCGCGACGCGGGCCGCCCCGCGCGCACCGGCTACGAAGTCCACGAAACGTTCGAGACCCCAATCTGCAGCCGCCTCGAATGCCGCCTCGAAACCGGACGCACCCACCAGATCCGCGTGCACCTCACCGCCATCGGCCACCCGGTCGTCGGCGACGGCACCTACGGCGGGCTCCGCGATTCGATCGCCCTGTCGCGCCCGTTCCTGCACGCGGCCGTGCTCGGATTCGTCCATCCCGTAAGCGGCGAGAACCTACGGTTCAAGGAACCGCTACCCGACGAACTGGAAGACGTCCTCGCCGCGCTCCGCGCGGACGCGCGCTAGGAACACGACCTCGTCACTGCTCGGATGCGTCTCCCACGAATCAGATCGAACGCGTCGGCCATGCACGCGATATACATGGCTCCCTCGGTTCCCGCAAGGGGCCTTCGGCGCGAGGGCGGGGCCCTGCGTCCGCACGACCTTACGACCTTACGACGCCGCTTCCGGATGCCCAATCTGCGTGCGCTCGACCAGCTCGGCCAGCGTCACCCGCTCCAACGAACGCCGCGTCTCCTCCGACGCCCGCACCCACACCTCCTGCAGGATGCAATGACCCTCGCAGTGATCGGCATGGTCGGCCATCGGCAACTGCGGACCCTCGACCGCGGCCACGATGTCGGCCAACGTGATCTCTGCCGGCGGCCGCGCGAGCACGTACCCACCACCGACGCCTCGCTTCGACCGGACCAACCCCGCACCCTTCGCCCCGAGCAAGATCTGCTCGAGGTACGGCTGCGGGAGGTTCGTCCGCTCCGCGATCTCCTTGACCGACGTCGGGCGCTCGCTGCCGTGCAACGCCAACGACAGCAGCGCTCTCGCCGCGTAGTCGCCGCGCGTCGACACCTTCATCGACCCATAGTCGCGCGTCCACGCACCACCCGGCGACTGGTACCCGCTTAGTCTCCGAGCCGTGGAACCCGTCCCGCCCGACCTCGACGGCGCATCGATCGCCGGCCTCGTCCCCGCCCTCGTCGGCGAACGCGACTACGACTGGGTCCCCGCCGCCGCCCGCGCAGCAGACGCCGTCGTCCTCCTCGTCCTCGACGGCCTCGGCTGGAGCGCGATCCGCGACCACGCCGCCGACATGCCCGTCCTCACCGCCATGTTCGGCGGCCCGATCACGAGCGTCGCCCCGTCCACCACCGCGACCGCACTCACCTCGATCTGCACGGGACTCGCCCCCGCGCAACACGGCGTCGTCGGCTACCGCATGCTCGTCGACGGATCCGTCCTCAACTGCCTGCGCTGGACCGTCGCCGACGGCAAACGTCCACCCAATCCCGAAGACGTACAACGCCACCCGTCGTTCCTCGGCCGCGACATCACGGTCATTACCCGCGCCGAATTCCGCAACAGCGGATTCTCCCGAGCGCATCTGCGCGGCGCGCGGTTCAAGGGCTGGCACACCACCGCGATGCTCGTCGAAGAGTGCGCCCGCGCCGTCAACGCCGGCGACCGATTCGTCTACGCGTACTATCCGGGCGTCGACAACGTCGCGCACGAATACGGCCTCCACGACCACGTGTACCGGCGCGAACTCGCGTTCGCCGACCGCCTCGTCGGCGAACTCCTCGACGCGCTCCCCGAACGCGCGGCACTGCTCGTCACCTCCGACCACGGCCAGATCCATCTCGAACCCGACGCGTGGATCGAACTCGGCGACGTCGCGTCACTCGTACAGACCCAAACCGGCGACGCCCGCTTCCGCTCGCTCTACGCGAAACCCGGTCGCCACAAGGAACTCGCCGCCGCGGCACGCGATGCGTTCGCACAACAGGCGTGGGTGCGCACCCGCGCCGAGTTGCTCGACGAGGGTTGGCTCGGCACCGGGGCCACGGGAAGCATCCCGGGCCGCATCGGCGACGTCGTCCTCGCCGCCTTCGAGTCCGTCGGCTTCGTCGACCCCCTGGCGCCCCACGAGACGAGTTTGAGGTCCGGCCACGGCTCGCTCACGCCCGACGAGATGTTTGTCCCGCTGCTGGCGGGGCCGGGCCGGGCGTAACCCTTGCTTGCTGGTCGGGTTCCGACTTAGGGGCGGCTACGCCGCGGGGTGAGATCGTCACCTCTCCGGCGAGCTCCCGGCGCTCCTCCGTCGCTCTGGTCGCCGTTCCGTTCGGCTTCGCCCCGCTACTGCGCCTTTGTCACTTGCTCTGTGTTTTTCTCGCGCGCCGGGGGCTATTCTCGGACGGGAGTTACATCGTTGTAAGTATCCACAGGTTCGTACACAGGGCTGTGGATATTGGGGGGCCACGGGTCTTGGCGGAGTCGTTCGTCCATCTGCATCTGCACACCGAGTACTCGATGCTCGACGGTGCATCGCGGATCGCCGAAGTCGTCGCGGCCGCGGCCGCCGACGGCCAGCCCGCGGTCGGCATCACCGACCACGGCAACATGTACGGCGCGCTCGCGATGTACAAGGAAGCGCGCGCGCAGGGCATCAAGCCCGTCCTCGGGCTCGAGGGCTACTTCACCAACATGTCGCGCTTCGACCGGCCCAAGCGCTCCGAGCACGAGATCTTCCACCTCACGATGCTCGCCGAGACCACGCAGGGCTACCACAACCTGATGAAGGTGACGAGCGCCGCGTACCTCGACGGCTACTACTACAAGCCGCGTAGCGACTGGGACCTGCTCGAGAAATATCACGAGGGCATCACCGCGACGAGCGGGTGCCTCGGCGGCCTTGTCTGCCAGCTCGTGTTGAACGACGACTACGACGCCGCGCTCAAGGCCGCGGCCCGCTTCCAGGACATCTTCGGGCGCGAACGGTTCTTCATCGAGTTGCAGGACCACGGAATGGAGGACGACGCCAAGGTCATCCGCCCGCTCCTCGACATCGCCCGGGCACTGAAGGCGCCGCTGCTCGCCACGAACGACAGTCACTACACACACAAGGAAGACGCCGAGGCCCACGACGCGTTGCTATGCGTGCAGACCGGCGCGTTGCAAAGCGACCCGAAGCGATTCAAGTTCGACGGCGACGAGTTCTATATCAAGTCCGCGGCGGAGATGCGCGACGTGTTCCGCGACGTTCCCGAGTCGTGCGACAACACGCTGCTCGTCGCGGAACGCTCCGACGTCGAGATCGAGTTCGGCCAGGCGATTCTCCCGTCGTTCCCGGTGCCCGAGGGCCACGACGAGAACTCGTACCTGCGGGAGCTGACGATCACAGGCGCGAAGGAGCGGTACGGCACCGCACCACCGCCGCACGTGCTCGAACGCATCGACTACGAACTCGACGTCATCAAGACGATGGGGTTCTCGGCGTACTTCCTTGTCGTGTGGGACCTCGTGCACTACGCCAAGTCGCGCAACATTCGCGTCGGACCGGGGCGGGGGAGTGCCGCCGGGTCGTGCGTCGCGTACTGCCTGCGCATCGTCGACATCGACCCGATCCGCTACGACCTCATCTTCGAGCGTTTCCTCAACCCGGGCCGCACGCAGATGCCCGACATCGACATGGACTTCGACTCGCGGTACCGCGGCGAGATGATCCGCTACGCGGCGCAGAAGTACGGCAACGACCACGTCGCCCAGGTCGTCACCTTCTCCACGATCAAGGCCCGGGCCGCGGTGCGCGACGCCGCCCGCGTGCTCGGCTACCCCTACGTCGTCGGCGACAAGATCGCCAAGCTCATGCCTCCGCTCATTATGGGTCGCGATACACCGCTGTACGCGTGCTTCGAACCGCACGACAAGTTCGTCGACGGTTACAAGATGGCGAGCGAACTCCGCCAGCTCTACGAAGCCGACCCCGACGCGAAACGCGTCGTCGACGTCGCACGCGGGCTCGAAGGCCTCCGCCGCCAGGACGGCATCCACGCCGCCGCGGTCGTCATCACGCGCGAACCGCTCACCGAGTACCTGCCGATCCAGCGCAAGCCCGAACCGGGTACACCGCTCGAAGAGTCGCCCATCGTCACGCAGTACGAGATGCACGGTGTCGAGGAGCTCGGCCTCCTCAAGATGGACTTCCTCGGGCTGCGCAACCTCGACGTCATCGAAATCGCGCTCGACCTCATCGAAGCGTCGACCGGAGCCCGGCCCGACGTCGACAACGACCTCCCGCTCGACGACCCCAAGACCTTCGAGCTGCTGAAGGCGGGCGACACGACGGGCATCTTCCAGCTCGAGTCGGCGCCGATGCGGTCGTTGCTGCGGGCGATGGCGCCGACCAGCTTCGAAGACGTGTCGGCCGTACTCGCGCTGTATCGCCCCGGCCCTATGGCGCAGAACTGGCACACCGAATACGCCGAGCGCAAGAACGGGCGCCGGCCCGTGTCGTACGACCACGACGACCTGCGCGAGATCCTCGAACCCACGTACGGGTTGATGATCTACCAAGAGCAGCTCATGCGCGTCGCGCAGAAGCTGGCCGGGTACACGCCCGCCGAAGCCGAGAACCTGCGCAAGGCGACCGGCAAGAAGATCCGCGAACTGATCGTCAAAGAGCGGGCCAAGTTCGTCGACGGCTGCGTCACGCAGGGCCACGGCGCCGAGTTCGCGGAGCGGTACTTCGACAAGATCGAACCGTTCGCCGACTACTCGTTCAACAAGTCGCACACGGTCGGGTACGGCTACATCACGTACCAAACCGCGTGGCTGAAGGCGAACTACCCGGTCCCGTATCTCGCCGCGCTGCTCACCAGCGTGAAGTCGAACCTCGACAAGGCCGCCGTGTACCTCAACGAATGTCGCATGCTCGACATCAAGGTGCTCGTCCCCGATGTGAACACGTCGATGAGCGACTTCGCGTGCGACGACGGCGCGGTGATCTTCGGACTCTCGGCCGTGCGCAACGTCGGCGAAGGCGTTGCCGCGCTCATCATCGCCGAGCGCGAAGAGAACGGTCCGTACACCGACTTCCACGACTTCTGCGACCGCGTCGACCCGACCGCGCTCAACAAGCGCGCGATTGAGTCACTCGCCAAGGGCGGCGCGTTCGATTCTCTCGGCCACGCCCGCCAGGGGCTGTGCACCGCCTTCGAACAGATCGTCGACACCGCGTTGCGCCGGCGCCGGGAACGCGACGCCGGCACCATGAGCCTCTTCGATACCGGGTTCAGTGCGGGGGAGGCACCCGTCTTCGACGACCGCCTCCCGATTCCCGACATCGAGTTCGACAAGTCGGCGCGGCTGCGACTCGAAAAGGAGATGCTCGGCCTCTACGTGAGCGACCATCCGCTCATGGGCGCCGAGCGCGCACTGCGCCGCCACGTCGAATGCTCGCTGGCCGACCTCGCCGAACTCGAAGACGGCGCGATCCGCCAGGTCGCCGGCGTCGTCACCGCCCTGTCACGCAAGTACACCAAACGCGGCGACCTCATGGCCACGTTCATGCTCGAAGACCTCGCCGCGACGATCGAGGTCATGGTGTTCCCGAAGACGATGCTCCAGTACGGCGACCTGCTTGCCGCCGACGCGATCGTCACGATCAAGGGCCGCGTCGATGGGCGCGAGGACACACCCAAACTCATGGCGATGGAAATCGGCCGCCCCGAGATCCACATCGACAGCGGGCCGCCGGTCAAGCTCCGCGTGCGCGCGACCGTGCTCACCGAGGAGCGCGTCACGCAGCTGCGTCAGATCCTCGCGGCCAACCCGGGCGACAGCCCCGTGCTGCTCACGTTGCTCGGCTCCGACAAGGAAACCGACCTCCGCCTCGGCGACGAGTTCTATTGCAACGGCTCGAACGGCCTCTACGCCGAACTCCGCGTCCTCTTCGGCGCCGACTGCATCGCCTCGTAACGGGTCAGCCCTTCGGCTGCTTCTTGGTGTCGCGGCGGTAGCGGCCGTAGAACGTGCCCGCAGTGAACGCGATCGACGCGATGCTCGCGTAGCGCCACCACGGCTTCGCCCATTCGAACACATTCCCTGCGACGACCCACAGTCCGACGAACGCGAGCGAGATCAGGATCAACCAACCGAGAAAGCCGATCCCGCCCTTCTCCTTCTTCTCGTCCTTCATGGCCGGTCTCCGACCCGGGAGCGGCTGCGCCGCGGTCGGGCCGTCGGCACTCCGGCGAGCTCCCTGCGCTCCTCCGTCGCTCCGGGCGCCGCTCCGTGCGTTGTCAGTGCTGCGTTCATGATCTCGCGATGACGTTCTCCGAGAAACGGCCGAGTTGGTCTTTGAGCGTCTCGAGGTCGAATCCGAGCGGCGGGATCACGAACCGGTGCACGCCGAGGTCGGCGGCGCGCTTCACCGCGTCGAGGTCGAGCCCCATGCCCGCGGTCACTTCGATTGCGTCGGGGTCGCGCCCGGCGTCGGCCGCGGCTTTGTGCATCTCGTCGAGCAACGCCACGAGATCGTCGCCGCTGCGGCCGGGGAAGAAGCCGTCGCCGAGTCGCCCGGCGCGACGCGCGGCCACCGGTGTGTGCCCGCCGATGTGGATCTTCGGGCCGCCTTCCTGGGTCGGCTTCGGATACGACTTCAGCGCGGCGAAGTTCGTGAACTCACCCTGGTACGCGGTTTCGGGTTCGCGCCAAAGCCGGCGCAGAACGTCGATGTATTCGTCGGTGCGTTGTCCGCGCCGTTCGAACGGCACGCCCAGCGCGTCGAACTCCTCTTTGAGCCACCCGACGCCGACACCCAACTCGACCCGGCCCCGCGAGAGACGGTCGAGGGTCGCGACTTCCTTGGCGAGGATCAGCGGGTTGCGCTCGGGGAGGATGAGGATCCCGGTGCCGAGGCGGATGCTTGTGGTCGCGCCCGCGACGTACGCAAGCCAGATCAGTGGGTCGGGGATGGGCGTGTGCTCGGCGCCCGCCATCTTCCCGTCGGCCGAGTACGGGTATGCCGACTGGTAGCCGGTGGGAACGACGACGTGCTCGACCGTCCACAACGACTCGAAGCCCAGCTCTTCGGCGAGGAGCGCGAGCCCGACCGCGTTCTCCGGCTTCGAGAACGGCCCCGCATTGGCGAACAGAAGTGCAAATTTCATCGGCCGGTAGTCTCTCACGGATGCGTATCGGGATTCTGGGTGCGACCGGGCCCGCCGGGCGAGGGCTGGCGGCGCGCCTCGCGAGTGTGGGCCACGAGGTGCTGTTCGGATCGCGGGCCGTCGACAAGGCGCGTGCGGCCGTGAACGAGCTCGAGAAGGCGTGGGGCGATCGGGTCGCCGGGCGCCTCATCCCGTGCGACAACGCATGGGCCTGCGACGCGCCCGTCGTCATCCTCGCGGTGCACGCCGAGTCGGCGATCCCGACCGTGCAGGAGCACTCGGAACGCCTCCCCGGCAAGATCGTGGTGTCGATGGCCAACAACCTCGTGAAGCACGGCAACGAGTTCAACGCGGTGTTGCCGCCGCACGGGTCGGTCGCGGCCGAGATCCAGGCGCTGCTGTGGCGCTCGCGGGTGTGCACGGGCTTCCACCTCGTGCCCGCGGCCGAGTTCGCCGACCTCGACCACACGATGGAGAGCGACGTCGTCGTGCTCGGCGACGACGACGAGGCGAAAGCAGTGCTGATGGAGATCACCGGCAGCATCCCGAACCTGCGTGCGCTCGACGGCGGCTCGTTGCGCAACGCGGTGGGTATGGAAACATTCGCGGCGGTGCTCCTTACGATCAACATTCGGCACAAGATGCGGGCCAGCCTGCATTTGATGACGGTCTAGGGTTCAACACCATGCGGCTGTACGACACGGCCCGGCGGGCCATCGTCCCGTTCGACCCGCCGCAGATCGTGCGTATGTATGTGTGTGGCATCACGCCGTACGACTCGACCCATCTCGGACATGCGGCCACGTACCTCTCCTACGACCTGCTGATCCGGCGTCTCGAAGACCTCGGCCACGAAGCGCGCATGGTGCGCAACATCACCGACGTCGACGATTCCATTCTGCCGAAGGCGCGCGAGTTGGGCGTGTCGCATCTCGAACTCGCGGCGGCCGAGACCGCGCGCTTCCAAGGCGATATGGCCGCGCTCGACATGCGCCCACCGATCGCCGAACCGCGCGCGACCGACGCGGTGCCGCGCATCATCGAACTCGTCGGCGAGCTCCTCGAATCCGGCCACGCGTACCTCACGGCGGGCACGGCGTACTTCGATGTGTCGTCGTTCCCGCGCTACGGCGAGCTTTCGCATTACTCGACCGAGCAGATGGTCCGCCTCGCCCGTGCCCGTGGCGGCAACCCCGACGACCCGCACCGTCGCGACCCGCTCGACTTCGTGTTGTGGCAGCCGTCGTTGTCCGACGAACCCGCGTGGCATACACCGTTCGGCGTCGGTCGGCCCGGGTGGCACATCGAATGCACCGCCATGGCCATCGACGAACACGGCGACACCCTTGACCTGCACGGCGGCGGCACCGACCTCATCTACCCGCACCACGAATGCGAGGTCGCGCAGAGCGAGTCGCTCACCGGCCGGCCGTTCGTGAAGCACTGGATGCACTCGGCGATGGTCAACTACGAGGGCGAGAAGATGTCGAAGTCGCTCGGCAACCTCGTGTTCATCAGCGACCTCCTGAAGGTGGCCGACCCGCGTGCCATCCGCCTCGCGCTCATGCGCCACCACTATCGCTCGGGGTTCGAGTGGTACGACACCGACATCGAGGAAGGCACCGCGCTGCTGCACCGCCTGAGCGCGGCCGCGAGTGCGCCCGACGGCCCCGACCCGCGGCCGTTCGCCGAGCGGGTCCGTGCCGCCCTCGACGAGGATCTGAACGCGCCCAAGGCGCTCGAGGCCATCGACGACCTCGCGAGCGCGGTGCTTTCGGGCGGGAGCGACACGAGCGCCCCGGGCGAACTGCGCGCCCTCGGCCGCCTCGTCGGCATCGACCTCGACCGCCCGCTCGGCCCGTCCGCCTAGCCACCCGAGGCAACGGCATGGGACTCGATCGGTTGTGGGCGGGCTGGCGGTCGGACTACGTCACCGGTGCCGCGGCCACGCCCGACGCCGTCGCCGCCTCCGAGGAGGGGTGCGTGCTCTGCCGCCTCGTCGCCGCGGCGGACGACGCCGAGGCGCTGGTCCTCGAACGCACCGAGCAGACGATCACGGTGATGAACCTGTACCCCTACGGGTCCGGTCACCTCATGACCGCCCCGGTGCGCCACGTCGCGGGCCTCGATGATCTCGACGACGAGGAAGCGGTCGCACTGACCCGGGCCCAGATTCGCGCCATCCGAGCGATCCGTTCGGCCTACGCGCCCGACGGGATCAACCTCGGAGCCAACCTCGGGCGGGCCGCGGGCGCCGGGGTCCCCGGGCACGTGCACCTCCATGTTCTGCCAAGGTGGAGCGGCGACACCAACTTCGTGACCACCGTCGCCGAAGTTCGCGTCCTCCCCGAGTCGCTGCCGGACGGGTACAAAAAGTTGCAAAGGGCCTGGCCCCAGGATTCCGGACGCCCATAACATTGCCCGGTGGCGGGGGGCAGCAGGCGGGTGGACGCGGACGTACTCCTCACACCCCGTGACGCCCAAGCACTCCTCGGGCTGACCGTCGAGCGCCTCGAACCGAGTTCCGAGGACAGACGGCGCGCCTCGTTCGTGTGCTTCGGTGCGCGCGGTAGCCGCCCCGCGATCGTGTGCGAGATGCTCTCGCTCGCGTCGGCGCCCGCCGGACGTCCCGCCGACGTCCCGTTCGTCTCGGTCGCCGTCAGCACCGACCGCTCGGCACCCAACCCGCGTCGCACGGTGTCCGCCCGCTGGGAACAGGGCGGTCTGAAGTTTGCGCTCACCTACACGTGTGTCGCGGCCGCCGACGACGACGAGGTCGCCGACGCCGCCACCGGCAAGCGCAGCGCGATCGCGGCGCTGGCCCGGGTCGTGAGCGAACGCCTGTCGGCGCTACCTTCGGGCGTGTGACACCCGAGCCCGAGCCCGGCGACGAACTCCCCGAGGACCTCGACGTCACGGCCTACATCGGGCCCTACGTGTTTCCCGACATCAAGCGCCGGCGGCTCGCCGGCATCATCTACGTCGTCGTCGCGGCCGGATGTCTCTGGGCCGGACTCGCGTACGGCAACGACGGGTTCCTCTTCGCCGCCGCGCTGCTCACGCTCATCGCGGGGTACCACTTCCTCACCGCGTGGCCCTTGCGCATCGACCAGACCGAAGCCCTCGCGACCGCGAGCCGCACGGTTGGGTTTCCGGTCGGCCACGCGTCCGCGCAACTCGCATGGCGCGGACTCCGCAGCCGCCCGACGTGGCGCATCCTGGTGTACAGCGCCGACGACCCCCCGAGCATCCGCGGCCTGGTCGAACTCGACGCCGTCGACGCGGAGGTGCTCGGCGAGTACACCGAGAACAACCCCGAGGACTGGTCGAAGTTCAACCTGTCGTAGCGGCGAGCTACGGCGCGGCCTTCAACCCGGCGACGATCTTGTCGACCAGGTGGGCCGGAACCGGGTCGTAGTGCGAGTGCGAGACGGTGAAGCGACCCCGACCGCCCGTCATCGAGCGCAGGTCGATCGCGTAGCGCAGGATTTCGGACGTCGGCACCGTCGCGACGATCTCGACTTCGCCGCGGCCGAGGGCACCCGACCCCTGGATGCGGCCGCGCTTGGAGTTGAGGTCGCCCATGATGTCGCCCTGGTTTGCCTCGGGCACGATGACGACGAGTTCACTCACCGGTTCGAGGAGGAGAGATCCCGCTTTCTGCATCGCCTCTTTGAGGCCGAGCGACGCGGCGGTCTTGAACGCCATCTCCGAACTGTCGACCGAGTGGTGCTTGCCGTCGAACACCGTGACGCGCAGGTCCACGATCGGGAAGCCGAGGGCGCCGCCGTGCTCCGCGGTCTCGACGATGCCCTTCTCGACCGCCGGGATGTAGTTGCGGGGGATGACGCCGCCGACGATCTTGTCGACGAACTCGATACCCC
>Ga0163153_10005592_pt1 | contig 14719 bp, 10 predicted proteins | sample OliLakLV19MP6IB1_FD_148629 | JGI IMG/M metagenome (GOLD analysis project Ga0163153, IMG submission 148629) | Freshwater microbial mat bacterial communities from Lake Vanda, McMurdo Dry Valleys, Antarctica - Oligotrophic Lake LV.19.MP6.IB-1 | ecosystem: Environmental > Aquatic > Freshwater >... | reverse complement strand
TGTCCTCGCCGAGCTCGGCCTTGTCCGCTCGTTCGCTGCCGAGCTCGGCGAGGACAACATCCAGGTCAACGCGATCTGCCCCGGCTGGGTCGATACCGACATGGCGTGGGAGGGTCTCGACGGCATCGCCCAGGCAACCGGAGGCACCCGCGAGGACGCCTATCGCGACGCGATGCAGGCCGTGCCTCTCGGGCGTATGTCCCAACCCGACGACATCGCCGGCACCGTGGCCTGGCTGTTGTCGCCCGACGCGCGTGGCGTTACCGGGCAGGCGATCGACCAGAACGGTGGCGCCTGGGTGGGGTGAGGGCCTAGCCATGCACCGCCTGTGAGGAGCTCGGGGCGAGGGAAGACCGCGTGAGGGGGCGCCGCACAGGCGCCCCCTCACGGGCCCCGATCGGAGCCAGAACCTAGCGGTCGTACTCGGTGTCGGCGGGAAGGTCGAACGACACCGCTTCCCTCTCCTCCAGTTCTTCGAGTTCCGCGTCCGTGCCCATCCGGACAGGGCCCTTGAACCACTTGCTCGCAGAGAGCAGCCACCAGCCCCCGAAGAGGAGGAACGCCCCTCCGACCGTGAGCGGCGCGTAATTGAGGACGTTCCAGTCGAAGCCGTCCTTCCACGGGATCCCGGTGGGTGCGATCGGAGCGATGAACAGGAGGCAGATCAACGTAACCCAGATGATCGCGATCCAGTCGACGACCTTGTGCCTGCTGCCGAGCGACCACGCACCGTGCTCGAAACGGTCGCCGAGCCGCAGGCGGAGGATCACCGGCAGGATGAACGCGATGTAGAGGCCGATCACCGCGATCGAGGTGCCGACGAGGTACCCGACGACGGCGTTCCAGAGCGTCGGCACCATCAGCAGCCACGCGAGGACGGCGATCGCGAGGACGGCCATCTGTGGCACGCGGTTGCGGCCGACCTTCCTCCACAGGCTGTGCCCCGGCACGGCGCGGTCGCGCGAGAACGCGAACAACATCCGCGACGCCGACGTCGTCGATGCCGTGAGGCAGAACGTCTGCGCGACGACGGCGATCAGGAGCATGAACTCCGCCCAGCCCTGGCTCGTCGACTCGGTCCAGATGTAGACGACCGCGTTGCCGCCCGCGTCAATGACGCCCTGGGTGTCCGGAATCGCGAAGGTGACCGCGAGCAGGAGGATGAAGCCGAACACCATCGACACGAACACCGACATCCACATTCCGACGGCTGCGGTCCGCGAGGCCTGGTGCGTCTCCTCGGCCATGTGGGCCGAAGCGTCGTAGCCCGTCATCGTGTACTGCGACATCAGGAGGCCGATGCCGAAGACGTACCAGAACACGATGCTGCTGAATCCGCCGCCCGAGAAACCAGAGTTGTTGACGGTCTCTCCGAAGACATAACCGATCGACTGGTGGTTGTCGGGGACGATGATGAGGATGAGGACGATGATCGCGACGCCCACCATGTGCCAGTAGGCGGAGACGGTGTTGAGTAGAGAAGTGATCCGGACGTTGAACATATTCAGGGTCAGAGAGATCAACATCACGGCCGAGTAGGTGACGAAGATCCATTTCGACGAGTTCGGATAGTCGAACCACAGGTTGAGCAGCGCCGTCGCGAAGATCGCGAGCCCGTAGCCGATGGCGGCGGTCACGGCGATCTGGCCGACGAGGTTGAACCAGCCGGTGAACCAGCCCCAGGCCGGGCTGCCGAGCTTCGAGGCCCAGTAGTAGAGGCCTCCCGCCGTCGGATAGGCCGAGGCGATCTCGGCCATCGCGAGCGCGACGATCGTCGACATCGTGCCGACGAGCAGCCAGCCCCAGGTGACGGCGACCGGGCCACCCCACTGGAACGCGATGTAGTACGACGTCAGGCAGCCGGCCAGGATCGAGATGATCGTGAACGAGATCGCGAAGTTCTGGAAGCCGCCCATCGATCGGAAGAGCTCCTGTGCATACCCCATCTTGTGGAGGAGCTGCTCGTCCTCCGTTGTATGGATCGGTGCACCAGGTGCTGGTGCTGGTGCTGGTGTCTCGCTCATGCCGCCGCCTCCCTCGTTGATGACCAGACCGGCCGCCGTCTCCGAAACGGATGGGCCGATGGTGTATTCACCCGCACGGGCAAGGGCGTTGTCAAGCCCTTGTCAACACTCGTTCGGGAGAGCACGTTGATGTGCGTCAGTATCCTCCCGCTCCCGGACGGAATAGGATGGCGCGCATGCTGACACTCGAGGAGCTGCGCGCGGAAGTCGAAATCGGTGCGATCGACACGGTCGTCGTCGCCTTCACCGACATGCAGGGGCGACTGATGGGCAAGCGCCTCCATGCTGAGTTCTTTCTCGACGAGATGGATGCGGGGCACGGGGTCGAGGGGTGCAACTACCTGCTCGCCCTCGAGATGGAGATGGATCCGGTGCCGGGGTACGCACTCGCGAGCTGGGAGCAGGGCTACGGCGACTTCGACGTGCGGCCCGATCTCGCGACCCTGCGCAAGATCCCCTGGCTCGAGGCGACGGCGCTCGTGCTCGGCGACGTCCACTTCCACGACGGGTCACCCGTTGCGCCGTCCCCGCGGCAGGTGCTGAAGGCGCAGATGGACAGGGCGGCGGCGCTCGGGCTGACGCCGATGATGGGCAGCGAGCTCGAGTTCTACCTCCTCCGTGAGACGTTCGAGGAGGCTCACGCCAAGGAGTACTCCGGCCTGACGCCGTCGGTGCCGTACATCCTCGACTACCACATTCTTGCCACGACCTATGACGAGGCGTTCCTGCGCCAGATCAGGAACGGGATGCATGCCGCGGGCATGCGCGTCGAGACGTCGAAGGGCGAGGCGTGGCCCGGGCAGCAGGAGATCAACTTCCGCTTTGCCGACGCTCTCACGATGGCGGACAACCATGTCATCTACAAGAACGGTGCCAAGGAGATCGCATTCCTCAACGGTTGCTCGATCACGTTCATGGCGAAGCCGTTTCAGGACTGGATCGGCAACTCGTGCCACATCCACTCGTCGCTCTGGCGCGACGGGACACCATGCTTCGCGACGGACGAGACACTGTTCTCACGCTGGCTCGCCGGCCAGATCGCGTGTTTCAAGGAGCTCGCGATCTTCCTCGCGCCGACGATCAACTCGTACAAGCGGTTTGCCGCAGGCTCCTGGGCACCGACGACGCTTGCCTGGGGGAACGACAACCGGACCTGCGGCTTCCGGGTCGTCGGGCACGGTGCGGCTCGTCGTGCCGAGACGCGCATCCCGGGCGGCGATGCGAACCCGTACCTCGCGTTCGCGGCCGTGATCGCGGCAGGATTGCATGGGATCGAGGGCGAGCTCGAGCTGCCGCCCGGCCTCGAGGGCAACGCGTACGAATCGGATGTGGAGCGGTTCCCGTCGACGATGGGCGAGGCGATCCGTGCGCTCGAGGGTGGGACGATGGCGCGCAGGGCGTTCGGCGATCAGGTTGTCGATCACTACCTCAACTATGCGCGGACCGAGCAGGGACTGTACGACGCCTTCGTCACGGACTGGGAGCGCAAGCGCTACTACGAGCGGGGGTAGTGGCCGCAACCCGGGTCGCCGCCTGAAGGCGGCCGCCCGGGTTCACGTCCGTTGTTCGGCGCACGGCGCATCAGCTAGCGTGCCGCCATGGCCAGCGGTCGCCCGATCATCGGCATCACGTCCTATGCCCAGCCCGCTCGCTGGGGAGTCTGGGACCTCCCCGCGGCACTGATCCCGCTCTTCTACGTCGAGTCGGTCGAACAGGCCGGCGGTCGGGCACTCCTCATTCCACCGAGCGAGGTCGGCACGGAGGAGACGCTCGACGTTCTCGACGGGCTCATCTTCTCCGGAGGGATCGACATCGACCCGGCGCAGTACGGTGCCGAGCGTCACCCGGCGACGGACCCGGCGCAGGTGCGCCGTGACGCCGGCGAGCTCCGCCTCCTCGAGGCCGCACTCGACCGCGACATCCCGACGCTCGCGATCTGCCGCGGTTTCCAGCTGCTGAACGTCCTTCGCGGCGGCGACCTGATTCAGCATCTTCCCGAGCACGTCGGTCACGAAGGCCATCGCGAAACGCTCGGCGTCTTCTCTCAGCACCCCGTCGACGTGAAAGAGGGCACGCGCCTCGAAGCGATTCTCGGGCCGCGTCACGGCGCCGTGAACTCGAGCCACCACCAGGGCGTCGGTCGAGTGGGAGCGGGGCTTGTCGAGAGCGCCTTCGCCGAGGACGGGTCGCTCGAGGCGATCGAAGATCCCTCGAAGACGTTCGCACTCGGCGTGCTCTGGCACCCCGAAATGGAACCCGACGACAAGCGGCTCTTCGAGGCGCTCGTCGCAGAGGCGCGCCGCTTCCGCAGCGCTCGCTGACAGCGTCGGGGGACGTCTTTCAAGGTTCAACCTCTGGTAGAGCTTGAGACTTTTACGGGACGTTTCGTGGGGTGCTGCTGCGTCGGAGGCCTCGACGGTTGGAGGGGGTGGAACCCCTCGATCGGAGGATTGCCCTCCCCTGGAAAGGGTATATGCTCTCGAGCACTGAGCCTTGCCGATGCGTGCGGCACATCGGTGAGGTCAGAGCTTCGGGGATGGGGAGCCGACACGCATGACGACGACGGGGCCGGGGGCCCCGTCGTCCGTTTCTGGCGCATCTGCCCGAGCCGGATTCGGTAGCCGGCGTCGATCAGTGGCCGGACGGGGGAGCGAATCCCTCGTGCGAGGTATAGCGAGCACCCCAAAAGGGTCATACGCTTTGTCCACTCTGGGCGCCGTCCGGGGGCTGTTCCGCTTCCGGTTGGGGAATCAGAAGCGGCAGCTGGGAAGGAACACAAAGGGAGTGTCGAGATGCGGGGGATGGGGAAGCAGAGACGATCTTCGGGATCGCCCGACGGGTCGGAACGCGGTTTGTTCCGCGAGCTGGGCGCAAAGTCGGCACGGTCGAGCGCATCGCGGGCCAACGCGCCGCGTCGACCCCGCGGGCGTTTCGTGGCTCTCCTGACCATCCTTGTCGTCGGTGCTGCGACGGTCTTCGCGGTTGCGACGGCGTTCGCCGACAACCCGACCGGGAGTGGCTACACGATTGGGGACGGCATCATCGGCGATATCGGCACGACGTTCTTCCCGGATCCGGTCGGGTCGGTCGACGAGCTTGGGCCGGAGAACGGCGCCGATACGAAGCTCGACGTCATCAATACCGCGAGCCCTCCGATGCTCGAGTTCACCAACGTGAACGGCGGAGTCGATCTCAGCGGCATGTGGCTTGACACAAACGTCGATCCGACCACGGGCGATGTCTGGCTGTACTTCGCCTTTTCCCGCGAGGCCGCAACAACGGGGCAGATTGCATTCGAGTTCGAGCGCAGTCCCCTCCCGGTTGCGTGCGATTTCACCAACGTCTCCCCAATCAAGAACGGCAATCTGACCGCGGCACAGTCCGCGCTGATCGCAAGCTGCAACCCCTGGAAGAACCGGCAGGCCGGCGATTTCATGATCGTCTGGGACACGCAGGGAAATAGCACCACGCTGAACAAGCGGAACTACAGCGGCACATCCTTTGGTAGCGCTCAGGTGATCCCAGCAAACGGTTACAAGGTGGCGGTCACTGCCGACGAGCTCAAGGGTGAAGCTGCTATCAACCTGACGACGTCGGGAATCTTCCCTGCCAGCCCGACGCAGTGCCTCACGATCGCGAACGTCAAGGCCAACACGATTACCGGCAACTCGGATCAGGCCGACTTCAAGGACACCGTTCTCGCTGACACGTCAGGTGTCGGGATCTCGAACTGTGGTCAGATCCGCGTCACGAAGGACACCGACCCCGAGGGTGGGAGCGGCACCTTTCCGTATACGGTCACGCGCGATCCGGTCAGCGCGCTGAAGTTCGACAACAGCACCTCGGCGACGGGAACGCTGACGTCGGATGGCGACTCCGACCTCCTGACGGACATCAAGGCCGGCCCCGACTATCGCCTGGCCGAAGGCCCGCTTGCGGCGGACTGGATGCTCCAGTCGATTACGTGTGTGAAGGGTGGCACGACCTACGACGTCGTCCCTGGCAACCAGAAGTTCGCGGTCGACTCCAGCACCATCACAGACTGCGAGATCAAGAACGTGCCGAAGCCGAAGCTGACGCTCACCAAGAACGTCGTGAACAACAGCGGCGGTACGGCAACCCCTGATCTGTGGACGCTGGCCGCGGCTGGCACCGGTGGGTTCTCGGGAAGCGGCAACTCGGCAGACGTCACGAATCGAGTCGTCATCGCGGGCCAGGAATACACGTTGTCCGAGTCGGGTGGTGCCGCTGGCTACGCGTCGAACGGCGTCTGGTCGTGCACCGGTGGCGGCACATTCGTGAGCCCGAACAAGATCACCCTGGGCAACGGTCAGAACGTCTCGTGCACGATCACGAACGATGACGTTCCCGGCACGTTGGTTGTGAAGAAGGTTGTGGTGAATGACAACGGTGGCGCGAAGACGGCTGTCGACTTCGCGTTTGATGTGGCGGGTCCGAGTGTTTCGAACGATGTGTCGTTCGAGGCTGATGGTCAGAACGATCTGACCGTGAAGGCGGGCACCTACAACGTGGTCGAGAACGCTGATGCGGGGTACACGACGACGTACTCGGCTGATTGTTCGAACGCGGTGATCGTGAATGGTGGGTCGAAGACCTGCACGATCACGAACGATGACGTTCCCGGCACGTTGGTTGTGAAGAAGGTTGTGGTGAATGACAACGGTGGCGCGAAGACGGCTGTCGACTTCGCGTTTGATGTGGCGGGTCCGAGTGTTTCGAACGATGTGTCGTTCGAGGCTGATGGTCAGAACGATCTGACCGTGAAGGCGGGCACCTACAACGTGGTCGAGAACGCTGATGCGGGGTACACGACGACGTACTCGGCTGATTGTTCGAACGCGGTGATCGTGAATGGTGGGTCGAAGACCTGCACGATCACGAACGATGACGTTCCCGGCACGTTGATCGTCAAGAAGATCGTGATCAACGATGAGGGCGGCACGAAGACGGGCGGCGACTTCACCTTCAAGGTCGGTGAGGCCAACCCGGTGGCATTCGTCCAGGATCAGGCCGACGCCTCAAAGGGCGAGAAGTCCGTGAGCGTCTCCGCCGGTACCTACACGGTCACCGAGCCGGCGGTCCCGGGCTACGACGCGTCATACGAGGACTGTGCGAACGTCGTCGTTGGGAACGGCGACACGAAGACCTGCACGATCACGAATGACGACAACGCGAAGCCGACGGTCGACGTGCAGAAGACCGTTCGTGTCGCCGGTACCGACGGGGCGTACGCCGAGACGGCGTCCGCGCCGGAGCCGGGCGGCACCTTCCAGTACCGCGTCGTGATCTGGAACACGAGCAAGGAAGTCGTGACGCTCACCGCGCTGACAGACACGATCGGACTGGTCGTCACGGACCTCGACGGCAAGGGCAGTTGCTCCGCTCCGCAGTCGCTTGCGGCGAGCGACGGCACTTCGGGCGGGGCGGACACCTACACGTGCACGTTCGAGCTCGCGCTCCACGGGAACGCCGGCGACTCGCAGTCCGACACCGTCAAGGCGACCGTGAAGGACGACGAGGACGACACGGCCTCGGACGAGGACAGTGCCAGCGTCTCCCTCACCGACGTTGGTTCGTCGATCCTGGTCACGAAGACCGCTGACCCGACGACGCTCGACGAGAGCACGATCGGCAGCGACGTCGTGTACACGGTCGTCGTGAAGAACACCTCGACCGTCGACACGGTCACGGTCGACGCCCAGGGCTTCGTGGACAGGGTTGCCCTGAACAGTGACCCGGCGACAGGGAATGTCGTCGCACTGAGTAACCTCGACTGCAACATCGCGAACAGCGAGGACGATGGCCTGCCGTTCACTCTCGATCCCGCCGAGTCGATCACCTGCACGTTCTCGATGAGTGTGAAGGGTAACGCGGGCGACCAGATCAACGACCTGATCACGGTCACCGGCAAGGATGACGACGACAACGACGTCAGCGGCTCCGACGACGCGACCGTCACCATCACCGACGTTCCGTCGACGATCACCGTCACGAAGACGGCGAACCCGACCATCGTCCAGGACAGCGGCCCCGTCACGTTCACGGTCGTTGTCCGGAACGACTCGGCTGTCGACACGGTGTACATCGAGACGCTGACCGACTCGATCTACGGCAATCTGAACCCGAGGGGCACGTGCACGCTCGAGGATGGCATCGACGAGGGCCCGGCCGGCTCCCGCCGGATCCTCCCGAGTGCGTCGTACACCTGCTCGTTCACGGAGACGGTGTCGAAGACCGAGACAGACGTCGTCACCGCGTTGGGAGTCGACGATGACGACAAGGCCGTCTCGGGCCACGACGATGCGACAGTGACCGTCAATCGGACTCCGCCGCCGCCGACCATCCCGAGCACCGACATCTCGGTGACGAAGGCCGCGACACCGCAGGTGCAGTTGCCCCAGGGTGGCGGCACAGCGTCGATCACGTACAACCTCGTGGTCGTCAACAACGGCCCCGATGCGGCGGCCAACGTGAAGGTGGCAGATACGGCACCCGCCAGCGTCAGCTTCGCGTCGGCGACGACGAGTGCCGGGACCTGCACCACGACGGCCCAGGCTCTCGACTGCACGATCGTGAGCCTCGCACCCGGTGCGTCCGTGGCGATCACGATCAACGCCACCGTCAACGCAACCGGGACGAAGGTCAACGTCGTGCTCGTCACGACGACGACACCGGAGACGAACGGCAAGAACAACCAGGCCTCGGCCCAGACGGTCGTCGCTGCTCCGCTGACACCGCCCAAGCCGCCGAAGCCCGTCGTGAAGGCCGATATCTGCAGGACGCTGGTCGCCAACCCGAAGATGCTGAAGGCCAACGGGAAGGCGCAGAGGATCAGCATCAAGGTGACGCAGGGAACGAAGGGCGTTGCAGGTATCTCGGTGAAGATCACAGGCCCCGGTATCTCGAAGACGGTGATTTCCGGGAAGGGCGGCAAGATCAAGGTGACGGTCAAGCCGTCGCAGCCCGGCATCATCCGACTCGCGATTCAGGGCAAGAAGGCGTGCAACACCCAGCGGATCGGCGTGGTCGGGATCTTCGAGCCACCCGTCACCGGGTAACGCGAACGACATCGATGCACGGATGACGACGCCCCCGGGAATCCGGGGGCGTCGTCGCTTTGTGCTCGTGCGCCTCTCGAGCACCGGATGATCGAGAAACCCTCGAACGAGGCATGGCCGTCCCCCGGAAGGGGGGCTACCGTATGACCCATGACCGGACATCCCTATCTCCGGGTTCCCTGCGACAAGGGCGCGTTTGCTCTCACGGCCAGGCGGAGAGCGGGAACGCGGGGTGTCTTCCTTGTCGGCGCAGCGATTGCGCTAGCGCTCGTGGCGCCACGCTCCGTCCATGCGCTCAGTACGGCGCCGCCGGCACCGGTTGTCGGCTCGGGAACGATCAACGTCCCGCTCCTGACCGTCCGGAGCGCGCCGAGCAACGATGCGTCCGTCGTCGCGAGGCTGAGTGAGTTTCGTCCCCAGGACTACAGGCAGCGATACGTCCTCGCCGTCAACGCCAGAAAGGGCAAGAACGGAAAGGTTGCCTGGTACAAGATCACCGTTCCGGGCCGTCCGAACGGTCGTACCGGCTGGGTCAGGGCACCGCACGTCTCGATCCGGTCGGCGCCATGGCAGGTCGTCGTCTATCGAGGATCGAGAGTCGTGCAGATCTGGAAGGGCACGAAGCTCGTCAACACTGCTCGAGTCGCGGTCGGCGCACCGGGAATGGAGACGCCAACGGGCCTGTACTTCGTGACGGTTCGATTCAAGCCCGTGCAGACACCGTTCCTCGGCAGCTTCGCGTTCGAGACGAGCGCGTACTCCAAGCTGTCGGAGTGGCCCGGTGGTGGTGTTGTGGGGCTCCACGGGACGACTGCGCCACAGCTGCTCGGGCAGGCCGTGTCACACGGGTGCGTTCGCCTCTCCAATCAGACCGCGGACTTCCTGCGCGACCGCATCCCTCTCGGGACGCCGATCCGCATTCTCGCGAGCTAGTGGTCTCTCCGGGAAATCCTGTCGTGGTGCGCCGGCGAAAACCGAGCAGGGCGAGAACGCAGGGAGCTCGCATACTTGCCTGTACGGGAGCGACCGAGGACGAAGCCCTGCGACGTGTTTGCAGCCACGCGAAGCGTGGCAGGATTTCCCGGAGCGACCACTAGGAGCTGCTGCTTGCCTCGAATGCGTACGGCGAGGGCGTGCCCCCGGACAGCGCGCGCTGCCCGCCCCCCGAGCCGCTCAGACGCTTGACGTCGAACCCGCGATCGAGGAACGTGTGGCCGGGCGTGAAGGCCCGCCAGGAGCCGCCGATCGATCCGGCCACGCCGACGCCGTCGAAGCGGAATCCGAACCGATTGCAGACGACCTTGTTACCGTTCCACGACTCCGCCGTCGCGATCGGCCGCCAGCGGTTCGTGGAGTTGGCGAGAAGGATCGGCGAAGTCACGGCAACGCCGTCGAGCCAGACCCGCCAGTAGTTCGGCCGACCGGCCATCTCGAGCACGGCAACCGTGTGGCTCTCACCTACGGCGATGTGTCGGAGGAGCGGCACGAACACCGGGGCCCGGTCTCCGCGGGTGATCTCGGCGTAGATCATCGGTGGCGTGTCGGGCATCGAGGCGATGCCGACCTGCAACCAGAGCGTCTTGCCGCCGGCGCCCTGACCCGGACCACCGACGCCGATCCACCCTGCAACGTGACCGGCAACGACGTTCGCCTGCACGGTGGGGGTGATGGTTGCGCGAACCCCATGGGCGACGGTTGTCGCCTGGTGGCCCGCATAGGCGTATCCCGGGGAGCCGTTCGCGCCGGCCCCACACTTCTGGCCGTTCGCCTGTGCAGTTCCGCTGCCCGGTCCTGCGGCCGTGACGCCGAGCGCAACCGCCACGAATGTCGCAAGGAGGAGAAACCGCCGCATGCCAGTGGGATCGGCAGCGGGCGCACCCTCCGGTGATCCCTCGGATCAGCGATCGCGCCACCCCGGTGGGGGAGCAAGAGCGCGGCCAGTCCCTCGATCGGGTGGCCCGGATGGGTGACGGGCTGCATTCGAACGTGCCTCCATCGGGGCACGTCGGCACCGGTTCGCGTTGGTTAGAGGTCGATCTCGAGGCCGTCGCGGGCGCGATCGACACCAGGTGGCGAGTCCAGCTCGGCCGGACGATGGGTGAGGAGCACTCTCTTCGTTCCGGATGCCGCGGCGGATGAGAGAGCCTCGTCGACACTGAGGTGCCCACGGAGTGGTCCGTCGTCGATACCGCGATTGAGGGTCGCCTCGCAAACGAAGAGGTCGGAGTCGCGGGCGAGTTCCGCAAGTCGCTCGCTGGGGCCGCTGTCGCCCGAGTAAGCGATCGTTGTGCCGTTGGCCGAGAGTCTGAACCCGTACGTCTCGAGGGTGTAGTGCGGGAGGCGCACAGGCAGCACCTCGAACCCGGCCGCGACGAACGGCTCCTCGGCAGCGTATTCGCGGACCATGAACACGCGGTCGAACATATCCCTGAACCCGAATTGCTCTCCGAACTCCTCCAGGATGTCCCGACCGCCCTGATGGACCCAGAGCTCTGGCCGATTGTCGACTGCGACCGTCCCCGCCCAGCGGTACATGGCGCCCCAGACCCACGGGACGAGATCGCCCCAATGATCGAGATGGAAATGCGTGATCGCGATTGCATCGACATTCGGCCAACCCTCGCGCTGGCGGAGGCGGGGAAGGACACCCGGGCCGCAGTCGACGAGGAGTCGTCCGGTGACGTGCTCGAGCAGATAGCCCGAATGGGCGCTGCCCGGATTGGGCCAGGCGGGGGAACAGCCGATAACCGAGAATTTCACCGCCGTATACTGCCTATGTGGATCGGAAGATACGCGTAGTGATAGCCAAGCCCGGTCTCGACGGGCACGACCGCGGTGCGAAGATCATCGCGCGCGCATTGCGTGATGCAGGCATGGAAGTGATCTACACCGGCCTCCATCAGACCCCCGAGCAAATCGTCGAGACCGCGATCCAGGAGGATGCGGACGCTGTCGGAATCTCGATCCTCTCGGGAGCGCATATGACGCTCGTACCGAGAATCATCGACGGTCTCCGTACCCAGGGCGCGGACGACGTGCTGGTCGTCGTCGGCGGAACGATTCCGGCCGATGACGCAGCCGAGTTGATCGATGGCGGGGTTGCGGCGATCTTCACGCCGGGGGCGCCGACGAGCGAGATCGTCGAGTTTCTTCGCTCGGCCACTGCGTTCGTGTAGGAGCGGCCCGTGCTCAGCGCGGGCGCGGAGGAAACAGGGCTCATCCCGGGCGGATCCGATCGACCGAGAGCGAACCGGGCTCGCCTGCACTGACTGCAAGTGTTGCGGGCGTCGGGATCGTGAACGCGACGACCTTCGTTGCCTTGCGCGAGCTCAGCGTGCGTCTCGACGGCGAGAGGATCAGATCGATGAGCGATTCATCGACCACCGACTCGATCGGCACCGCGAGCTCCAGCGAACGCGCGGGGATCGTCACCCACGCTCCTCCCGGCCAGACGCGGTAGCTCGTCACCGAAAGCTCGACGATGCCGCCACCTGCGGAGGTAACCGTGCCCTTCAGGCCGACCGTCACGGGCTTCGAGATCGATTGGACGGGGAAGAGAAGCCGGCGTCCATCGTTCAGATACGGGCGGGGGTTGACGTCGACGCCGTCGTTCGGGTGAATCTCGAAGTGGAGGTGGTAGTTCCCCTCTGCGTCGCCCGAGTCTCCGTTGTAGCCGATGAGCTGGCCCGCCTTGACGCGAGACCCCGTCTTCAGGCCCTTGGCGTACGCGACGCCGGGCACGCATTTGCCCCGATTGTCGCGCTTTGCCGTGAGGTCGTTGTTGAGGTGGATGTAGAGGTAGGTCGTACCGCTTGCGCCGTAGAGGTAGAGCATGCACCCAGCGCGCGACGAGGTTGTCCAGAGCCTGATCTTCCCGTCCTCGGCGGCGACGGCCGGCGAGCGCCACGTTGTGAGGATGTCGTTGCCCGCGTGCCGGCCTTGCCCACGAGGATCGCCCCAGTCGTCGAAGGTCGTCGCCCCACCGACGACCGGAAAGATGATGGGCTTGTTGCCGCCAGCGGGCGGGTCATCGGGCTCGTTGACGGCAACAGAGGCCGACGCAACAGCCAGGCTCAACGCCAGGAAGAAAGAGAGGAGGAGGGCTCCTCGGGCTGTCGTCCGGTGAATTCGCATCCTGGGTGGGGAAACGGGCGTCACCCGCGTCCGATTCGCGCTCGAAGTGCCCGAGCCTACCAGAGTGCCTCGACGTCTCCCGACGAGAGTCGCCTCTCCCGGCGACTCGAATTGCGCATCAATCATCTAGGCTCTTGGCATGAAGATCGCCGTCTGCGTGAAGCAGGTTCCCGACGCAACGTCGGTGCGGAAGCTCGATCCCGCCACCAACCGGCTCGACCGGGCGGGCGAGGGTGCGCTCAACGCGACCGACATCAACGCCGTCGAGGAGGCTCTCCGGATCAAGGAGGCACACGGGGGTGAGGTCGTCGTTGTCTCGTTCGGGCCGACGAAGGCCCTCGATTCGTTGCGTAAGGCGCTCGCAATGGGAGCCGACCGTGCGATGCTCGTCTCGGACGAGGCAGCTGCGGGCTCGGATCTCGTGGCCACGAGCTACGCGCTCGCGAAGGGCCTCGAGCGTGAAGGAGCCGATCTCGTTCTCTTCGGGCAGCAGTCATCCGACTCCGACGGCGCCGTGCTGTGGGCGGCCGTCGCCGACCGGTTGCAGCGCCCGATGATCTCGCAGGTCGCGAATCTCACGGTCGACGGATTCTCCGTGACCGGGAAACGGCAGACGGAATTCGGCTACGACGTCATCTCGGCGCCACTGCCGGCCGTCGTCGCCGTCTCGGACGCGATCAACGAGCCGCGCTACCCGTCACTCAAGGGGATCATGGGCGCCAAGTCCAAGCCGACCGAGACGCTCTCGCTCGCCGACATCGGCGCCGATCCCGCCTCCGTCGGTGCCGCCGGATCGCGAACGAGCGTTCTCGCCCTTGCCCCACCGCCCCCGAAAGGCAATCAGATCAAGATCGAGGACGACGGTTCTGCCGCAGAGCAGCTCGTCGCGTGGCTTTCCGAGAGGAAGCTGCTGTGAGCATCACGCTGGTCTTCCTCGAGCACCACGATGGTGCGATCCAGAAGGGCTCGCTCGGCGTGCTGGCACGCGCACTCGCTGTGGGCGGTGACGTGGCGGGCGTTGTCGTCGGGCACGGCGTTGCCGACGTCGCGGCGTCGGCCGGCGCGTACGGCGTGTCCACCGTGTACGCCGTCGACTCGCCCGAGCTCGAGGCGCCTCTGCCGCAGCCGCGCGTCGACGCGCTCGAAGCAGTCGTCGCCGCATCGGGTGCGACGAACATCCTCTTTGCCGCCTCCGTCCTCTCGGCCGACATCGCGGCCGGTCTCTCGGCGCGACTCGACGCCGGACTCAACTGGGACGTCATCGACTTCGCGATCGAAGACGGAGAGCTGACCGCCCGCCGGCCCGCGCTCGGTGACACGGTTCTCGTCACGGTCGGCTGGACGAGCACACCGCGGATCGCGCTCGTGCGTTCAGGTGCGTTCGAGCCTGTCGAGACGGGCGGCACGGCGAGCGTCCAGGGCGTGGCAGTGACGCTCAGGGACTATTCGACTGCAGCGCAGATGGTCGAGCAGGCTCAAGAG
>Ga0163153_10005589_pt1 | contig 14731 bp, 15 predicted proteins | sample OliLakLV19MP6IB1_FD_148629 | JGI IMG/M metagenome (GOLD analysis project Ga0163153, IMG submission 148629) | Freshwater microbial mat bacterial communities from Lake Vanda, McMurdo Dry Valleys, Antarctica - Oligotrophic Lake LV.19.MP6.IB-1 | ecosystem: Environmental > Aquatic > Freshwater >... | reverse complement strand
CGGACCTCGCCGCAGTCCGCGACGTGCTCCACTGCGCACGCAGCGGCAATGCGTAGGTGAGCGGGGCGACGGATCGCAGCGGCCCGAAGTGTTCGCTGCAACCTTGCAGCGGTCGGGGCTCGCGTTACGAACGTCGCCATGCGGTCTGCCCTGCACGCGTTCGTTCCGGCCCTGTGGCTCACATCGGCCCTCGTTGCGCAAGAGCCGCTGCGCTGGCTCGATCTCGAAGGCGACACGGCGCGCCAGACGACCGTGCACCGCGTGGCGCGCAAGTACCAGGGTCACCCGACCACGGTTCTGCTCGGCGACGGCAAGACGATGCTGTGCGTGCATCCAGAAGGGCACGGCAAGGGGCCGATCGTGCTGCAGCGCAGCGACGACGCGGGCGAGACGTGGAGCGGGCCGCTGGCGGTGCCCAAGAACTGGGCGACGAGCCTCGAGACGCCGACGATCCACCGCCTGACCGACCCGATCTCCGGCAAGGAACGTCTCGTGCTGTTCTCTGGGCTGTACCCGATCCGCAGCAGCGTCTCGAACGACGGCGGCCGGACGTGGACGGGCCTGCAGCCGATCGGCGAGTTCGGCGGCATCGTCGCGATGGCGAGCTGCGTGCGGCTGGCGAACGGCGACCACGCGGCGTTCTTCCACGACGACGGGCGCTACTTCACAAACCGCGGTGAGCGCTCGATGTTCACCGTCTACCAGACGCTGTCGAGCGATGGCGGTCTGTCTTGGCGCGCGCCGACCGTGGTGATGACCGCACCGCATGCGGATCTGTGCGAGCCCGGTGTCGTGCGTTCGCCCGACGGCAAGCTGCTGGCGATGCTGCTGCGCGAGAACTCGCGCCAGAGTGCGTCGATGATCCTGTTCTCGCACGACGAAGCGAAGTCGTGGGGCGATGGCTGCCGCGCGTTGCCGGCCAGCCTGTGCGGCGATCGCCACGTCGGCGCATACGCACCAGACGGCCGGTTGCTCGTGTCGTTCCGCGACATGGCGAACGGCAGCCCGACGCGCGGCGACTGGGTCGCGTGGGTCGGCACGTTCGACGATCTGCTCGCCGGCCGCGACGGGCAGTATCGCGTGCGGCTGTCACGCAACTGGCGCGGCACCGATTGCGGCTACCCGGGCGTCGAGGTGTTGGCCGACGGCACATTCGTGCTGACGAGCTACGGCCACTGGGAACCTGGCGAGGCCCCGTTCGTGCGCGCGGTGCGGCTGCGGCTGGCCGAGCTCGACGATCTCGCCAAGCGGCCGGCGCCCGACTTCGCACGAGGTCCGGGCACGGTGCGGCCGACGGAGCGTCTCGAGGAATGGTGGGGCAAACGTGTCGCCGACGATCTCGCGGCGGCGCGCGCGGGCGGGCATCGCACGGTGTTCCTCGGCGACTCGATCACGCAGGGCTGGAAGAGCAACGGCAAGGAACCGTGGCAGGAGACGTGGGTGGCAAAGCAGACGCTGAACCTCGGCGTCTCCGGCGATCGCACGCAGAACGTGCTGTGGCGGCTCGATGGCGGGCTGAGCGAAGCACTCGCGGCGGCGAACAACGACGTGCGTGCCGTCGTCGTGATGATCGGCACCAACAACTGCTCTGGCGACGAGTGTTCGGCCGAGGACGTCGCGGCGGGCGTGGCGGCGATCGTGCAGCGGCTGCGTGCAGGCCTGCCGAAGGCGAAGGTGCTGCTGCTGTCGATCTTCCCGCGCAGCGAGAAGCCCGATGCGATCCGCGCGAAGGGTGCCAAGGCGAGCGAACTCGCGGCCAAGGTGTTCGCGGGCGACGAACAGGTCGTCTGCCGCGACCTCGCCAAGTGCTTCGTCGAGGCCGATGGCTCGATCAAGAAGGAAGTGATGCCCGACTTCCTGCATCTAGCTCCGGCCGCCTACCGCACGTGGAGCGACGCGATGCTCGCCGATGTCGAGGCGATGCTGCGGTGACCGGCAAGGTCGCCCGTGCCTAGGGCAGCCGCCCGCCGCGCCGGCTGACCTCTTTGGCAACGACCTGCACACCTGGCGGCGCGACCATCGGCCGACCGAGCTTCTGCGGCTCCTCGTTGGCGGCCGCGGCGACGAACGCGGCGTTGGGTCCGACGAACGTCGCGGAGCCGTCGTCGAGGTACTGACCGTCGGTGCGCCACTTCGGCGAGCCGCCCGATCGCCACTCGGTGCCGATCGCGATGCGTTCGCCCTTCTCGCCCGCATCGTGCGTGAGCGGGACCCATGCCGAAGTGTCGCCCGCCACGACGACGCACAGAAAGGGGCGATGACTCTTCGCGGGCAGTGGAGATTGTGCCTTCTTCACGCGGTCGTCGGCCGCGAGCGCGGCCTGATCGAAGTACGCGACGGCACCGGGGACGATCTCGGACGAGGTGAGCGGCATGCGGGGTTCTTTGGTGGGTCGATCGGCGAATCGTGAATTCACTGCTTGTGCGACGTCGGCGAGTCGACTGCGCCCAACTCGCGCAGCGCCTTCTGCACCGCGTCGAGGTTGGAAGGACGAGGCTTGCCGCCCATGCCTTCCTCGTTGGCAACATCGATTTCGCGCGCGTCGTAGCTCCAGCGGCGCAGCTTCTCGATCTTCTCGTCGCGCGAGAGGCTCGGATCGTCGAGCACTTGCTGTGGGTCAGGCAGTTGAGGATCGGGCAACTGAGCATCCTGCTTCGGCGGGATGTTCGGCGCCGGCCCGGATTGGTTGGTCGTCACGAAGGACCGGGTTCGCAATCCGCATGCCGCCTCGGGCTCGTTCGCGGCGACTCAATCACCCTGCAGCGGCGGTGCCCCCGAGTCCTCGGCGGCCGGCCGCAACTCGGGGTAGGTGCGCAGCCGCCGCACGCAGCTGTTCCACCGCAGGATCGCCTGGTCGTCGCCGGGGGGGCGCAGCCGTTCGGCTTCTTCGAACGCGACCATCGCGCGACGCAGCCAGTCGTAGGCGATCACGCCACTTTGCGGCGCGTGCGAACGATGGTGCGCCTTGGCGCGGCGTTCGTAGACGATGCCGGTGTAGTAGGCGCGTTCGTACGGATCGCGCAGCGACTGCGCCAGCGAGAGCGCCTCTTCGTAGCGGCCGGCCATGCCGCGGATGAACATGTCGGTCAGCGTCAGCACGAGCAGGATCTGCCCGTCGCGGTGGCTCGGCTCGACGAGCAGGATGTCGCGGCAGATGCTCTCGGCGGTGCCGGGCTCGTTGAGCAGCCGGTACTGCCTCGCCTTGTCGATCGCGCCGGGCAGGCCGGCGACAGTGAGAGGTTTGAGCGGGAAGCTGTCCATGGGCGCCGTTCTCCGACGCGCGTGCGTCAGGACTTGCCGCGCAGTCTACGCCACAGCATCTTGAGCGGGTCGTAGAAGCGATCGACGACGCGTTCCTTGAGCGGGATGATCGCGTTGTCGGTGATCGTGATGTGCTCCGGGCACACCACGGTGCAGCACTTGGTGATGTTGCAGTAGCCGATGCCGTATGCCTGCTTCAGTTCGGGCAGGCGGTCCTCGGTGTCGAGCGGGTGCATCTCGAGCGCGGCCGTGTGCACGAAGAAGCGCGGGCCGATGAACTCGTCGTGCTTGCCGTGCTCGCGCAGCACGTGGCACACGTCCTGGCAGAGGAAGCACTCGATGCACTTGCGGAACTCCTGCACGCGATCGATGTCGTCCTGCTGCATGCGCCACGTGCCATCGGCGGCGTCGGGCGGGCGCGGCTTGAACGGCTTGATCTTCTTCTTCACCGCGAAGTTCCACGACACGTCGGTGACGAGATCCTTGAGCGGCGGGAATGCCTTCATCGGCTGCAGCGTGACCGGCTGATCGAGCGGGATGTCTTCGCAGCGCGTCATGCACATCAGCCGCGGCGCGCCGTTGATCTCGGCCGAACACGAACCGCACTTGCCCGCCTTGCAGTTCCAGCGCACCGCGAGATCGGGCGCCGACTCGGCCTGGATCTGGTGCACCGCGTCGAGCACGACCATGCCCTCGCCGATCTGCGTGGTGTAGTCGACGAACGCGCCGCCCTTGGCGTCGCCGCGCCAGACACGAAAGGTCGCGGGTGTCACTTGCTGTTCTCGTCCATGACTTGTTGCAGTTCGGCGGGCCACTGCGGTACGGGGATGTGCTGGAGCTGCATCGCGCCGTCGTTGCCCTTCTTCACCATCGTGTTGAGCTTGCCGAACTGCTTGTCCTTGTCGGGGAAGTCCTCGCGGAAGTGACCGCCGCGGCTCTCGGGTCGCGACGCCGCCGAACGCGCGATCGCTTCGGACACGGTGAGCAGGCAGTGCAGGTCCATCGCCGCGTGCCAGCCCGGGTTGTATTCGCGGTTGCCGGGTGCCGTGGCCTTCTGCGCGCGCGCGCGGTAGACGGCGAGCTTCTCGACCATCGTGTCCATGTCGGCCTGGTTGCGGACGATGCCGCACAGCGCCTGCATGTCCTTCTGCAGGCCGTGCTGGATCACGTACGCGTTCTCGCCGCCGCCGAGCGCGCGTTCCATCGGCGCCAGCATCGCGCGGATCATGGCCTCGACTTCGCTCGGCGCGATCTTGCCCGCGCCGTGCTCCTTGGCCCACTTCGCCGCGTGCTCGCCGGCGCGCTTGCCGAATACGAGCAGGTCGCTGAGCGAATTGCCGCCGAGGCGGTTGGCACCGTGCAGGCCGGCCGCGCACTCGCCCGCGGCGAACAGGCCGGGCACCGTCGACATCTGGCTGTCGGGATCGACGCGCACGCCGCCCATCACGTAGTGCGTGGTCGGCCCGACCTCCATCGGCACGGCGGTGATGTCGATGCCGGCCAGTTCCTTGAACTGGTGGTACATGCTCGGCAGCTTCTTCTTGATGTGCTCGGCTGCGTTCGGCAGCTTCTCCTTGATCCAGGAGATGTCGAGGAACACGCCGCCGTGCGGGCTGCCGCGGCCGGCCTTGACCTCGCGCATGATGCAGCGCGCGACGTGGTCGCGCGTCAGCAGCTCGGGCGGGCGGCGCGCACTCTTGTCGCCCTGCGTGTAGCGCCAGCCTTCCTCGGGATCGCTCGCCGTCGACGGCCGGTAGTTCTCCGGGATGTCGTCGAACATGAAGCGTTTGCCGTCCTTGTTGCGCAGCACGCCACCTTCGCCGCGCACGCCCTCGGTGACGAGGATGCCGCGCACGCTTGGCGGCCAGACCATGCCGGTCGGATGGAACTGCACGTACTCCATGTCGACCAGCTCGGCGCCCGCGTCGTAGGCGAGCGTGTGGCCGTCGCCGGTGTACTCCCAGCTGTTGCTGGTGATCTCGAACGCGCGGCCGATGCCGCCGGTGGCGAGCACGACGGCCTTGGCGCGAAACAGCCGGAAGCGGCCCTTCTCGCGGTCGTAGGCGAGCGCGCCGCAGACGCGCCCGCCCTCGAGCAAGAGGCGCACGACGGTCACTTCCATGTGCACGTCGATGCCCTGGTGCACGCCGTGGTCCTGCAGCGTGCGGATCATCTCGAGGCCGGTGCGGTCGCCGACGTGCGCGAGGCGCGGGTAGCGATGGCCGCCGAAGTTGCGCTGCAGGATCTTGCCGTCGTGCGTGCGGTCGAACACGGCGCCCCAGGCTTCGAGTTCCTTGACGCGGGCCGGTGCCTCCTGCGCGTGCAGCTGCGCCATGCGCCAGTGGTTCACGTACTGGCCGCCGCGCATCGTGTCGGCGAAGTGCACCTGCCAGCCGTCGCGTTCGTCGACGTTGGCCAGCGCCGCGGCGACGCCGCCTTCGGCCATCACCGTGTGCGCCTTGCCGAGCAGCGACTTGCAGACGAGGCCGACCTTGGTGCCATCGGCCGCCGCTTCGATCGCGGCGCGCAGACCGGCACCGCCGGCGCCGATCACCAGGACGTCGTGCTCGATGGTCGTGTACTGGTCGCCTGACGACATTGCCGGCGCCATCAGAGAAGCCTCCAGTCGGTCCAGACGCCATGCGAACACAGCCGCACGTAGGCATCGGTGAAGCCGACCCAGAACAGGCTCATCCACGCCCACAGCTGGTGGCGCACGTTGAGGCACGTGACGCACTCCCAGCACTTCTTGCGCATCGGGTTCTTGCTGAACACGTCGAGCACGCCGCCGACGAGGTGGCGGAAGCTGTGGCAGCCGAGCGTGTAGCCGCCCAGCATCACGACATTGACGATCAGCACCAGCGTGCCGATGCCGATGCCGAAGTGCTGCTGGCCGTCGGCGCCGGCAAACCACATCGCCAGCCACGCGTCGTGCGCGAGCAGGACGATGAACGCCAGGGCCAGGTAGAGGAAGTAGCGGTGGACGTTCTGCAGGATCAGCGGCAGCGAGTTCTCACCGAGGTACTTCTTGCGGCTTTCGCCGACGGCGCACGCGGGCGGATCGGCCCAGAACGACTTGTAGTAGGCGCCGCGGTAGTAGTAGCAGGTGAAGCGAAAGCCCCCGGGCGCCCACAGGATCAGCAGGGCCGGCGAGAACGGCATCCAGCTGGGCCACCAGCCGGGCTTTGGTCCAAACCACGAGTGCGGCGAGTCGCCGAACAGTTCGGGCGAATAGAACGGCGAGAGGTAGTTGCCGAAGTGGTAGTGATCGCCCTGGAACGCGGCCCACGTCGAGTAGACGACGAACGCGGACAGGCCGAGGAAGACCAGGAGCGTCTTGACCCACCACCGATCGGATCGGGCAGTGGCGCCAAAGCCTGAGCGATGCGCGGTTTGGACGGTGGACATGACGCGGGGCCAGCGGCGGGCGCCGGACGGTATTGGCCCCCCCGCAGGCGGGCAAGCGATTCCCCGATGCCCGCCAGTCGCCGCCGCGCCGTCTGATCAGGCGTCCGATCAGGCCATCGCCGGCGCCCGACTCGGCTGCGTCTTGCTGTCCGGACGACAGGCTTCCTCGAGCATCGCGTACAACGCGCTGCGCTCCGCCTCGATCTCCTCGAAGGTCCGCACGCCCAGCGCGCGCAGCAGCGGCAGCGGCGGGCACCAGCCCTGGATCGCATGCTGCAGGAAGAACGACTGCACGCCGAGACTCAACAGCAGCCACTTCCGGCTGCGCATCGTGCCGAGCACCAGGCCCAGCAAGGTCAGCGACGACGATCCCGTCTCCAGCGTGCGCTCGATGTCCCACTCGCGATCGAGTTTCTCGAGGCGACCGAGGATCGCCTCGGGGTGGTGCTTGTGGTAGTGCAGGCTCGCCGCGATGCGCTGCAGGATGCGCTCGGCGGCCTCGGGGGAAGTGTTCTTGGAAACGCGCTCGGCGGTGGTTGCGATCATGGTCGGTTCTCGAAGGTGTGGCGCGCGCCGAGTGCAACCGACATGCCGCCGGGCACGATGCAGCGCCGCGCCGTGCCCGATAGCAGTCCGGTCCACTTTGCGGAGCGGCTTGCACATTCTACTGCAGACCACCGCGACTCACCTACATCAGCCGGTACTCGACCGCGTGCGTGCCGCCCTCGAACACGTACTCGACGAGCAGCACGCGCGGGTGCTTCAGTGTCTCGATCTGCGCCTTCACGACGCGCAGCAGGCTCGGCGCGTCCTGCACGGCGACGCCGTTGACCGTCGTGATCACCGCATCCTTCGGGATCGCGAGCGCTTTCAACTTGTCGGGCACGTGCGCGATGCGCAAGCCGCGGAACGGCATGCCGTCCTTCGTCTTGCCGGACATCGGATCGCCGATCGAACTGTTCTCGAGCGCCTTCTTGCCCTCCACCACGATCGCGTCGCGCTCGGGGCTCGGATGCAATTGCACGATCGCGTCGTTGAGGTTGCGGATCGGCGGGAACAGCGCGCGCGCGGCGCGTTCGGCGAAGGCCTGCAGTTCGGTGCTCTCCGCATCGACCTTGGGCCGCGGCAGGTCCGCGGGGCCGATCGCCGCCAACAGCCCGATCGCCTGTTCGCGTACTTTCTCGTTGCCGGAACCGATCAGTTCGCGCACGCGCGGCAATGCCGGTTCGAGCCACACCAGAGCCAGGTCGAGGCGCAGCAGGAACACTTCCTTCAAGAACCACAGTCCCTGGGCCTGGTCGAGCGGGTCGTCGAGGTCGAGCAGCTGGAAGAACGGGATCAGCCACTGGGCCGTCGGGTTGAGGTAGTCCGCGTCCTGCGGCTTGCGCACGATGCCGGCGGCCTTCGCGGCGGGACTGCCCGGCTCGGGCAGCGACGACGTCAGTGTCTTCTTCTCGTCGTCGCTGAGTTCGCCGAAGCGCCGCTTCAGGTGCGCGCGCAGGTAGGCGATCGCGCGCGGGAACGCCGCCTCACGGGTCTTGCGTTCGGGTTCGCCCGGGATGTGCGAGATCAGGTTGATCACGTAGTCGGGGCGCTTGCAGTAGAACGCCGCATAGAACGCCGTCGCGCGGTCGGCGGTGTTCTTCGACAGGCGCATGATCTGCGCGAGGTAACCCGCGTCGAGGCCGATGCGATCGACCTCCTTCTTCGCCTCCTGCCAGCTCTCCTGGTCCGCGATCTCGCGGCCCTCGGTATCGAAGTCCTTCTTCGTCGCCGGATCCTCGGCGATCGAACGCATGCGCCGCAGCAGGTTGTAGAGCGCGTCGGGCGGCGCGTAGACATCGCCCGGCGAGCGGAACGGCGACAGCACGTCGCGCTGCGGGTAGGCGATCTGCTTCTGCTGCTGGGCCGAAGCGACGGCCAGCAGCGAGGCGATGACGAAGGGGACGAGCAGGGGGCGGACTCGCATTGCGGAGGCTCTGGGCGGCCAAGGGGCCGGTTCGGGAACGTGCCACGGGAAGGCCGAGCCGTTCCGGGCGGATGCTCTAGCAGGCAGTGGTCGAGGGCGTAACCGGGTCGGGCGGCAGGAAAGCTGCCGGCTCAGCCGTGGAACCACAGGAAGCCGACCTGGGCAAGGCCGATCATGGCGCCGAGCACTCCGCCCAGCACCTCGATCGCGCGCAGTTCGCGGCTGGCGACCTCGAGGATCAGCGTCTCGAGCTTCTCGACCGCGAACGCGGCGACCTTCTTCTCGACCAGCGCCGGCACGTCGAGCCCCTTGGCCAGGCCCTTCTCGACCTCGTCGAGCACGGTCTCCTTGTGTGCCATCACGCCCTGCACGATCGAGCTGCGGATGTCGGCGACGCGTTCCTCGGTCAGGAAGCCGCCGATCAGCGGCAGGCTGCGCAGCTCCTTGATCTTCGGCGCCAGGCCCCGGTCGAGCACGCCGTTGAGGATGTTGGTGAAGTCGAGCTTGTTGAGGCTCTTCACCACGTCCTTGTGTTCGACGAGGTGGTTGCCGACGACGCGGCCGATCGCCTTGGCCAGCTCGTGCTGGCGGCGGCCGACGAGGCCCTGGATGCGGATGCCGAGGAAGCGCTTCGGCTTGATCGGCCGGAAGATCATCTTCACGGCGAGCCAGTTGGTGCTCCACCCGATCAAGGCGCCGATCGCGGGGATCGTGATCCAGGTCCAGACGTCGGGGGCAGGGGGCATCGAGGGCGCGGCAGTATGGCCAGGCACCGTGCCACACTCAATGGCGCCGGTGCGCCGGTGGTGGCGCCATGGCGCACCGCCTGCGTTCTTGCGAGACTGCGCCCCCGGGCATGCGCACCCAGACCCTGTCGATCCTGCTCTCCGACCTGCAGGGCTACACCGAACGCCAGGCGCGGTCGTCGCGGGCCGACCAGGCGCGCGACCTCGAACTGCACGAACAGCTGCTGCGGCCCGTGTTCCTCGCCTTCGCCGGCCAGATCGTCAAGACGATGGGCGACGCGTTCCTGGTCTGCTTCGAGAGCCCGACCAATGCGGTGCTCGCGGCCGTGCAGGTGCACAAGCAACTCGAACGGCACAACCGCGAGCACGCGGCTGCGGCGGGGGGGCCGCTGCGCGTACGCGTCGGCATCGCCACGGGCGAGGTCGCGCGCGACGACCGCGGCGACGTGTTCGGCGACGCGGTCAATCTCGCGGCGCGGTTGCAGGCCAGTGCCGAGCCCGGTGCCGTCTGGCTCGCGGAGTCGACGTTCCTGGCGATGAACCGCAACGAAGTGCAGGCCTTCGAGGTCGGCGCGCGCGTCTTCCGCGGCGTGCCGCACGAGGTCAAGGTCTACCGCGTGCTCGACGACTGGCTGCAGGCGCAGCCGGCGCTGACCGTGGCCCAACTGCAGCAGGCGCTTGCCCCGGTCGCGCGTGATGCGCGCCGCACGCGGCGCATCGCGCTGTGGGCCGTGCTCGTGTTGGTTGTGCTCGCCAGCATCGTGGCGGGCGTCGCGTGGGGCAGGGGTGACGAGCGTTCGCCGCAACAGCGTTTCGCCGCCAACCCCGCCGATCTCGCCAGCGCCGATGCGTGGTTGCGGCACGAGACTGCGTCGCTCTACCAGGCCGAGCAGAACGGCACGATGCCGACCGTCTACCGCGAAGGGCGCATCGCCGCGCTGTTGCGCGAGCACGCCGCCCTGCTCGGCGCGCGCGCGCCGTTCCGCACGCTGCAACTCGTCTACCTGCTGGCCAACGAACCTCTCGCGCCGGAGGTGCCGGCGCTGTGCCTCACGACGGTGCGGCAACTGCCGGAGCTGCGCGACGACCCCGCGTTCGTGGCCTTGCTGCGCGCGACCGTCGACTACGCCGGCAAGGAGCCGGCGTCGCAGGCGATCTACCGGCAGGCGCTGGACGTCGTGATGGGTGGATGACGGTCTCGCGCTCGTGGGTCACGCGGGGCCAGGCAGGAATGGGATCGTCTGCTCCCGGGCCAGATCGGCCGCATAGCCGATCGTGGCCTGAACGTCCTCGCGCAGCAGCGACGGGTAGCTCGACATCACCTGTTCGATCGATCGGCCGACTGCGAGATTGTCCAGCACGACCGAGACCATGATGCGCGTTCCTTTGATGCAGGCGCGCCCATGGCAGACGTTCGGGTCGGAGGTGATGCGTTCGCGCCAGGTCATGGCGCCACGATCCCAGGTAGGGCGGTCTGCGGCCAGCCCTGGGGTGAAGTCTTGAAGTCTTGAAGTCTCGATCCCCTTCACTGCTTTGGTCCGCGGTAGTGGTGGCAGACGTAGATGTCGGCGTCGTACAGGTGGATGCCCAGCCGCGTCACATCGACACGCTCCACCTTGTCGATGTGGTCGAAGTGCGCTGCTGCCGCCGTCACCATGTCGGGCCGCTGCTCCGGGCGAGGCAGTACGAAGATCGCGTCCTGACCGATGCGGTCCATGGGGGCATCCCAGTGATCGAACTGCAGCCCGTGCTGTCCGATCACGTTCTGCGCGAGCGTCGGCTCGCCGCGGTCCGGTGAGCCGGCCACGACCTGGTGTTCGGGCTCGGTGCGCCAGAACAGCACGAGGTTGCGCCCGAGTTGGGCCGAATCGCGGTAGTCGGCACCGAAGAAGAACACATTGCCTTCGATGCCGTCCTGCACGTCGATGCGATCCTCCCAGATCTCGGCGCGCTCGGCGATCTGCGGCCAACCCGCCCACGTCGAACCCTTGCCTGGGGGCACCAGTCGGATCAGCGGTAGCAGCGGCACGGCAAGTGGCACGAACAACAGGGTCAGCAACGCGACGCGCGTCAAGCGGGGGTGAATCAGCGCCGAACGGCTCTCACGCCACCACACCACGAGTCCGAGCAGCAACGGCACGTGAGCGGGTGCGAGCCAGTTGAGCTTGACCTGGATCCACAGCGAGCTCACCAGCAGATACACCGCGAGCGGCAGGCCGAACGCCAGCAGCCACGCCGCCCGTGGATCGCGTTCGCCCGCTCGGCGCAGCAACCAGACCAGCGAGAAGGGCAACAGCGCGGCGAGCACGGGATGGCCGACCGCGATCTGGCCGCCGATCAGTTCGAGCAGCCGCCGGACGCCGAAGTCCGCGTTCGCGAAGCGGTCGCTGGACTGGAAGCGGAACGACTCGAAGTGATTCTGACAGTTCCAGATGATGACCGGTGAGAACACGATCACCGCGACGAGCACGCCGAGCCAGGGGCCACTGCGGCGCCATTGGCGCCGCATGCTGGGGTCGACCATCAGCAACAAGATGCCGCTGAGGCCGAGGAAGATCGCCGTGTACTTGCTCACGAGAGCCATGCCCGCGGCCGCACCGGCCAGCAGCCACCAGCCGAGTCCGCCGCCGCGCGCGCGCCACAGTGCCCACATCGTCAGCGTCCAGCAGCAGACGAGCATCGCGTCCGGGTTGCTCAGCCAATGCGTCATCGCCAGGATCGGCGAAGCGACACCGAGCACGATCCACACGCACTGCCCCGTCCGGTCGACGCGGAAGTCGCGTAGCAACAACAAGCCAAACCAGGTAGCCAGCAGTCCGCACGCCCAGGCGCCGAAGCGCACACCGAACGCGCCGTCGCCGAACAGCGAGGTGCCGAGCCAGATCGACCACGCGACCATCGGCGGATGGTCGAAGTACGAGAGCGCGGGGTGGCGCGCGTAGGTCCAGTAGTAGGCCTCTTGCGCGAACACCGGCATCAGAGCACAGAGCCATGCGGTCGCCGCGGCAAGGAGAACGAAGAGCATCGCCGGGCGGGGGACGTGGAGAGGCACGGAGAACTCGGGCAAGCACCATGCCGCCAGCCATTGCCGTGCTGCGTCGGGCCATCACGCGATCGGGCATTGAATGAAATGCAGGTCGCTTGCACTTCTTGCAGCGTGGTGGGCTGGCATGATGCGGGCATGCTGCACTTCTCGCAGATGATCCAGGCCGTCGACTCGCACACCGCGGGCGAACCGACGCGCATCGTCACCGGCGGCATGCCTCTGATCCCCGGCGCCACGATGGCCGAGAAGCGCGCGCGGCTGCAGGCCTCGCACGATCACCTGCGCAAGGCGCTCGTGCTCGAACCGCGCGGCCACGACGCGATGGTGCTCGCGTTCTTGCTGCCGCCGTGCGATCCCAAGGCCCACCTCGGCGTCGTGTTCGCGAACGACGCGGGCTACCTCGGCATGTGCGGCCACGGCGCGATCGGTGTCGCGACGGTGGCGGTGGCGATGGGCCTCGTGCCCGCGGTCGAACCGCTGACCGAAGTCGTGCTCGACACGCCGGTCGGCCTCGTGCCGTGCCGCGTCGCCGTGAAGGACGGCCGGCCACGCAGCGTGACGATCACCAACGTGCCGTCGTTCCTGTTCCGCCAACGCGCGATCGTGCCGGTGCACGGCTTCGGCAAGGTCGCCGCCGACATCGCCTACGGCGGCAACTGGTTCGCGTTCGTCGAGAGCAGCCAGCTCGGTCTCGAAGTGGACAAGGCGCACCTGCCGGTGCTGATGCAGGCGGCGGTGGCGGTGCGCGAGGCGCTCGTGCGCGAAGGCGTGCGCGGCGTGCATCCCGATCGCGGCGTCGAAGAGATCGTCGACCACGTGAAGCTGTTCGCCGACCTCGACGGCAATGATCCGGGCAGCAAGGCGCTGACGCTGTGCCCCGGCGTCGCCTACGACCGCTCGCCGTGCGGCACCGGAACGTCGGCGAAGCTCGCGGTGCTGCACGGCAAGGGCGAACTCGGCATCGGCCGGTGGTTCCTCAGCGAGAGCGTGCTTGGCACGCGCTTCCGCGCGCGCATCGTGCGCGAGACGAAGGTCGGCCAGTTCGCCGCGATCGTGCCCGAGGTCGAGGGTTCGGCGTGGATCACGGGCTTCCCGAACTTCGTGCTCGACCCCGAGGATCCGGCGGTGCACGGGCTGTGACGTTGTGTAGCGCGCTTGCCGAAGGACGGCTGAGCACGCGTCACTTCGCCGGCGAGGTGCTGGCGGTCTTCGGCGCCGGCGCGGCATGCGCGGATTCCGCCTGCTGTGGCTGCTGCACTGGTGGCTCGGGTGTCGGTCGGCTTCATCCTGTTGCTGTCGGCGACGACCGGGTTCCTCTTGTTGCTCAAGAAGGACTACGCGTGGATCCAGCCGCCGGTGATCAAGGGACAGGCCGGTCCGGTCGAGCGACTGCAGCCACTGCAGGCCGTCTACGACGCGGTGTTCGCACTCGGCCTGCCGGCGTTCCGCAGCGAGGCGGACATCGCGCGCATCGACTTCCGCCCCGCGCAGCGGGTGCACAAGGTGGTCTGCTGTTCCTCGTGACGAGCGGCTACGTGATGTGGCTCTTTCCGAAGTGGGTACGGCGGCGCAAGCGCGCGAAACCGGTGTGAAGGGAACAGATTCGGCGCGGCGAACGAACGCATCGGCAGTCTAGTTGCGAACTCTTGGCCGATTGGCGTGTCGCAACCGAGCGCGACTCGCTACTTGTGTTCTCCCGCAGTCGGAGAAGGCCCCCCTCCGATGCGCCAACCGCGGCCGGAAGAACCAGGTCGGGATTGGAGAACACAATGAAGTCCGTGCTCGTTTCGCTGTTCGTCATCGTTCATGCCGCGTCGCTGACGGCGCAGATCCATGTAGCACCGGGTGGCAGCGATGCGGGTGCGGGCACCGTGTCGAGTCCGTTCCTGACGATCAACCATGCCGCCACGGTCGCGGCTGCGGGCAGCACGATCTTCGTGCACGCTGGCGTCTACGGCGACGAACAGGGCATCGTGCAGCTCGGCACGAAGGACCTCGTGCTGCAAGGGGATGGCGCGGCCACCACGGTGCTGCATCCGCACACCGTCGCGACGGTGCCACTCGCCGCGGCCGAGCCGTCCGGTGGGGCGCCCGTGGCGCATCGTGTCGGCATGCTGCTCAGCGGCACCGCGCGCGTGCACTTGCGCGACTTCACGATCGACGCGCAGCGCCTCGTACCGCCGTCGGGGCAGCTGGCGGGGCTCTACCTGCGCGGCGGCGTCGACGTCGTCTGCGACCACCTGCGCATCGTCGAGTGCCGCCCTGCAGTCTGGGGTGTCGGCCTCACCCAGGGAATCGCCG
>Ga0163153_10005586_pt1 | contig 14734 bp, 17 predicted proteins | sample OliLakLV19MP6IB1_FD_148629 | JGI IMG/M metagenome (GOLD analysis project Ga0163153, IMG submission 148629) | Freshwater microbial mat bacterial communities from Lake Vanda, McMurdo Dry Valleys, Antarctica - Oligotrophic Lake LV.19.MP6.IB-1 | ecosystem: Environmental > Aquatic > Freshwater >... | reverse complement strand
CACTCATAGTGCCCAATCGCGTGAGGGCTTTGCATGGGGTGCCGTGCTCGTTGCCGAATGGCTTGCAGGAAAGAAAGGGATATATACCATGGATGATTTTTTGCAGTTGTGACCCTTTCTAACTCAAAAATCATTTTATTTGCGAGATTTTTAATAATTATAGAACTATGAATTGGAAGTTTTGGGAGAAAAAGGCGAAGGCAGAGGAGAAAAAACCTAAATCAGCTTTACGCGAATGGTGGGATGCCGTTTTGTTTGCGGTAGTAGCCGCCACCTTGATTCGCTGGCTGATTATGGAGGCTTACACCATCCCAACTCCATCCATGGAAAACTCCATGCTGGTAGGCGATTTCTTATTTGTGAGCAAGTTTCATTACGGAACACGAACTCCGCGCACCCCTCTTCAAATCCCACTTACCCATCAAAAGATTTGGTTTACCAACCTCCCCTCATACGTGGATTGGGTTCAACTGCCCACGTATAGACTTCCCGGGTTTAGCAAAGTGAAAAGAGAAGATGTGGTTGTTTTTAATGTACCTCCCAGAGATCTTAATGAAGGCAAAAAATACCCTATTGACTTAAAGACCAACTACATAAAGCGTTGCGTGGCCATTTCAGGTGATGTTCTTGAAATAAAGAATAAGCAAGTAATTATCAATGGTCAGCCATTGACCAATCCTCCGGGCATGCAGTTCAGTTACCTGATAACTGCGAAAGACGAAATCAACGAACGAAATCTGGATAAACTGGAATTAGATCCTGACGACTACACGTATTTAGGCCGACCTGAAAATGATAAGGCAGTTTATCAGATGTTTTTGACCAACGCAAAAGTAGAGGAAATGAAGGCGCTTCCCTACATTGTTTCGGTTAGTGAAGATTATCGGACCGGTGAAGGTCAGGACACCAGAATTTTTCCGGGCTCAAAATACACACCCTGGAATGGAGATAATTATGGCCCCTTGACGATCCCGAAAGAAGGAATGAAAATTCCTGTGAACGATTCAACGATGGCAATTTATGGTAATGTGATACGCGAATACGATCACAATAAAGACGTGAAAATTGAAAATGGAAATCTTACCATCGAAGGCAAGGAGTTAACAGAATATACTTTCAATCAGAACTATTACTTCATGATGGGAGACAATCGCCATAACTCACTTGACTCGCGTTATTGGGGATTTGTGCCTGAAGATCATATCGTTGGAAAAGGATTCTTCATCTGGCTTTCCATAGACAAGTATGCCGACTTCATTCATAAAATTCGGTGGAGCAGATTCTTCCAGCTTATCCGATAATCAGTTGTCCGTGGATCGTTGTTGGTAAATGAGAATCTCAAGGAACTAACAACGATCAGCTCACAGCCAATTTCACCAATCAATTTCTTTTAATCGCTTACTTTTCAGGTATTCATTTGTTTTGCTGAAGTGCTTACATCCAAAAAAACCACGATCGGCAGAAAATGGTGAGGGATGAGCGGACATTAAAACCAGGTGCTTATTGCGATCGATGATCTCTCCTTTCTTTTGTGCATAGGCACCCCACAAAAGAAACACGATGTTCTTTTTCTGATCCGATATTTGCCTGATCACTGCATCCGTAAAGGTCTCCCACCCCTTATTTTGATGTGATCCGGGCGAAGAGGCCCTGACGGTGAGTGTAGCGTTTAATAAAAGTACGCCTTGCCTTGCCCATCGCTCCAATTCACCATTCTGAGGAATAGGCTTACCTAAGTCACTTTGAATTTCTTTGAAAATATTCTTGAGAGAGGGCGGCATGGTAACACCATCACGAACTGAAAAACACAGACCATTGGCCTGGCCGGGTCCGTGATAAGGGTCTTGCCCTATTATCACCACCTTTAGCTTATCAAAATCCGCACAATCAAAGGCCCTGAATATTTCCCGGCCGGGTGGGTAAACCGTATTGGCTTGATATTCCTCCTTTACAAATTGTGTAAGTTGCTCGAAATATGCCTTATTAAACTCAGGTTCTAGTTTTGATTTCCACGATGGGGCAATTTTTACGTCCAGGCTCATTAAATTAATTTTCGGTTAATGAACTTACTAACCGGGTTGAAAAATAGAAAAATTTGATATTTTTGAACGAATGATTACTGAAATAACACAAGGAATTAAAGTAAGCGTTGAAACAGAGTACCAACCTTCGTACTCGAGTCCCAGCCAATATCACTATGTGTTTACCTATCGCATTACCATAGAAAATCAAAGTGAGTACACCATTCAACTGCTAAAGAGGCATTGGACTATCTATGATGCGGGATTTTCGTCTCGCCAAGTAGAGGGTGAAGGAGTGGTTGGTCAGCAACCTGTGCTTGAGCCAGGTCAAAATCATCAATATGTTTCGGGATGTAATCTCAAATCAGGGATTGGTAAAATGGTAGGTACTTACCAGATGGAGCGCATTGTTGACGGTGCGAAATTTAAGGTGATTGTACCTGAATTCACCATGATCGCTCCTATACGCCTAAACTAGTCTCATGCATCTGGTCCTCAGAATTTCTTTTCGATAGATTTGTACCTAGAATGAGGTGTTAACAGAACACTAAGCCGTGTCTAAATTTTTTCAGATAAAATCCTATTTCACTCATTGGTTAAATGCGGTAGACGAACATTCGATACACTCCCCATTCTTCTTCGATTTCTATGATAAGGTGATAAAAAAAGGTGATCAGCATAAACCTGAGTTTACTGCTATCGAAGAGATCAGACAGAAGCTGTTGGCGAACCCGAACGAAGTGACTATTAACGATCTGGGGGCCAAATCACCACACTTTAAAAAGGAAAATAGAACCCTTTCAAAAATTGCCGAAACCAGCTTAAGCCCCGCGCTCTATTGCCGGCTATATAACCGGATCATCCATTATATCGATGCCTCACAAATTCTGGAACTAGGCACCTCGATGGGAATTACCACGCTTTACCTGGCGCAGAAGAATAATACACAAGTAACCACATTTGAAGGCAATCCATCCATGATCAATGTGGCCCTCACCCATTTTGAATACTTCAACACTAAAAATATAGAACTTATACAGGGCAACCTTGATACTGAACTTTCTAACTATTTATTGAAGCCCGTTAAAATTAATTTCGTGTTGATGGATGCCAACCACCGGTACGAGCCTACGCTCCGATACTTCAATTTGATCTCAAGAAGAATGGCAAATAAGGGAATCATTGTAATAGACGACATTCACTACTCAGAGGAAATGAACCGTGCCTGGAAGGAATTACGTGACCATCAACTTGTCTATGGCAGTGTGGACCTCTTCAGGTGTGGCGTCCTGTTCTTTGACCCGGCCCTCAATCGACAACATTACATATGGTCAGTCTAATACACATTGAAAAAACCTTTATAAAGGTTAATTTTGCACATTCATTAACAAAACCATGAGTCAAGCTACTGCTCCTATCGAACCCAAGAAAACAGGTAATAAATCCACGGTTATCATTGCCCTTCTGTTGATCATTGTTTTGGTGCAAAGCATCAAGATTTATCTCGACTACAAAGACAAGGTTGAAATAAAGGAAGAATTGGCAACTACTAACGAAGATCTGGCTTCCACCATGCAGCGTCTTAATGATGTGAGCACTGAACTTCAACAAAAGATTGATGAAATCAAAAAACTGGGCGGTGATATCACCGAACTTGAAAAGGCGAAGGCAGAAGTCGCGGCTGAACTGAAGCGCAGCTACACCCGCAGAACTAAAGACATCAAAGAATTGAAAGATCGTTTAGCGGGGTATGAAGAACTACTGAAGCTTAAAGATGATGAGATTGAAAAACTAAAATCGGTCAATAAAGAATTGTTCTCTGAAAACAAAAATCTGAAGACCAAGCAAAACGTATTGAGTGATTCTCTTAACAGGGTAAATAAAAATAAAGAGGAGTTGGCGAGTAAGGTGGCGATTGCCTCGCAACTTAAGGCAGAAAACATCGCATTGGTTTCAGTGAATTCTAAAGGTAGAGAAAAGGATTCTCCTTTCCGTAAAAAGCAACTCGAGAAAATAAAAGTTGAATTTTCCATTGCGGAAAATAAAGTAGCACCCATTGAAGGTAAGAAAATACTCATCCGGGTTATTGATGAAAATGGTCAACCAATTTTTGATACCACGAAGGGATCAGGCACTTTTATGCTAAACGGAAAAGAAGAGTTTTATACCGCTGCACAGGAAATTCTTTTTGACAACACCGGCCAGAAATTGACTTTCACCTACGATAAAGGATCTGAATATACTTCAGGCACTTATATAGTTGAAATATACACCGATGGCTACCTGATGGGTAACACTCAGTTTGAGGTGAAGTAATTAGTCTCTTACGCTATTCAAGGACAGAAGTTTAAGAATCCAATTAGGAAGAGGTTTTGACGCATCCCTGTTTTTTAAATTAAGATACCATCCAGCCTTTTCAACAATGGGTATTTTGTGAGTCTCCACGAGTTCTACCAACGTACCATCCGGATCTTCACAGTAAGCAAAGTGACCTGCCGCCTTACCCATATCAAATGAGTTTCTGCTATCCACAGTAAATTCAAAACCCGCTTTTCTGCATGAGGTTGAAAGCGAATCCATATCCGATACATCAAAGCACACGTGTATGTATCCCTTATCTCCCCACCATCGATTTTGAAATATTTTTTCTGCCTTTCTTTCTTCCACCTGAATCAACTCTATTTCATGCTGCCCCAACAATCGTCCGAAAGCGCCTTTTCTCGATGCCGATGAGCGCAGCAATACTCTCCTGAAGGCATGATTCCCACCAGGTAATTTTGAAAGGTCTTCAAATCGCTGAGACTGATCATAGACCACCTCACTGAATCCAAGCGTGTCTCTGTATAGTTCCAGCGCCTTATCGATATTGGTAACACCCACCACACAGCCTGCTACGCCTCCTAAATTCTTATTCCGATGCTGAAACCAACTAATGGATTCAATCACCTCGATCAAATTTGAATACGGATCTTGCAGATAGAAATGCTTTCGTCCATCCGGGCCAACCACCGGCTCGCTCAATAGATTAACGCCCTTTGATTTCAAATCTTTATACGCCTCCTCCACCGAACGAGCCTTAATTTTAATAACGGTAACGCCTGTATCACCCAAAAGAATTTTACTGGAAATTTCCTGCGGCTTTCGGCTTGTGTATTGCCAAATCTCCAACCCGGCTCCCCCTTCCAAATTCATAGCTAAAATAGCATAACGCTCATGGGCCTCATCGCCCGTGTAGCGCGTCATGAGTGAAGCCGTGGCATGATCTCTGAAGATCGGAACGTTCATCCCAAAAGATTTTCTATACCAGGCCCACGCCTGCTCAGCATCTTCAACCCCTAATCCAATTTGCTGTATCCCGTTGATTTGATAACTCATTTCCTGGTTATATAATTATTCTTCAATTCTTTCATTCAATCCGCTTGTCCTTTCATAAAGACCTTCAGATGGAGGGTTTTAATAACCAAAGCATCACTTAAATCACGCAAAGTTCGAAAAATAAGAGTTAATCTCTACAATTCATTTATATCAATAAGAATTCAACTCAATCCTGAGAATAATTACATTGATGGGAATCTCTTATTTTATTCGGGCCAAAGCAAAATCGGACTAAGCTCACCTGCTTTAGGGTTTATATTAATATAGAATCCATTTATTCCGGCACAAAAATAGTTGTCATACCCAAGACAAACATGAAATAATCAGAATCCGCGCCTAATAATTGTTTTAACTTGAACTCAAATCCTGAAAATACAGCAGAATGAAAAAAATAGCATTGATTGTTTTTCTGATTGTTGGTGCGTGGAAGGCCAACTCACAGAGCAAAATTTCACACGAAATCTTCGATGAACTGCTAAAAAAATATGTGTCTGCAGAAGGTCAGGTAAACTACAAGGGATTCGTCAAGGATACAGTTATCCTTAACCGGTATCTGAACCTGGTGAGCAAAAATCCACCGGACGAGAAAACATGGACTCAACAAGAGCAGATGGCATACTGGATTAATGCCTACAATGCATTCACCATAAAACTGATTACCCAATATTATCCCATAAAGAGCATTAAAGATATTGGCAGCAGCATTCAGATTCCTTTTGTGAATACCCCCTGGGATATCAAATTCGTCACTATCGGCAAGGAGACGATAGACCTCAATAGCATTGAGCATATAAAGCTGAGAAAGCAATTCGATGATCCCCGGATTCACATGGCGTTAGTGTGTGCCAGTAAATCGTGCCCTATTTTGCTTAATGAAGCCTATGACCCCAAGCAGCTGGAAAAACAACTTGCCCGGCAGACAAAAGCATTTTTTGCCGATCCTTTCCGTAATAAGATCTCGCCCGATAAGCCTCGGCTGAGCATGATTTTTAAGTGGTATTCCATGGATTTCACTAAAAATGGAGGTTCAGTAATCGCATTTGTCAATCTCCACTCCCCAATCAAAATAAAACCCAATGCCAAAATCTTTTATCTCGACTACGATTGGGGGCTTAATGAGTGAAAAAAGCCCTTCCTAAGGTTATTTTTCAGGATTAGTTGGCGCTTCTTATCAATTTTCCTATTTTTGCACCTCATTTTTAACAAATTTAATTAACTCATGAAAAACTACGAGACGGTATTCATTTTAAATCCCGTTTTGTCTGAAGACCAGGCAAAGGATACTGTCGAGAAATTCGTGAAGGTGTTAACCAAAGCTAAAGCTGATGTTATCAACGTAGAGAAATGGGGACTGAAGAAGATGGCTTATGCCATCCAAAACAAGTCTACCGGTTTCTACAACCTTATCGAATTCACGACTACCTCTTCCGACTTGATCAACATACTCGAAACCGAGTACAGACGAGACGAATCAGTAATGCGCTTTATGACTACAGTGCTGGACAAGCATGCTGTAATCTATAACGAACGCAGACGTAAAGGCGAATTTAATCGCACCAAAAAATCAACTGGAAGCCCAAGAAAGGAGGAAGCAAAAGCATGACACTAATGAACGAACCTATTAAGCGCGCTGAGATAAAACCTAAGTATTGCCGCTTTAAGAAAAATGGAATCAAATACATCGACTATAAAGATCCTGATTTCCTTTTGAAATTTATTAACGAGCAGGGTAAACTGTTGCCCCGCAGACTTACAGGCACAAGTTGGAAGTTTCAGAATAAAGTATCGCAGGCTGTGAAAAGAGCTCGTCATATTGCTATTCTTCCTTATGTAGCTGACTCTCTCAAATAACCTTAACCTGTAACAATTATGGAAATAATTTTGAAGCAAGACGTAACAGGACTCGGTTACAAAAATGATACGGTGAAGGTGAAGCCTGGTTATGGAAGAAATTTTTTGATTCCTACAGGAGTTGCTATTATCGCTAATGAGTCAAACAAAAGAGTGGTTGCGGAGAATATCCGTCAGGCTGCTCACAAGGCTGCTAAATTGAAGCAGGATGCAGAAGCATTGGCTGCTAAGATCGGTGAACTGACTGTAGAGATCGGAACGAAAGCAGGTGAGTCAGGAAAGATTTTTGGTGCCGTTACAGCAGTACAGGTATCTGATTTTCTTAAGACAAAAGGCATTGAGGTTGACCGTAAAAAGATCCACTTCAAAGAACAACCTAAGCAGATTGGTACATACACAGTAACGCTTGATCTTCACAAAGAGGTGAAACACACGATCAACGTGAATGTAGTAGCTGAATAAGTCATATCTTTTTAAGCAAAAAAGGCCTTGCTAACAGCGAGGCCTTTTTATTTATCTTCTACTTATCGGAATCTATTTTGGCAGTTCAATAGCTGAAATCAATTCATTATACCACGGTGCACCATATTTTCTGGTGAGTGGTTCTTTCAAAAATTTATATAAGGGAACCTGAAGCGACTTGCCGAAGGAACAGGCCGCTGAACAAATGTTCCATTTGTGATAATTGACGGCTTCAAAACCTTTTTTGTTTTTGGTAATCCGGATGGGATACAAATGACATGAAATCGGTTTTTTAAATCCAATTTTCCCATCCAGGTACGCCTGCTCGATGCCGCACTTTAGCACTCCCTGCTGATCATAATGGGAATATGCGCATTCCTTACCTCCGATAGTAGGAGTTGAATAATCACCATCTTCATCGAGAATATAGGTGCCTTGTTCTTCAATTGACTTAATTCCATCTGGCGTCAGGTAGGGCTTCACCATATCCAGAATTTCATTCATGATGGGAAGCTCTTCTTCTTCCAGCGGTGCGCCCAAATCACCCTCCACGCAACAAGCCCCTTTGCACTTCTCCAAATGGCAAACGAACTCTACGTCCTTAATGTCATCAGAAACCAATACATCGCCTACCTTAATCATTTCTTTCCTATTTTAAATTCCAATTTAGTGCTTTGCGAATCACCTTTTTTCTTTTTGTAAAACTCTTTGTCAGCAATGTAACAATGTCTTTGCATTTCTGCATTCAGCACACCCTCTTTGTCAATCCACTGAATTATAAAATCATGGGTGGTGTGGCCATGCTCTTTTACCCGTGTCTTGATTTCTTCCAACACCACATTGGTTACTTCCAACTTTGCATACAGGGTAGAACGAGCAGGTTTCTTGAATTTTATACTGGCCGATTTATCCCACACTACGAAAGAAGGCCCAAGCACCCGAAGTAACATGACCATATAAAATGGATCGGAGGCGGAAAACATACTCCCTCCGAAAATAGTGCCCACATAGTTATAGGTCCAGATGTTGAGTCGAAGGCGAAGGTGAACTTCGGTGGAGTCTGCCGACCAGAAAAGTATCTTTCCCCCCGTGCCAAAATACATGGGATACCAATTCATAAGTGTCCGCAACCACCAGCTTCTCCAGGATTCTCTTTTATTGGTTTTTAGAAATTCAGGCCTCATGCTCTCACCTTGCTATTGGAATAAATCAAACTGAACATGAAGGGTGGCTTCCACATTCTGCTGGATGGCTTTGGTTGAAAACTGCTTTGAGAAAAATCCGATTTGATAAGAAGTTAATTCCATGAGCCCGGAATCTAATCGCTGACTTGATAATGAAGTGTTGTAGCCCATCGCGAGCATATTGCTCTCATAAACCTGCACCAGTTTTTTATAAAAGGACTGGTTGTTGTATACTTCAATCCCAAATCTTTTAATATCTGTATTGTCACCGATAAACCGCTGCAACTTATCGCCCGCCTCTCGCAGATAATAGCGGTCATTCAGCCGATCGTTTAACACAAAAGTGAAAGGTATCAGGAAGTCGAAACCCCGCTCAGCCAATTGTGCGATGGTATTGAAAGAAAAGTCAAGTGAAAACGGATCAACTACACAGAAAACTACCACCCGATAACCTCTTTTTCGCTTTGGCACGTACAGATCAAATTTTTGAGGCAACTCTTCCGTCCGACCGTTCAAAAGCAAAACATTCTTATCCCTGAAATACTTGTTAACCCTCACCTTTAGTGAATTCAATGAGGCTTCCTCTTTATCACACAGAATGAACTTGGTGATGGGCAAATCCTGAGCAAGGGCCATCAATGAAGTAGCCGCAAATAAGTCAGCTCTTGCCCCAAGCGAATAAATGCCATTGCCGGCAAACAAATCAATAAAAACGATTTCATCTGCTTTTCCCGCGATGGTTCCGACATAAGAAGTGAGATACTGTTGAATGATGGAAATCTTTCCTTTGATCCAGGGCTCAGCCGCTGTGACAGAAAATCCGTCATCCGGTAAACTTACATCTGGCCTGTAAATGAATTTCAACTTTTTGGTGTTTGCTAAAAACAGTATTGATTTTCAAAATATCGGTGCTTTCACAAGTATTCTTTACCTCAAATAAAATCCTCAAAATCCATAACTCAAAGTAAATCAACACACTTGATCAAAGACATGAATGAACAATTGAAACACTATTTTGATTTATCACATGACTAAAAAATCCGTGTTTACCGAATCACTTAGTGTCTCTATATTGCACACGTTTTATGAGTAATTACTTAGATAGCCTGAACGAACCGCAACGTGAAGGCGTGATGAATACCGAGGGAGCTTGCATGATCATTGCGGGAGCAGGCTCAGGAAAGACCCGGGTACTTACCCTTCGAATTGCCCACCTGATTCAAAGCCAAAACGTTGACCCGTTCAACATTATGGCGCTAACCTTTACCAATAAGGCCGCCAAAGAAATGCGCGAGCGCCTTGAAGGCTTGGTTGGATCCGATGCCAAAAATTTATGGATGGGAACTTTCCACTCTGTTTTTGCCCGCATTCTGAGAGCCGAAGCACACCACCTCGGCTATCCAGGCAACTTTACCATTTACGATACCGATGACTCCAAGTCCCTGCTGCGCAGCGTGATCAAAGAGATGGGATTGGATGAAACTCAGTATAAAGTAAATGCGGTTTATAACCGGATATCCTCTGCAAAAAACCGACTCGTGTCATGGCAGGAATATATCAGCAATCCGATTTTTACGGCCGATGATGCCGCCAATATGCGCCCAGAAATTGGAAATATCTTCAAGGCCTACTCGCTCCGATGCTTTAAGTCGGGGGCGATGGATTTCGATGATTTATTAACTAACACCGATAAACTCTTCAAAGAACACCTGGGCGTGCTAAACAAGTATCAGCATCGATTCCAATATTTATTAGTGGATGAGTTTCAAGACACAAACCTTTGTCAGTACTTCATCATTCGCAAGCTGGCATCCGTGCGCGAAAATGTTTGTGTAGTGGGTGATGATGCTCAAAGTATTTACGCTTTCCGCGGGGCGGATATTACCAACATTCTTAATTTCGAAAAAGATTATCCTGAATTACGGATCATTAAGTTGGAGCAGAACTACCGCTCTACACAAACTATTGTTGAAGCGGCTAATTCGGTAATCGCCAAAAACAAAGCTCAACTTCCCAAAAATGTATGGACTGCCAACGAAGAAGGAAACCTGATCGAATTAATCAAGGCGGTTTCTGATAATGAAGAAGGCAAGCTGGTAGCGAGTTCCATTTTTGAAGAGAAGATGCAGCAACAATACAAATTCAGTGACTTTGCAATTCTGTATCGAACCAACAGTCAATCACGGGCTATTGAAGAAGCGCTGAGGCGGATGAACATAAAGTATAAAGTGGTAGGTGGCCTCTCCTTCTATCAACGAAAGGAAATCAAGGATGTGCTCGCCTATTTACGTTATTCGCTCAATCAACAAGATGAAGCATCCTTTAGAAGGATCATCAACTACCCTAAGCGGGGTATTGGTGACACTACGATTGATAAGATTGTAGTGGCTGCCAATGACCACGCCATTTCTATCTGGGAAGTACTTCAAAATGCGACTTCCTTTTTAGGCAGCAGACCATCGGGTCTGATTGATGACTTCGTTACCAAGATCAAGCGATTCGGCATAGAGATTCAGAATAAAGATGCATACGATGCCGCGTCTGAAATTGCCAAAGGCTCTGGCTTGATGAAGGAGCTCTATGAAGACAAGACCGTAGAGGGATTGAGCCGCTATGAAAACGTGCAGGAATTGCTCAACGCGATTAAAGAATACGTAGAAGATCCTGAGAAAGAAGACAAGGGCTTGGGCGCATTCCTTCAGGAAGTTTCATTGATCACCGGCCAGGACGAAAACAAAGATAACGATCCCGACAAGGTAACCCTGATGACCATTCACATGGCCAAGGGACTTGAGTTTAAGAACGTGTATATCGTGGGTATGGAAGAAGATCTTTTTCCATCACAGATGATGTTAAGTAGCCGTTCAGAACTGGAAGAAGAAAGACGACTCTTTTACGTTGCCATCACACGCGCACAAAAGAAATTGTTCCTATCCTATGCACTCACCCGCTATCGGTTTGGTCGCTTGAAGAATTGCGAGCCCAGCAGATTTCTCGATGACATCAGTAGCCGCTTCATCAAAGTAAGTAAGAAGCTGGGTGGTGTAGATTCCTCGCCTAATCCAAATTTCGCCAAGAGCTTTGTGAGCGGGATGAAGAAGACCATCACCTCGCAGCCCGTAGCGAAAGCGACTGCCTACAAGCCATCAGCCAATTTTGCACCCAGTGATACCAGCACGTTAAAAGAAGGTATGAAAGTGGAGCACCCCAAATTTGGTTTTGGTTCGGTATTGAAAATCGAGCAATTGGGCGCAGAACGCAAGGCCAAGATCAATTTTACTGATTTTGGGGAGAAGACCTTATTGCTTAGCTTTGCAAAACTTAAGATTCACGGTACTTAATGGATGTAAAGAAGATCATAGAAGAGATTGAAAAATTGCCATCAGAAAAGAAAGCAGAGGTGTATTCTTATGTCAATTCAAAACTCCGCAAAAAAGAATACCTGCTTTCAATTATAAATGAAATCAAGGGATCTGGAAAAGGCATATGGAATATGGATGCCCGGGAGTATGTAAATCAACTTAGAGATGATCGAATTTGATTCCGTTTTCTTTGACACAAGTCCATTTATTTACTTGACAGAAAATAATTCAAAATATAGCTCAACAGTTGAATAGGTTAATAGATCAATTAAGCATTCAGGTCTTTGATATAACCCTTGAAATTGCAGAACTTTCTGCATCATTAAGAGCTAAATATAATTTCCTTAAAAGCATCGATGTATTTCAATTGGCAACCGCTCTTAATCACTCATGTAAATCATTTATTTCGAATGATTTTAAACCTAAAAAGATTGAAGAAATAAATATCATCATGATTGATGATCTCAAATAATATGATAGGAGAATACAATACCTCACGCGAGCATATCATCTTAAAAGAATATGGTCGCAATGTTCAAAAACTGGTAAACTACATACGCACCGTTCCTGATAAAGGGAAGCGGACCGAATTAGCCATTACACTAATTGAGTTAATCAAGCAACTGGCTCCGGTAGCAAAGGAAGCTCAGGAAAATCCACAACGCATGTGGGATGATTTATACATCATGGCTGACTTCAATCTGGATGTAGACAATCCTTTCACTACGCCTGACCGCACCATTCTTTTCAAGAAGCCCCGTAAGATGGAATATCCTAAAAACGATGTTCGATTCAGACATTACGGTAAGAACATTGAGAAACTGGTAAAAGAGGCTGTAAAAAAAGAAGATCCGAATGAACTCGAAGAAGCGGCTATCTATCTGGGCAAGCTGATGAAAACCTTCTACAGTGCCTGGAACAAAGAAACACTGGATGACTCTGTCATTGTTAAAGATCTTGCCATCCTATCACAAGGAAAGCTAGTATTAAACCTTGATAAAGTGCGCGAGGAGAATTTGTTCGAGAAATTATATCGCGAGCAGCGCAAGCCTACAGGTACAAGACCGCAGGGTAGCGACAATCGCAATCCGCGTGGCAATCGTCCATTCAACAAAAAGAATCGTCACAATCCACATCGCAGAAGAGATCAATGAGTAGTTCATTTAAGATTAAAGGAGGACTTCGGCTGAAGGGAGAAATAACTCCTCAGGGAGCCAAGAACGAAGCCCTTCAGGTTCTCTGTGCGCCTTTGCTTACATCCGAACCCGTTACTATTCACAACATCCCTGATATTATTGATGTGAATAAGCTGATCGAGCTGGTTGGTGATCTGGGATGCAAAGTGGAAAAACTTCAAGCGGGATCATACCGGTTCACTGCTTCGAACATAAACACCAACTTTTTAAAAACTCCAGAATACAGAAAGAAGGCTGCCGCTTTGCGCGGATCAGTCATGTTGCTGGGGCCTATCCTGGCAAGATTTGGTGAAGCCAACATACCCAAACCAGGTGGAGATAAAATTGGAAGACGCAGACTGGATACACACTTCATCGGTTTTCAAAACCTGGGAGCTAAATTCAATTACAACGCAGACGAAAATTTGTTCAACATCGATGCCTCTCATTTGAAGGGATGTTATATGTTGCTGGATGAAGCCTCTGTTACCGGCACCGCCAACATTATCATGGCAGCCGTGATGGCGAAAGGTGTCACCTCGATTTATAATGCAGCGTGTGAGCCCTACCTGCAACAACTTTGCCTGATGCTTAATCGCATGGGTGCGAAGATCACGGGTGTTGGTTCCAACCTGTTAACGATTGAAGGTGTTGAAAAACTCGGAGGCACAGAGCACACGCTCCTACCTGACATGATTGAAATTGGAAGTTTCATTGGCCTTGCCGCCATGACCCAATCAGAAATCACGATAAAAAATTGCCGCATTGATAAGCTCGGCATTATTCCTGAAATCTTCAGACGGTTGGGAATTAAAATGGAATTTCGTGGCGATGATATTTACGTACCCGCTCAGGAACATTATGAAATTGAAACCTTCATCGATGGCTCCATTCTAACTGTGGCCGATGCACCCTGGCCAGGCTTCACCCCCGACTTATTGAGTATCGTTCTGGTGGTAGCTACACAAGCGAAAGGTACGGTGCTCGTTCATCAAAAAATGTTTGAGAGCCGTCTCTTCTTCGTTGATAAACTCATCGATATGGGTGCTCAAATTATTTTGTGTGATCCACATCGCGCTACCGTTATCGGATTAGATCGCAAACAGTCACTGCGCGGAATAAAAATGTCCTCACCAGATATACGGGCAGGCGTTGCTATGCTGATCGCAGCGTTATCGGCACAAAATGAAAGTGAGATATCCAACGTAGAGCAAATCGACCGCGGCTATCAGGATATTGAAGGAAGACTTAAATCTATTGGGGCGGATATAGTTAGAATTTAATATATACACATGATCTATAGG
>Ga0163153_10005584_pt1 | contig 14735 bp, 15 predicted proteins | sample OliLakLV19MP6IB1_FD_148629 | JGI IMG/M metagenome (GOLD analysis project Ga0163153, IMG submission 148629) | Freshwater microbial mat bacterial communities from Lake Vanda, McMurdo Dry Valleys, Antarctica - Oligotrophic Lake LV.19.MP6.IB-1 | ecosystem: Environmental > Aquatic > Freshwater >... | reverse complement strand
TGACCGGTAGTTTTTTCATCATGCTGGTTGGTTCGAAAGGTTCATTTCAAACAGGCGGCGCACAAGCACCGCCAGGTCAACCAGCACGACTTCATCTTAACATTTTAACGGGGAAAAATTCGCTTCCGATCCGCCGTCTTAACTGCGAAGAAAAAATCTAAATAAATCCGACGGGAGTGATTCAACCGAGCCTCCTGTGGGGCGCAGCTTTGTCTCAATCGTACCTGCCGCCCATCTCACCTCAGAAAAACCACCCCTGTTACCATCCACACAACCCCTCCACAGCTCTTCTCCTCTCCCAGCATCGGCTACGCCGAACACTACTGGCCCGGCTGTCTCAAGGTTCAGCTTGCCTCTGATGGCTGCTTCGGTTCATCAACAGTTGTCTTCGCTTCCCCCGCATCCATGCGCAGGAGCAGGGAGAGAATGATCCAGGTCAGAACGGCGCTTACTCCCGCCGCTCCCCAGCGCCCCAATCCTGCGGCGACTCCGATCGCCGCCGTCATCCATAGACCGGCTGCCGTGGTCAGCCCGGTAATCTCGCGCTTGTCGGCCAGCTTGAGAATGGACCCAGCACCGATGAAACCAATGCCCGTGGCCAGCCCTTGAATCACGCGCGACAAATCGCTGGAGGACATTCCCGACTCAAAGCACGCGATGACAAAGAGCGCCGCCCCCATCGCCACCAGCATGTGCGTGCGCAGGCCCGCCGCCTTGCCGATGTGTTCCCGCTGATGTCCAATGACGGCACCGAACAGCGCCGCCGCGCCCAGCCGGGTCAGGATGCGCAACAGTTGCGGAATGTCCGGCAGGCCTTCTGCAAGTTCGTCACGCAAGGCATTCATGCTGGGCTCTGCGGCGTGCGATGGCAGATTTCAAGACGGTTACCGCACGGGTCTTCAAAAAAGACGGCGTAGTAGCCAGCCCCTCATCATATCCCGGCCCTTCTATCTTCCGGCCCTCGGCCAGCTGATCCACTTTGGCCGTGCTTTCAGCCCAAAACGCCACACGCGTTTCATTTGAAACATGGGACGGGAATTCGATGAGGCCGAAGAACTCGCCCGCACCTCCGGACTGTTCCGTTTCCGACTGAAACCAAGTCCCCTCGCTCACGTCCTTGGAAAACCCTGGAGCCGGCAAGAGCGCCGCATAAAAGGGTCGTGCCAGTGCCAGGTTTTGCACTCGCAAATCTATGTGGTCGAATCGGCGGTGGAGAGATTGTAACATGGCTGGAAGGTGTCGCTGACTGCCGGAGTCAGTTTTCTTGAAAGCCTAATCCGGCATTGCGCTCAGCGGGGGAAAACCATGCTGCTCGCGTCCGGGCGGGCCGTCGAATTTCTTGGAGGTCTTGTAGAGTTCATAGCGGCCATCCGCAGCATGAGTTGCGCAGCGTTCGCGCAGCGCCTGCATGGCGGCGGGATTCATCGGAGCGAACGTGCGCGCGATCTCCAGGTTCTTGCGCAGCACGTCGAGCGAGTTCATCCCGCTGACCAAGGTCGCCACCGGAAGCGACATCACGTAGGCAAGCGCCTCCTTCGCCGTGAGCATGCCCTTCTTCACCGCGTCCGCCGTGCCGTTCAAGCTCTTCATGCCGATGGGCGCAATCCCGCGACGGTTCAGCTCCGGGAGAACCTGCTGCTCGAAGCTGCGGAACGTGGCGTCAAACACCCCCAGTGGCATCTGACAGGCGTCGAACGGAAAATCGTGCGCCAGCATTTTCAGATGGATGGCTGGATCTTTGTGCCCGGTGAATCCGACGAAGCGAACTTTGCCCTGCTTCTTGGCCTGTGCGATGGCCTCCATCACGCCGCCTTTGGCGAAGTGCAGATCGGGATCGTTGTCGTAAATCACCTCATGCACCTGCCACAGGTCCATGTGATCGGTCTGCAACCGGCGCAACGACTCTTCGAGCTGTTGCATGGCCACCTTCGAGTCGCGTCCGTGCGTGCAAACCTTGCTCATGAGGAACGCCTTTTCACGCCGGCCTTTCAGAGCCTTGCCCATCCATTCTTCACTCCGCCCGTCGTGATACTCCCAGGCGTTGTCCATGAAGTTGACCCCGGCCTCCAGCGCTTCCTGAACGATTTGAATGCCTTCCGCTTCTGTCTTCGCCTGCCCGATGGCGTGGCCGCCCACGCCCAGAATGGACACTTGAACTCCGGTGCGCCCGAAGGCACGGCGTGGGATGGATCCCGTGAGGATGGGAAGTGAAGACTCTTGGCTGATGGCAGTCTCAGGAAAGAGATCTTGGACGGCAACCGCTGCGCTCGCGACGCCGAGCTGTTTTAAGAAGCGCCTGCGGGCCGTGTTTTTCAGTGGGTGCTGTCCGTTAAAATCAGTTTCCATAGTCATGCTCCGTGGGCGGTTGCCGAGGGCTTAAACCGTCCTCCTCCAGTGGAAGAGCAGCGCCACAATCACCATTCCGAGAATGATGAACGCCACGCCGTCTGCGTGGGTGTGAACTTCACTGGAGGAATGGGCCAGCAGGGTCAGGGTTTTCATCGGTGGTCCTTCAGTGGGCGTGATGATGAGGCTGACGTTTCGCCAGCTTTTGCTCCTTCAACTGGGGCAACCGGCTGCGCTGGCCGGCGGGTTTCAAGATGACTTTGGTCCAGCCTTTGTCGCGTGCATCGAAATGCTTGTAGGCATCCGGGGCTTCTTCGAGCGGCAGTTCATGCGAGACGATGAAGGACGGCTCGACTTTGCCCTGCTCAATGAGCTGGCAAAGCTGGCGGTTGTAGGCCTTCACGTTGGCCTGGCCTGTTCCGACGCGCAGTCCTTTGCTCCAAAATTTCCCCCAGTTGATCGCAAGCTGACCTTTCTTCGCCAGTTTGTCCGGCGCTTTCGGGTCCGCTTCGGCGAAGACTCCCACCACGCCGATGACGCCCGTCGCGCGCACCGACTCGATGGGGTTGTTCATGGTCAGGTTCGCGTCCTCGTCACCGAGTTGATCCACCACGGCATGCATTTCCTTGTTGGCTAATGACCGAGCCGAGGATGCTTCTTTAAGAGCGGAAAGATTGGAGATTGGCTTCATGGAAAACAGGCAGAGGAATTGGTTTTGGAATGAGTTTTTAAGAGCGTTCAAGCGATTATGCATGTTCCTCCAGAGCCTCTCGCAGGCTCATCATGCCGCGCCGGATGCGTGCCTTGACGGTGCCAAGCGGTTTCCTCATCGCTTGAGCAATCTCCATGTGAGTCAGTCCGCCGAAAAACGCGAGTTCGATTGGTTGCCGCTGGTCCATCGGCAGTTCATCAACCAGCGCACGGATTTGTGCTGCTTCATCAAATCCAAAGTTCTCATCTCGCTGGGTTGCGCATGCCAATGATTCCTCGCCTAATCTCCACGGAGTCGAACCTACGGTTCTGAGTTGCCGGTCGCGGGATCGAAGTCGGTCAATGGCTTTGTTTCGGGTCAGAGTGACTGCCCAATTGAACGGTTTCCCAACGGACTCGTCGAAAGAGGAAGATTTTCTCCAAATTCCAAGAAACACTTCCTGCATTACGTCTTCGGTTTCGCGACGATCACTAAGAATTCGATAAACGAAGGAATAAAGGGGCTTCGAGTACATGTCATACAGCGCGGCGAAGGCCTCACAATCACCGCTCGCAATACGTCGGACCAACTCTGCTTCCAATGGAGCGGAGTTTTGAAAGGGGATGCTTCGCTGCGGCGACTCAGTGTTTTGGGATAAAGCCTGTCGTTCATCTGCGACCTTGTAATGGGAGCGGGCGGCTTGCTGAAATTGCAGAACTGCGAAGCTCATAGGGAGATGTTCTTCAGGGCGCTGATGGTTTCTATATGGCCTCGCCTGCGGACATTAATTATGTCGTGCGGAGACGGGCCATACGTCTATCTGAAACGATCCTGCGACCAAGTTCATCTCAGTCGCAGGATCGACTGCACTGACTACGGAAGGGGACCGGCGTAAGTCGTATCCTTAGGACTCACTTCGCGCCTGCCGGCCTTGCTGTCCTTGGGCGCTGACGCCTCACCTGCGGTGCAGATGTCCTGGGCACCTGCTTTGGTAAAGATGTCTTTGGCGCGGTTGATTTCATCGGAGTTCTCTGTATGAACTGAGATGAGGATGTTGCCTGCCTTGACCTTGCCTTCGTAGCGTTTGGCTTCGATCTCAGGAATGCCAAGACCGATTAAACCCCCGGCGATGCCACCGACGGCCGCACCGATTGCTGCGCCGCTCAACGCGGCGATGATGGGACCTGCCGCTATGAACGGCCCCACTCCGGGAATGGCCAATGCGCCGATGCCAGCAATCCAGCCCAACGCACCACCGATGACACCCCCCGTGCCCACTCCCGCGACAGCGCCCTCGGGAGCCTTGGTGTTCTTTTCGTGGGCGAAATCATGGCTTGTGGTTTTGTCGGCGAAGAGCGCAGAGATATCATTGTTGGAGAAGTTTGCCGTCTTGAGCTGATCAACAATGCGATCAGCCTGGTCGCGAGAAGTTGCAATGCAGAATACAGATTTTTTTGACATGGGTGGATCTTTCTTTGTTTCGTTTTTTGCGGGGGAAGGATTACTTGTCAGTGACGGCGGCGTTCGTGGCGTCCAGTTGGTTGTCCACGTTTTCGGAACGTGCGACTCGGCTGGCGATTTCACCGATAAGGCGCTTCTCCTCTGCGGTGTTGACTGGCCCGCGCAGGGTGACCTTGCCGTTGTTCGTGATTATCTTCACGTTTTTCGCGTTCACAGACATGTTCTTCCCCGCCATGATCTCCTTGCGAATCTGAGCGGTGGTTTCCACATCGGCCTTGCTGCTTCCCTGATTCAAAGGCGTTAGTGAACGGTCGTCACGGTCGCGAACATTGCGAGCCGTGTTATCAGGTGCGGCGTTGGTGGTGAAGTAAGGCTCCACCTTGTAGGCTCGATACACTCTTTCTGAGTAAGTGGGCTGACTAAAATCGGGCCACTGGTCGTTCTTAAAATGCGGTGCGCTGCCCAGCATTTCTTTTGAAGCGTCCAACTGGAGGGCGTCGCGGTCCTCATTAAAGCGAAGCGCGGTCGGCGGCAGGGCGCTAAGCTCGTCGCCGATTCCTAGAAATCCACCGGTAGATACGATTACGGCCACGATGCGGCCAGAGGTCAGATCCATCAGGAGGTTTTCAATCCGGCCAATCTTTTCGTCCTGCAGGTTCTTAATCGACGCGCCCATGAGCTTGCTTGCCTTCTGAACGTTATCAAGGCGCGACATCGGGATCATGGACTGGCGCTCTCGGGAAGCGCGGTTTTTTTCCCATGCCTCATCCCTGGTGCGGTCTGAAACGATGGTGGTCTCGTTATCCCGGTTGGGCTGACCAACCGGGTTGTTCACGACATTAGGGTTGCGTTGGCCTTCCTTGTTGATCTGGCCGTCTGGAGCTCGCAATCCATCCAGCACAGAGTCACCCCTGTGGATAAATCTGAAAGAAGGCTCTTCACCATAATAATTGTATACCGCTGAAAGATGGTTGGAGTCGGAGCCTTCCGCCCACTTGGAGCTTTCGAATCTGGGCGCGCCCTTCATCTTTTCCTGGTTGGCATCCAAATGCAGGACTTTCTGGGCCGTATCATGGTGCAAGGCTCCCGGCGGGATGGCAGTCAGCGTGTCACCAATGCCGATGAATCCGCCGGTCGAAAGAATCACTTGGACGATCCGTCCGGATTCCACATCCACCGCGATGTCGTCCACTTTGCCGAGTTTTTCGTTCTGGTAATTGTTCACTGTCATCCCGATGAGGTCGCTGGCCTTGGCAGCGCCGTGTAATCGGTCAGCACGCCTCGTCTGGGACATGAGGTCTCTGTTTATTTCGCGTCCGTCGGCTTTGCGATCAGGTGTCACTTGGGCGATAGCCGAGAACGCCATGAGCGACGCGGCAAAGGTGGTGATGTTGATTTGAAGTTTCCGTTTCATATGATTCTTCTTCCGTGTTTTGTTGTTTGAACTTTGTAGTGCGTGAAAATCTTAGATGGGCTTACGTGTTTGGTTTGTTAATCCCTTCATGCCACTGCTCCTGCGTGCTTGACGGCACAACGTGCTCCACAACCGGCACTGAAAGCCGTCAGAAGGAGGCCGACTAGAAGAGCGAAGAATGCCCAAATCGCGGCATGAGAAACGTTGCTGGCGGCTTTGTCCGCCACCTCCCTGGCCTTCTGCTCGGCGGCTTCCTTGATGGATGCCAGTTCTAATTTCATGCTGTTAGCGGATGCCATCCACGCGTCCACTGTCTTGGCAGCGTCTGCTTCACTGACCTGGGTATAGTCTGTGATGAGCTTGAGGACCGCACTCCGGTTGCTCACTGAGTTGCCGTCGTTTTCTGGAGCGAAAAGTTTGGTCACCGCAAATCCAATCTCGCGCGTTGCCCGGGTTAAATCCTTAGGTGCTGCGTTAGTCGGAACGGTTTGGACCGCCTCCTTGATGAAGCTGCCCACTTGTTCGGTGGTGCGGTCGAGTCCCGAGGCGGCCAGCTCAACCACGCCGGTCGAAGCTGCCTTGGCACCGATGCCTACTCCTTCTCCCAGCACTTTCAAGGCTCCTCCCAAAATCATGCCGGTGCCCAAGGAAAGCATGAGCAACGAGATGAGCAAGGTGAGGCTCCAGACCAGAATGCCATGCACAAACCCGCTGTGATGCGAGTGGGAGAAGCGACCGGCCACAAAACCGCCAAAGGCCAGCGCTACCAAGGCGCAGACGGTCCACACCACCGCAGCACCGATGCTGAAGTTGGCGACCGGATTGGCATCGGTCATCGGTGTGAAGGTCGCCAGACCTGCTCCGACTCCCAATGCGGTCATCAATAGATGAATGCCAATGGCGGCAATGGTGCCACCGAAGATTGCACTCCAACGCAGAGTGGGCAGAACGGGGCAGAGCACGCTTTTGTCGGAGAGGTTTGGGGTGGGGGTGATGACGCTCATTTTAAGGGAGGAGAAATGGTCCAAGTTATCGGCCGAGCATTTTGGCGACGATGAAAATAAGGGCGGCTCCGATGAGTCCACCCCCAAAGAGGAGGTAAACTAAGGAGAACCCGGCAGCGGCAAACAGAGGGACAAAAGTGAGGGCGATCATATTTCTTAAATTTATTGGGGAAAGGGAAGACGTCGCAACCAACACAACCTGGCTGCGACGTCTAGTCTGATTAACGCGTGGCTGGGCCACTGCGTTTGCTTCTAGGGTTGACCGGTTGCATTCCGCGTTGGTTCATTGCGGAAGCTTCACCATCTTTCTTCTGAGATTTATTCTGCGGTTCTTCTCCAAGGGCTGCCTCGTTGTTGCCGTCAGTGGCGAGTTTGGTCAGCGATTCATTGGCAGCCTTTTCCTGGGCCAGAATTTCTTCGAGAATATCTGCCGCTCTTTTGTTGCCGAGCAAACCAGCCCATTCATGGAGGCATCCGTAAGAAGCGATTTCGTAATGTTCAACCTTTTGCGCCGCCGCGATGATGGCTGCGTTGATGGCGGGAGATCCTTTGAATTCTGCCGCGATCTCGTCGCCTTCCTCCAGCAATCCCACCGTGGCTTCACAGGTCTGGCCTTTGGCTTCTTTGTTGAATGCCTCGAACACTTCTTCGAGCTTCGTCACATGCCCCTGGGTTTCGATGAGGTGCGATTGGATAGCAGCCTGGAGGTCGGGACACGTGGCTGCCTTCGCCATTTTCGGCAATGCTTTGACTAGACGCTTCTCCGCGTCATACATGTCAGCCAGTTCATTGAGAAACAGATCAACCAGAGTTTTCATAATTTGTATTTATTTGAATGGATGGAGTTCGATGGTTTGGTAAATCCGGCAATTGCTTTTCATATAGAACAAGCGTCTAGCTGAAATGAAGCCAGAGTGAGTTTGCTAATGAATCAGGCACTTCTTTGAACGGCATCGTGGGAAAGTCAGGCAATCTGCTCACGCGCTTTCGTGCATTATGCGTGACTGTCCCGGCGCTCCTATGCGCTGCTTTCCTAATTCTACATGTCATCATTTAACTCGCTCCGATTGCCATCAACCACCCTGCTCTGAACGCTGTTCATGTGCGCTTTCATTTTCGCGCTCCACCCCAAGGTGTCCATCAATCCGGGTTAAGACCACTGCTCTCGCTCGCGGCAATATCACATTAAGCCCGGAAGAATTATTAGGCAGGATGGGGGATGACCGGGGGGGACTTACCCCATGGCAAGTTACGCACCTTAAAAAATACCAGAAGCTGCATCTCGCGCTTGAGAAAGGAAAACGCCGCCAGCGTGAAATGGCTAAGTAAATGTAATTCGCAGCTTGCTTTCGATGCTCCCAGACGAGATGGCATAACGCGTCAGTCCTGCCACATCATGGATGTCGAGCTTGCTCATGAGATGCTGGCGGTGTTTGTCGACCGTTTTGAAGCTGACGCCGAGTTCCGCAGCGATCTGTTTGTTCGGTTTGCCTTCAGCAATCAACTGGAGGACTTCGGATTCTCGCGAACTCAGGCGGTTCTTTTTGGTCGAAGCCTTATCTTCGACATTCAGCGAATTCACCTTTCCCCCTGTCTGACCACGGGAAACACGAGGACTGAAGAAGTGGTTTCCCTTTTCCACTTCGCGAATTGCGGTGGCCAGCTCCTGAAAAGTGGTTTGTTTGAGCAAATATCCCCCCGCGCCCAACTTGGTCATTTGTTCGACATACGCCCCTTCGTTGTGTGCTGAAAGAATGAGCACTCGTGTGCCAGGGCAAGTTTGGCGAATTTGACGGGTGGCTTCCAGCCCGTTCAGCAAGGGCATCGCGATGTCCATCACCACAACAGCGGGATTCAATTGGCGTGCAAGCCGGAGCGCTTGGCGTCCATTTTCCGCCTCTCCAACCACCTTGATGTCGCGTTCATGCTTTAGCAGTGAGCGGAGTCCTTCGCGCACGATTTGGTGGTCTTCTGCCAGGATCACAGTGATTTGCTTCATTGTTCTCAAGAATTTGAATTGGTCCGACTGTGCCCATGCTGTGCCGACAATCCACAGATACCCGCAGTCGGGCTAGTTTCGCGGATCTCCAAAAAAACCGTCCCTCTGTCCCGCTCGAAGCGACTACCAACCACCTTCCATTTCAGACCCAACCCAACAACTCAAGAAACTGCTTTTCCGGCGTCATCCCCCAACACCAGCCAAACTCACTTTCCAATGACCGAAGGCACCGGGGAACCGTTTTCATGGGCTCATTGGTTTGCGCATTCCGGTTATGCATTTGATTCCCTCAACAGGAATTTGGCCAAGCAGGTTGTGTGGTAGCCGATGAATTCAGACCCTATGCGGCGGTCAGGGGAATGATGTGCATACCCGGATTGCGCATTATTAGGTTCGGAATTGTCCCAGATACTGCCTTCCAGCAAGTTCTGAGCGGTTCGCCTGAACGTTATCCTCTCCTACAATGTGACTTCCTCATCAATTGAGAGAGACGCGCAGGCGAGAATCGAAAAGATTCGGTCGGCTTTTCCTCTGCGACTTGAGGAATGCAACCGCACGGCTGCCCGAACCAGGTCAATAGAACGATTCAGATAGTGGCTTTTTCAAGCAACGTCGTGCACCACTGTTCAAACCTTTGCTCTTAACTTTGTTTAGCCGGAAGAATGCCACCTCGCGAATTTGGTAAATTCTCAGGAAACCGTAAACTTTTCGAAAACCGGAAGGAGAATCACGTTGCAGGTTGCAATCGGGAAGTTTCAAAACGCAAAGTTGCGGCGGGCAGAAAGGGCGTTGCCCGGAAAAAGAGCATAGCTTCTCAACACATCCTTGAACCGTCTTATTCAGGCGCTGTTGGTGCAGCCTTTCCTTGGGCAGACCGTCCTCCGCGTTTTCTCACTCGTCCTGCGAACTGCAAGAGAGGTTGCAATCCTCGGGTTTCCTTCAAATTAGGATTTGCCAGATTCCAGCCCAAATGCCGAAAAACTTGGATGGTATCTACACTGCTAAGGAACTCGAACCGTACAAGCAACAAAACATTATGAAACTAGAGAATACTCCGACGTGGTGGACCAACGAACATGAATGGGCATGGGATCGCGTGAAGGCTGCGTTTCAGCGCGACTGGGATCAAACCAAGCATGATCTGGGCGGCAAGCGTCCCGACACCAATCAAAACGTGGACAACACCGTCAAGCAGGCGGCAGGCACAGAGGCCATTCCACCCATGGGGCAGCCGGTGTTTGAAGAAGCCGAACCCGCCTACCGCTTTGGCTACGGCGCGCGTTCCTACTATCACGGCAAGTATCCCATCTGGAACGATGCGCTGGAGACTCAGCTTGAAGAAGACTGGAGCCAGACCACTCCGGACGGGGTTTGGAATGAGGATGTGCGGCTGATCCGCAAAGGGTGGGATCACAAAAAGTAAGCTGGGATGCTGAACATCTGGCCATGACAAAACCAACTCAACCTTATGGGCCCAAACCACCAGAGATGGTCAAGGCACGGCCTCTTGTTCAACGCCGATCTGTCACCCAGCACGGCTATCGCAAGTCTCGTCATTCGTATATGACGAATCGCTTTGAAGCCGCGTCGCAGATTTCTATCTGGCTGCGTGAGCTTTGCTGGTGAAGAAATTGGGCCAATCAGTTGGCGATTCTTTCCTTAAACCTGCCAAGACATACAGAGCATCCAGGTTCATCCGGAGAGGCGCAATTCGGGATGTAAGGACGTTGTGGAACTCATTGTTGCTCGGACTGAAGGTCTCTACTGCCCGCCCGGTAACTTCTATATCGACCCGTGGCAACCGGTTGACCGTGCCGTCATCACCCATGGGCACAGCGACCATGCGCGACTAGGGAGCAACTATTATCTGACGGCCGTACCCGGAGCTGGCATTTTACGAAAGCGCCTGGGTGAACACATCCGCCTGGAAACGTTGGAATACGGCCACGTCATTAACCATCACGGCGTCACTCTCAGCCTGCATCCGGCTGGTCATGTGCTCGGTTCGGCGCAAGTGCGATTGGAGTACAAGGGCGAAATCTGGGTTGCCTCCGGCGATTACAAGCTGGAGGACGACAGCACCTGTGCGCCCTTTGAACCCGTGCGCTGCCACACGTTCATCACTGAATCCACGTTCGGCCTGCCCATCTACCACTGGCCGCCACAAGCTGAACTCACTTCCGACATCAATGCGTGGTGGAGAGACAACGCCGCCCACCAACGCACCAGCGTTTTGTTCTGCTATGCCTTCGGCAAAGCGCAACGCCTGCTGGCCGGGCTGGATGCAGAGATCGGACCCATCCTGGTGCACGGCGCGGTGGAACCTCTCAACCAAGTTTATCGTGAAGCCGGAGTTAAACTGCCACCAACGCAATATGCCGGTGCATTGACGGACGCAGCGCAATTGAGGCGAAGCATCGTGCTCGCGCCGCCTTCGGCGCAGGGGACGATCTGGATGAGGCGCTTTGGCGACTACGCCGACGGCTTTGCCAGCGGCTGGATGCAACTGCGCGGCACGCGCCGTCGTCGTGGTGTGGATCGTGGCTTCGTGGTCTCGGATCACGCCGACTGGCCGGGCCTGCAACAGGCGATTGCCGCCACGGGGGCGGAACGGGTGTTCGTCACTCACGGCCAAATCAATGTGATGGTCCGCTGGCTGCGTGAGCGTGGATTAGATGCGCAGGCATTCGCGACCGAATATGGGGAGGAAGAAGCCGAAAGCACTCTCGCCGTCGCGTCTGCAGACGATGCAAGTTCTTCCTCCAACACCACGGAGCCCGCATGAAAGCCTTTGCTGATCTCTATGCGGAGCTGGACGCCAGCACGAGCAGCAATGCCAAGCTGGCCGCGATGCAGGACTATTTCCGTGTGACCCCGCATGCCGATGCAGCCTGGGCCGTCTTCTTCCTCTGCGGCGGCAGGCCACGCCAGTTGGTGCCCACCAAACTGCTGCGAGAGCTGGCAGTTAAATCTTCGGCCCTGCCACAATGGTTGTTCGAGGAATGCTACAGCGCAGTCGGCGATCTCGCTGAAACCGTCAGCCTGCTGCTGCCGCCATCCGAGCATGGCTCGACGGAAGGGCTCGCCCCTTGGGTTGAAAGCAGACTGCTTCCCCTGCGAGGAATCGAACCAGAAGAAATCGTTCCACGCCTCCTGCCCTTGCTTCAGCAACTGGATCGGCGGAGCAAACTGGTTTGCATCAAGCTAATCACCGGCAGTTTTCGCGTGGGCGTCTCGAAGCTGCTCGTCATTCGTGCCCTGGCGTCATTTGGGAAGCTTGATCCCAAGCGCGTGGCACAACGGCTGGTCGGCTACACCGATCTGTCCGCACGACCAACCGCCGCAAGTTTTCAGCGTTTGATCACGCCAGTATCCGACAACGGCGAGGACGAGCACGACGGGGGTCAGCCGTATCCGTTCTTCCTCGCGCATTCCTTGCAACTTCCCGTCGAGGAATTCGCCGCGCAGATCGGCCCGCCCAACGACTGGCAGATCGAATGGAAATGGGACGGCATCCGGGCGCAACTGGTGAAACGCAAAGGGCAGTTGTGGATCTGGTCGCGCGGCGAGGAGCTGGTGACGGATCGTTTCCCTGAACTCGCCCCGCTCGCCGGACATGTGTCGGATGGCACCGTGCTGGATGGCGAAATCGTGGTCTGGAAGGACGGCCAGTTGCAGTCGTTCGCCCTGCTGCAACAGCGCATCGGGCGCAAGACGCTGAATGCGCGGCTGCTGGAGAAGGTGCCGGTGGCGATGCTGGTTTACGACTTGTTGGAATGGGAAGGCGAGGATTGGCGGCAACGTCCGCAATCGGTGCGACGCGTGCAGCTTGAACAGATCGTGATGCAATGCGCGCAGCCGCAATTGCAGATTTCCGCGTTGCTGCACGGCGAGGACTGGCAGGATCTCGCCCGGCAGCGCGCCAGCTCACGCAGCCTGGGCGTGGAAGGCATGATGCTGAAAAGCAAAGCCGCGCAATATGGCGTCGGTCGCACCAAGGACGTCGGCGTGTGGTGGAAGTGGAAGATCGAGCCTTACACGGTGGATGCCGTGCTCATCTACGCGCAACGGGGTCACGGCCGGCGCGCGAGCCTGTATAGCGATTTCACTTTCGCAGTCTGGGACGCTCCTGCCGACGTGGCCGGGCGCAGGCTCGTCCCGTTTGCCAAAGCCTACTCGGGCCTGACGGATGATGAGATGCGGCAGGTGGACGCGATTGTCCGCAAAACGACCGTGGAAAAATTCGGCCCGATGCGCAGCGTCACGCCGACGATGGTGTTTGAACTCGGCTTTGAAGGCATCGCCTTGAGCTCGCGCCACAAGAGCGGCATCGCCGTCCGGTTCCCGCGCATGTTGCGCTGGCGGCAGGACAAGCCGCTGGCGGAGGCCGATACGCTGGACACCCTGCGCGCGCTGCTGCCGGCGGTTGAAATGCAGCCTGCCACACCGCAAGGCGAGTTGAAGGAACTGTGGTGAGCGCATCATGGCACGATTCTCGAAATCCGTTTCGCGCATGACTGCCTCCGCTGATTCTAAAACTTCGCTGGCTGAGCACTGGTTCAAGCAGCACGGCTGGCAGCCATTCCCTTTCCAACGTGAAGCATGGCAAGCCGTGGCGCAGGGCGATTCCGGCCTGCTCCACGCCACCACGGGTTCCGGTAAAACTTACGCCGTATGGCTGGCGGCTTTGAACCGTTTCGCACCGGCACTGGAATCAAAACGGTCTTCGCCCGCTAAACTCTCCCCCAAACGCGCCAAGCCCGCTCCCGCGCTCACCGTCCTGTGGATTACTCCGATGCGCGCCTTGGCCGCGGACACCGAGCGCGCCCTCAACGCTCCGCTGAAAGAGCTGGGCATTCCGTGGAGCGTCGGTGTGCGGAGCGGAGACACCACCAGCGCGCAGCGCGCGAAGCAGTCACGACGCCTGCCCACGACGCTCATCACGACGCCCGAAAGCCTGAGCCTGCTCTTGTCCAGGGGCGATGCCCGTGAACTGTTTGCCAGCCTGCGCCTGATCGTGGTGGACGAATGGCACGAGCTGATCGGCAACAAGCGCGGCGTGCAACTGCAACTGGCTTTGGCCAGGCTGCGACGCTGGCAGCCGTCGTTAATCACCTGGGGCTTGTCCGCCACGCTCGGCAATCTGCCGCACGCTCTGGAAGTGCTGGTGCCGCAGGGCGGCGGCCGGCTGGTCCAAGGGAAGATGGCGAAAGAATTGTTGATCGACACACTGCTGCCGCCCGGCATCGAACGTTTTCCCTGGGCCGGCCACCTTGGCCTGCGCATGTTGCCGCAGGTGGTGGCCGAGCTTGAAGGCAGCGCCACTTCGCTCGTCTTCACCAACACCCGTTCGCAGTCGGAAATCTGGCATCAGGCGCTGCTCGGCGCGCGTCCCGATTGGGCGGGCCTGATCGCGCTGCATCACGGCTCGCTGGATCGCAAGGTGCGCGGCTGGGTGGAACTCGCGCTCAAGTCAGGCAAGCTCAAAGCCGTGGTCTGCACCTCCAGCCTCGATCTTGGCGTGGACTTCCTGCCGGTGGAACGCGTCCTGCAAATCGGATCACCCAAAGGCGTGGCGCGACTGATGCAACGCGCCGGACGTTCCGGTCACGCGCCCGGCCGGGTCTCACGCCTGACGATGGTGCCCACGCACAGCTTGGAACTGGTGGAATCCATCGCCGCCCAGGATGCCATCGCGGCGCGCAACGTCGAACCGCGCCTGTCGCCTCACAAGCCGCTGGACGTGCTGGTGCAGCACCTCGTCACGGTGGCGATGGGCGGAGGTTTCAGGGCGGAGGAACTGCGGGCTGAGATCGCCAC
>Ga0163153_10005583_pt1 | contig 14735 bp, 1 predicted proteins | sample OliLakLV19MP6IB1_FD_148629 | JGI IMG/M metagenome (GOLD analysis project Ga0163153, IMG submission 148629) | Freshwater microbial mat bacterial communities from Lake Vanda, McMurdo Dry Valleys, Antarctica - Oligotrophic Lake LV.19.MP6.IB-1 | ecosystem: Environmental > Aquatic > Freshwater > Lake... | reverse complement strand
GGTCTATATTAATGTAGGGGTCAAACTTCTGAATGGTCACCGAAAACCCTCTGGCTTGAAGCAACTTACCTAGGGAAGCCGAGATAATGCCCTTACCCAGAGATGAAGTAACCCCACCCGTTACAAAGATATATTTAGCTGAAGACATGAATGAGGAGGCTAAAAAATTCGGGGCAAAGGTAGGGATTTGACGCAGCCTTCAACCCTCTAATTTTAAAAAAAATCAAATAAAAGCACCTCTTCACCCTCTCCTCCGGAGCGGCCTAACGATACGAGCCGCACAAACATTCTTAGGTGAGGCCCGATAACCTGCATCAACAGTCCAAACTTTCACAAGCAGAAAAAGCACTGCACCTTTTCCCCTCTGCTTTGGAGAGCGCTTAAGATAGGATGTGTGGCACAAGCATTGAGAGGTGAGGTCATTCTCTTCCTCGAGAGCCCACAACACGATAAGCCCGCACACCGAACTCAGGGGCGAGCTCTAAAATCGACCAACATTTCATCTTTGACGATTTTGTGCATATGTTTGACGCTACGTGTACTTATATTAAAAGGTTACAAAAGACGAATTGCTTGTATAAAGATTTCGATAAACAGATTTCCATCTCCATGAATAAAAGCGATACGCTTTCTCCATATCTAAAAACCGGACTTCTAACTTTAATCCTATCACTGGTTTTATTGTTTCTGTTGGCCTTTGCCCAGGAAGCATTTGCCTTACCACCTCGCGCTATAAATATCTATATTGCAGGAACTGCTTCTGGCCCTAACCCTACATATGCGCAAAGTACGGCCATGAAACGGAATCAAACCCTCCGTGTTTATTACACCTATATTGACCCGGAATCTGATCCAGAATCGGGAACTACCTTTCAGTGGTATAGGTATGATGACAATTTAGGTACTAATAAAACATTAATACCTGGAGCAACTGGGCTAACTTATTTATTGGCAGCAGCAGATGAAGGTAGACACATTTCAGTAGAGGTAGGGCCCAGAAATGCAATCGATGGTTTTGGTACAATAAGAGAATTTCGTCCTTGGGATGCAACCAATCCAAACCCCGTTTGGACTTTCAATGCTAATTGTTTAAGGCCGACAGGGTCTGGTGTTCCAACTCCCGGAAATAACGTTATACCCGTTTCTCCAGGCGTATGCTCGCCCCGTGAGATACAATGGCAAATAGAGTATACTGGTATTAATTACCGCATAGATTTTCCTCCTCGCATAATAGTTATTTGGGGGGATAATGGGGCAACTCAGGAAGTGCTTGTACCCACGCTGAACAATCCTTTGGTAACGCAGGTTGATACATTCAATTTGGTTAATATGGATAATCAAAGATGGAGAGCCAGACCAACTCATATTTTTAACTATGCTGGAGGAAGCTTACCATCAACTACGGCAAATGAGCGCTGCACCTACACGATGCAAACCACTTGGGGCTATGGTGCAATAGGTTGTCAGAATACGGCTGTGCAAACTCAAAAACTAACCGTTTGGGATAATGAGGCCAATACCAACCTAGGACAATTAGATGTCAATCGGGATCCTACAAGTCTAACAGGGGCGGAGACAGGAGAAGTTACGAATGTTTGCCAAGGTGATGGAAGGGTGGTTAGGCTATTAGATGTCAGTGATTTTAACTGCACGCCCGGGGGCGCTGCCATTGAAAATCCCAATCCTAATAACCAGGCGCGGTGGGTTCAATTCGTTTATGGGACTGCTAATACAGTTACCGCACCTGGTGGTGTCGGCAATTCTATTATTATTTTCGGTGTTTCTTATACCGCTGCCCAATTACCAATTTATGGTCCGGTTCAATATTTACCATCTGCTGTAACTACTCCGAGCTCGAGTTCACAAGATATTCAAATGCCGTCAATAAGTGGGATGGCAGGGCAAAATTTTGTGGTGACCATGCGTACATGGAACACTTGCGCTCCTTTTGATAGGTTTGTGTTAGATGGCAATGGGCTCAATCCCCCTCAAGGCGCTCCATTTAACGTCTTCAATATTTACGGGCCTCCTGGCACCCCGGCACCAGCACTTGGAGGTCCGCCCTTTTTTGCAAATGCTAACCCTGCCACTAGAATTTATACTATTTCGATTGTGACGAGACCTAGTCCTCCTGTAGCAATGCTAGGAGCACAATGTGAGACAGCTCCAAATGGAAATTTTAATATTACAGCGACAGGGGTGGGTGGAGCACAATACACGTGGTATCTCGATGCCGGTCTGACCACCGTACTTCAAGGACCAGATGGTGATAATACATTCAATCCTGTTACAGACGGCCCTTTAGTGAATAGAATAAATAAATCAGTTACTGGAAGTCAAACATTTAACCGGTATGTCGTTCAATCAGTCACAACCAGTCAGACATGCACGAGTCTACCTACGGATGTTGTGATTCGTATTGATGATACAAATACACCGGGTACAATTGCTCATCCATTGGGTGCAACACCGGTTACAATTTGTAGCGGCACCGATCCGGCTCTCTTTACAAGTCCTGATGGTGGAACTGGCGGGGGGCCCGGTGGAACAATAACGTATCAATGGCAATCAGCTACAAATGCAGGCTTTACGGCCGGGGTTACTACGGTTGGTGGAAACTCGGCAACATTCGATCCACCTGCTTTAGTGGCCCCGGTTTTTTTTAGACGTAATGTTATTTCTGGAAACTGCGCAACTGTTTCATCAAATGTTATTGAATTCAGAGTTGATACCCCAGTTATTGGGGGAACAATCTCCGCCAACCAAACCATTTGTGCTGTTCCGGGTGATCCAGCAAACTTAACAAGCTCAGTTTTGGCCACGGGCGGAGCTTCTACAGGCGTTTACAACTATCAATGGGAAGAATCTACTATAGCCGTAGGAGGCCCATACAATACAATTAATTTGGCAACCGGAACTACGTTTAATCCGCCAGCAGGCGTAACAACCACCACCTTCTATAGACGGAGAGTGAATTCAGGAGTTTGTTCAGCCGATGGCCCCGATCTCGGAACCGATCCTGATAATATCGCATATTCTAATGTGGTAACGGTGACCGTGGATCAGATTATCGCACCTGGTTCAATTGGCAACACACAAATAATTTGTAGCGGTCAAGACCCTGGGGTGCTCACCCAAGTAGCAGCCCCCAGCGGTGGCAATGGATCTACCTACACGTTTCAATGGCAGGAATCGGCAACCGGGGGTGGGGCTGGTTTTGCCCCTGCGGCTGGCCCCAATACGGGTGCTACGTATGACCCTCCAGTTCTCGCATCAACAAGGTTTTATCGAAGACAGGTAACTTCAGGGTTTTGCACACCTACTTTTAGTAATGAGATACAGGTCACGGTCAATCCTCTTCCAACAGCAACAGTAGCAGGAGGTGGTTCCTCTTGCAGCGGTGTGCCAGCCTCAGACATTGTGTGGACTTTAACAGGTACTGCTCCTTTTAATTTTAATATTAATGTTGTTCCGGGAGTTCCTATTGTGGTGCTTGGCCACAATAGTTCAACCTATACGATTGTAGCGCCCAATCCGATAGCAAATACAACTTATACAATGACTTCTTTAATAGATTTCAATTCTTGTTCCGCCATTTCGATGGGAGGACCAGCAAATGTTAACTTACAACCATTTGTGCCGCCAAACGACTTTGCTTTATCGGCTCAGGCGGCAGTTTGTGACGCTGGGCCTATTACTACAAATCCACCGGATGCTTTTTTGGATTTACTGCCTAATGTTTTGACTCAATATAATATCGTTTACACTTTAAATGGCGTTGCTCAGCCACCTTTAAATAATGTTAGCTCCATCGCAAATGCTGGGGTTGGAGGCAGAGCAAGAATTACAATTTCCCCCACATATTCTCAAATGGGTAACTCACCCGGTTCTTATCAAATAATAATAACCAGTATTGTTAGCGTCCTTGGTTGTCCAGGGGTTGTCCCAATTTTAGGGCCCAATCTAACAGTTAATCCAAGGCCAGCAACGCCAACGGGGCCTATTCCGGGTTTTGCGTGTAGTACAACCCCACCTGGTGGACAGATCAGTGTTGATTTTCCTCCTGTCAATTTTACAATTCTTTGGTCCTCAACGGCTGCCCCGGTCTTCACAGCAGCTTCGGGGGTTACCGGTGGAACTAGAGGAAATGCATTTACACCAGCGAGCAATGCAACTGCAACCTATAACGCTTTCACTCAAAATGATCTTACAACTTGTATAAGTGCGGCTTCCTTGCCAGTTCAACATATTCAGGATGTTCAGCCAGCCGCAGCTGCAGCCGGGGCCAATCAACCGACATTATGTTCCGGCACGGCCATCCTTGCCGCAACGCCCGTAAATAATGGTGGTAATGGAACCTGGACGGTTTTAGGTCAAGTGGCGAGCTTACAAAATTTTGAAAATGCAGCCTTCCCGGTTGGCATTACTTCTTCATCTGCAGGTAATGGTTGGACTCGCGATATAAGTGGAGCGAATGTTTTCAATGGTGGAACCGGTTATTTTGAAGTTAAGGCTGGTAAAAGGTTTGAAGCCCAGAATACAAACGGATCGTTAGGTGGAGGAGCAGGAAACATAGGAATGGTTGTCTGGCTCTCTAATATTATTGACATCTCCAGTATTCCATTAAATGATATAAGTGTTGATTTGATAAATGTTTCAAATGACCTTGATGGTGGAGGTGATGCTGATTTCATAAGAGCCTATCGAATTGTGGACGGTGGTGCACCTGTTCTTTTAACGAATGGAAATCAAACTGGAAATTTTACAAATATATCGGCCACAGCTGCTGGTATAGCGGGATCTACTTTGCAAATTCGAATCGAGATAAGTGCAAATGCGGCAACAGAAATTATTGCTTTTGATAATTTAATAGTTAGAGCCGCAGGATCTGCTGTAACCTTTACCGATCCAAACAGCGCAACAGCAACAGTCTCTAACTTACCGCAAAATGCTCCTGGCGGAGCCCCTATTTCTTATACCTTAAAATGGACGGCTGCCAGTGCCTTGGGTATTTGTCCAAGTACCTCATCCAACATAATTCTTACGGTTAACTCATTACCAACAGCAATTGATCCAACTCCCGGTTTATGCGAGGATGTTTTTGGAGGTGCCAGCACGGCCAATGTTTCATTGAATACTTATGATATTCCAGTTTCTGATGAGGCAGGAGCTCCGGTAGCTGTGCCGGCAAACACGGTTGTTGAATATTATTCTCTGGCAACTCGATTGCCTGCAAATCAGATTACGGTGCCTACCAATATCACCAACGGGCAGGTTGTTTATACGCGGGTAAGAAATACGGTAACAACATGCACAAGTGATGGTACTTTAACATTTACTGTCCGAACGCTGCCTGCAAATGCAAATCAATCTGTACAGATCTGCGAGGATGCTCCACCTGGATCGAATCAACGCACCGGATTGAACCTTCAGCCTTTTGAAAATGCTATAACCGTAAGTGCCGCTAATCGCGATGTAGAGTGGTATACCGATGCAAGTTTAGGTGCTGGGTTTTTGATTCCTGCTGGCGCGGCAGTTGGAGCTGAGCAAAATTATACCGTAAGCGCAGACATTATACTTCATGCCAAAATCATTGACACAGCAAGTCCTACAACTCCACAGTGTTTTTCGCAAGCTACCTTAACCCTCGACTATCAGGCTCGCCCCAATAACAATCAAATTACCGATGGTATTGGTCAGGTTCTCGGTGCAACCTATACAGTGTGCGCCAGTTCAAACCTGATTTTATTACAAGTAAATTCAACCCTTAATCCTGGTTCAACTTTTAGTTGGACAGTTCCACCACCATCGTATGCTGGTGAGTTCAATATCCTAACGGGAACATCTGGATTCTTCATTATACTTCAATTTCCAAATCCTATCCCGGGTGGTGGTACTCTCTACCCAACGGGTGTTCCTATTTCTGTAAAAGAAACCTTAGGCACTGCGCTTTGTGATGGGAATACCATTAATACCCGAATAATTGTTGAGGGCTCGCCTCCGAAACCAATTATTGCAGGGCCTTCGTCCGTCTGCAGCAGCGCAAACGGTGTTGTGTTTAGCGTAACAAACCCGCTTGCGGGAAACTATAGCTGGGCTTTGCCGGCCGGGGCAACCATTACATCACTTCCGGTAACAGCTAGTTCCATCACGGTGCAGATGAGCACATTCAGCGGTAACGTAACGGTTACTCAGGCAAGTGGAAATGGGTGTGCCTCACCAGCGGCAGATCCTTTTCCCGTAACCGTAGTTAATCGACCCACGATTACCTCGGTTAGCGCTGGCACAATATGCAGCGGCACAGATTTGTCCGTTGCACATTCTTTAACCTCTAACATAGTTGGCACAACATTCAACTGGGAGGTAATCAACATTACGGGTTCGATTATAGGAGCCGTTTTTGGGGATCTCGCCAATGGAGTTTTATCAATTAATCAAACATTGTCTAACACGTCAGGAGTTAATGCAACGGTAACCTATCGGATTACCCCTGTTGGTCCAGGACCAGACAATTGTCCGGGTACACCTCAAAATTTTACGGTAACAGTAAATCCACAACCTGTTATTGTTGCCGGTCAAACTAAAACCATTTGTAGTGCCAATGCAGTTTCGAAGGAGATATTACTTACTCCTGGGAATCTACCTGCAGGGACGCTCTTTAATTGGCCTGATCCTGATGGTGGCGGTCCCGCCTCAGGTGGAGTTAATATCCCAATGGGTGTTGCAGGTACCATACACATCAATGATATTCTGGTTAATCTTACTAATGCACCAATTGTTGTTAATTATGTGATTACACCAACTAGCGGGGCGGCATGCCTTGGGGCTCCTGTGGCTATAGCAATTACGGTGAATCCACAACCCGTGGGCGCCAACGACAATATACCGATTGTTTGCAGTGGCCTTGCCGCTGGATATGATCTTGAAACAAACATTGCCACGCTCGGCAATAATTTAATTGCAGGTAATACGTATAACTGGATTGCAACAGCAAACGGAAGTGTATCCGGTGAGAGTATTTCGAATCAAACGGGGAAAATAATAACCGATGTGCTGCGAAACTTTACCGCGTTAAACCAGGTAGTTCGATATACAGCAACGCCAACGAGCGGAGCCGGTTGTTTGGGCGTCTTCTTCACGATTGATGTCACGGTTCGCCCGGAGCCAGTAGGGTTTAATGATGCAAGCCCGCTTATTTGCAGTGATGCAACTGTTAATTATGATTTGACAGCCAATATTGCCAACACTGGATTAGGTGGAAATAACCTGGTAACAGGAACAACGTATAGTTGGATAGCCGCATCCAATCCGAATGTTACAGGTGAAAGCACGGTGGCACAAGCTGGATCTGTAATAACAGATGCTTTAAATAATATTACTAACAGCAGCCAGGTGGTTGTTTATACCGTTACCCCAACAAGTTCGCAGACTTGCGTAGGTAGTCCATTTACAGTATCGGTAACGGTGCGCCCGGAGCCTAGGGGCTTTAATGATCCTTCTCCAATTATCTGCAGTGACGCTGCCGTGAATTACAACCTTCAGGCAAATATTTTAAATATTGGTTTAGGAGGTAATGGTTTAATAACAGGAACAACCTATGCCTGGACGGCCATAGCAAATCCTAATGTTGGTGGAGAAGGAAATGGAACTGGAGCAACCATAACTAACACCTTAAACAACATCACCGACATTAGTCAAGTTGTAGATTATACGGTGGTGGCAACAAGTGCCAATGGCTGCATAGGGGATCCGTTTACAGTATCGGTCACAGTAAGGCCAGAACCTCGCGGATTCAATGATGCGTCCCCGTTAATATGCAGCGATGATGCCGTTGGGTATAGTTTGAATGCAAATATTGCCAATATCGGAGCGGGTGGAAATAATTTAGTAGCGGGAACTACCTACACTTGGATTGCAGCATCTAACGCTAACATAACCGGTGAAAGCACGACATCGCAGGCTGGTAATACGATTACCGATTTTCTTAATAACATCACTAACTTAAATCAAGTAGTTGTTTATACGGTGACTCCAACAAGTTCCAATGCTTGCGTTGGTGATCCTTTTACCGTTTCAATAACTGTTCAACCAGAACCTAAAGGCTACAATGATGCAACCCCGCTCACATGCAGTGATATTGCTTTAGCGTATGATTTAAGTGCAAACATTGCTAATACAGGTTTGGGTGGAAACAATTTAATTACCGGAACCACGTACAGCTGGGTAGCTGCCAATAATGCAACGGTTGGTGGCGAAAGCACGGCTGCTCAAGCAGGTGCTGTTATTAATGACGTGTTAAACAATGTAACAAATTCAAATCAAATTGTAGTTTATACAGTAACACCAACCAGTGCTGCTGGTTGTTTAGGAAATCCATTTACCATCTCTGTCACAGTGCGTCCTGAACCAAGAGGCTACAACGACAATAGCCCAATCGTGTGCAGTGATGCGTCTGTAAATTATGACTTGGTAAGTAATATTACCAACACCGGACTTGGTGGAAATAACCTTGCCATTGGAACTACCTATAGTTGGATAGCAGTCAATAACGTAAATGTTACTGGCGAAAGTACAGTCGCTAAACCAGGAAATGTGATTATCGATGTGGTGAATAATGTTACGGGTGCAAATGAGATTGTAGTGTATACCATAACACCAACTAGCGGGGATGGATGTGTCGGAAATCCATTTACAGTTTCCGTAACAATTCGTCCTGAACCGAGAGGGTTTGATGATACAGTATTAGTTTGCAGCGATATAGCTTCATCGTACAGCCTCGCTGGCAACATCGCAAATATTGGTTCCGGTGGAAACAACTTAATAGCAGGAACAACCTATAGTTGGGTTGCCGCAAACAGTGTAAATATTACTGGCGAGAGTGTGGTACCACAAACTGGTGCAACCATCACCGACATATTAAATAACATTACCAGTTCGAATCAGGGAGTTGTTTATACAGTTACACCAACAAGCGCCAATGGGTGTGTGGGTAATCCTTTCACAGTTACAATAACAGTTCAACCGGAGCCAATGGGCTTCAATGATAATACCCCAATCATTTGCAGCGATGCTGCTGTTAATTATGACCTGAATGCGAATATTGCAAATACCGGAGCAGGTGGGAATAACTTGGTTACAGGAACAACCTACAGTTGGGTTGCCGCTAGCAACAGCAATATAAGTGGCGAAAGTACGACACCTCAGGCAGGCTCAACCATTACAGATGTTTTAACAAATAGTACCAATGGAAATGAAGTGGTAGTTTATTCGGTCACTCCCACAAGTGCCGCGGGTTGCGTAGGAAATGTATTTACGGTTTCCATAAATGTTCGTCCTGAGCCAAGAGGTTTTGATGATAATACACCAATTGTTTGTAGTGATGTTATTATTAATTATGACTTAGTATCTAACATTACCAACACGGCTTCAGGGGGTAATAATTTGGCTGTCGGAACAACGTACAGTTGGATAGCAGCGGACAATGCAAATGTTACTGGTGAAAGTCTGGTGGCTAAATCAGGAAACTTAATCAATGATATTGTAAACAATGTTACGAGTGGAGCCGAAGTAGTTGTTTATTCGGTTACTCCAACCAGTGTCAACGGTTGTATTGGAAATCCATTCTTAGTGTCGGTAACAATTAGGCCCGAGCCCAAAGGGTTTAATGATGCCACACCGCTAATATGCAGTGATGATGTAGTGGGTTATAATCTTGTTGCAAACATTGCGAATACAGGTGCCGGTGGGAATAATCTCACCATAGGAACAACCTATAGTTGGATAGCCACCTCAAATGCCAATGTAACGGGTGAGAGCACCTCGGCTCAAACCGGTGGAACCATTACAGATGCCCTGAATAATGTCACAAACGGGAATCAAACAGTTGTTTATACAATAACACCGACCAGTACTAATGGATGCGTTGGAAATCCATTTACAGTCTCTGTGCTTGTTCGCCCTGAGCCAAAAGGCTATAATGACGCGACACCAGTTATTTGCAGTGATGCGGTAGTTAACTACGATCTCAGTGCCAACATTGCTAATACAGGCCTTGGTGGAAATAATTTGATCACTGGAACAACCTATAGCTGGATTGCAGCAAGCAATGCAAATGTTACGGGTGAAAGCACAGCCGCGCAAGCGGGGCCGACAATTACAGATGTATTGAACAATATTACAAATAGCCCGCAGATTGTTGTTTACACAATTACACCAACCAGTGCCGATGCTTGTATTGGAAATACATTTACGGTTTCTGTTACAGTACGTCCTGAACCAAAAGGTTTTGATGATAATAGTCCCATTAGGTGCAGTGATGTTGCAATCAACTATGATTTAGTTGCCAATATTTCAAACATTGGTTTAGGTGGAAATAGTTTAATCGCTGGCACAACCTATAGTTGGATTGCGGCTGACAATGTCAACGTAACTGGAGAAAGCTCAGTTACACCAGGCACATCATCTTCGATTACCGATGTAGTTAATAACGTTACGAATGGTGATGAGTTAGTTGTTTACACAGTAACCCCCACGAGTGCCAATGGTTGTGTGGGTGATCCATTTATTGTTACCGTTACGGTTCGACCTGAGCCTAGAGGTTTTAATGATTCATCTCCTATTGCGTGCAGTGATGTTGCATTTAACTTTGATCTTGCAGCCAATATTGCAAACACGGGTGCGGGTGGAAATAATTTAGTTGCAGGCACCACCTATAGCTGGATTGCGGCTCCAAACGCATTTGTTACAGGTGAAGGCAGCGGAACGACTTCCATTATAGATGACATTCTTAATAACGTTACTACGTCAAACCAGATTGTTGTGTACACAGTTACGCCAACCAGTGTCAATGGTTGCTTGGGAAATCCATTCACAATCTCGGTAACCGTGCAACCAGAGCCACGAGGCTTTGGCGATAATACTCCGGTTATTTGCAGCGATGCCTCCGTTGCGTATAATCTAAGTGCCAACATTGCAAATACAGGTTCAGGTGGAAATAATTTAGTTGTGGGCACAACGTATAGTTGGGTAGCTGCCGCTAATGCCAACATAGGGGGCGAAAGCACTACGCCTCAAGCTGGGGCAACCATTAGTGATATTCTCAATAACATCACAAATGTAAATCAGGTTGTTGTTTACACCGTTACGCCAACGAGCGGTGCAGGGTGCGATGGCAATCCATTTATTGTTTCAGTAACTGTTAGGCCCGAGCCGAGAGGCTTTGATGATACAAAAACGATTTGTAGTGATGCGAATGCAAACTATGACCTTACCGCCAACATCGCTAATACGGGTTTAGGTGGTAATAACTTATTGATTGGGAATAGCTACAGTTGGATTGCTGCTGACAACCCTAATATTTCTGGGGAAACTTCGGTAACTCCCGGAATCACAATAACAATTACCGATGTGCTAAACAATATCACGGCACTTGATCAGATAGTTGTTTATACGGTAACAGCAACGAGCAACAATGGTTGTGCGGGTGATCCGTTTACCGTTTCGGTTACAGTAAGACCAGAGCCACGCGGGTTTAATGATAACTCAACTGCAATTTGTAGTGATGGAACGGTAGGATATTCATTACTATCAAACCTATCAAATACCGGAGCAGGTGGAAATAATCTTACAGCCGGAACTACCTACAGTTGGGTGGCTGCCCCGAATGCAAATGTTGGAGGTGAAACTACAGTGGCTTTTGCAAGTGGAACAATTACCGATTTTCTTAATAATGTAACTAGCTTAGATCAAATTGTAGTCTATACAGTTGTGCCAACAAGTTCACAAGGCTGCGTTGGCGATCCGTTCACGGTTTCGGTAACTGTTCGTCCTGAGCCCAAAGGATTTAATGATAATTCACCAGTAATCTGTAGTAAGGCTACTGTTAACTATGATCTTACTGCAAATATCGCCAACACGGTTTCTGGTGGAAATAATCTTGTTGCAGGAACAACCTATAGCTGGTTAGCGGCAGATAATCCATCTGTTTCCGGAGAAACCTTAGTGGCAGCAAATGCAACGATTATAAATGACATACTTAATAATGTTTCGGGATCAAATCAGGTTGTTGTCTACACCGTTACTGCAACCAGTGGCAATGGTTGCGTTGGCGATCCCTTTACGGTTTCTGTAACGGTAAGACCAGAACCAATTGGTTTGGCAGATACAGATGCTGTGTGTAGCGATGAGCAGATTAACTACAACATTCAAACGCGAAACATTAACCTGCTGGGAAATTCAGTGGCGAGCTTGTTTACCTACACCGTTGTATCATCTGATCCTGGCAATGTTTCTGCCGCTGGAAAGAACAGACCTGTGGCAAGTAATGCTGCTATTACAGATACTTACACCAACACAACAAGTGCTGACGCTACATTAACCTATACGATTACTCCTCAAAGTACTACGGGCAGCTGTATAGGAACATCGTTCGATGTGGCGTTTACGATTCATCCTGAACCGCTTGGGCCAAATACGCTTGCACAGCGCTGCAGTGATGATCCGTTAAACTTTGACTTACAAAATGTTATTAATACTGCAGGTACAGGAAATAGCCTTCCGAGCAAATTCAAGTATTCAGTAACGTCCAATAATCCATTGGCAATAGCCCCGGGTCCAAATAGAAACGTTGCGACAATTGCTGTAATTTCTGACGTCTACACGAACACAACGAATGCAGATGTCGAAATTACGTATACAGTAACTCCGGTAAGTTTGGCAAATGATTGCGAAGGCTCTGTCTTTACTTTCAAAGTGACTATTCAACCAGAGCCAGTTGGGGCTAATGTAGTCGATCCCGTTTGCAGCACGGCCTTGAATTATAATATTCAAACACAGAATATCAATGCCTTAGGGAACGCAGTGCCAAGTGTGTTTACGTATACGGTTGCATCAACCGATGCGATAAATGTGCCGCCAGCTGCCGATCGGGTTGTTGCCAATAACCTTCCAATTACCGATTCCTATACTAACTCAACAGGAGTAGATGTTACCGTTACATACACAATCACTCCGTTTAGTTCGGCAAATAATTGTGTTGGAACGCCATTCACATATGCCGTAACAATCAGTTCTAAACCAGTTGGCGCGGCAGTTACCAAACCAGATGTGTGTTCCGATGTTGCCTTCAGTTTTAATCCTCAGGCCGATATAACCAACGGTGTTATTGCAACATTTACCTGGACGGCAACCTATCAACCAGGGTTAACAGTTAGCGGTGCTGCGCCTCCAGCTTCAGGCGTGGGAACTATCAGCGGCACACTTACTAATACGGGTAACTCCACCCTAAATGCTGTTTATACAGTAACACCTGCGGCTGGTACTTGTGTCGGCAATCCATTCGACATAACGGTACCAATTCTACCCGAGCCAGTTGTCGCTATTAACCTGAACGGAACAGTTTGTAGTAGAATACCTTATAACCAAGTCCTTGATACGAATGGCCTTTCAATAGGCGCAGCAAATTATGATGTAGCCGCAGTAGTTGACGCTGGACTTACCGGTATACCGACAACAGGATTAGCCTTGGCAGCAAATGCTCTTTTAAATGATGCCTTTGAGAATTTAACTACGATTCCACTAAAAGTTACCTATACAATCACTCCGCACGGAACCAACGGCTGTGTTGGGGATCCAAAAGTTGTTGAGCTGACAGTAAATCCTGAGCCTGTTATTAACCCAGCGTTGGATAATAGCGTATGTAGTCGCGAGGTTTCTGGAATTATCTTAAGCACCAATGGTACTTCAGTGGCTGCTAACTCATATCGTTTGGTGGGTGTTGTTATCCCGGGAACGGCCACGGCTGATGCGTTGAACACGCCAGTTGGAACAACCGGAAATATTAACCTGATCAGGAATGACAAGTTTGTAAATAACACTTCCGCACCGGTTGTAATTGTTTATGAAGTGATTGGTATTAGCCCGGCCTTATGTGAAGGTCAGTCAGGGTTCATAAACCTTACTATCAGGCCGGAGCCTATTATGATACCAGGGGCTGCTAATTTGTGTAGCGATGTTCCCTCTGGAATTATTGTTGGACCAGCAGTTGGTTCTGCTGTGACAACTCAGTTTGAATTAAAGAACGTGGTGAAAGCACCCGCGTTAGTGGCGGGTGGAAGCAATGCTGGCCTTGGCACTTTCGCTGCAAATCTTGCAGGCGGCCAGTCTGATTTCTTATTCAATGACACATTTACAAACACAACCAACGGCCCATTGGTTGTTACCTATACCGTTGTTCCAATTGCTAGCGGATGCCGTGGTCAGGATCAAACGGTGGTGTTTACAGTTAATCCCGCTCCTGCCGTTGAAGATAATTTAAATACTACAGTTTGCTCGGATGGTGCAGCAGGAATTGTTTTTGCAACTGAAATATCTCCGTTGAGTGCTGCAGCGGCTTCATACAATATTACATTCATAACTATTCAACCAGGGTTGGTTCGCACCGCAGGAAATGCAGCAGCTCCACGAAATGGTGTAAATGCAAATGACATTCAAGCTGATCAGTTTGTGAATGCAACTAACGATCCATTGACTGTTACGTATGGTGTTCAAGGAGTTTCAGGTTCTTCTTGTCTCGGACCTGTTAGAAATGTTGTTCTCACAATTGAACCTCAAATTATTGCAGCTCCGGTTAATAATGCTCCAAGTATTTGTAGCAACGACAATACCAACATTGATTTAATATCTCCTACAAATCCGACATCGGGTTTAATCACATTTAATTATACGGCCGTATCTTC
>Ga0163153_10005582_pt1 | contig 14738 bp, 12 predicted proteins | sample OliLakLV19MP6IB1_FD_148629 | JGI IMG/M metagenome (GOLD analysis project Ga0163153, IMG submission 148629) | Freshwater microbial mat bacterial communities from Lake Vanda, McMurdo Dry Valleys, Antarctica - Oligotrophic Lake LV.19.MP6.IB-1 | ecosystem: Environmental > Aquatic > Freshwater >... | reverse complement strand
CTCGACCTGGCGGCCCAGCAGCTGCAGCGCGCCGACCTGCTCCGGCGTCAGGTGTCGGGCGTGATGATCGATCACGCACAAGGTGCCGATCGGTAGCTGGTCCTCGCCGACCCGCAGGGGCACGCCGGCGTAGAAGGTCACGTACGGTGCACCCGTGACGAGCGGGTTGTCGGCAAACCGCGCATCGACCGTCGCGTCAGCAACGATGAACGGTGACGCGGGGTCGACAATGGCGTGGGCGCAGAAGGCCAGTTCGCGAGGCGTCTCGGCAGCATCGAGGCCATGGCGCGCCTTGAACCACTGCCGCTGCTCGTCGACGAGGCTGATCAACGCAATCGGCACGCCGGCAATCTGCGCCGCCAAGCGGGCCAATCCATCGAAGTCCGGCTCTCCCGGGGTATCGAGAACATGGCAGGAGCGCAGCAGGGCAAGGCGCTCGGCTTCTCGCGGATGCGGCGCTGCGGCGATCATGCGGCGGCCTGTCGGTTCGGAGACCAGCGGCCGCACGCGGCCGGTGAGTGATGTCGCACCTGTCGGGCCATGGGTTCAACCGGTGATCGGCATCCGGCGTGCACATCTTGAGCGCGACGAGGATGCGCGTGTCACGTGCCGCCAGCACTAGCTCCAGGTCAAGCGAGGGGCCCAGCGGGCCGATTGGATCCGGGGGAGAGCCTGCCGGTGTCCGCCAGCCGCCCCGTGAACCTCCATGAACCTCGATCCCCGCACGTTCATCGTCGCCATCATCGTCGGTGCTGCTCTGATGGGGGGCGGCCTGTACGCCGTCACACGCGGTGACCTCGCGCCGAGCCACGGCCGGTCGCGGTGGGCCACCGCGACGCTGATTCAGGCGCTCGGCTGGGTCGTGATGGGCGCGCTGCGCGGTGTCATTCCGGACCTCGTGTCCATCGTCGTGGGGAACGGCCTGATCCTGTCGTCGCTCGTCGGCTACGCGATCGCGCTCGCCGAGTTCAACCACCAGCCACTGCGACGCTGGTGGTATGCGGTGGTGGGCCTTCAGTCGGGGCTGCTGGCCTGGTTTACGCTCGTCAGTCCAAGTCTCGCTCTGCGCGTGGTCGTGATCTCGGCGTGCTCGGCCACCATGCTGCTCAACAGCGCCTACGTGCTGTGGTCCGATCGGCACCGCCGGCGCGCGAGCCACGTGTTCACCGCCAGCCTGTTCTTGCTGTGCGGCCTCTACATGACCGGTCGCGCCCTGCTCACTCTGGCGTGGGATCTGCCCGCTGCCGGGAATGCGTTCGCGGGGAACCTGCTCAATTCGACCACCTACCTGATTTGTTACGTCTTCGGGGCGATGGTCACGTTCGGGTTCGTGCTCATGAGCACCGACCGCTCCGTCGAACAGCACTCCCGCGCTGCCGAGGCGCTCATCACGAGCCACGACCTCCTCGTCAAGTTGTCGAACCAGGTGCCGGGCGCCCTTTACCAGTACCAGATGTTGCTGGATGGCCGGGCGAGCTTTCCCTACACCAGCAGGGGCTTCGAGAAGATCTTCGGCGTTGCTCCCGAGCAAGTGCGCGGCGATGCATCGCCCGTTACTTCCAACATCCATCCAGGCGATGCGAGCGCCGTGCTGACCTCGCGCCGTGACTCTGCCCGCACGATGCAGCCGTGGCATCTGGAGTACCGGGTGGCGCTGCCGGACCGCGGCCAGCGGTGGTGGCTGGACCAGGCCAATCCGGAGCGCCTGCCCGACGGCAGCACGCTGTGGCACGGGTACATCGCGGACATCACCGCACGCAAGGACGCCGAGGTCGAACTCGCGATCGGCAAACAGCGCCAGGAACTGGCCCTGTTCGGCGCCGACCTCGGTCTGTGGGACTGGGATGTGCGGAGTGGCCAGGCGTCGTTCGACGCGCGGTGGTGCGCGATGGTGGGCTACCAGGTGCACGAACTGGAGCCGTCGGTCAGCACCTGGACGTCGCTGATGCACCCCGAGGACGCGCCCCTGGTGCAGGCCGTGCTCGAACCGCACTTGCGCGGCGAGACCCTGTTCTTCGAGTCCGCGTTCCGCATGCGGCACGAGGGCGGCCATTGGGTCTGGATCCTGGCGCGCGGGCGGGTCGTGGCGTGGGACACCGACGGCGCGCCGCTGCGCATGGTCGGCACCCACATGGACGTCAGCACGCACAAGGAGGCAGAGGACGCGCTGCGCGCCGCCAAGGCCGCCGCGGAGGCCTCGGGCCTGGCCAAGAGCGCGTTCCTGGCGACGATGAGCCACGAAATCCGCACGCCGATGAACGGCGTCATCGGATTCGCCGACCTGCTCGCCGACACGCCGCTGAACGACGAGCAGCGCAGCTACGTCGCCAGCATCAAGTGCTCGGGCGACGCGCTGCTCATCATCATCAACGACATCCTCGACTTCTCGAAGATCGAGGCTGGCATGCTCACGGTCGAACGGCTGGCGGTGGACATGGAAGAGACCCTGCGATCGGTCGCCGGCCTCATGGCGCCGCAGGCTCACGCCAAGCAGATTACGCTGCGGCTGGAGTACTCGCCGGCGCTGCCGCGCGCGCTGATGGTCGACCCCCATCGGGTCCGTCAGGTCCTGGTCAACTTCGTCGGCAACGCCATCAAGTTCAGCGAGGGTGGCACGGTCACGATCCGCGCTGGCGAGCGCACGGAGGCGGGCGAACGGGTCCTTCGTCTCGACGTGATCGACACCGGCATCGGCATTGCCGCCGACCAGCAGGCGCGGCTCTTCGAGGCGTTCACCCAGGCCGATTCGTCGACGACGCGCAGGTTCGGGGGCACCGGGCTGGGGCTGGCCATCTGCAAGCGGCTGATCGCGCTCATGGGCGGACAGGTGGGCGTGGAGAGCGAGCCGGGCGTCGGCTCCACCTTCTGGTGCGACCTGCCCCTCCTCGAAGCCGCCGCCTTCGTCGCGCCAGACGCCGGGCCGGCGGTCACAGCGGAAGGCCGTGCGACCTCACGCCTGGCGGAGCCGTTGGCGCCGGCCGCCCTCAACCTGCGTGTGCTCGTGGCGGAGGATTCGTCGGTCAACCAGCTGGTGGTCATGCGGGTGATGGAGAAGTTCGGCTGTCAGGCCGACCTGGCGGTCAACGGCCGCGAGGCCGTCGACCTGTTCCAGACGGGCACCTACGACGTGGTCCTCATGGACTGCTACATGCCGGAGATGGACGGGTTCGCCGCCACCGTCGCCATTCGCGACCTCGAGCGGTCGCGGCCGGGCGGGGGGCCGCCGGTCCCGATCATCGCGCTCAGCGCGAGCGTCCTCGACGACGACCGCGCACGGTGTCTGGAGGTGGGCATGAACGACTTCTGCGTGAAGCCCATCGTGCGTCAGAATCTTCTGGCGACTCTGCGGCGATGGACGCGCCCGCGCGCCGCCTAGAACGCCGACGCCCTCTGGATCGCGGCCGCGATCACGACGTCGGATCCCCGTCCATGCTGGCCGGTGCGGTCGCCCCGGCGCTTCTCAACTCACGCGACCACTGGTTGAGATCGTCGACCAGCGCAACCTGTTCGACCTGGAGTTGCCGGCACCGACCCCTCATCGCGGACCAGTCGCCAGCCCGAGTATCCGCCTCGATGGCGCCGATCACCGTGAGCAGCGGCCCGGCGGCCATCGTACCCACGCCGCCGCTGATCTTGTGGGCCGCGCGCGCCACGCCGACCACGTCGCCGTGGTGCGCCAGTTCCTCGAGGCTCTGCACCCACTGGGGCAGCTCGCGGACGAGTACCTCGATCACCTCGCAGATGAACTCGGCGTCACCTTCGAAGTCATCCCAGACGGTGTCGACGGCGAAACTGTTTTTGGGATTTTCGACCATGATGCTCCCGTTGCGTATGGCTGCACTGCAGCCATCGCCTGCCGGGTCGATTGTAGTTGATGACAGCTCGTCTCAGCGCGGGTTGACGGGCCCGGTATCATCCGACCAGAGCAGCGCCCGGCGAGGCCCCGGCAACCGCTTCCGGAAAGGAAAATAGGTTCACTGTGCGAGCCCTCATCGTAGACGACGAGCCGTCAGTCCGCCTGCTGCTCTCGAGAATTCTTCGGCGTGAAGTCGACTGCGCCGTAACCGAGGCCACCAACGGCATCGAGGCGCTCGACCTGCTGGCGCGCGACCGCTACGACTTCGTGGTGACCGACGTGATGATGCCGCTCATGGATGGGCTCGAGCTGCTCGAGGCGATTCGCAGCTCGCCGGAACTACGCAACATGCCCGTGATGGTGCTGTCGGCCGTGCGCGACGAGGCGCAGGTGCGGCAACTGGTGGCGCTCGGGGTGAGCGGATACCTGACCAAGCCGCTGCGCCCGTCGGATGCAGCGGTCCGCGTGCGGCGGTTCGTGGCCACGCTCGGCGCCAGCACGCATGCGCCGCTGGCAGGCCAGGGTCGCACCCTGCTCGGGCTCGCCGATGGCTCGCGTCTGCTGATCGTCGACGGCGATGCCGATTTCCGGCACTTCGTCCGCAGCACCCTCGGTCACCAGTACGTGTGCTCGGATGCCGAGGGCGGTGCGCAGGGGCTGCGGGCCTGTCTCGAGTCGCGGCCCGCCGCGATCCTGCTCGGGCAGAACCTCGGTGCGGTCGGAGCGCCGATGTTCCTGCGCAAGTTGCGCAGCCTGCCCGGACTGGCCGACGTGCCGGTGATCGTCGCCGGCTTGCGCGGGGATGAGCCGCCGCTGGCTGGTGCCGATGCGGCCATCCAGCGGACCTTCGTTCCCGATACCTTCAAGAAGCAGTTCGCCGAGCTCATCGCCGGTGGCCCGCCGGAGCTGCGGGTGCTGCTGGCCCGACAGAAATTGCGGCCGCAGATGATCTCGGCGACCGAGCAGGTATTCGGGATGATGCTCGGCATCGAGGTGTTCGCCGACGCCTCCGCACCCACCCCGCTGGTGTCCGGATCCGACCTCGGCTGCGTCACGCTGTCGCTGCCCGACGAGGACAGCGACTTGGAGTTCGGCATCGCCACGGCACGCGAGATGAGCGAGCGCATGACGGCGCTGTTCCTGCAGGGCGGCGAGATCGTCACCGCCGAAGATGTCTCGGCCACGCTCCAGGAGATCGCCAACATCATCAGCGGCCGTCTTCAGAACGCCCTCCGCCACCGCAACGACAACTGCACCGTAGGTCTACCGCTCGTGACCGTGCTGGACGGGGACCTGGCCATCGGCGAGGCGTGGATCAGCGTCGGCTTCCACAACACGGCCGGTGACGTGAAGTTCACCACCTTCGTCCGTCCAATGCCGCGCTCGGTCTGGCGCCTGCCGCCAGCGCCGACGCCGCCTGCCCAGGCCACCGCTTAGGGCCTGCTCTGGGAACACCTGGTCCTGGAGAAGGGTCGCAACTATCTGGTGACGCCCTCCGGTGCGCCAGGTTACACGAAGCGCGTTGGCACGCTCGAGGTACAGGTGTGTACGCCGACGGACCTCCGTCTCCAGTGGAATGCAGTGCCCATGACAGAGCTGGCCGACGGCGCGTCCCGAGAGGAATGGATCGAAGAGTTCGAGGTGGCCGCCAGGCGGACGCTCGAGACACGGTTCCGCTACGCCTTCATCCACACCTATAAGCCCGTGCTCGACGACGCGAGCTATCGCGCGTTCGATTCGTTGAAGGCGTATCGCGAGTGGTGCGAATCAAATCTGCCAGCGTGGCTCGGCTATGGCCACGTTTGAGTCTGGTCTTCGCACCCGACGGCATCGAACGGTTCGAGGACGCCTGGGAGCGGCGGGTGGACGTCGAGGGCTTTCCGGTGTGCCACCCCGATGACATCATTGCCAGCAAGGTCGCGACGCGATGCTCCCGCCCGGCGCGCCCGCACCCACCGGGGTAGCCGCGCCTACCTGGCCTTGGTCATCGTCCAGTCCACCGTCGCGCCCATGGCTTGGGCCTGGCCGGCGATGGCGTCGGCCTTGACCGTGCCCTGCATCTCATAGGTCATCGACGCGCCCGGACGCTGCAGCACGAAGGCGATGCGGTCGCCCTTGATCGAGCCCTGCTCGATCGGCCACGACGCGCCGTTCACCTCGAAGGTGCCCTTCAGGGCATCGCCGTCGGCCTTCAGTTCTACCTTGGCATCGACCGAGCCCATCGGCGAGGTCATGGTGAAGGTCCAGGGGCCGTCGAGCGCCGCCTGGGCGGACGTGGAGACCACGGACAGGACGAGCACGATCTATCTCATCCGTACAGGAGTAGACTCGTGGTGCCGATACCGGAGTAGCCGAGACAGACGGGGGATTGCCATCAGCACTCTTGACGCTTCTACTTCTGATCTCCCCACCCGTCAGCTGGAAGCCGTGGCGCGTTTGGGGCAGCAGGCCATCGCCACGGACGATTTCGCCGGGTTGATGAATACGGCCGTGCAGGCCGTGAGTGACGTCCTCGACACCGAACTGTGCGAGCTTCTTGAACTTCTGCCGAGCGGCGACCGTCTTCGTCTGGTCGCCGGGGTGGGATGGCAAGAAGGGTTGGTCGGTCACGCGACGGTGTCAGCGGGTGGCGAGTCACACGCAGGCTTTACCCTGCTGAACGGCGAGCCGGTGATCGTGGCCGATCTTGGAACCGAATCCCGCTTCAACGGCCCCCCGCTCCTGTTCGATCACAGCGTGGTCAGCGGAATGAGTGTCGTCATTCACGGCCGCGAGCGGCCCTACGGCGTCTTGGGAACGCACACGAAGCGTCCGCGGCAATTCACCAAAGACGACGTGCACTTCCTGCAGAGTGTCGCCGTCGTGCTCGCTGGATTCGTCCGGTCCCGGCAGTCGGATGACGCACTGAAGCAAAGTCGAAGAGAGTTCCGGCACGTCGCCGCGTCTGAGCTGATCGCCATGATGAAGTGGACAGCCGATGGCCGGATCACGGACGCCAACGATGCGTGCCTCCGACTGCTCGGCTACCAGCGGGACCAACTTGATGCGGGCGAGCTACTCTGGAATGCCATTACCCCGGAGGAATATCGACAGGCGGATGAACACGCCATTGCAGAGTTGCGGGAGACGAGCCGCTGCACTCCCTACGAGAGAGAGTTCAGTCGGAAGGACGGGAGCCGTATTCCGGTCCTCATCGGGGCCGTCTTGTCGGAGGGGGCAACCGACCAGGGTTTTGCCTTCGCCCTTGACCTGACGGCCTTGAAGGGAGCCGAAGCGGAACGCTACCAGCTGGCGGCGATTATCCACGGGGCTGACCATGCCATCAGTGGGGAAGGCAGGGACGGCACGATCATCGGCTGGAACGCCGGAGCAGAACGCCTCTATGGGTATCGGGCCGAGGAGGTCGTCGGTTTCAGCCACTCACCCCACATCCCGCCTGATCGGCTCGAGGAAATGCGGGTCTTCAGGGAGCGGGTGTGGAATGGGGAGCGGGTGGCAGCCTTCGAGACGGTGCGGAAGAAGAAGGACGGAAGCCTGATCGACGTGCTGGTGAGCATATCTGCCGTCCGGGACCGAACGGGCAGGGTCGTTGCCATTTCCAAGATTGCCCACGACATTGCCAGCCAGAAGAAGGTCGAGAAAGACCTGGAGCTGCGGGACCGGGCGATTCGGGCTGTGGCCTCCGGTATCCTCATCAGCGACTACAGCCTGCCGGACCACCCCGTCGTGTACGCCAGTCCCGGCTTCGAGCGGCTCACCGGGTACCCACAGGAAGAGGTTGTCGGAAAGAACTGCCGGTTCTTGCAGGGCAAAGAGACGGACCCCACAGTGGTCGCGCAACTCCGGGAGTGTATCCGAGAGGGCAAAGGGTGCGACGTAGAGCTTGTGAACTACCGCAAGGACGGCACACCGTTCTGGAACCAACTGTCGATCTCGCCGGTTCATAGTCAGACCGGGCGACTCACACATTTCATCGGCGTGCAGACCGACGTCACCGAACGGCGGCGTCTTGAAGTGCAGTTCCAGCAAGCACAGAAAATGGAGGCGGTAGGCAGGCTGGCCGGGGGGGTGGCCCACGACTTCAACAACCTGCTCACCATCATCAACGGCTACTCCGACCTCATCCTCGAACGCCTCCAGCGTGACGACCCCATGCGGGAACTGATGGCCCAGATCCACAAGGCTGGAGAGCGGGCCGGAACGCTGACCCAACAACTGCTGCTCTTCAGCCGCCAATCCGTGCTCGAGCCGAAAGTGCTCAACATCAACGACGTGGTGACGGACACGCAGAAGATGCTCGGTCGTCTGATCGGGGAAGACATCACGTTGACCACGGTGCTCGAACCGCACCTCGCCCCGGTAAGGGTTGATCCCGGCCAGCTCGAGCAGGCACTCATCAACCTCGCTGTGAACGCACGGGACGCCATGCCGCACGGTGGCACACTCACCGTCGAGACCCACGCGGTCGAACTGACCGAGGAGCAATGCCTCGTTCAACCGGGAAGCAAACCGGGTCGGTACTCGATGTTTGCCATGACGGATATCGGTACGGGTATGGACCGGGCGACCACGGCTCGCGTCTTCGAGCCGTTCTTCACGACCAAGGAGCCGGGCAAAGGGACCGGGTTGGGGCTGGCAATGGTCTACGGGTTCGTGAAGTCGAGTGGCGGTCACATCAGCGTCTACACCGAACCGGGGCATGGGACGACGTTCAAGGTATATTTCCCCGAGGTTCAAGAACCAGTGTCGTCCGCCAGGAGTTTGCCCGGTGTCACCACGCCTCCGAGGGGGAATGAAACGGTATTGCTGGTCGAGGACGACGACGGCGTGCGTGCCTTGACCCGCTACGTTCTACAGAGAAGCGGCTACACGGTGTTGGAAGCGTCAAGCGGCGCAGACGCCGTTCGGTTGGCACAAGGCCACCAGGGGACGATCCATCTGCTCCTCACCGACGTCGTGATGCCGCAAATGGGTGGGCGTGAAGTGGCCGAGCGGTTGGAAGAGATGAGGCCGGGCATCAAAGTGCTGTACTGCTCTGGCTACACGAACGATGCTGTGGTTCGCTCCGGTATCCTGGAGACCGTAATCGCCTTCATCCAGAAGCCCTACACCGCCGCTCTACTGGCTCAGAAGGTGCGGGATGTGTTGGACGGCGGATCGTGACCCGGCTCGTTGGACGCGACGGCGCGCTCGCCACGGCGCTCGGCTATCGCCGACCGCGGAAGAAGAACCCTCCGCCACCGAGCAGCAGCACGACCACGATGATGATGAGCAGGGTGTTGTTATCCATGATGGCGACAGTATACGGGGACCCGGTCAGAGCGGTCTGTGCTCTTCTGAACAGCGGACCTGGGGCGTAGTAGCATCGCTCAGGGAGATCACCAGCCATGCTGACCCGCCGCACCTTTCTCGCCTCCGCCACCCTCGCCGCCCTGCCCCCGCGGGCGCTGGAGGCCGCGCGGCCTCGTTCGGCTGAGCTGCTGCTCCAGCGCACGGTCAAACCCGTGGTCATCGCCGACTACTCGGGCTTCGAGTTCACCAACAGCGGCCCGGAAAACTGCGTCAGCCGCGCCTTCCGGCTCATCACCGAAGGTAAGGACGTGCTCGACGCGCTCATCGCCGGCGTGAACATCCCCGAACTGGATCCCACCGAGACCGGCATTGGCTACGGTGCGCTACCCAACGCCGATGGCGTCGTCGAGCTGGACGCGTCCTGCATGCACGGGCCGCTGAAGCGGGCGGGGGCCGTGGCGTCGCTGCAAGGCGTACGCACGCCGTCGCTCGTGGCCCGGGCCGTGATGGACCACACCGACCATCACCTGCTAGTGGGCGCGGGAGCGCAGCAGTTTGCGCGAACCATGGGGTTCACGGTGGAAGACGACCTCAACACCGAGAACTCGCGTCGGCTGTGGCTGGAGTGGAAGCGTCGCGTCGACCCGGCGCACTACCTGGATCCGAAGGGCGAGGGCCGGAAGCCGGCGCCCAGGCACGAGAAGGACCCAGGGCTCGAGGCCGGGCTCTCGATGGTGCGCGACGGACTCATCCCCGAAGGGAGCTTCTGGGGCACCATCAACTGCAACGGCATCGGCCCGAACGGCGACATCTGCGGCGTGACGACCACGAGCGGCCTGGCGTGGAAGATCCCGGGCCGCACGGGCGACTCGCCGATTCTGGGCGCCGGGCTGTACGTGGACAACGAGATCGGCGCCGCTGGATCGACCGGCCGCGGCGAGGCCAATCTCTACAACCTGTGCTCGTTTCTGATCGTCGAGCAGATGCGCATGGGCAAGTCGCCCAAGGACGCCGGTCTCGAGGCGCTCAAGCGCATCAGGGCCAACACGGTCGAGAAGCGACTGCGCAACGCGCGCGGCGAGCCCAATTTCAACATCCGCTTCTTCGCGCTCAACAAGCGCGGCGAGTACGCCGGCGTGGCGATGTATCGCGCCGGGGAAACCAAGTACGCCGTGTGCACCGAGAACGGCGCTCAGGCGCTGGAGTTGGAGCCGCTCCTGCCGGGTGCGCCCGAGGACTGAGAACATGCGGGGCAACCGGCATCAGTCGGACTGGGCCAGATCCTGGCGGATGCGGCCGATGTGGCGCCGCTCCTTCGTGGACAGCGGGCTGACGCCGAACTGGCCGCCGCCGGCGCGGCCGGCCGCTTCGCAGATGGCGACGATGCGGTCGAGCGTCGCCTCGCGCGCCTGGTCGTCGAGGCCGCGCAGGCGCAGGCGGATGGCCTGCCGGCCGGCCTCGAAGAATTCCGGCGCCGGGCGCTTGCTGAGCCACGCGTCCAGCAAGGCCAATCCTTCCACCGTGGCGCAATCGTCGGCCGCCAGTTGCACGCGCAGGGCGTTACGTTCGCCAGCGTCGGCACCATCCAGCCAGCAGACGTCCACAGCCGGCACCCACTCGACCACGATGGCGGTGTGCGCTCGCAGCCCCTGGGCGTGGAGTTCGGCGAGCACGCGGGTGTTGGTCACGCCGAGCGCCTCGGCGAGCGCCGCCAGTTCGAGGCTGGGGGCGAAGGCGGTGCGCGCGTGAGCGGGGGCATGGCGGTCGGCCAGAGTCGGCTGGGTCATCGGGCGCTCCTCTCAGGGGGACGGTCACTGTCAGTCCTTCCAGCGTAGGAGCCGCGCGTCGCGCGCACCAATAGATAGTTCGCACTCCGGCATATAGGTATTGGCTATTCGCGGCCGGCGGCGGCGCGACGCCGTGAGGGCCAGCGGTGCCGGTCGTCGGCGTCGGGGACGTCGGGGAGGCCGGCCCGACACCAGCTCCTGTTGTTCGGCCGGGCACCGCGTGAGGTCGTCAGGTTCATGGCATCGTCCCCTCGGGGACGGTGCGCACTCTCGCCGACTACTCGAGCTCCAGCACCCGGACGTCGGCGGCCAACGACCGCATGCTGTCTGGGTCCAGTCCGTTGTAGATGCCGCGAATGCGGCGATGTGCATCGATCAGCACGAAGTTCTCAGTGTGCAGGAAGTCGTCCTCGTTGCGGGCCGCCCCCAGGTCTTCGTCCACGAAGTAGTAGCGCCGGCCGAGGTCGTAGATCTCGGACTTGTCCCCCGTCAGCAGCGTCCATCTGGCGGGGTTCACGCCGTGATCGGCCGCGTACTGCCGGAGCACCCCGGGCGTGTCCGTCTCGGGCGTCACACTGTGCGACACCAGAAGAACGCGATCGTCGGACAGGAACTCTTCCTGCAGCCGGCGCATGCTGGCGGTCATCGTCGGGCAGATCCCGGGACAGGCCGTGAAGAAGAAATCCACGATGGCGATCCGGCCGGTGAGGTCCTGCTCCGAGAAGGCCTGGCCGGCCTGGTCGACCAAACGAAATGGCCGAATCCGGTGGACGTCGCTCCGGTCCGGGAGATCCCACCTGGGCGTGAAATCCGCCGAATCGTAGTACGGCAGGCGTCGCTCCGCCGGACCGCACCCGGCACACAGGCAAGCCATTGTGAGCAGCAGCGCGGAGGCCTTCACCGGACGACTCCGTCTTCGAGGGCGTAGCACAGCGCCGACTTCTGCAGTCCGTAGCGGACGCCGTCGCGGGCCTCGTAGTTGATGTAGGGTCGGCCGTTCTCACGCCATGCGCGCTGCATGCCGTGCTCCCTGTCATCGCGGAACGTGAGGGCCGTGTAGGGCACGCCGCTTCGGTACCATTGCCGCTGCAGGCCCTCGCGCCGGTCGTCCACGTAGACGTAGTCGAACCTCATGCGGCCGTCGTCCCAATACCCCACGTGCCGGCCGTAGCTGAGATTGGCGCGGTAGCTGCGCGAGTCCCTGGCCTGTCCGCTCGCATAGAAGGTGTGCGTGACGCCGTGTCGCAGACCGTGAAGGAACGACCCGACGCTCTTGACCGTGCCGTCGGCGTAGCGCTCCTCGATGGAGCCGTCGAACGGGCGACCCGCTAGGAAGTGGACGCCGTTTGCCAGCGTCAAGCCCGGGTCTGTCGATGACGTCGATGACACGGTCGTGGCCGGGATGCCCGTGACGAGCGCGGTGAGCAGCAGCACCCACGGCGCGCTCCAGCTACGAGGTGAAGGTGCCTTTGGTGCCATGGTAGCTGCCTGATTTCAGGATGTAGAACCGTGAGTTCATGTAGGCCACGGAGGACGTGTGGTAGTGGTAGATGGCGGTCGAGAAGTCGCTGGTCGTGCCCACGTGACCACCATTGGTATCGAGGTTCGACGGAGAGGAGCCGTCCTGGTCGCGGCGTCCGTAGATGGGAAAGCCGTCACGCAGGAAGCCGATGAGATTCGCATCGTCGCGGGACGTGAAGTCACCGTCGAAGTGGTAGTGGTAGAGCGCACCCGGGCCCACGTGGGCCCCTGCTCGATCGAACGTCCGGAGCGTGCCCGAATCGACCGGCACATTGCCCCCTTCCCGGTCGTTGTAGATCGCGACGCCGTTGAGCGCCATGCCGATGGGCCCCAGCGCGGTGGCCTCCTTGCTCGACGCCTCCGCCGGCGTCACCGGAATCGTCATCGCGAAGGTCTGTTCCCCCAGAGTTCCGGGCGTGAGACCCTGGCCAGAGAGCTGCACTTCGTATTGCGCGTTACCCGCGCCCCAGTAGGGCGTCACGTGATCGGGTACGCCGCGCGACTGCACGGTAATGCTCGTCGTGCCAATCGTCCTGGTCACGGCGCTCTTGAAGCGGCTGCTCACCACCGCGGCGATCGAGGTCCCGGCACTGGCGCCCCCGGTCGTCGTGGTCGTGGTGGTCGTCGCACTCGGCGACGTGGGGCTGTCGCTGCCGCAGGCGGCGGCCACGGCGACGGCCAGGCTCGCGGCCGCCAGGACTGCCGGCGGACGAAGACCGGTGAATCGAGATCGTATTGGTGTCATGCACCCTCCTGGAGGAAGATTACGGCGGGCACCTTGCGCAATCCTGAAGCGGCCGCTTCAGAGTGTCGTAAGGTCTGCGTGGCAGGATCAGCGCGACATGTCGGCCATGGTCACCCAGCGGATGGACCCGCCAGATGCGATGAGCCCGATGCGCGTGCTGCTCGTGGAAGACGACGAGGCCCTTGGGCGCCAGGTGGTCGAGACGCTGCAGCGAGCGGGCTACGACGTCGACTGGGTCAGGCGCGGCGATCGCGCGTTGAGCGCCGAGTTCGCGACCTTCTCCCTGGTGGTGCTCGACCTGATGCTGCCCGGCGCGCATGGGCTCGACATCCTGAAGGCGCTGCGCCGCGACCACGTCGACGTCCCGGTGCTGGTGCTCAGCGCACGACAGGACACGGGCGACAAGGTGCGCAGCCTCGAGCTGGGCGCCGACGACTACCTGACCAAACCGTTCTGGCCGGAAGAGTTGCTGGCGCGCGTCCGGGCGCGGCTGCGTCGGCCGGCGCTCGCGCACGGCGCTGCCGGGGTCACCGAGACTGGGCCGCTGCGGGTGGACCGGGAGGCGCGCGTGGTGCGCGTGGACGGCGTGGCCACGGATCTGACGCGCGTCGAGTTCGAACTCATCGCCGCCCTGGCCCGGCGGCCCGGTGCGGCGCTGTCGCGGGGCTGGTTGGTGGAGCACGTGCTCGATGGGTCACGTGACGGCGGCGAGCGCACGCTCGACGTCCATGTCTCGCGCCTGCGCCGCAAGCTCGGACGTGCGGGCAAGCTGATCGCCACGGTGTGGGGCGTCGGCTATCGGCTCGACGTCTCCGCCACGCCGCCCCGGCCATGACCCTGCGCACGCGACTGTTCGTCACCAGCGGGGTCATCGCCATCCCCGTCGCCGTGGCCCTCGTTCTGATCGAAGAGCGTGGGCGGATGTCGGCCATGGAGGCGGATCTCCGACGCGCCGTCGACCTCGATCTCGTGACCGGCCTGCGAGCCCGATGCGAGAGCGGCGTGCGACCCGTCCCGGCCCTGCCGCGACCGCCAACGGGCACCCAGAGCCCCCGCGCCAGGCCGCCTGGTGCGCGGCCCCCTGGTGGGCCGTCCTATGAGCTGTTCACATACCGCGAAGACGGCACGTCCGGCTGGTTCGACGCGCCACCGCTCGCGTCGACCGAGGTGTCGACCTTCTGGATGGGTGCGCAGCGCGGCACCCAGCTCCGGTTCGAGATTGGCGGCCCCGCCGATTGCGCGATTGGGCTGGCGCGACTGCGACCGCGGCGCGGCCAGTTGCGGGACCAGGCGATGGCCGTACTCGGAGCGACGCTCTCGATGCTCGCCGGCATCTGGCTGGCTGTCGGCCCGCTCCTCGCCCGGATGCGCCGTCTTGCCGACGACGTACGCCAATCGGCGGCGTCGATGTACCACCAGCCCGTGCGACTCGAGGCCGACGACGAGGTGGGGAGACTGGCACACGCCTTCAACGATGCGGGATCGACCGTTCGCACCTACGTCGGCGAGCTGCAGGCCCGAGAACGGACCCTGCGAC
>Ga0163153_10005580_pt1 | contig 14752 bp, 19 predicted proteins | sample OliLakLV19MP6IB1_FD_148629 | JGI IMG/M metagenome (GOLD analysis project Ga0163153, IMG submission 148629) | Freshwater microbial mat bacterial communities from Lake Vanda, McMurdo Dry Valleys, Antarctica - Oligotrophic Lake LV.19.MP6.IB-1 | ecosystem: Environmental > Aquatic > Freshwater >... | reverse complement strand
CGGAGATTGAGAAGAAGATATAGATGAACTCGGGCTTTGGCTTGCAGACGGGGAGATTGAAGGAGATACCGAAGCTGAAGGGCTTCGACTTGCAGATGGACTTTGGCTAGCTGAGGAAGAAGAGGATGGAGATACACTCGCGCTCGGGGAAACAGAGGCGCTTGGTGATATAGATGAACTTATAGAGCTCGAAGGGCTTATAGACGCGGAAGGTGATTGTGATGGACTTTCACTCGCGCTTGGACTTCGACTAGCAGAGGGGCTTGTAGATGAGCTTGGCGATATAGATGGGCTTGAAGAACTTGAAGGACTAATGGACGCTGATGGACTCACACTCGCGCTACTAGAGCTTGATGGAGATATAGATGCACTAGGAGATATAGAAGCGGATGGGGACTGACTCGGTGAAACTGAAGAACTTGGGCTTATAGATGCAGACGGAGATTGAGAAGCAGAAATACTAGAGCTTGGGGAGATCGAGGCCGAGGGTGATGTAGACGCTGATGGTGAAACACTCGGTGAAGAGCTCGAGCTTGGTGATATAGAGCTCGAAGGACTAATGGAAGGTGACACGCTGGCGGATGGTGATGTAGAGGCTGATGGTGATTGAGATGCACTAACCGATGATGACGGACTAACACTAGCAGAGGGTGATACTGACGCTGATGGTGACTGACTCAGGCTAACGCTGGCGCTGGGGGATTGGCTCAGGGAAACACTTGAGCTAGGTGATACAGATGCACTAGGACTTCTAGAGGCTGAAATCGAGCTTGAAGGGCTTACTGAAGCGCTGGGGCTTCCTGCTGCTGCGGCGGCATATTCCACCAACATCCAAATAGTCGACATTTCGACCCCGGCAGTCGAGTCGACGGTTTTTCGAAAACCAATCTCGGCAGTATCTAGGTCCGCTTTGGTCCAAACAGTAGTTGAGCCTCCAGGCAAATCATAGATAGTGAGTGGATACAGCCGTGGCGTTGCATTGGCATTGGTACGCCAAGTGACATTGCTATTGGGTTGAATATTCGAACTATCTTCAATTGTTCCTCCAGTAGTAGATTTAACCGTTAATACAACCGTATCAGAGGTATTATTTGATGATCGCTTAAATCTCCCACCAACCGAGACTACTTTGATAGTGTCACCCGAATTAATAGCGGCTGGGGTATCTTCGATCTTATAACTATCTTTTTCAGCCGCCGCATCGGAAGTTGTGGCAATCTGGGTAGTCGCATCATCTGGCGTTACCTCATCAACAAGATTATAATTTGTAGACGTTCCAGCCCCTAATTCATTAGCATCACCCGTATCATTCGGTTTAAGGTGAAGAATCGATCCTGCACCAGCATAAGTATTCTCAAAAGAACCGGAACTGTCATTAACGGCAACATCATCAAAATAAAGGTCCGAAGTCTGTGTCGTAACGGCTCCAAGCATAATGCTTTCAACCGAGCCGATACTTTGGCTTGTACCGGTAGCAAAAACAGTACCATCAATTTTCCCTTCAAAGGTTGTACCAAGACCAATTCCATCGAGAATCAATTTAGCCTCAATACAATACCAGGTAGAAGTATTTAAGGCGGTACTATCGCTTCCGAGCTGAACCGAAGAATTCCAAAGTTCTAGTGTCCGATCACTATTAAGACGAATGGAACATCTGTCGGTTGTTCCATTACTAAATCTAAAAATCGTAGCTAGAGCACCGGTAGAGGTCGTGATGTACAGATAGAAACGAGCAAAAAGGGTGGTTGAAATTATCGCTGACCCGGCAAGTGCATGACGAGCGTGAGCAGTTGTTGCAGATGGATTAACTCGAAATGATGCCGAACCACTACGCTTAGTCGCAGTACTAATGGTTGGTGAACCAGAAATAACGTCGACCTCAACAGCGGACACAACCGATTGTAATTCAAAACCTGAGGACCAAAGTCGTGCCATTAGATCGTTATCCTTCCCCAGCCTGGTACTTCGTCAGCTTCAATCCAATTAACAGGTTTGTTTCGAAATAGATCTTCTGACCAACGGTTCTTGGTTAAGTTGTGGTCATGTCTAATATCAACGTTTGGTTGTTCGGAGAAGTACCGTACAGCTCGATCGTCGTGAGTCCCCGGTTCAAAGCCGGTCCGTCGGTCATATCCATCTCGCTCTACATCAGTCACTCGCTTGCGATACTCTTTTATTAATAGTTCTCTATACGCAACCAAACCACTAACTTGTTTAGCGTCATAATGGACTGCATGACCATCCTCTATTCGAACCTTCCAAAAGTTCTCGTTGTAATAAAACTTATCTTTAGTGGGAGGAGTAAAGTCGAAGTGGGAGGGGTGATAGATGACGTCATGTTCACAAAAATAGATGATCTCAGCGGTCGAGGCTTCTAGCGCTGCCAGTATCTGCTTAAACATAGCTAAATAGCCTCGTTTTAATGGCAAATGGATATTCTGGCCAAAATGAGGCATCGGCTTGAGTGAGGCGCTAACAATCGGTAAACCAATCGTGAGAAGCTGCTTCTGGACCTTATGAGCAATCTTGAGGTTTAGTTGGTTGTCGGTGTAGTAAATAATGCCCTTATTCTGTTTAGTACTGACCCAATCCGGCGGATTAAACTTATCGATTAGCCATTGCAGATTATGGATTGCCTTTGGCCAGTTGTTACCGATGAATAGATCACGGGAGTATTGGCGGGCTTTCTCCACTTCGGTATTAGATAGTGGATAAGGGAAGCCAAAGTCCCCACCCTGAGTCCTGAACATGTGGGCATACCAAGTTAATTTATTAACAACCACTCGGCCCCCCGATAACCAGGTCTTGCAAGCCACTTCAACTCCCTGTTGTCCCCAGCTACCATGCGCTTCATCACAGACATCCAACTCCCAGTACTTCTCTCGAGTCATCATAAAACAGGAGCCTTGAATGGACATGGTTTCGGCTATCTCGCCCCTGTTCTCTTCCCGTTTACCTAAGTCATTCCAATATTGAAAGTGCAAAGTGTGGTCAAATCTAAAGAAGCTGCTCTGTGGTGAGCGCTTGGCAATCCAAACTACATCCATCTTAAATTTGTCAGTGTTATCACAATTGAGACAAAATGTTGGAGTAGGTCCTTGATATCTAGTATCGCCGCATTGCTCACAGACCCAGTCAAAAACGTGCAGGTTACGCATGGTTGGAACCATTGTCCAGTCATCCTGCATCTTCGACATCATCTTAACGTCAAAGCCTTGGTCAAAAGCACAATGTGCATCAACCTTCATAACGTACTTTGCTGTTGAAAGTCTAGCCGCCTGATTAGTTGCTGCCCGTTGCCCGATAGAAACGTCGTTATAGATAATAGTTACATTGTCATATTGGGGTAGACCAGGCTCTGGCCACTGACCATCTAAGACAACGATAATCTCAGTTTTGCCCTCGATATGTGCAAGGATATCTTCAATCGTACGTTGTAGAAACATCTCGTTTCGTGCTGGAATTAAGATAGAGAGATCAAACAGTTTTGACATAAAACCAGGAATTAGACCTGTCTCCTTTCAGTACAAACCAGGGATGGATATTCTTTGCCTTCATCCAAGCATCAACTACCTCGACGACTTCGTTAAGCGCACCAGATCCGGGCTTCTTGGTATAATCGTGACCAGAGACGACCCCACCAGGTCTGACCTTTTTGTTCCAAGCAGATAGATCACTCGCAACATTGGCAAAGTCATGCCCACCATCGATATATACAAAGTCGAGAGATTCATCATCAAATCTAGTAGCGACTTCAGTGCTCAGACCTTTAATAACTATGCAGCCGTACGGAGCTAATCTTGTGACAGTCTCAGCCCTAAAATATTCCAGCTCCTCATTAGTGACGTGATCTCGATAGGCCGGGAATGTCTGCCAAGCGTCGATGGCATAGAGTTTGACTCCAGGATTCTTCTGACATAGCACCTCTGAGTATTTGCCCTTCTCTACGCCAACCTCAGCTCCAGTCCTGAAACCTAGTTCGCCGAACAACCTAGCCAAATCTACCCGATTACCATCGGGGATCTCCACGCGACCCGGGGCGTTGATACATGCTTCAATGTAGATGACTAAATCTTCCATAGCTCCCTATCCTCCGGCCAACCCGGAACCGGCCAGAACTTTTCGATTAACCACTTCATATCGTGAATCTGCTTATGCCAAACCTTCTCAGATAGCCAGCGATTGGTATATTCATTAGCCTTTTTCAGATCTCTAGTGTCGATAAAATAGTTCCGAACGTTCTTCCCCTCTGGATCTTTGCCCTTATGCCAATGTGCGTACCAAGTCTTCTTATTCACCACTACCCTGCCGCCAGACAGCCAGGCTTTAAAGCTGATCTCTTGGAATTCCTGAGCAAAAGTACCGAAGTTCTCCTCATCCATCAACTCTAGATAGTCGAAATATGTTTTCTTCATAAACCAACACGATCCCTGTGAAGAAAGTAGGTCATCAATCTCCAGCTTCTTAAGATCGGAGCATTTATTATTCTCGTCCCAAATCCGACCATGTAGACCAGCACCACCCCAATCGTTAGGATCATTTGGATATGATAGGTACATATAGTTAATTGGTGCTCGGCCATCGTCTTTGACAACCCAGTTATACGGATCTAAGCGGTGACGTGTCGGAACAACCACCCAATCATCTTCGCAATTATCAGCTAAGATTTGATCAAAGCCATCACCCACCATACAGTGTGCATCTATTTTTAAAATATAGTCACCTTTGGCCACTGCCACACCTGCATTAATTGCTGCTCTCATCCCTCTGGATACTCCTCTATGAACCAAAACCACCCGTGGATCGTCTTTTAGTTTCGGATCAGGCCAATAGCCATCAAGCACCACAACGATCTCGATCTCACCGGTGGCTCTTAACAATAACTCGTCTATCGTCTGCTGCAAAAAGGGCTCATTACGGGATGGAATTACTGCGCTAACCATTGCTTATTCCTCTCTAAGATGCCGTTGGTGATATCGGGCTCGTGACCAAGCGATTCAGCCCAAGCAGCCCATGCGTAAACGTCCTTGGGTATACACTTAGAATTCATCCCACGCTTACCCGCAAAGATGAAGGTCCAATAAAGGTTGAACCGTGGATCATCCCCGTATACCGCATCGCGAATGGCGTAGTAATCGATTCCAGCGGTTTCGCAGGCATCATACAGCTCTTGGCACTCGGCCACTTTAAATGCAATTGCTCTATTCTCAGAGAGTTTAATAACTTCAGCCTCTAAACTAGATACCTGACGAATAGTCACATTTGCGTTATAGACAGTGGTATACAGCTCAATCAGCTTACGACGATCTTCTCGTTCTCCACCTATAACCAGGAATGGTCTAGTCCTTGGATCGATCAGTGGATGGCTGGGAGTTTCTCCTAAGTATTCAGGTTGAAATACAATTCGTTTACCAAATTCACCACTCCATCGGTCACAGTCGCCAGGGTTGATAGTAGATCGAACCACGATCAGTGGGCATTCACACCATCTGATACAAGATTCGACAATTGAGGTATCTAAGAGTTTATTTTTTGGATTAGGAGTTGGTACACAAATAAAAGCTACGTCACACTTGTTAACTTTCTCTTGGTCAGATGCAGTCTTGCCATTAGTGTCATAGCAAACGGAATCAGGGAACAGTTTCACCATGGATTTTCCAACCCATCCTTCACTGCCAATTATTGCTGTAGTCATTGGTACGTGAGGCTGGTTAAGTCAGTGGCTATATTGTTGAAGTTAGCGTCGCCATCAGCGAAAGTCAGTTCAAAGCCGGTAGTCTCGTCGATCTTGCGGCATTGCCAAAGTGGGGTGCTTTGGCTAGTTCCGGGTGCAGCAACCGCTAGGTAAGTAACGGCACCCACGGTCGTGATTTTGATAGCTGTTGCATCAGCACGGAAACGTTGGAGTTGTTTGCCATCAAAACCTAACGGTTCAAAGGTATTAACACCGAAGACCTCATCAAAAGAGGTGTTACCCATGTTCTGCTCTGTGTACTTATTCTGGGAAGCGGGACGATTCGGATCAGCCATGGTATCTCCTTAGGTTGGTCTTAAGCTGGTCAGTTTTCATCAAGAACTGAACATAGGCCGCAATTGTCTCGATCTTAACCAATGGGCGCTCTTCCTTATTTAAATTAGTGATCCTTTCGATGCCCTTTAATAAAACTTTAATCGCCGATACACTATTGGCTACCTCACCTGATTCAACCTTCTCGTTGATGTATGTTTCAATTGTTGCCAACTCTTTAGGGAACCCACCAACTGGGTCGTTCCAGTTGTCACCGAGAGTGAAGTGATCTGCTAGATACGGATGTGAGTGTTCGGTGGCGTAGTCCAGATATGGGACTTCTACAGTCGTCACACTGCCAGTAGACGAATCAGAACCCTTTGGTAAGGGCGAATCTGGTGTTGATTCAATTTTAGATCTAAAGACTGTATCCGGCATTTTATTTTTCTTTATTCTGTCCCCAACTAGTTCCTCTGGTCTCGTCTAACTTAACTGCTTGGATGTGAGCTTGTAGACGTCTGACCTTACTCATATCCTTAACCCTAAACGCTGCTATTAACTCTGAACGAAGTGAAGATACTTTCGTCGACTCCTTTAAAATCCTGTAGACAATCCGCTCCAAGTGTTCACGTTCTGCTTTCGACCGAGCGTTCTTGATGCCTACTGCTAACTCTTTTAAATCTACTGTTCTACCGTAATCTATGTTTGCCATATATATTTTCTAGAGCTCCCCTGATTAGGCAAGGGAGCCTAGATTTTAATTACACTGCTGCGAATCGTGCGGCCAAAACCCAATCTGGATTGAGTATTTTGGTTGCAAATGATCCTGCCCATGTAATAAAGGACACTCGACCTGCTGGTGAATTTGAGTCCACCTGATTCGGTAGAATGTACAACTTTGGTTGATCTGTAGCCAAATCGTAAACTCCAAACGAGTTTGAGCCGTGTACGTAGGTGTAGAACCTAGTAACTGTTGATGCGGCTGTAGATGCTACTTCAGTTCCTGAAGAAACATTCTTGTTTAAGAGCCATCGGACTTGGTAAAGTTCGCCCATTTCTCCGTTGTACAAATCCTTAACATCTGAGTACGTCTTAGAGTTAATCCAAGTCGTATCTCCGAGTAAGTTGTACTTAGAGTATGGGTCTGTCTTACCGATAAATAAACCGTCTTTGTATGCCATAGCCTTTTTTAGTTCAAGCTGTTGCACCATCAAACGGATATCACATGCATCTAGCGTGTCACCTGCGGTGAAGCTATGTTGTGTTTTATTATTTCCGTAGAAAGCAGTACCATTTTGTAATTCTCTGCGAACCAAGGCATCCAAAGTTTCGCCCATGTTCTGCCCAACTAATTCGATTTTCTCTTTCATTCCAGAATCGATTGACGTTACAGTCAAAAGTTTTCCGTGAGTGGTGGTTAAACCGAACTCAGAAAGTGTCATCGAGATAGTTGAAGCATTAATTGGACAACTGACTGGATTTGAAGCTTCTCCCAAAGGATCAGTCAAAATAGCCAGTGGATTGTATCGTGTGAAATTAACAGTTCGACCTTGACCAGTTGCGTGAGTTCGGATTTGTCCTCCCTCTTTCATAACCTGATCGTATTTTGCACGATCAAGAAAGACTTTCTCATAGTAGGTTTGTACTTCTTGTGAAAGTACGTTACCACCAGCTGACGCGGTACTGGTGTTGGCATCTCCGCCGTTTCCACCTGATCCTATTACTGCCATATTAAAATTTCACCTCACTTCCCGCCAATTGTTAGCTGTTAACAATTCCTAATTCTGCTTCCAGCTCAGCAATGGATTTCTCCGCTGCTGCTTTCTCGGGTTTGCGAATCGAGGTCGGTCTTAGAGCGGCTTGCGATACTTGCTTGGCAATATTCTCGGTAGCCTGTCCAACCTCTCTAGCTACTGCGCCTTGTGAGGCTTTCATCAGTTTTGACACAAACGTCTTGACCGATGCTGTATACGGACTCGCTTTTACATACGCTTCCGTTGCTTCAGTAACAATGTCGGAGAGATCCTTGTTAAAGGACTCGGAGTCCGGATTGAGTTCGGGATATTTCCCGACAACCTCACTAGATTCGCTATTGATGCGATTTATTGCTTCATTCTGTCGATTCCGTAATTCGGAACGGCTGTCTGCCTGTTGAAGTAATCTCTGGTCTCGTTCTGCAATCCTTCGATTGAGTTCTTCTCCATCAATCTCCTCGCCAGGTGCAATAATCGGCTCTTGCGGATTAAAGTTCGGAACTGTTTGTTCCGGAAGACCTACCGGTCTTGTAAGTTCCGCAAGTTTTGCTTCTAATGTGTTGGCTCTCTCTTCGGCTGTTCTAGCTTTCTGATTGAGCTCCTGCACCCTCGCTTGAAAGCCTTTTTTAGGGGCTTCTCCTGTTGTTTCAGTTGTTTCGTCGTTAGATATCTCTTCAGACTGCACGCCATCCTCAACCTGTTCTTGTTCTGGTACCGGCGTAGTATCAAGGTTGTTTTCAGTCTCAACCTCTGCGTTTAACGCCATATTTTCGTCGTTTATTTTAAACACCACCTAACCCACACCTGTGTCGTAGTGCGATGATACGCAAGCTCAAAGGCTTGTAGGTGGAGCTAGCTGCCCAGTTAGCCCCACTTACAATACTTTCAGCGATTGTTTAAAATCGGCTGTCCCTGATCGTTTATACCTACCATTAAATGCTCCATCCCGATATATGTCGCATGCTCGATCTCGCAGCTTTTACACACCAGGTACGGACCCTGTTGACGCCAGTCATGATGCTCTTTCGGCTCAAATTTATAATCTGGCTTATTAAAGTCGCCGACCTCTTGTTCTGCTTCGTTTTCTTCATCTGACTGTTTCATCTGGCTTATCGACCGCCTCCTTAGCATCCTCAACTTTTTGCAAGATATGCTTAATAACTCCTTTAGCTAGGTTGGCAACTAACGCGTTCCGACCGATCTCCTCAAGCGACAATCCTTGGGCCATCGAGACTTCAGTCATGTTATCTAGGTCATCCAATAAGCTACGGGTGTAGCTATCGATAATCTGCCAGCCTGCATGACTAGATAATGCATGCAAATGTCGCTCATCATTTGAGATTGATGCACCTATAACCTTTTCATCCTTTTTTATGGTCGAGAGAGTGTTGAAAAACCCCGGCCTTAATGCTGTTGTACTCATTTACTTAAAATCCCTGTGGCATACCCCCACCTTGCGCTGCCATAGGGTCTTGTCCCATTGGAGGTTGTTGAGGTGGTTGTCCTGGTTGAGAAGGCATCTGATCTAGTCCTGGTTGTTGTCCTGGCATTGGTGGTACACCATTCATATTCTCTGGCACCTGTTGGAGAACCTGGTTGAATTGATCCGCAGCCTGCTTAAGAATATGGTCGGCCTTCTCTTCTTCGGTCTTCTCTTCCAAAATCTTATTCCAATCCTGTATACCTGATGACGAGACTACACGCTTGAAGAGTTCGCCAAATTTTAAGGTGAAACCATCCTTCTCGAGCTGAGCTTCTAAACTATTACCTTGCGGTGTCTGAGACTGTAGCCACAGCTGCAGCAACATGGTCAGGTTCTCTTGCTGAGCCTTTTGGTCATTAGCATAGGTAGAACCAGATACGATCTCGTAGTCGTACATGACGCTTTTTTTGTTCTTTTTAATTGTCAACTTGCCGGTATTCTCGTCAAACATCTCTTTAATATCTGGATAATCTCGCGCTAGTTGCTCGATCTCCTCTGGAAACATCCGGAAGGAGATAGCGGCTGATTGTTTCTTGGCAAGTAGGTTAACCATCTTCTTCATCACTTTAGTCACAAACTGTTCCATGAAGAATCGGTCGGCGTTATCCCGTGTATTCTCCCTTTGAGCTTGTTGCATCAGCGCTTGTGGAGTCTTGCCAAAGCCTGGGTCGGTTTGAGCAGAGGTATTAGTCTCTGTGGTCCCGAATAGGTTCAAAATAGCCGATGTAGCTACTTGATAGGTGTTATTAAAGGTGCTGATACCTTGCGGCGAAAGTTGGAGGGTGCGAGCGACATTATCAACGTTGTTACGACCCAACCACTGGGCACCGGGAATCGGTTGGAGTGAGCTCATAGAAGCGACGTTGTCTTTATTGATGATGGTAGGAGGGAAGATGGACATTTTTACTGCATCAAGGTATAGATTCCAATTAGCGTTGACCACCTGCTGCATTGATGCGCCGCGCTCAAAGTCTCCTAGACCCATTGGATCATCTAGTAAAGGCAGTGAGTACTTAGCGACGACTGGGATTTCCCCATTCTCGTGTGGGTTGTCCATCTCACGGAAGACGACATCAGCGTCAACACAGTAGTCGCTCCATTTATCCTTCTCGTACATGGTCAAACACTCAAAATAGCCAGTGCCCTTAGCTGGATCACTCTTCGGATACTGATTTTCTTCACGTCTTGACTTATCTTTCTGCTCTCTGCTCTGCTTAGAACCAGACTTGTCCTTTAACTTCCCGATAATTGTGCCAATGTTCTTAAAATCCTTATTCTTAGCCAGGCCTTCAAAGAAGCTAATCGGTCTCCAGGTGCGGATAATGACAAAATCTGAATCCTCAACTGAGACTGTGCCCACTTGTAAGTAGACGTCTCGAATATTGAGTAACCACATATCTGGACCAATATAACCATCTCGCATCTCATTGGCTCCGACTTGGTCCACTAAGACGTAAAATGCTCCATAAACATTCGAATAAAGATCAACCATGCGTAACTTGGTCAAGAAGTCGAATTGGACATTCGCATTAGGCACTACGTACTTGTCGAGTAAGAGATTTTTGAGCTTTTCGTCACCTTTATCGTTAGTCGAGATACCGCGGACCTTTCCTGTGGCTAGCTGTGCCATGACTCGATATGCTCGTTCAATGGTAAGAGTGGAGAGTTTAGGGTCGAAGACTTGGGAATTGGAGTCAGCAGAGTTTAGATCATTTAATTGGTTGTGGAAAAGCTCCTCCACCTTATCAAATAGGAGTAGTTTCTGCTTACGGTATTCCGCCGAAGCCTCGAGTCTAGTTTTGATTAACTGAGCCGTTTCGTCCATAAAAGTCCACAAAAAAACCACAGCGATCGCTGTGGCTCATCTCCTACTTTGCTTGGTAGGTATTTGCTTAACTAAGGTATTAGATCATGTTTAAACAAAAAGAGCAAGCAGTCTCTGTGCGTGTGAGATGCGCACCCCCTTTAGCCTAAATGGCTGGTGTCGCGGCCGGCCTAGCTGTTTGAGCTGGACGTGGTGTCTGTGCAGCGCGAGCTGTCGCTGCAGGCTTAGGAGTCTGTGCAGGTCCAGTCAACCGTGGTGGTGTAGGTGGTGTAGGTGGTGTAATAGTGGCGGCTCCTACTCTACCTACCAAAATGAACAGCAAGAATAGCACTACAATAATTGCTATAGTTTTATACATATCTCACCTCCTTAATCTTCTTTTCGACCATCGTATTTACGACGTCGGTTCTTTACAACATTCAGCGTCTCAATCTGGGCTACGCTGTTCTTAACCTGCACAGTAAAGGTAATCTGACCAAAAGGGGTCTGCCTAACCTCGTTCTCAACCACCAAGTGTAGAGAGGTATTCGATTGTAATTTCTTCAATAACAAGGGCTTCAATGATCCCGTATTTTTGTTTGACATTGACGTATTCTGTTACGTTTAAGTCCACGATATTCCCATTATTAACACGGATCGTGAAGGTAAGCAGTCCATCCTTCCTAAGCCCGATCTCTTCCTCGATATCAAGGTGAGCTTTAATGTTATGGTCTCTGATTGTTAGGGCATAATTAGGCATTAGTAACCCCTGCCTTTTAAGATCCGTTGATTCTCTATTAGGTGTTGTTCCCATTCAGTATCATCAAATCTTGGCTTGTTGTTTTCCTCACCATAGCGAATAGCGTCCATCATGTGATTCCAAATGCCTTGAGGAGAGGTTAATATTTTGCCATTTCTGTCTGTCTCCCATAGGTAATTTTGATACTCGCGCCAAATGTTGGTTGAGCGTTTGGTAACAGATATTTTGAGCTCCTGGACTGTCCGAATGCCATAAGAGACTGAGTCCTGACCCTTAGCAGAACCTAGTATCTGGATGCCGTAACTACTGATCTCGGCGATACTCTTAGGCTCGGCGGCGTCGGCTATAACTAAAGCGTCATCCTCTAAATTCTTGAAGATGTCAGCAATATCCTTGTTGAGTAGACCTTTGCGGTAAGTAATCTCATCATAGATCCGACCACCGTTATACTCGTAGATAGCCACAATAGCCGCAGGATCGTTAGAATAGCCAAAATCAAGGCCGTAGCGCACCAACCTAGCCTCATGCGGTATCTCGTCCAACTGTTGCCAACCCGTATAGATACGACCTTCAGCCTCACCCAACAGCCCCTCACCGTAGATCTTCCACCAGTTCTTGCGATCTTTACGTGATTCAATCGACTTAACAATAGCTGGGTTAAGCGCTTCGTTATCTTTGTAGGTCAAGATCATAAAGTCAACATCTTCTTTGTCTTTTACTTCAGTGTAAAACCAGAATTCTTGAACTGGATTCCAGTCTAGCCAAACAACATCGTTAGTGCGCAGCTCTAGTTGCTCATAGGTTTCAAACGGTACATTGTTAGCCTCGTTAATAAATATCACGTCACGTCTTGGGCCACGGACCTTGCTCGGGTCATCGGCAGAGAAGAACTCGATGATGGTATTACCTGGGAATGTATAGATTGAGTTGGTCTCATTCCAATCGTCATCATTCCAATAATTATGTGTCTCCATGATATTCTTAAAGTCTCGCATTGCACCTTTACGCAAGTGCGGCATAGTCTCTGACACGACTGAGATGATCTTGGCTGAGTGTGATTGAGCAAAGTCAATGAGAATGAGTAGGATTGATATAGTCTTGGAGGCTGAGGTGCCTCCAGAGATCCCTCGGATACGCTTACGTAAAGTGAGCAGCTTCTTGGTGGCAGTAGTCTCGGTATACATTTAAGTAAAGGTTTATTTCTCCAACCCATTCTCTTCTTCAATGTGGGTCAACTCCTGCGCTTTCGTCTTCCCACCCAGAATCGGCATCACGACTTGTACATTCACATTATTGTGCGACTTACCCTCGAACCATTCACCAGCTTTAACCAAGTGATCTAGTCTTTGGTATCCTGGTATCAGCGCGTGTACCCTTTTGAGTATCAAACCTAGTCCTTCTTTCTTTTTGACGTCTAACGACATCTTAAATTCAGCTTCAAAAAGCTTCTGCTCTTCAGGAGTATCGGCTTTAACTGCCTTGTAGACGGTGTTGTCTGAGATGCCTAACCACATCTCAACTTCTCTCGCAGAATAACCAGCTTTGTACATTACTTTTCCAGCAACCTTCTTTTCTTCATAGCTTAGTGCTAACCCGGTTTTTTTAATCATCACCATTTACCTCCTGTTTTTTCTCCACTGACGCTTGGGGCGGTATTATTGCACAATACACACTGCTTTTTGATATTGAAGTGCACTACCCCTTTGACCCTATGCGTCTTTTCGAAATTTTCTAGTTTCTTTTGCATTTATTTAATCTCGTCTTTAAATACTCCTAGATGTGCATGGAATAGCGTTCTGATCGTTTGTTTGCTTGGGAAGTTTATAAAAACGCAGTCATAGTCATCGACTAAGGCTCTGGTTGTGATCTCGATATATTCTTCTAGCTCTTTTGGTTTGGTCTCTCGTAAAGTAGCCAACATTCGTTTTGGTATTAGTAGATCATGGTAAGCGTACAACCGATCATGTGGGTACTTATTCGGAATCAGTTTCCAATACTTCCACTCTCGGCGTGGTTCAACATCCTGCAAAGACTGTGTTTTCCCTGCTACTATATCGGCTTGATATCTGGCTTCTGTTTCTGGCAGGCGCAGCGTCATTGATCTAGCCTTCCTTTAACTGAGTCAATGATTGCTTCCATCTTGCGGCAATAAAAAACTTCGAAAGTCTCCTCCGGTGTGGTTTGTTTCCAGTACACAAATAACACTGCTCTTAAACGTTGAGAAGGGGTCTTAGTCTCTAGTTCGGCTTGTTTATCTGGGACATCGGCTTCGGCTATCTCATTGGGTTGAAAGAGTAGCCAACCCGCCTCATTGTGCATATCCATTACAGCTACTTTTTCTTCGCTATCTAGTTCGTTGGTGTGGAAGCCGATACTAAGACCACCATCCACCATTGAGCTACAACGGTTCATAATAGATGCTACTTGAAAGCCTTTTTTCATATTGGTTTGGCCATCCTTAGGGCCGCGCGTTTACGGGTGCGTCGTGCTTGTTGGGCTTGCTTACGTGATTCGTCACTACAGGTGGGACAGTGCTTTGACCCTGATCCACCCAGGTATTTCTCAGAGCAGCGGTTACAGAGGTGTTCAGTCTTGGTATACATCAGTATTTGCCTTCCCGGAAGATGCGGAAGTGACCAGAGAAGGTGCCATCCGGCATTGGGACACGTTTCCAGAGGCTGCTGGGGCGTTTCGGTGGTTCAGGGTGGTTCGGCTCGACGGGTTTGGGCTCTGGTTGGCCCTCACGCTCTTTGCGCTTGTCGCTTCTGGTAATTCCTTTTGGTTCAGGTCGTTCAGTCATTGGCCTCCTGGACGATCGCCAATGTCTTGGCATCAAGTGGTTTCAGGAGCGTGGCGCGGGTATGATGGCGGTTCTTGCGGGCTCTATCAGTCAGGGCTTGGGCATCAGCCGGGGACATGCCTTGCTTGACGAGCTGGACATAGC
>Ga0163153_10005577_pt1 | contig 14757 bp, 8 predicted proteins | sample OliLakLV19MP6IB1_FD_148629 | JGI IMG/M metagenome (GOLD analysis project Ga0163153, IMG submission 148629) | Freshwater microbial mat bacterial communities from Lake Vanda, McMurdo Dry Valleys, Antarctica - Oligotrophic Lake LV.19.MP6.IB-1 | ecosystem: Environmental > Aquatic > Freshwater > Lake... | reverse complement strand
GCTCATGGCGCGCGAGCCTAAAAGGCTTCGCTGCGCTGTCAATGTCTCGAACGCTTCTACCGTTGGCCGGTTTTGAGGTGACCCTTAATGGCCGGTTTTGGGTGACCGCCGAGGCCAACAACTCTTCCGTGGCTGTCCGCGGCGCCGCGAAGCTCTACTCTGGTTCTGGGCGGCCTTCATCGGGCGCCGGCAATGCTTTGCGATCTACCTTGCCATTCGGTGCCAATGGCAATTCATTCAACAGCACCATCGCCGAGGGAATCCAGTATGTGAATTATTCTGTCTGGCAGAAACATGGAATACTGAAGAGCTCGAACACCAGTTATCTTATTGGAAGACACGACTCGAAGGATTATCGACACTAGAGCCCGCCACCGATCGGTCTCGTCCCGCCGTGCAAACTTTCCGGGGTGCGAGTCTACCCTGAATCTTTCAGCTCAACGCTCCGGTCGGAATTACGTGCCTTTTCTAAACATGCGCGTAACCGGTCCGCGACCAATGGTACATTCTCAAGCATGTAAGATATATGGTCCCCAGGAATAGCATAGGTTTCGACACCTCCGGCAGCCGCTTCTGCCCAGCCAAACGTGCGATCATACCCATACCATTCTTTATTAACGATAACGGCAAGCCGGCCAGGATAGTCGCTCGGCCAGTTGCTCCGATACTGCTTTCGAACGCGACCGATGTGGTCCAGAAGCTCTTCCTCACTTGTGCTGAGAACCTCTTCAGACTCCTGGGACGGCTCCGAGGTGCACTTCTGCGACGCCCATATTTGATTTTTTAGCGCGCCAAAAACTTTCCGACCTAAATAACCCCAACGTTCTCCATTCGGAAACTTCTTGCTCTCTTGCCAATGTAAACTTAACGCTGCATCCAAATTCCTACACCACACCCCGAATCGTGAACTCAGTAAGCGGCTGCGTAGGAGATCCAAATCCTTTATCGAATAGGGTCCTATGCGCCAATAGCTGCCCGGCAAATAAGGGCCTCGAGCATCCAACAGCACCAGTAAACCCACTCTTTTCCCCCTCATCCACAATTGCCGGGCCGTTTCATAGGCTTCTGGCGCACCCGCGCAGTCGCCGATTAAGTAAAAAGGTCCGTTGGGGTCAACCGCTTCTATCTCTCGGACATAGTCTGTTGCCAATTCTTCAACCGATGCGTGCGGCGGCGTATGGCTGTCAGCGGCTTTTGCCTGGAGCCCATAGAATGAATATTCCTCCATGTACTTCGCTAGCCTCAGGAAGTGTGTGTATTCGCCCTGGACGCCGCAGCGATAGGGAAAGCAGAATATCGGCGTTTGCTGCGCTCGGCGAGCAAGTTCAATGACATGGGAATAATTAGCCTTGCCGTTCGAGCTGACCACCGGTTTGGATGGATGTTCAAGCCGGGCCGCCAATTGCGCGATTGTCGGCGCTTCAAACAAAGTGCGCACAGGCAGATCCATCCTAAAATCGTTGCGCACTCGTGAGATGACCTGGATGGCTAGGAGTGAGTGGCCGCCTAAGTGAAAGAAGTTGTCGTGGATGCCGACTTTGTCGAGTTTGAGAACTTCAGACCAGATACTTGCGAGTATCTCCTCGACAGGGGTTCGAGGCGGGGTAAAGGTTTGGTTTAGTTCGGGCCTAGTTTGGTCTGGAGCTGGTAGCGCCTTACGATCAAGCTTACCGTTGGCAGTCAGCGGCAATAATTCCAATGACATGAAAATCGCAGGCACCATGTACTCGGGGAGCTTTTGCAGCAGAAAGGTGCGCAGGTCGCTTGCCGAAGGGGCGGAGCCTGGAGTAGCAACAGCATAGGCTACCAGCCGTCGGTCTCCCGGAGTGTCTTCTCGTGCGAGCACAACTGCTTGTTGGATTCCGGAATGTTGACTGAGCATCGCTTCGATCTCCCCGAGTTCGATGCGATAACCGCGAATCTTGACCTGATCGTCGATTCGACCGAGAAACTCGATCTCACCCCCAGGTAAGTATCGCACCCGATCTCCGGTCTTGTACAACCGTTCCTTCGGATTCTTACTAAAGGGGTTCGAAATAAATTTTTCGGATACTAATTTCGGCCGATTAAGATATCCTCGTGCTAAACCTGCACCCCCAATATGGAGCTCGCCCGCAACCCCGACCGGAACTGGATTCAAATGCCCATCAAGAACATAATATTGCGTGTTGGCAATGGGCCGACCCAAAGAAATCTTGCCAATATTCTCTGGTACTCTTTGGATCGACGACCAGATCGTAGATTCCGTGGGACCATACATGTTCCACAGCGAGGCACAGCGAGGCGCGAGCTGGCTGGCTAGGTCCTCGGAAAGCGCTTCGCCGCCACAGAGAATCTTCAATTCTCGACTACCCTGCCATCCGCTTGCCAAGAGCATGCGCCATGTAAAGGGCGTGGCTTGCATCATCGTCGCGCGACAATCCGATAATTGCGCTGCGAGGCGAAATCCATCGGCCGCGACATCGCGGCTCACCAAAACAATTCGCGCGCCGGCTGAAAGCGGCAAGAAAATCTCCAGTCCGGCAATATCGAATGACAGTGTCGTAACCGCAAGCAGGGCATCCTTATTGGACATTCCCGGTTCGCCGGCCATGGAAGCCAAGAAGTTGCAGACGCTACGGTGCTCAATCATGACACCCTTGGGCGTTCCGGTTGAGCCGGAGGTGTAGATGACATAAGCGAGGCTGTCAGCCGTCGACTCGTGAGCAAGATTCTCTTCGCTTTCGCGGGCAATCCTCTCACGATCCTCATCGAGACAAACGCTTTGTCCCGAATACTCTGGCAGAACTTGGGATATCCGCTTCTGGGTCAACAGCACCGGTGCCTGGCTGTCGCGCAGCATAAACTCGAGACGGTCTTTGGGATACTCAGGGTCCATTGGCAGGTAGGCGCCCCCGGCCTTGAGAATTCCAAGCAAGGCCACCACCATTTCCATAGATCGATCGACACAAAGCGCTACCAGAGTGTCCCGCCCCACGCCGAGTCCGCGCAGATAGCGCGCCAGTTGATTTGCCCGGCAGTTTAGTTCTCGGTAGCTCCAGCTCTCATTTTCAAAAACCAGCGCAACAGCCTCGGGACTCTCATTAACGCGTGCTTCGAATAATTCGTGAACGCACCGGCCATCGGAGGAGTCTCGCTGGGTATCGTTCCAGTCGATCAGCAATCGTTGCTGCTCGGCTTCGCAAAGGATCGGGTACGCGCCAATCGATCGTTCTGGTTTGGCGACCATGCCTTCAAGCAGTGTCTGAAAATGGCCCAACATACGCTCGATCCACGCCGCTGTAAAAAGTTCCGTACTGTACTCCACGCGCAGCATCATCCCGCCTTCGCGTTCGATAAATGCCGCAAAGATATCGAACTTCGCCCCCGAAGAAGCGACCTCGACGGGAGTCGCCTGGAGTCCCGCCATTTCAAGATTCCCCCGCGGAACATTTTGCAACGCGAACATGACTTGAAAAAATGGCGTGTGATTTTGATCGCGCTCGGGCTTGAGCTCTTCGACCAACTTCTCGAAGGGCAGGTCTTGGTGCTCATAAGCTTGCAACGCGGTTTCCCGTACCTGTGCCAATATTTCTTTAAACGTCGGATTGCCGGACAGCTTGCTTCGCAGCACCAACGTGTTGACAAAAAATCCGATCAGTCCTTCCGTCTCCGACCGCGTCCGTCCAGCAATCGGTGAGCCCACAGCGATGTCGTCTTGTCCCGTGTAGCGATGCAGTAAGACGTGGAACGCCGTGAGTAACGTCATGAACAACGTGGCGCCCTCTTGACGGCTCAGCGCCTTTAACCGATTGACCAATGACTTTGACAAGGAAACGCTTTGTTTCGCGCCGGCACGGTTCACCGAACCGCCGCGCCGCCGGTCCATCGCCAAATCAAGAATCGGAATATCTTTCAGTTGCTCTTTCCAGTAGGCGAGCTGTTTTTCCAATACTTCGCCCTGGAGCCATTCTCGCTGCCACAACGAATAATCGGCGTACTGAACCGGCAATTGGGCAAGCGGGTTAGGCCGGCCTTGGCTGAACGCGCTGTAAATAGCGGCGAGCTCGCGGGAGAAAACACCGCTCGACCAACCATCGGAAGCGATATGATGTTTCACCTCGACCAATACATGGGAATTGGCACCGAGTCTGACCAGCGCCAGCCGCAGCGGCATATCGTTGCGCAGATCGAAAGAGCGCTCTCTCAGCTCCGCGGCTATCCGTTGCACCGCATCATCGCGCCGACTCTCAGCAACTTCACTGATGTCAATGACCGGCAAATCGATGCCCACGGCTGCGCCGATTTGCTGCACCGGCTCACCGCCATCGGTTAGGCCGTAGGTCGTGCGCAGCACTTCATGGCGCTCGACGATGGCGCTCAGCGCACTGCGCAGCGCGCCAATGTCTAGCGGACCGTCCAGACGGACTGCCGATCGCTCATTGTAAGCGAAACTTTCAGGTTCGAGCTGGTCGAGCACCCACAGCCGCTGCTGCGCGAACGACATTGGCGCCGAGCCCCGCTGGTCTCGGCGTGGAATGGTCATCTGCGCAGCCGTGCGACTGCGGCCTTGCTGCAGTTTCAACTCAAGCAAGGCCCGCTTCGCCGGCGAAAGAGTCGCAAGACGCTCGGTTAACTTAACGCTCTCCATCAAGACTCCAACTTGGTTAGTTGCCGCTTGTAGGTCGAGTCAGCAATCGCGCTAAACATCGCGTCGACATCGGCGAGAAGTTTATCCATAGCAGCTTCACTTAAGAAACTTGAAATAGGCTGCGCAATGGCATACCGACCGGTCCAGATTTCGGCAAGTCGGTCTACCACAGCCGTGCGCTGCGCATATATTTTAGCGCCACGAACAGATGATAACCTGCTGCGGTCCAGCTTGCCACTAGAATTTAGCCGTAGAGCGTCCACAAACACGCCGGAAGAGGGCGCCCCAGATTCCGCTATTTCTCTATTATTCCGGTGTTTTCTCGTTGAGATAGTCACACAGTTACTGGGCCGAAACCATTGCAGCCTCGTACCCTCGACAGAAAGAATCGGCCATTTCAAACTTCCGTGGTTCTGCGCAGGACTTCATCGGCCAGCTGTTTCCGCGCTTCATCCTCGGTCATCGCTTCTACCTCGCGCAGCATCTGCGCGAGATTTTCATCACTTGCCCGCTTGGCTTGGTTCTGCGCGATGATAGCCGCCATCTCGGCAACCGTCGGTGCGTCGAAAAGAGCCTTGACGGGCAGTTCCAGGGCAAATGTTTGGATCACCCGAGAGACCACCCGAGACGCGGCCAGCGAATGGCCGCCCAAGTCAAAGAAGTTGTCGTGGACGCCGACTGGATCCACGAATAATACTTCCGACCAGATCGAAGTCAGTTGCGCTTCCGTCGTCGTGGCCGGTGGTGTGTAAACCCTATCTAAGTTAGGCCGAGCGTTGCCTGGATCAGGCAACGCTCGGCGATCAACTTTACCGTTCGGTGTTAATGGCAACGCATCAAGAAGCACAAAAGACGATGGAATCATATAGTCGGGTAACTTCGTCTCCAGCATATTGCGTATTTGCCTGATACCGGGTCTGGGTTGAAACGGCGATGTGAGATAAGCAACCAATCGAGCTCCCCCCGCTTCCGTCTCTTTCGCCACCACCACAGCGTCTTGAATCGCCGAATGATCGCGTAGAGCTCGTTCAACTTCGCCGATCTCCACTCCGTAGCCACGAATCTTGACGCGAAAATCCTTGCGGCCTTTGTGAACGAGGCAGCCATCGGGAAGCATGAGGCCGAGATCGCCCGTGTAATAGATACGTTTGTCACTGTGTTCGGGGTCGTTTTTAAACATGGCCGCGGTTAGTTCCGGATTACGCCAATAGCCTGGGGATAGATATTTGCTGCGAACCACGATCTCGCCGACTTCATTGTAACCGACCGGTTTGCCTTGTTCGTCCAGCAGTAAGATTTCCTTATCTGGGGCAGCATAACCGACGGGAACATCTTCGGAGGGAAGTTTGGTATTGTAGTCGATATAATACTCGGTCAGCATATGTGTTTCGCTAGAGGAGAAGCTGTTAGCTAGAATGCTGTAGTCGGCGAAATATCGTTTGTAGAGATCGACATCGGACGTGTAAATCCTCTCGCTGCTCAATCTGAGCAATCGTAGATCGGAGAATCGGTCCGCATCCGTGAGGCCTTCACATAAGTTACGGAATAAGGGAGCGGCAATCACGCAGACCGTAACTCTCTCCTCCGATAGCCAACGCCTCAGGCGGCGAGTTCCCTCCTTCTTGACGTCGAACGGCAACAGCGCGGCACCGTTCAATAAGGTAAAAAATGTGTTGCTGATAGCATTTGACGTACCGGATGGGAAATGTGGCATTCGGTCCAGTGGACAAACACCATCTGCACTAGTGCGCAACATAACATGGTGCAGTAGCGTCTTGTGATCATAAATAAGCCCCTTGGGCCGCCCTGTGGAACCCGAAGTATGAACAATGAAGGCAAGTGTGTCAGGTGAGATTTCCCGGTAAAAATTGCCCAACGGAAGGTTGGCATCGACTGATTCGAGCTCTATCACTGGCTGACCGTCTGGCATGAGATCCTTGGCTAATGAGATATTTTGCTGATCCGTAACTGTTAGATCTGGCAGGCAATCTTCTAGAATCAGTTCGAGTCGCGGTTTAGGGAGCGAAGAGTCCAACAGCACGAAGGCTCTTCCGGCCTTTAGGACACCGATCATTGCGGCGATTTGCTCTACGCCCTTGTCAAATAGCAGTGCCACCGGCGTGGCGCTGCTGTCGCCGCGTGCCACTATCACTCGAGCCAGTCGATTGGCGATTCCATTTAACTCTGCGTAGGTCGCAACTCGGTCATTTATCTTGATCGCTGTGTGCTCGGGATATCTCTGCACGATCTTCTCAAACCGCGCTGGGATCGAGCTCTCGACGTCTTCAATCGGAAACTCGACAAATGTCCCCGAGGGATGCAGACACTTGTCGCGGATCGCCTGCTGCTCCGGCGGAAGATTGAAGCTATGTTTTGGTGAATCCATGTCCGTCTCTCCTTCGTCACCGACCTCGCTACTTTGCGACTATTTTCTCCGCCTCTTCCTCCGTCATCGCTTCTACTTCGCTCAGCATTTGCGCTAGCGCTGGGGCGCTTGCCTGCTTCGCTTGGTTCTGCTCAATCATTGCCGCAACCTCAGCGATCGTGGGCAATTCGAATAAGCTGCGCAACGGAAACTCGATAGAAAAAGCACTGCGGATTCGCGATACGACTTGTGTGGCTAACAGCGAGTGGCCGCCCAGATCGAAGAAGTTATCGTATATGCCGACTTTTTTGACTTTCAGAACCTCGGACCAGATGCCCGCCAGAAGCTCCTCATCGGCGGTCCGCGGTGCGGTATACTCTTCGTTCAGGTCCGGTCTAGTCTGCTCCGGTGCCGGTAACGCCTTGCGGTCGAGCTTGCCATTGCCTGTCAGTGGCATGGATTCCAAAAACATAAACGCGGCGGGTACCATGTACTCGGGGAGCTTCTGTTGTAGATAACTGCGCAGCTCGCTCGCCAATGCGCTCATGCCGGGACTCGCAACCGCATAGGCTACTAGCCGCCGGTCTCCCGGTTGATCTTCTCTCGCCACCACTACCGCTTGTTGAATTGCATCATGCTGACCGAGCACCGCTTCGATCTCACCCAACTCGATCCGATAGCCGCGAAACTTGACCTGATCGTCGATGCGACCGAGAAAATCGATGTTGCCGTCGGGCAGATATCGCGCTAGATCTCCGGTCTTATACAAACGACTTTTGCCATTGCTGCTGAACGGGTTGCCAATAAATTTCTCCGCGGTCAGCTCCGGGCGGTTCAAATACCCCTGGGCCAATCCATCTCCTCCGACATGTAACTCCCCGGGTACTCCGATCGGTACCGGGTTCAAATATCGATCGAGAATATACACCTGCGTGTTGGCGATCGGCTTGCCGATGGGCACCGGCCCTGAGGGAAGCGTTCCGGGAGCGACTTCATAAACGCAGCAGCCAACAACGGTCTCGGTTGGACCGTATTCATTGATCAGCCGGGTTCCTGGTGCGTACTTAGACCAGACCGCTAGTTTCTCGAACGTTAATGCTTCTCCGCCGATTATCAGCGCCCGGGTGCAGTGGGCGAGGTAGACTGGCGGCAGTTCCTGCCCGAGCACCTCTAAATGGGCGGGTGTGATCTTGATCAAGCCAAAATCGGTCTCTCTGTGTAAAAGGGACGAGAGAGCCTCCACAGCGTGATCTTCCGATAGAAGTACTACCCTCCGCCCTTTCAGCAAAGGCGTGAAGAGACTAGTAATGCTCAGATCGAACCCGATTGAGGAATGCATCGGTGCCCCTTGTCCGTTTGCGACTCCATAGGATGCGGTTGCCCAGCTCAGATAATTGACCAACCCGCGATGGGGAATCATCACTCCTTTTGGTTTACCGGTGGAACCGGAGGTGTAGATCACGTAGGCTAGATTGTCGGCTGTGGTTTGATTGCCCGGATTCACCTGCGGTTCTTTAGTTACCGCTTGCCAGTCTCGATCTAGACAGATAGCTTGTGCACTACTGGACGGTAAGCTGCCTAGCGAAACCGAATCGGTCACGATAATTCCGGCCTGTGTGTCCTCTAACATGAACCCCAGCCGCTCTTTGGGATAATCGGGGTCAAGGGGAACGTAGACCCCTCCCGCTTTGAGAATCCCTAACATCCCGACGATCATCTCTATCGAGCGTTCCACACAGATGCCGACCAGCACTTCAGGGCCGACCCCGAGTTTCCGCAAGTAATGAGCGAGTTGGTTAGCACGGCGATTCAGTTCTCGATAGCTCAACTGCAGGTCTTCAAAGACCACTGCGATCGCGTCCGGTGTTTTCTCAACCTGAGTCTCAAACAGTTCATGGACGCACTTGTTTCTCGGATAGTCTGTCTTGGTGTCGTTCCACTCGACCAATAACTGATGTCTTTCCGACTCGGTGAGAAGCGGCAACTCGGATATCCGTTGCTCCGGGTTGGTTACAATCCCTTCAAGCAGAGTCTGAAAATGACCGAGCATTCGCGTGATTGTGGCAGATTCGAATAGATCTGGATTGTATTCGATTTCCGCCTTCAGGCGATCCATCTCGTTTGACATGGCCAAAGACAAGTCGAACTTAGCTATCCCTGAGTGCAGTTCGAACCGCTCAACTGTTAAGTCGGGTAGCTGAACGAGCTGGCTTGGATAGTTTCTTAACTGGAAGGTGACCTGAAATAGAGGGCTACGGCTCAGATCCCGATCTGGCTGCAGCTCTTCCACCAATTTATCAAATGGCACGTCCTGATGGTCGTAAGCCCCTAGAGCGACTTCACGCACACGCGCCAAAAGCTCGCGAAATGTTGGGTTGCCCGATAGGCTGCTTCTGAAGACGAGCGTGTTCGCGAAGAAGCCTATCAATCCCTCAAGTTCCACGAATTGACGATTCGCGATCGGACAACCTACAGCGATGTCATCCTGGCCGGTGTACCTGTAAAGCAGCGCATTGAATGCCGCGAGCAGAGTCATAAAAAGCGTTGTTCGTTCGATCCGCGCCAAGTCATTCAGTTGATTGGCGAGATACTTCGGATAGGTCGCGAATTGCGCACCGTTGCGGCAGCATGGCAGCGCCGGCCGACTGCGGTCGGTGGGTAGATTGAGATCGGAGGTTTTCGCCAGCGTTCGACCCCAGTAAGATATCTGTCTGTCTAGCACGTCACCCTGTAACCAATCGCGCTGCCAAACTGCGTAATCGGTGTATTGGATCGGTAGATCGGGTAACGGGCAAGGCTGACCGTGTACCAGAGAATTATAGAGAGCAATAAGCTCCTGGCATAATACGATCATGGACCAGCCGTCCGAGGTGATGTGAGGCAATACTAAGAGTAGGACATGATCGTGCTGGGTTACCCGCACCAAACTCGCCCGCAGCATGGTATCAGTCGAAAGATTATACGGCCGCAGGACTTGTTCATTTAATCTAAAAAGCAGCGTGTTTTCGCGATTACCTGTCGGTTGATCGCGAAGGTCGACGAAAGTCATGGGAGTTTTCATGGGCGGCCTGGTTACGAGTCCAGGCAGGCCATCGACCTCACGAAAGTTGCTGCGCAAGGCTTCGTGCCGACTCACAATGGCGTCGAGAGCTTCTTGCAATACTGTAAGGTTGAGTTCGCCTCGGAGCCTGAGCGCACGTGAGACATTGTAGCGCGGGCTGTTGGGCTCGAGTTGGTCCAAAAACCACAGCCGCTGTTGGGCAAAAGAGAGAGGCGCGGTTTGGTGATCTTTCCTTTTGGGAATGAATTGCTTTTGCATGACGTAGCGTTCCGCGACAGCGTCCTTAATCCTGGGGATACGGGGCGAACGGATCGATTTTCACATTGATGCAGGCAGCTCGACCTGACGCAACCGATCGTTCCAACGCCGGTCTTAATTGCTCAGGACGATCCACGTATTCGGCATGACCGCCGAAGGCGAGCATGATGTTGTCATAGTGAATATCGGGTTGGAACATGGTGATCCGTTCTTCAGAGTTCGGGAAAAAAGTGTTCTGGGTGATCGCGCCAGTCCCCCCCTCGTTATTCGCCACAACGACGACTACCGGAATTCGATGGCGAACCGCAGTTTCCATATCCATGGCACTCAAAGCAAAACCCATGTCACCGCAGACGGCAATGACCAGCCGGTCAGGCTGAGCGATTTTAGCGCCGACGGCGTATGGGACGCCGACGCCCATACAGCCGTTGTTTCCGGCGGTAAAGCGCGAAGCCGGCAAGTACGCGGGCAAGACGCGCTGCCCGGCGGCCATGGAAACGTTGCCGTCAAGAATACAGATCGCATCGCGGGGTAGAAAGTCTTTGATTTCCTTAAACATCCGTTGAGGCGACATGGGCAGGGTGGCGCTGCGCATTTGGATGTCCAGCTTGGGCTCTCGAATCGTCCGTTCGGCCTCCAGCACCGCGCGCCACGGCGCCAAGCTCGCTCGCGGCGCCGCACTAACCTTTCGCGTCATACAATCGAGGATTTTTTGTAGCACCAACTTTACGTCGCCGACGATCCCAACCGCCGCCGGGCGATTGATGCCAATCTCTGGCTCGTGAATATCGATCTGGATCAATTTCGCATTGCGGGCAATTTGTCTGCCGAAACGAAAGGTCCAATCAAGCCGGGCCCCCAACAGTAAAATCACGTCCGCCCTTCTCTGCAGCGTACCGCCGGCATGGTTCGCACAAAGCGGATGATCGTCCGGCAAAAAGCCCCGTCCCATGGGGGACGTAATGAAAGGTATTCCAAATTCGTCGACGAGCCGGCGCAGTTCAGCGAAGGGCTCCGACCACCGGACTCCCTTACCGACTATGATCGCTGGCCGCGCTGCGCCAAGCAAAAGATCAGCGGCCCGCAAGATCGCTTCGTCATCGAATCGAGGTGCTTCGACGGGCGCGAATGGAGGCATCGCGGTCGCTTGGGCAGTGGCCGTTAGCACATCCTCAGGCAGATCGAGGTACACCGGCCCGGGCCGTCCACTGCCGGCGATTTGGAAAGCCTGTGCTAGGTAACGTGGAATCTCCGAAGTGTTTTCGACTACCGCGGACCACTTGGTTATCGATTGAAACATTGCCGCCGCGTCGAGCTCTTGAAAAGAACCCATACCGCGCATGTCTAATGGCCGTCTGCCACCCAAAACCACCAATGGCCAACAGTTATCCTTGGCGACAAGAATGCCGGTCGCAGCGTTGGTGATCGCCGGCCCGGCGGAGAATAGCGCCACTGCGGGGAGTCCTCCGGTCACGTAGTTCTGGGCGAGCGCCATCAACACAGCGGACTGTTGATGGCGCACACCGATGGGACGAATGCCGAGTGCGGCGCATTTGGCGAACGTTTCTCTGATCGGTGTGCCCGCGATACAGTACACATGCGTGACGCCGAGACGCTTCAAACTCTGCGCCACCAGCGAATGGCCATCGGTCTTCGGCGAGTTGGCATTCCGGTCGCCGGGCGTTGCGAAATTCTTCGACGGTTCTTCAATCATGTCGATTCCCCGCGACGCAAGTTCGACGGGTCAATCTATCCATCGTCCGTATCCCCCAGTGCGCGGACGATTTCATCGGCCAACTCCGTGACGGTCGATTTGGCGAAGACAGTCGCAATCGAAAGATTGACATCGAACCTGGCTCGGATACGGCTAATCACTTGAAATGCGAGCAAGCGGACGCCGCCGAGATCGAAGAAGTCATCGGTCGCGCTCACTTGTTCCGCACCGACAACTTCGCCAAAAATCTCAGCCACCGCATATTGGAACTCATTCTGCGCCGCACGGCTTTCCGATTTGAGCTGGTCGGCAAGTTTCTCAAACAAACCGTTGCGAGCAATTTTACCGGTGGCCCCCAGTGGGATGGCATCGACGAAAACGATCTGGCGTGGAACTTTGAAGTCGACAAGTTTGGTCGCGGCAAATTGTCTAAGTTCACCCACACTCACTTGCGTTTGCGGGCGCACTACCACCGCCGCCGCGACTTCTTCCCCAAGGGTCGGATGAGGCACGCCAAAGGTCACCGCTTGTTCAACCGCTGAGTGAGCCAGCAGTACGTCATCGACTTCCCGTGGCGAGATTTTTTCTCCACCACGGTTAATAATTTCCTTGAGACGCCCGGTCATGAACAGATAACCGTCTGGGTCGAGGTAGCCTTGGTCTCCCGTCCTAAACCATCCTTTGGTGAAGGCTGTGACATTGACATCATCGTTGTTGTCGTAACCGTGCATGACATTGGCACCGCGAATCACGACTTCGCCAATTTCACCGCTGGTTAATATATTGCCGGTTTCATCCATAATCGACACCTCCGGTCCCGCCGCCGGTCCAACCGAACCGGACTTGCGCTGACCGGGCGGCAACGGGCTGCTGGCCATCTGATGCGCCGCCTCGGTCATGCCATAGGACTCAATCACAGGAACTTGGAATGATTCCTCTAAGCCCTGCATCACCCGGGCGGGTAGCGCGGCAGACGAAGAACGGATGAATCGGAGCGAATGACTTATGAGTGCCGTCGGATCCGCTTGCGCGCGCGACAGTACGGCGTGATGAATCGTCGGGACCGCCGTGAACCAGGTCGGACGAAAAGCCTTAAGCCATGGGAAGAACTGCTCGATCTCGAAGCCTGCGGTGCAAACTACACTGCCCCCCGCTGCTAGCGACGAAAGTAGCGCGCCCACCAGCCCGTGGATATGGAACAGCGGCATGACGTTGAGGCAGCGATCCGCTTCGCTCAGCCGCAAAGTTGCGGCAATGTTGCCGGCTGAGGCTTTGAGATTGGCATGGGTCAACGGAACCATCTTGGGCCGGGAAGTTGTCCCGGAGGTATGGAGAATCAGCGCGATATCGTTTGCTTGGGGCAAACTAAAAGTAGCAGGCGCGCGCTGTTGGTTAGCGCCCAAATCAAGGACACCTCCGGCTGCCCCCGGTTTTGGCGATAGCTCAATGATTGCAATGGCGCGCTCTTCAGCGACGGCGACTGCCGCGGAGTTCATGCCTGATTGCACAATCAACGCTTTTGGCTTGAGATCGGAGAGATAGAACTCAAACTCGCGACGGCTGTAGGCTGGATTCAGCGGTGCACATATGGCATTAGCGGCAACGCCAACAAAAGTCACCGCCATGTCGGGTCCGTTGGGCAGTACGATAGCGACCGAGTCAGTATGCTGCACGCCTCTGCCATGCAACGCGCGGGCAACCTCATCAACCTGACCGAGCAGCGCATGATAACTCAGCGCACCGCGACCCGATGCAACAATGGCTACGGCATCCGGAACGCGCTCGGCCTGGGCATGGAGCAGTTCATAGATTGTGTCGGCTTTTCGGTCATGCATGCTTTTTACTTGGTTAGTACGAGCCGTAGTCGGTCGTCTGTTTCGAAGCACCAATACGTGAACGATTGAGTGACATCGGCAAAAGGTTTTGCTCGCTCATCCCTTAGCCGTTTCCGTGGCCACCAACTATTGCGCTTCTTCGTCCGACATCAATTCTAACTCGCTCAACAAGCGCTCCAGCTCTTCCTCCCCTAAAAGTTTTCCCCGATGCTCGGTAATTACCGCCGCCATTGAGCAACGCGGCGAGCAGATTACTATAGGCTGTGGCGAAACTCAGTGAGTGAAGCAGATGTCGATACGTCTGCAGTACGCCCTTAGGTTCACTTGTCGATCCGGAAGTGTAAGTAAGAACGACAATGTCTGCCGTCGGGCGGTGAAGCACTGGATCGGTCGGATCGTCCTTGCCCAGGGTTTCGATGTTCAACGACGGCACCAGCCCCCGGCCAAGGGTTTCGACAAGAGACTGATGGCGCGCAGTTGTCACGACCAGCGGAGTGCCGGAGTCTGCCAATGGCCGCGCATTCCGCTCTTCTGGAGACGCCGGGTTGAGGGCGAGGAAAAACTTTCCCGCCTTCAGGACAGCGAAAATCGCCGCAATCGGATCAATGCCATGGTCGAACAGTAGCGCGATCGGCTCACTGCACGGCCCGCGCTCATCTAGAATCGCGTGGGCGATTGATTGGCGTATCGATTCAGTTCATCGTAAGTAAGCGCTCGATCCCCCATCTTGTCCGCAAGCCGGTTCGGATACATCCGCCCGATCTTCTCAAAACGGGCAGAAATCGATTGGTCGATCGCGTCATTAGCTAACTCGGCGAACATGTCCGCATTATACTCCAGAATCCGCAATCGACCCACAAATAAACCCTGCCCTGCTCAGGGCGTGTATAAAGT